>OKRS01000108.1_pt1 | contig 59344 bp, 44 predicted proteins | sample 1601191 | NCBI WGS metagenome assembly OKRS01 (sample SAMEA3541509, study PRJEB24748) | human gut metagenome | biome: human gut; feature: human-associated habitat; material: faeces | place: China | collected 2012
ATGGATGTTCGCCGCCTTCTTGCTCTGGCAAGCGACAAAGTCGAGCGCGGCGACGCTTGCTTGAGATGTTTTCATATTTTAAATTTCAGTTAAGGGGAAAAAACAATAGGGCTTATTAAGCCTAATTGAGATAAGGAAAAGACAATAGGGACAATCTTTTAGTAGATAAAAGTAGCTAAAAGATTGTCCCTATTGTCTCTATTGTCTTTAAACCACCGCAAGCAAGAAACGCAGGCAAAAACAACAAATAAAGAATTTATCCATTGTCTTTAAACCTTTCCGGCCAAAAGCCACATTGTCTTTATAACCGGCAAAGCGTTACCTCGTGAGAGAGAACTTGAGGCTAAGGCCAAAGTCGCGAGTGGTCGTCGGGTAGCTGCTTGACGTAAGCAGCGGCGTGTTCGTCTGTCGGTCATAATAGAAGCTCATGGTGAGCAGACGCGAGAACGAATAGTCGGCAGAGAACGACAGCTTGAAGGCTGTGTTGCCACTGCTTGCCGCCGACGTCATGGATGCGATGTCACGGCTTATGGCTGCCTGCTTGCGATAGCTGAGGTCAAGACGAAGCTTCAGGTCACTGTTATAGCCCGATGAGCTACGGTTGTTTCGCGATGAGCTGTTCTGCTTCTGCTGCACATCGTTCTGTCCGTTACCGCTCTTCCTGCCCGATTTCACCTTACGCGCCTTCGGTCCGAAGGGATTGAAGTTGCTGATGGTGTAGCCCATGCCCAGCACCCAGTCGTGTGATGACGACTCGTTGATCTGCACACTCGTCATGCTGAGGTTCAGCGTGCGTATGGTCTTATACTCGAGCTTGCACGTCAGGTTGTTCTGCAACGTGACGTCGATGCCAAGCAGCGGCGAGAACGACTCGTTGATGCTCACCGTTGAGACGTTATACATTGACGACGGAACAGGCATGCCCGTGGTGGCATCTGAGATGAAGCCAAGGCCCGGACCCATAAGCTCCATGAAGGTACTGTACGACTGGTATGCACCCACGGCATAGATGCTCTTGTAAGAGTGGTTGATGTTTACGCTCTTGAACACATCGCGGAACCAAGGCAACTTTGACAGTCCGCTGTAACGCACCGTCCAGTTGGGCAGCATGCGCGACAATGTGGGGAAGATGTTCAGACTGTTGCCTCCCGACGAGGTGTAGGCTGCGAGGAAGGCAGGCACCATGACATCGGCCGAATATAAGCCCACGCCACCGTTGGCAGCATCGAAGGGCTGTCCTGCGAGCGCCGAGCCTTGCGGATAGGTAGCGCCGACATAACGTTGTTCCACGCGCTGACGGAAGCTTTCCAAACTGTTGCAGAAGCGTTCGAACGATGCCGAGTGGTAGCCGTGTTCGGCGTCGCCCATGCCCTCAAAGGCGCTGCGCAGCGAGAGGGTGGTCATGGAGAACGTGCCACTCTGCGTTGTGGGCGACCCTTCATACATATATTGCACGCTGCGCGCCGTTGTCTGTGTGCGGGCGGCATTGAGGTCGATCTTCAGGTTGCGCACAGGCTCAAGGGTCATGCGCACCTGCAGATCCTCTGTCTTGTTGGTGGAGGCAGGGGTGGCGATAGAGTCGCTGAGCAACAGCCATCCGCGGTCACGCGCCTTGTCCACATACGAGTCGCCTGTAAGGCCAAAGGCAAAGTCGAGGCCTGGCGCCCACGCACCTTGGTTGCGCTTCTGTCCGAAGGCATCGCCCACGCTGGGCATGAATCCGGGCAGCGACATTGAATATTGGTTCGAATAAGACAGGCTCACGTTGCGCACCATCATCAGCGTGCGCGCAATGGTCTGCATGGTCTTGTACCAGCCCTTGTTGTCGAGCGGCTCCTTGGGCGTCACCGTGATCTTCAGTTTCAACGCCGAGTCGAGACGGCTCTTTATGCCTATGGTGTTGTTGTCGATCTTACGATATTTCAGCTGGAACGGCTTGCCGTCTTCGGTCTTTGCAGAAACGATAAGACGCTTGCTGTTCTTGCCGTGCTTGATCTTCATAAGGGTGTCGGGCAACAGCGTGATTTCCTTCTCAAAGCCCTTCTTGTTCTTGGGAAGCTTAGCCTTCTGCTTGTCCAGGTCTGCACCCTGCCGTCCGTTGCGTTTAGACAACGAGTTCTTGTCCTTCGCATCTTTCTTGTTCTTCGCATTCTTCTTGTTGCGGTTGCTCGACGGCTCTTTCTTGAACCTGTCGTTTGCCTTCTTCAGGAACGGCACATGGTTATAGAGCTTCTCCATGTTGAAGGTGCCGTTAAGACGGATCTGACGGTTGTTGCTGATGGTGTTGCCCAGCGACGTGCCGTCTTCAAGGTCGGAGCCACGCATCCAGTTGTAGGTGGCGGTATATTGAGCGTCGGCGTTCACCCAGTCGAAGACGGGTATGAGGTTGAGCGGCAACTGGTAGGAAGCCGTGAACGTCTGGTTATAGTCGAGCGGCGTTCCGAAATGCTTGATGCTCGTCCACACCGAGTCTTTCCATGCCTTATACTGGTCGGCATAGAGGTCCTTGTTCACCGGCGTGTAGGGTTCCTCTATTTCCGCGTGCGTGGCGCTCTGGAAGTTCATGTGCAGGTTCTTCGTGAGGTCCCAGCGTAACGAGAACTCACGGTTCCACAGAAACTGCTGACTAAACGTGAGCGGCAGTTGTGAGCCGCCAAGGTCTTGCATGTCGCGCTCCTGTAGCTCATAGTAGCTGCGTGAGATCTCTGAGTTGAAGCCCACGTTCTGCGGCAGCCAGTTGAAGCCGAAGCGTCGCGGCAGATCGAGCCACTTGCTCTTGTTCTTAATCTTCTTGAAAGGCTCAAGAGGCTTGTATACAGGCACCCACGAATAGTTGAGCGAGCCCTGCCAGTTGTCTTCCTTCTCATAGACCGTGGTCTCGCCAGACGAGTAGCGATGGCTGTGGCTGTAGCTGAACGAGAAGTTGGCGGGGTCATAAGGCATGGGGTGACGCTTCGTGGCTATGCCCACACGCACACCCGACAGCGAGAAGTTGGTGTTGGTGGTCTTCGTCACGGCGATGCTCTTTATCGAGTCGCGCTCATGCTTGTCGCTTGCTGCATCGAGGGCGTCCTTGAGCAGCATGTCGGTGTCGAGCGGGTTGTAGCGTGGAGAGGTTTCTTCTTTCGTCACACTATAATAAAGAGGTATAGAGACCTTCGCCTTGTCGGGGAAGAACTTGCCCAGCTCGAAGTTGGTCGTCAGACTATAGGTCTTGTAGTCGTCGGTGGAGCGTGCTGCCACACCGTCCTCCAAGCCGCCAAAGCCGTCGCTCACATACTTGCCTGTGAGGTTGACCGTACCGAAGTCGGAGAGCTGCAGGTTGAGGTTGCCCGATGCAGCCCAACCGCCCGAGTTGTTATAGTCTCTCAGGCGCAGCTCGTTCACCCACACCTCACCGCTCTTAGCGTCAGAAGACAGGTTGCGCACACCAACGACCATGGTCTTGACCTCACCGAGCGTGGGGTTACCCATGACCGTCACCTTGTTGTTGGGTTTGTCTTCATCGTAGGCCGAATAGGGGCGGCTGTAAGAGGCTGTGCCGGCGGCCTTGGCCTTGTTGCGTGCTTTCTTCACAGCCGTGAAGAGCGACAGGGGCACGTCGAGCATGTTCTCCTCGGGCCACACCAAGCGACGGTCGGAGGGCGAGTTCATGCCATAGTTCGACTTCCACGGCGTAAGCGACAGCGGAATTTCATACTCATAATAGTTGCTCTTATAGTCGGAGCCGAGGCGTATGAACACCGCCAGCTGGTTGTCTTGCAGGTTGGTGGTGTTGGGGTCGAGCGAGTTGGCATGCACAAACATCTGCATGCGCTTATACTGCCGGAGGTCGAGGGTGGTGTTCTTGTACACAGCCTTCGACTCGCCGTGACCGAGGTTTTCGACGTTCATAGACAACGCCTGCTCGTTGCTCTCTACAAGCTGGGGCTGCGAGGGGTCCTGTGCTCTGCTGATGCCGGGAGGCAACACATAATTGACGGGCGACTTGTCGTTGTTCTCCTCAATGTTGACAGCACCCATCGTCATCTTGCCCTGCTGTGGAGCCGTGGCATCGAGCGTCTGGTTATACATGCGCCACTTGCCATAGACGAGATCGAGGTTGCCAAAGCGCAGAACGATGGGCTTCTTGAAGCCTGCGAGGAACATACGCATGAAACGTATGGATGTGAAATCGCTGATGCCACCCACGCGCTGCTCATAGTCGCTCAGGGGTATGCGGAACTGGTACCATGTGACATGGTCGGTCTCGCCGTTTCTCAACTTTGGCGACACCTCGCGCTTGTCGACAATGTAGTTTTGACCCACAACGAGGTCCTCGGGACGAATGGAGATGCGATACTGATAGTATTTCTCATATTCGTTGAGCGTGTAGTCTTGGTTTATGTCCTCGACATCTGGAGTTGTCTTGTAAGAGGTGTCGTAGCCCTCGGTGCGACTGTCGTTGTCGGGCGAGTTGCCTTGCGGGTTATTGATATACTTGTAACGCAGCAAGATGGGTGCCTCCATGCGGTCGAGGTCGGAACCACGGAAATAGTGGTAGTTGTCGCCAGCGGGGTCTGCCCATATTGAGTCGTAGGCGGCCTTGCTGATCTTGCCCTCAATGGTCTTCAGGAAGGTCTGATAGGTCTCGAAGGTCTGCTCCTCCTGGTCGTTCAGTCCGTTGAAGCCCACATCTTGCAAGGCACGCGCTCCCTTGGCCGACGCGAACGAATAGGTCACGGTGGCCTGTGTGGGGATCTTGCCCCATTGTGTCTTTACGAAACTGTTGGAGCCGTCGACGGGCATTCCGCTCTCATAGAATTTCTTTCCGTCGCGCAGAATGTCTTCGCTCACCTCGCCGAGGTTAAGATAGAAATCGCCGCCAAAGTCGCTGGCGTTGCCGTCGCGCCGACTGTAGATGAAGGGGTCAAGCATCCAAAACTCCACATATTCTATATTGGCTGCCTCAAAGTCGTTGGTGTCGAGCTTGCGCATCATGCCGCCCCAATGGTTCTCGGGGTTGTTGAGCGTTCCGTCATAGGCAAGATCCGTGCTGAAGTTGTAAGGACCGCGCTCTGACGGATAGAAAGCGAGGTTGAGCACGCTGAGCATTGATGTTGCTCCGCTGTAGCTGTTCTGGTTGCGTTTCGGGAACAGTTCGCGCACAGGCACCTCACGCACATAATGGTTTGACAGCTGGTTAAGGTCACTCTTTATGTGGGATGGGGTGAGCGACGAGGAACGACGCGTGAAGAGCGGGTCGATGGTGTACCAAGCCAGGCGGGCACGGTTGTAGCCGCTGGCGAGAGTGGTCTTGTCCTTGCTCTCGGGGAACATGGTCGGCACGCTCGATATGATCCATGATGTGGGGGTGCTCACGTCGATGGTGTTCTTTGTGTCTTCAAAGTCGTCAATGTAAGAGGCGTTGTCTTGCGTGCCGTGGCTCTGTCCTGCCAAGAGCTGTGCAAACTCGCCCGAGAACGAGATGTTTGAGGGTTGCGTGAGATGGAGGAATGGTATCTTGTCGAGCATGTTGGTGACCCACTGGCTCTCCTTCTTCCAGTTCATGTTAACGCCCCACAACGTGTTGTTGAGCGGCTCGCTGCCCATGTTAACCTTTGTGGTGAGGGCTTGCTCCGAGAGGTGCTGTATGGTTCCCGACATCTGGAAGTTTTTCGAGAAGTCGTACTCCCAGTTCATTCCGAACATGGTCTTGCGCTGCTGACCGTAGTCGCTGTTGCTCTCCAACGACACGTTGACAGACGTGCCCGCATCGATGATGCTCTGGTTGAGGATGGTCACCTCGCCAGCGCTATAGTCGACAGAATAGTCGGAGTTTTCGGTGAGCTTCACGCCACCTGCCGTAACGACCACCGAGCCTTGCGGCACATTGTATGCGCCGAGCGAGATGATGTTGGCTGCCGTGCCTTTAAACTGTCCCGACAGCATGTACTTGTCTTTCTCTGCTATCTGCTTGGCAACGGTCTTGGTCGAGTCGTAAAGCTCGGTGAACGCATATTTCTCTGCCTTGTCGGCAGGCACGCCACGGCTCACGAGAAAATTGTATATTCCTTTTCCGAACGGCTCTGCCTGCGGGAAGAACACGCGACCGTTAGACACGGTGTAGCCCTCGACAAAATCGAAATATCCGTTAGGGTGAGGTTTGTTGTTGTTGTCGAGACGGTCGGCACCGAGGGCTCTGATGATCGGCAGGTCCTTGGTCTGTGGCTCAGGCAGGTAAGAGAGGTACACGCCTGCCGTGTCGCTCTGAAACTTGACGTCGAGGCGGAACTTCTCTTTCTCCACCTGTGAAGAGAGATAGTAGACGTTCTTCATCATCAGTCGCCAGTTGCCCTGAGAAGGGTTGTTGCTGGTGTTCTTCAACGCCTTGACGAAGAGAGCCTGTGACACGTCCGTCACGTCGCTCGCAAACTCGCCCACCTGGAAGGTCTGTCCACCATAAGTGTACTCGTAAGCCACGGCAAGCACCTGGTCGGTCTGCAACGAGGTCTTCAACGAGATGTAGCCGAGGGCGGTGTTGACGCTATACTCGGAAGAGTTGAGCAGACGGGCGCTCGACAGCTTCTCATAGTCGCTGCCGCCAGCAAAGGAGCCGATACCGTCAAGCACGGTCGATGTCTGGTCGATGTCGCGGGCAGCACCATACTGCTCCACCATGGTCTGATATTCTGTGTTGGCGGCGTTGGCAGGCACCTGCAAGCCTGTGGTCTGCCACATGTGGTTATGGACAAGCGTGTTCTCGCCCAGGTCGGTAAGGGCTATGATGGAACGTGTGTTGCTGGTTGTGGCTGTCTTGTTCGTGACCCACACCTCCACGCGGTTAATCTTTATGCCTGTGGTGAGGTTGGGGAGCGACCGCATGCCGGCATCATATTTCTCACGGAAATATTGTGAGAGGAAGAAGTGGCGGTTTTCTTCATAGTTGGCAGCGTCGATCTCGAAGGGCGTGAACTGTGTGCCGCCCTTTGTCGACACGCTCTTGGTTGTCGACTTCTTCTGCGAGGCAACGAGCTGTAGCTTCAGCTTGCCAAACTGCAGGTCGGTGCGCAAGCCAAAGAGAGAGGACGCGCCCTTGACCAACGACGAGTTGCTGGGGAACGACACGTTACCGGCCTCAACGAGCTTTATGATCTCGTCTTCCTTGCCGTCATACTTGAGTTTGAGGTTCTGCGAGTCGAAGTCGAAGGTGGCGTCGGTGTTGTAGTTAAGGTTCATGTTGACCTTGTCGCCCACCTTTCCGTTGACGTTGAGGTTTATCTTCTCGTCAAAGTCGATATTGGTTGTCTTGCGGTTTCTGATGGGCAGCGACGGGTTGTCGATGTTCTTCATCGTGGCGCCAAACTTCAGTTCTGCCGTTCCCTGGGTCTTTATGCGCACGCCGCCGGGGCCGAAGATCTTTTCGGCGGGACCGAGGTCGAAGTGCATGTCGGTAAAGTCGAATTTCTCCTTGCCCTTGGCCTTGTAAATTTCGTCGTTCTTTGAACGGAAATAGCTCTGCATGGCCTTGCGCTCGCTCCATTTTCTATACTCCTCGGGCGTCATCATGACAGGGGCGTTGATGTAAGAGTCGCCTATCTTGGAACCAATGATGTAACGGTTGATGGTGTCGTTATAGACCACCTCCTGCTTAAGGTTGTCTGGACGGCGCAGGTCGGCAGCGCCCTGGTTGAGGTCGTTGAGCGTGATGGGCATGGTGCGCTGGATTTTCCAACGCGGATGGAGCAACGAGTCGGGAATGGTGTCTTCGTTCTCTATGATGGGCTGTGTCAAGATGCTGTCCTTGGAAGGAAGGTTCTTCTGTGCCCCACCCTGTCGCTGCGCTTCACCCTGTCGCTGGTTTGCGCCATTGCGCTGCACACCCTGCTGGCGTTGAGCGCGGCGTGAGCGGTCGTCCTGACGAAAAGGCACAGCAAAGGCATAGCTCGCCACAACGGCAACGAGCAGACATGTTATTATTGAAAGAAAAAGATTCCTTTGCTTCATTCAGTTTTTTATATTACTTTATGCGCTACTTTATGCGCTTCAACGCTTCCTTGACAACCTGTTCCACGGGCATGGCGGCGTTCTCTTCAAGCAACGCCTTGACAACCTTGGCTGAGGGTGCCGGCGAGAAACCAAGCATGGTGAGAGCAGACACAGCCTCATCCATGACCTCGTTGTTAACAGCCACGGTGCTGCCACCCTCGCCCATGGTAACCTCTTGAGCGATGCCGAGAGCCACAACTTTGTCCTTAAGGTCTACAATAATGCGCTGGGCGGTCTTCAGACCGATGCCTTTAACGCCCTTAAGCAGCCGTTCGTTGCCAGAGGCAATGGCGTTGCTGAGGTCAGCGGGCGATGCTGCCGAAAGGATCATGCGGGCTGTGTTGGCACCCACGCCCGACACGCTGATAAGCAGACGGTAGAGGTCGCGTTCCTGCTTGGAGGCAAAGCCAAAGAAGGTGTAGCTGTCGTCGCGTCCACCTGTAACAAGCGACTCATGGACAAAGAGTTTCACATCTTTCTTGCCTTGTATGGCGGTGTAGGTGTTAAGCGATATGTTGAGGGCGTAACCCACGCCTGCCGCCTCGATAACGGCCTGTGCCGGTGTCAGTTCGGCAAGTTCGCCTTTGATATAATCAATCATGCTTTTGTTCTGTAATCAATGTTCAACATGTTAAGCGGCAATTCCTTCTTCAGGCCTTCCTCTTGCCTGAAGACATGCGGTTTCTTGACATCTGTTTTTGAAGAAACCGCAATATACCTTTAAAATAACGCTCAACGCCCTTGTTTTAGTATATTTCAGATATAAAAAAAATATGCTTCAATGCATCACGCACTAAAGCATAAAGAAACGAATTTGCTTGTGTCTTCATGGTATACACACTGCCTAAAATATGTAGGATATATAAATTAAATAAATTTTTTATTGTAAAAAACCACCCAGACTATGCAAAAACTGAGAAAACATAGCCGTGGGTGGTCTGTTATAAACGTCTTGTGTAAAAACTTTACTCTATTTTGTTAATAGCCACAAAACTACGAATTGAAAGGATATATCTCTTTTAAAGCTGTTTTACTTCTTAAGAACCTTGATTGCCTTGCCATTCTTAACGACGATGTTAACGCCCTGCTTCATCTGGTCTGTGCGCACACCGTTGAGCTGATATACAGCGTCAGCACCAAGCTCGTCGGCTGTTACACCGTTGATGCCTGTAGCGCCGCCCTTGGTCAGCTTGATGGCAAAATCTTCTGCATAATACTCGTCATGACCACCATGTGCCCATGTCTTGATGTTCTTAACCTTTATTTCTGAACCTTCAACGAAGGTCTCGTCGGCCTTGATGTTAAAGGTGCAAAGCTCACCCTCGTTGGCGCTGAAAGCGTCGTCCTCAGTATAGTCGAGGAGGTTGATGGTGAAGAGGTTGTTCTTAAGGTTGATCTTGTGGTTTGTGCCAAGAGCACCTACCTTAGCCGACTTGTCGACGATTGTGACGCCAGCGGGAAGCTCTACGTTGAAAGCCACACCACGCATGATGGCCTTGGGGAAGCTCAGGGTGAGGGTAACAGTCTGCTCCTCACTAACCTTGACGGGCTGGGCTGTGCCTGCAAAGACAACCTTGTTCTCTGTGTCGACAACCTTAGACACAACGTTCTTCTCGCCATAGACAACATCCTGACCAGGAACAGCGAGCTGTGTTTCGCTCATAACAATCTCCTTAGAACCAGAATAGTCGGCAGCAACGTTAACGTCGAATGTGAACACATCGCCTTCGCCAGCAGCAACCTCGGCACCGAAGCCCACCATGGCAGCGGTCTTCTCGTCAATCTTGCTCAAGATAAGGCTCATGCCCTCTGTGCGCTCTGTCTTGTTGATGTTGAAACGCTTAGCGTTGTTTGCCTTCTCTACAAAGGTAAGACCCTCAGGCAGAGAGATGCGAGCCTGAAGACCGTTCACCACAGCGTCGTTTTTCAGACCAACGGCAACGGTGGCCTTTTCGCCGGGCTTGAGGAAGGTTACTGTCTTGAGAGTAAACTCCTGTGCCATGGCGCTTGCGCTTGCCATGAGAAGCATGGCCAACACAAAAAGGCAATTATAAAGTTTTGTTTGTTTCATAATTGTTGAATAGTAAATGTTTATCATGTTACTTTTTTTAACCATTCATCATTTTTCTTTTCAAAGGAAGGCTTCCCTCAACGGGGAAACCATTCCTTCAAAAGAATATGTGATGTATGATTGTTTTATTTTGAGAGATACTCAAGATAAGCATCGAGGAACTTGTAGAAGGTGAAGCCGTCACCAGTATTCTGGAAGTCGGCATCAGCGTCAACGAGGTCCTTAACGTCAACCTTGCCATCACCGTTGTAGTCTAGATCGGCATCCTTGGCAGCCTGAGCAGCCCATGCAAGAGCGTCCTTAATCTCCTGTGAAGCGTTGGTAAGACCCTGCTTAAGGTTCTGACCCTCGGTGTAATTGTCGGCAAGTGTAAGCTTATTGCTAGCATCCTCAATGGCTGCCTTTGCTGTCTTAAGAGCGCTCTCAGCACCGTTAAGCAGCTGTGTAGCACCAGCCTGAACAGTCTCGTTGTAAGCCTTTATTGCCTCGCGAGCATTTACAAGTTCTGCCTCAACAGCCTTGATATCGGCATCAGCTGTAGTCATAGCTGCCTTGTTCTTCAGAATTTCAGGATAGTGGCGTATCTCATTAAGACCAGCCTTGAAATCTTCAATCTTCTTGTTGATAGAAGCGTTCAGCTCAGCGTTTGAAGCGTTTACGGGGTTGGTGCCCTTCTCAAGCATTGTGTATGCTCCATCTTCGGTGCAGCCATCTACGTCCTTAACACCGTCAAACAGCTTGTTAAGCTCCTTCAAGCGCGCTGTAACATCGAATCCTGTTGTGTTGTATTCCTTGGCAGCAGCATCAATAGCCTTCTGATATGTAGCCGCCTCAGCCTTAACCACGTTCCAATCGATCTTCTGCACATAAATGGCATCGTAGAGGTTCTTGTAAGCTACCTTCTCTTTGTTGAGCGCATCAACGGCAGGCTTAACCTTTGCGAAGATTGCCTCAACGTCAGCCACCTGATCGGCAAGTTTCTGCTTGTCAATGTCAACCTTAGCGAAATCTGTAACATGACCGGCAGCAATGATTCTTTCAGCCTCGTCAAGATATCCAGCGCCCTGTTTGTTGGCATCCTTGTAGGCTATCTTCTCAAACTCCTTCTGGAAAAGAGCAACAGCATCTGCACTCATAAACTCATGCTTGGTACCAGGCCAAAGGTTTGCATATTCATGGCCAGCCTCCTTTGCATCTGCAACATACCAATAAGCGTTTGACATGGGAGTACCGGTCAAGTAGTTGGCTGCACGCAGGTTGGCGGTAAACACGGCCTCGTTAATCTGTGCCATGATAGCCTTCTCAACTGCTTTGAGGTTATTTGTAAATGTCTCGACCTCGCCGCTAAGCAGACGATACTGGTTGTCGTTGGCATTGAACTCCACGTCAGGAGTCTCGTTTATAAGCTTGGTGTAACGCAAGGTATCGGCAACGATGTCATCCTTCATCTTGTCAACACCACCTGCCACGCTGAACAACTCCTTCAAGTTGGCGTTCAGCTTAACGTCGGTATCTTCGTCAGTCCAAGTTGCGTCTACCCATTTCTTTATGCGCAGCACATTGTCGTTATAAGCCGTGCGAACCTTTTCCACATTATCGAGCAACGCAACTGCTTCTTTATGGTTGTTATCAAGAACTTCTTTCTTCTGGGCTGACAGAGTGTTCTGCCACTTGCTGTCGATGTCCTTGTTAATGGTGTCGAACTCGCCGTTATACTTGTTGTATGTATTAACGATATCCTTGAAATCGGCTACAGCAGCCACATTCTTCTTGAGGTCGTCAAGCTGCTTCTGTATCTTTGCGAACTCAAGCTCATACTTCTTCTGTGTCTCAGGCTCGTTCACATATTTTGCAGAAATCTTGTAGCTTGTCTCGTTGAGCGACTTCTGTGTCGGTTCAACGCGTGCCTCAAGAGCATCCTTAGCCTGCTTTACGAGAGCAGCCTTGATGTCGGCAATCTCCTTGGCACAGTCGTCATACAAGCCCTTAAAATCAGCGCCGTTAAGGTCTGCTTTTGTCAAGCTGCGATGAGCGTCAGTAGGCTGTGCGAGGAAGCGGTTAAGCTGTGTTACCTCATCTGTGAGTCGAGAGAAAGAAGGAGTCTCAACAGAGAAAGGAGTGCCAGTCTTTACAACCTCGTTAATTGCCTGGATATCCTCCTTGGCAGCCTTAATCTTATCAGCATAATCGCGCTCAAAGATGGCACGGTTAACAACATTCGTAGCCTCTGTCTGAAGTGTTGCGTACTTAGCCTTAAAATCAGCCTCAGTAAAACCAGTCTGGAAACTACCTGAACCAACAGTAGGCAGCTCAACTTTATCGAACTTGCCAAGCTCAGCAAGAGCCTCGCTCTTTATTGCCTCAATATCTTTATAGAAACTGTTCCAAGCCTCCTCTGCCCAAGCGGTTTTCCACTTATCGAATGTTGCAGGTTTGTTACCATTGACAACACTTTCGCTTGACTTCTTCCAGTCCTTAATATAAACCTCGCTGTTGTTGTCAACTTCCTTATTTTTAGGTGTGCTTGTACCTTTTTCCAACTGGCCCTTCAAAGCTTGTGCATCAGCTCCGATTATTCTGTCATATGTTTTCTTGTCTTCTTTTGCACAAACTACATATTTCTTTATGTTGAGAATGGCTGCATTAAGACGGCCCATTAACGCTACAGCATGCTCATCAACAGAATTTTCAGCCTGATACTGCTCAAGCAAGGCGCGCACTTCCTGATTGATTGCGCCCTGTTTATTGATTTGAGCGCGCACAGCTGTAAAGAACGGCTCCAGCTCAGGCTCTGTAGCCCAAACAGCTGTCTCCTGATTGGCCTTCTGCACCTCAGCCTTTACAGCTTCGAACAGACCTTCTATGCGCATTGAATATTCACCTACCACTTTAATTTTCTCAATGGTAGAGTTAGCGCCGAGAGTCACAGTAACCTGACCTGTAGCTCCAGGAGTGTAGAGCATACCTGTACCTTCCATATCGAACGTAGTCTCTACACCAGTGAGATTTGCTCCACCGAACGAAACAGTAACATTTGAGCCTTTTACCCAAACTTTTTCACCACTGTTAACCGTAAACGTGAACTTGTTGTTGGCGAAGGCAATGTCACCCTTCTCCTCTGCGGTAATGTTGCCTGTGGCATCCACATTCCACACATAGTCAGCAGCCATTGCAGGACCTGCTACAGCCGACATAGCGGCCATCAAAGTCAAGATTTTCTTCATAATCTTTTGTTTTTTGTTATTGTTATGTTTTTTTCAGATTTCAAGAGCCAACTAACAGCCCGTAGTTTTCTTCGCTACAGCTCGTTGTTTTCATTACAGCTGGCGGTAGTTTTTGTTACAGTCATATATCCTCATCAATTCGCTCTTTCTATCATTCACCTTGCAAATTTCGATATTTTTTCACAACCGCAAACACTTGTTAAATGCCTATTTCCCGAACGCTCGGGGTTTTTGCACGAATTGTCGCGGCGTTTGCGTTGAGCGGCTTAACGCCCTAAACATCAGTTAACAAAGACACAAATGGTGGGGTTTTATATATTGTTAAGCAGTTTTCTCGGTCGTTCGTGCAAAAATCCTATATGTTCGTGAAAATTTATCGTCATAATGTTTGCAATTTCTAAAAAAGTTATTAAATTTACACCTTGTTAAGACTTACATGGGGTGGTTCAAGGCTTTTCTATGGTAGGCCAAGGGTTACAACGGGTAAGAAAAACCAATTAAAAAACCGAATTCAAAACAAAAAAACAGTAGAAAAGAAGAATAGAAAAGCAAAAAAGAACCACTCTATAAATTAATAACGAGACTTTTTCTCTTCGCAATCAACGGCGCGTCACAGCGACGGGGCTCTTGAAACGGAGAGGTTATCAACCAAAAAAAAAGCAAAACTTATGATGTTAAAACTATTTAAACGTGACGAATCGTTCGGAGCTATGCTTGAGGACGTACTTTATTTTAAGGCAGAAGGCCATTACACCAACGTGTTTTTCACACGAGACAGCAAGATGCTTCTGCCTTACGGACTGTCACAGCTAGACAACGAAATATGGAAACTTGATAACGGAACCTGCTTTGTGAAGGTGGGACGTAGCCACATCGTCAACCTGAAGAAGGTTGTGTATGCGTGTATCACGAAAGAAAGCTTCACCTTAATGGACCAGAACGGCAACTTTACCAATATCGTGGTGTCGCGAGCTGCGATAAAACAGCTGATCAAAGCTCTGAAAGACGGAAAAGCAAGCAAAGAGGAAAAAAGCGACAGCGACAATAACGACAATGGACCTAAACGGAAGGAGGGCTCGGAAACCGCCAATATTAATAATGTAGGCACACAAAACGATGAAAGCAAAAACATAGAAGACCCTGACGAGGACAAAAAGGACAAGAATCTTTGCCCCAAGAAGAATCGGGGGGGGGGGGGAAAAAAATGACCTTTTCTTCAAAGAAAACGAATAACAAGCCTCTGTAAAAGAAGTTTCGTATATTTATAAGGTATACGAAACTTCTTTTTTTCTTTTACTAAACTTTCGCATTTATATAACGGATATTAATATCAAGCAAGCGTCGCTTCGCTCGACTTTGTCGCTTGCCAGAACGTCGCCGCGCTCGCTTGAGATAATAAGTGACGTAGATAGCAATCGTAAATGCCTATGTTACGGGGCGTAAGTGACGTAGATAGGCTTCGTTTCTTTGATAGATAGCCGAAGAAGAACCACACACGAAAAAAAATAAAAGTTTTTTAAGCACTATTTTTAACCGTTTAAGCACGAAATAGCGACGTTTAAGCACAAATAAACGCAAAAAGCGGATAAACGGCGTTTGCACAGGTTTGCACAACAAAAATATTTTTTGTAATTTTGAAGCATTAAAGCTGCGTTAATCATAAAACGTGACACAACTAAACATAACCACCTGTTAAGACAAAGCAAAAAAAACAAATGGCAAACATAGACACCACACAAAGCGCTCTACCAGCAGGCACCGTCCTGAAAGGAGGCAACGCCAGCTACATGCTGCTGAAGACTCTGGGACAAGGGTCGTTCGGCATAACCTACCTTGCCAAAAACATTGTGGGCGAGGACGAGGTGGAGCAGCTGTTCTGCATAAAAGAGTTTTTTATGCGCGACATCAATGGACGCGAAAGCACATCCGTGACAAGCAGTAACCGCGAGGGCATGTTCGACTATTACAAGCGTAAGTTTGAACAGGAGAGCGATCACCTCAGCAGGCTGCGCCACAAGAACATTGTGATGGTCGTTGATGCCTTCCGTGCAAACAGCACATCCTATTATGTCATGCAATATATCGACGGACAGAGCCTTGACAGCCTCATCGCTGCAAAAGGACGGCTGTCTACTGACGAGACGGTGGGCATAACAAGACAGGTTGGCTCTGCCCTAAGCTGCATGCACTCGATGGGCATGCTTCACCTCGATGTGAAGCCTGCAAACGTGATGATGGCAGACGAGAAGACCGCCATACTTATCGACTTCGGCCTGTCGAAGCAGTATGACCAAAACGGACAGCCTGAGAGCAGCACAACCGTTGGGTCTGGAACGCCTGGCTATGCGCCTATAGAACAGGCCAACCACCGCGAAGGCAAAGATTTTCCGGTGCAGATGGACGTCTACGCCCTCGGTGCCACGATGCTGAAAATGCTTACAGGCCAAAGACCACCAGAGGCTTCCGACATTCTGAACTTCGGGTTTCCGAAGAAGGAATTGAAACAAAAAGGCGTGCCACAACCAATTATTGGCGTTGTGGAAAAGGCGATGAAACCACAACGCAACCACCGCTTCCAGACGATGGAACAGATGATGACAGTCCTGGATGAAGCAATGGATAAAGTAAAGGAGAACGAAGAGAAGCAAAAGAGAAGGGCTGAAAGCGAAGCTACAACCGTAGACTCTGGCAGCAATAAAGGAAAGAGCAAGAGCCATGATTCTTCAAAAAAAGCAAGCACATCAAACAATGGAAGCGCAACAAACATTGCACGCTCAATAGAAGACAACAAAGGCTGCTCAACCATATTCAAATGGACATGGGTGTTCGTTGTTGTCTCAGCAATAAGCAATATTATCGATTTGCTACATCGCGGGTGCGGATACTCAGGCGTGGAAATTGCTGTAAACAGGGCGTTTCCGCAAGAGTCGTCGGAGACTCTGATAGCATGGTGCGCAGCATCTATAGGAGCCATAATTTTCAGTTGCTGGCGTCTGCGCAAACGATGGGAATGGAAAATCGTAAGCGAGAAAAGAGGCGACAGCCTAAAGATGTTGGGATTGTGTATTGCTGCAAATTTCATCATGTCTTTTATTTTTCCATCTGAATTGAACAGAGATTGGGCACTTTCCTTCTTCTTTATACAAGAGACAATGTGCGCCATAAACACTTGGATGTTCATCAACATGGAAGAGTTGTGATCTTAGAAAACGAGATTATGTAAAGTAATCGCCGCATTTCATACAATTAATCAAAAAGGAGTATGATTGTTTGAAGAAAAAGGGTAATTTTGTATTGCCGAAAAGATAAAAACAAGCATCGGCATAACAAGAACATTTCCTAAAACAAGAAGATTATGAGATATTGTCCAAACTGCGGAAACCCCATACCCGACGACGCACGCTTCTGCGGACGTTGCGGAAGCGACCTGCAGCCGTTACAAGGCGGCCAACGCACACAACGAAGCAACAACAACGGCAACCATGCCCACGGCAGAGGTCAGAGCGCCGCCAGCTCGTTTGTGGACCATCTTAACGAGTATGTGGGCAACGACAGGCCTGCCGACCTCAACTGGCGCATGCTCTTCACCGATGTTTTTAAGAGCCACACCGTGGAGGAGGCCGAAGACATCTTTATATGCGGCACACACGCCACCACGCCGCCACCGCAACTGGTGTCGAAAGAGTGGCCGAGACCATGGCTCTACAGCCGCGTGTTCCTCATGTTCACAGCAGCCTTTGCCCTCTTGTGGCTCTGCTGCAACCTCTTCGGCAACCCTAACGCCCTACCCGGCATGATTGTGGTTGGCTCGTTCACCGTGCCTCTCTCAACGATGATCATGTTCATGGAGGTCAACGCATGGCGCAACATCAGCCTGTATAAGGTCATACAGACCTTCCTTGTGGGAGGATGTGCCTCGCTGGTGGCAACGCTGATGCTCTTCTCCATAGTGGGCAGCCACGAGCTAAACCTCATAGGTGCCATCGTGACGGGCATTGTGGAGGAAGCAGGCAAGGCCGTCATCGTGTTCTGGTTCCTCAGCAAGATGAAACGTCTGAGCATTCTCGGCGGACTGCTCATAGGCGCAAGCGTGGGAGCGGGCTTCGCCGCTTTCGAGTCGGCAGGCTATGCCTTGCAACCTGTGCTCGCCTTTTTCCAAAACTCGGGCTATTATGCCGCCTATGGCAAACAGCTCGATGCCTCAATGATGATGGATGCGATAAACCAAAGCATCATCATTCGCGGTTTCCTCGCGCCCGGCGGACATGTCACCTGGGCAGCAATATCGGGAGCAGCCTTGGTCATAGCAGGCAAGGCCTTGCGACGTTTCGACACGTCGCTCTTAACCGACAAGAGGTTCCTGCGTCTGTTCATCATACCTGTCATTCTTCATGCCGCATGGGACTCACCAATGTCTAACATCGGCAGCAGCATATATCTCGTTCCGATAGCCCTCACCGTCATCGTGTGGATTGTGGTGATGATTCTCATTAACATGGGATTGGCTGAGGTTGAACGGGTGACAAAAAGACAATAGGACATTGCCTTGTCTATAGTAAAAAAAATGAAAACCAATTATGAAGGAACAGCCTTTTCATAGTTTACCGATTAAGAAGAATAAGAACAAAAAGAAAAGAAGAATTGAGCAACAAACAGATTAATCGGCTACGAGGAAAGAATATGAAGAAAATCTGCTTGTTGCTACACAAAAACAATGTAAAAAGATTGGCGTTCAAACATTTTTGCGTAAATTTGTAACATACAAACAATTAAATCAAGAAAGGACATTTCATTATGGACAACTACATACGATTTGACTGGGCCATGAAACGCCTATTGCGCAACAAGGCCAACCATGCCGTGATTGAGGGACTGCTCGAGTCGCTGCTCGGAAGAAAATACACCATTGAGAGATTTCTCGAAAGCGAATCGAACCAAGAAACTGAAGAAGACAAGTTTAACCGTGTGGACATTCTTGCCGAAAGCGACAAGGGAGAACTGACCATCATTGAGATTCAGAACAACCGCGAGCTCACTTATTTTCACCGAATGCTCTATGGCGTATCGAAAGCAATAACCGATTATATTGACCTCGGCAACGACTACGACAAGGTGAGAAAGGTTTACAGCATCAACATCGTTTATTTCGAGCTTGGACAGGGCAACGACTATGTGTATCACGGAAAGACCTTCTTCCGTGGTCTGCACAACACGTCAGACATTCTGAAGCTCTCAGTACGCCAAAACCAGAAATTCTTCGGGTTTGGATTGGCTGATGGCGAAAACGTGCTCGAACGCAAGGAAGCAGGCGACCTGTTCCCTGAATATTACATTCTGAGAGTGAACGATTTTGACCGAGTGGCTACAACCCCGCTTGACCAATGGATCGAGTTCTTGAAAACAGGATCTATTGCTCCCGATGCCACAGCACCAGGGCTCAGTCTGGCACGCCAATGTCTAAGAATAGACACTCTAAGCTCTGCCGACAAAAACGATTATGTGCGCCACATGGAGTCTATACGATACCAACGCAGCGTTCTGGAAACAAGCCGAGATGAAGGGTTTGCTGAAGGAAAAGAAGAAGGATTTGCTAAAGGAAAAGAAGAAGGTATGGCTAAAGGAAGAGAAGAAGGTATCGCTAAAGGAAGAGAAGAAGGTATCGCTAAAGGAAGAGAAGAAGGAAGAGCCGAAGGATTTGATGAAGGCAAGAAAAAAGAGAAAATGGCTATCGCAAAAAAACTGTCTTCATTAGGCATTCCGACATCACAGATTATGCAGGCCACAGGTTTGACGGAAGAAGAGATTAATGAACTTACATAAAAAAGACTGTTTCTTCATGACCAGATAGCCGAAAAAGACTATTAAGCAGGTGTTCATAATTGATCGCATATATGGATTTTATAAAAAGATGATATGACCAACAACACGACCACATCCCTCGCTATAGGCACCATCCTCCACGGCGAGGCCTACGACTACAAGATAAAGGACGTGCTCGGACAGGGCACGTTCGGCATAACCTATAAGGCTAAGGTGGAGATGAAAGGAGCACTTGGACGACTCGACAGCAACATGTATGTGGCCGTAAAAGAGTTTTTCATGAAAGAGGTCAACGGCCGCGAGAACAGCTCTGTTACAAGTGGTTCTACATCCAACGGCGGCCTGTTCTACTACTACCGCGACAAGTTTGAACGCGAAGCACGCAACCTCAGCACGCTCTCACATCCCAACATTGTCAAAGTGTTAGAAGCATTTCATGCCAACGGCACGACCTACTACTCGATGGAATATATCGACGGCATTAGCCTTGACAAGAAGATCGCCCAGTCGCCACAAGGCCGTATGCCTCTGACCGAAGCCATAGAGACGCTGAAACAGATTAGTGCAGCCATCGCTTTCATGCACTCACGCAACATGCTCCACCTTGACGTAAAGCCAGGCAATGTGATGATGCGAAAGGACGGCACAGCTGTGCTCATCGATTTTGGCCTGTCAAAACAGTACACCTCTGACGGAGAGCCTGAGTCGAGCACTAAGGTTGGAGCCGGCACACCAGGTTATGCGCCAATAGAACAGGCAAGCTACCATGAGGGTAAAGGTTTTCCCACAATGATGGACGTGTATGCGCTCGGCGGCACGCTCTTCAAGATGCTCACAGGCCAACGGCCACCTGAGGCATCAGAGATTCTGAACGAAGGATTCCCCACTGACAGTCTGCGCCAGCTTTTCATTCCTGACAACATCGTCAACAGCATCAGAAAAGCCATGGCTCCGCTGAAAAAAGACCGATGGCAAACGGTAGACGAGTTTGTCAAACATTTAGACGAGCATGGGGAGCATACAATATATGAAGACACGAGCTCAGAAAGCGCAAGGTCAGAATCAACAACATTCGACGACAGAAAGTTTAGCCACAAGTTGCAAGACGACTTTGAAGACAACGATGAAGACCAAACAGAAAGTTGGTTCACACGAAACAAGGTTGTCTGCGCCGTGGCAGCATTGCTTATAGCGCTTGTTGTTGGACTATATGTGACGAACTCGAGAACAGACAAAGAGCCACAAACAGCAGCCACGGAACAACCGACACAGCTTGCTGACAGCATTGCTGCTTCACAGGAAGAAGCTGGTGAGACGACAGATGGGAATGTGGCTGACAACAACGAGACAAAATCTGACGGAAAACCAACAAATGGCAACAACAACGATGGACATACTTCACCGTCGCAAGCTTCATCAAGACCAAACAAAACGACACAGAACGGGCAAAATGCGCCTAAGCCTGTAAGGAGTGAGCCTCTAAACAAGCCACAGCCTGTCAACAGCACCAGAGTGTATGACGTGGTGGAGCAGATGCCCTCTTTCCCTGGCGGCATCTCTGGACTCAGGACCTACCTCAACCAAAACATACGCTACCCCGCTGAGGCACAGGAAAACTGCGTGCAGGGCCGTGTGGTTGTAAGTTTTGTGGTGGAAAAGGACGGACACATTTCGGATGTCACCGTGTTGCGCTCTGTTGACCCTTCGCTCGACAAAGAGGCTGTAAGAGTGATAAGAAACATGCCACGCTGGACCCCAGGAAAGCAAGGAGGAGAACCGGTCAGAGTAAGATATAATGTGCCAGTATCCTTCCGACTCAACTAATAATTCTTTCACATTTTTCAACGACCAAATCATAACAAGATAGATGAACGAACTTAGAAGCGGTGCCGTCCTTCAAGGCGGCAAATACCGCATTGAACGTGTGCTGGGGCAAGGAGGTTTCGGCATAACGTATCTTGCCACGCAGACCATGTTGGGCTGCAAGGTGGCTATAAAAGAATTTTTCTTTAGCGACTGCTGCGAGCGCAGCAGCGACCGCTCACGGGTGAGCGTCATTACGGACAGCAAGAAAGAACTGGTTGAAAAGTTCCGCACAAAGTTTTTGAAGGAAGCCCGACTGCTGCTAACCATCAACCACAGCAACATTGTGCGCGTGATGGATGCCTTTGAAGAGAACGACACAGCCTATTATGCCATGGAGTTTATTGACGGCATTTCGCTCTCACAGCTCATCGAGAGCCGCGGCAAGATCGCTCCCGACGAGTCAATGCGCATAATGGACACCATTGGAGCAGCACTCGTCTATCTCCACTCGCGCAACATCAACCACCTCGACATCAAGCCAGCCAACATAATGGTTGAAAACGGCACGGGACGAATTATGCTTATCGACTTTGGCGTGTCTAAACAATATGACCCCGAGACGGGACAGAGCACAACGACCACACCTGTTGGCGTGAGCCATGGTTATGCTCCCCTTGAGCAATATAACAACGGCGGCGTGAGCACGTTCTCACCGCAGAGCGACATCTATGCTCTCGGCGCCACTTTGCTGAAAATGCTCACGGGCACAACGCCTCCAAACGCCGTAGAACTGTCACAGCAAGGAGGACCAAGCATACCCACAGACGTGCCACGCAACTTTGCTGCCGCCATACGCGCTGCCATGCAGCCTGTGAAAAGCAACCGTCCGCAAAGCGTGCAGCAGTTTCTGCATGTCATGCACAACGGAGGCAACGACAACGAAGCGACGGTGATAGGCAACGGAGCGGCAAACCAAACCAGCAACAACGGACAAAGCGACAAAAAAGGCAAGAACAAGTCGACAAACTGGTTCCTGATAGCTTGCATCGTGGCAATCATTGGCGGCATGGTTTTCTTTATGGCGAACAACCGCAACAAGACCAATTCAGCTGCAAGCATAGCATCTGCCGACAGCGACACAATAGTTGCGGACACCGTTGCAGTGGAGGAAGACACGAACGTAGGCACCACCCTATACACAAAATCGGTGAAGGCGACAGAGAGCGAAAACGTCTTCCTGACCATCGAGTACCCCACCGAAGGGTCTGACATCCTTCTTCAAAACATACGCGAGTGGATTAACGAGTCGTTAGGAGGAAAATATAACGGCGACCTTGCCGATGGCCAAGCTCTCTTCAACCACTACTGGAACGAGTTTATGAAAGACAAGGTTGGCGAAGATGGCTATGGCGTTTATAATCATGCAACCATAAAGAAGGTGTATGAAGACAGCAAGGTGGTAACCTTCACAAACGAGACCTACACCTATGGCGACGGTGCAGCACACGGCATGGAAAGCACAAAAGGCGTGACCTTCCGCAAGTCGGACGGCCGCAAGTTTACGGCCGACCTGCTTGACGGTTCATACAAATATCAGACCGAGATAAAGAATGGCTTGCGCAAGTATTTTGAGATCAATACAAACGACGAGCTGATGGAACGTCTAATGCTTCGCGACAACACGAGCGGGGAGGTGCCTTTCCCAAGCACCGATCCGTGGATAACGGCAGACGGCGTGGTGTTCTGCTATCCGCCTTACGAGATTGCGTGCTACGCAGATGGAATGCCCACATTCACCATCTCCACAAACGTGGTAAAGGAAAAGAGTGCCGCAACAACACAAACGTTCTTCGAATAGATCCTTGCGGCTTACAGATACATAACCGTTTCGTGAAAAGGTGTAGCCATTGCGCGTTTATAGATAAAAAACAGCAATTGGCTACACTTTTTTCTATAAAAACGCACATTTTTTATCATTGTGTGAGCAAAAGATTGTAACTTTGTAGCAGCAAATCTATTAATAGCCACCATTGGCAGACATAAGCAAACAAACAGCTATGAGCGAGCAGAGACATCAATCAACGCAGCAAGGTAACAACGAGCCACCAAGCAGCCCGTATGGTTACAACGAACGCAACATCCACAGCGAGACGACAGAGCTGGGCGAGTTCACTGACACGCTCAACAGCGACCGTGTGAAGCTGGAATCGTCGTTCTTCAACGTTAAGCACCGTTGGCTGACAGGAACAGGCGGCAAGACCGATGCACGCCGCACAACAACCGACATCAACAATTTCGGCATTTCCATCATAACGCTCACCAGCGACAATGAGGTTCTCATCTACCACGACGGACGAATATACAAGCCCGTGAACCAATATTGGATTGACAACCTCGCCGATGACCTAAAAAGCGGAACGCTACCGGCTTATCTGCCCAACGCGCTGGCTTTAACCGATTTCTCCACACATCCCCTCGGCAACTATATCATAGACCATTGGCGCACACTGGGCGACGGACAAAACATCATAACCTACTGCCGCACATCGCAGCTGTGCAAGGTGTCGGAGATCATAAGCCGCTACCCTTTCGCGTTCAAACATTACCGCATAACACGCCAACAACACATCACCGCCTTCGGAGCGCCCAATCATGGCGACAGCCAACTGTTAATCTACAACGGCATGTTCTGCCAGTTTGACTATTCGGACCATCTAATGGAGATTCTCTCATCTGGCGTGATAGACGAGTGTGGCGACGGTCTCGACTCGTTGGCACAATGCAAGACAAAAGAGCTCGACAACAGCACGGCCTTCTTCCAGTTTGTATCAGGTGCCATGCGTCTGCTGTTTTGCAAGAACAACTCGCCGTTCAATTTCCATGTAGATGACGTGTTGCTCGATGCTTTCCCCGAGGCCTTCGGCCTTTGCAAGGCTCATCCGGAAAGCAAGATACAGATAACCGAAGAGATGCTGCCGCCATTCCATTTAATCCCATGCAAAGTGTCACGCGAGCTTGAACTGGCAGAGAGCGACGAGGTGTTCATAGGTGCCAAGGGCGACATGCGCCCGCTCGATGTGCGCCGTCTCTTCGGACACCAGCCAAGAAGCGTGGAGATAACCATTGACATGCACGCCAACCTGCGAACATTCATCATCGCCAAAGACATGGACACGAAACAAGAGGAAGCCACAGAGTTTATATATCTAAGAAGATAAGAACTCGAGAAACAAAAGGCAGGAAAACAAAAGACAGGAAGACAAGAAAATAAGAGAACATCCCTAAAAATACTTGTTTAAACAAAAAACAGTCGACCAATTATGAATGAACTACATGCGAACACGTTGTTACACAACCGCCGCTACGCCATACAAAAGACGCTCGGTCAGGGTGGCTTCGGCATAACCTATCTGGCTTACGACAATGTCAACCGCAAGCAGGTAGCCATAAAGGAGTTCTTCATGAAAGAGCTCTGCAACCGCAATGGCAAAAACCACCACATGTCGGTGCCATCTACAGGTAGCAGACAGTTGGTTGACAAGTTCAGGGCAAAGTTTCTGAAAGAGGCCAACACCATAGCAAACCTCAGTCACCCCAACATCATAAAGATCTACGACATTTTTGAGGAAAACGCCACGGCCTATTATGCCATGGAATATATCTCTGGCGGCTCACTGGCCGACTTGCTTGAGAAAGAGCCAGAGAAAAGGTTTTGCGAAGTAGACGCTCTTCACTATATTCGTCAGGTGGCAGGAGCACTCAACTACATTCACATGCTCGGCATAAACCACCTTGACATCAAGCCCGACAATATCCTTAACGACAACGGACGGGCGGTGCTCATCGACTTTGGCGTGGCTAAACGCTACGACAACGACGGCCATCAGACCAGCACCACACCCGTAGGTCTCAGTCATGGCTATGCCCCTTTGGAGCAATACAAGAGTGGAGGCGTGGCAGAGTTTTCACCCTCCACCGACATCTACTCGCTCGGTGCCACGCTCTACAAGCTCATCACAGGCCAGACCCCTCCCGATGCCAACGACATTCTTGAAAAAGGTCTTCCTGACATCGAAGACATGATGTCGACCCAATGTGCCGATGCCATAAAGAAGTCCATGCGTTCAATACGCGCTTACCGTCAACAAAGCATCGACGAGTTTCTTAACATGCTGCCTCAAGAAGAAACGATAGAAGCAACGGCTGATGATGACGATGTGGAGATTGTGGAAGCCGAAGACAAGCTCGGCAACACCATAAACCTGAACCCTGGGAAACAAAAAACGGGAAACAAAAACGACACAAGCTCAACCGACACAAACAGTGAAGGTAGCGGCTACGGTGTCGTGATCTTCTGGATTCTGGTTGTCATTGTGGCGGGTGTAGGCATCTGGATGGCTACCAACGGATCAGTACCTTCTTGGTACAAGTACTTGGCCACTGGATTGTTCGTTAGCTATAAGGGATTTAAGAGTTTATAAAAACATATTGTGACCATGCACCGTTGCAAAGGGAATGAGCACAAGACAACAAAAAATCACAGAGTTAAAACACATGAGAAGATAGAAAAAACTATCAATTCAACAAATAAAAAAATATCGAACTTATGAGAAACAAGGCTCTTCTTCCAGGAACAACACTCAAGGGCGGCAAGTATCGCATTGAGCGTGTGCTCGGTAATGGCACTTTCGGCATAACATATCTCGCGTCGTGCAGTGTGACGGTTGAAGGTGAGTTAGGACAAATGTCTGCCAACATCAATGTAGCAGTAAAAGAGTTTTTCATGAGCGAGATAAACAACCGCAACGAAGGCAGCAACGCGGTTGAAGGCTCTACAGGCGAATTGTTCACAAACTATTGCTATAAGTTTAGGCGCGAAGCTGAAAACATGGCTAAGTTGCGACATGAAGGCATTGTACAGGTAAGCGATGTGTTTGACGAAAACAACACCGCATATTATGTCATGCAATACATTGACGGCGGGTCGCTTGACAGCTACATCATAAAGAAAGGACGGTTGGCAGAGAGCGAGGTTGTGCGACTTACATCTGAGATCGGTGACGCGCTACACTACCTGCACTCTAAGCGTATGCTGCATCTTGATCTCAAGCCAAGCAATGTGATGCTTGACAAGAACGGACATGCACATCTCATTGACTTCGGACTGTCCAAGCAATATGACGCCACAGGCAATCCTGAGTCGAGCACCTCTGTAGGTGCAGGCACGCCTGGATATGCACCTATAGAGCAGACCACACATAACGACAGCACGTTCCAACCGACAATAGACATCTACGCCCTCGGTGCCACAATGTTCAAGATGCTCACAGGGCAACGTCCTCCTGAAGCATCAGACATTCTCAATGAAGGTTTCCCGCGCAGCCTGCTGTTGCAAAACGGGGTGTCGCCATATCTTGCCACAATAGTGGAGAAAGCGATGTCGCCACAACGCAACAACCGCTATGCCGACATAGAAGACATGCTCACGGCCATTGGAGATAAGAGCAACATCATTGCTGACATTGATGATGACCCCACATCATTTCACGCTCCTGTGTACGGGCCGCCACCATTTCATGAGAATCGGCAGAGAATAGCACCAACACCCACGATTTATGGTCCACCCCCTGTCTTTGAAAACGAGGAAAACAGCAAAAGGCCGAATGAAAATGAAAATGACGAAGACGATAAAGATGATGAAAACAACGGAGAAAACAACGTATACAAAAAAATTATAGCTGTCATCGCCATCGCCATTGTAATAATGTTGCTGCTTGTGTTTGTTTCAATTTTTTCCGAATTGACACATTAACACAAAAACAGGCATCAACCGAAATCGTCAACAACAAAACGTTATGAACCAACTGCAACAAATAGACCGTGAGATAGCTTATTGGAAGCGTGAGCGCCTGAAGCTTCTTCATCCCTTGCGCCAGCTGTTTTGGGAGTGTACGCTGCGTTGCAACATGCACTGCCTTCACTGCGGCAGCGACTGCAAGACCGACACCATAACCCCCGACATGCCGTTGGAGCAGTTTCTGCCCGTGCTTGACGAGATAAAGCTCCACCAGCCACATGTGCCGACGCTTGTAAACACAGTGGGCGGCGAGCCTCTCGTCAGAAAAGACATCATAGAGTGTGGGCGTGCCATCACCGAACGCGGCTTCTATTGGGGAACCGTGTCAAACGGTTATCTGCTCGACGATGCCATGACCCGTGCCCTTGTCGGCGCAGGCCTGCGCACCATCGCCATCGATGTGGACGGCCCGCGTGAAGACCACAACTGGCTACGCGCCAACCCACACAGCTTCGATCGCGCCCTACAGGCCATTACCTGCCTGCAACGCCACCCACGGCTGACGTGGGACGTTATAACCTGCGTCAACAAACGCAATTTCCGTCACCTGGAGGAGACAAAACGTCTGCTCATTGAAGCGGGCGTAAAGAAATGGCGTTGCTTCACCATCATACCCATGGGACGCGCCAAGACACAACCCGACATGCTGCTCACCGACGAAGAGTTTAAAGAGCTGATGGAGTTTATCGTCCGCACACGACGCGAAGGCAAAATCATGCTCAACTACTCGTGTGAAGGTTATCTCGGCGACTACGAAGGTCGCGCCCGCACCAACCATTTTGCCTGTCATGCAGGTCTCACCGTCGCTTCCATTCTCAGCAATGGCAACGTGTCGGGCTGCCTAAGCATAAGAAGCCATTACAAACAAGGCAACATCTTCAGCGACGGCAGCTTCTGGGATATCTGGCAGAACAGGTTTGAGAAATACCGTGACCACAGTTGGATGCGGACAGGCCAATGTGCCTCATGCGACGCTTGGCACTACTGTCAGGGCAACGGCATGCACCTGCGCAACGACGACGGTAGCCTGATGCTCTGCCATCTTGACAAGTTAAGAAAGGCTGAAACGGCTGCACAAGAAGAAACGAATAACAAATAGAAAAACAAGCCCATTATGAACAAGGAAGAAACAAGCAAAAACAACATCAACGATGTTGAAGGCATCATAACGAGCGACAACACAAGCACACCTGACAGCAAGTCGGCAAACGACGAGCTTGAGGTTGAAGTGGACAAGAACGATGTTATACACGCCGTTCTCGACAACAACGTTCATATAAACGATGACGGCTCGATAGAGGTCGTTGACATTGACGAGATGCCGGTCACCGTCTACGGTCCGCCTTCTTGGTTTGAAGGAAACAATGTCATCGTTAACATAGATCCCATCACGGGAGAGCCAATCATGCCAGACCCCATCACGGGAGAAATTGTTATGGGCGACCACAACACCTTGGAAATAGACGACATGCCTGACGTCTATGGCCCCGACCCTTCGTTGATTGATGACACGCAGGTCATTGACAACAACTGATGGCATCGGTCACATGTAAACATAAAAACAATCACCCGACAGAAATATACCGATTATGAAAAAATACTTGTATCTCAATAGTCGCGATGAGCTTTATAAGATTGACATCGCCAAGATAGTTTATTTTGAGGCTGAAGGCAACTACACCAACTTCTACCTCAGCAACAAGCTCAAAGGGGCTGTGTGCATGAATCTCGCACAGATGCAGAAGCTTATAAAAGACAACCTGCAGGAAGCGGGAGCCGTGTTCGCTCGCGTAGGCAAACGCCACATCATCAACCTCGACTATGTGTACCAGATCAGCGTGTTGAAGCAGAAGCTGGTGCTCAGCGACGGCGAGGTGTTCGTTTATCCCGTGAGCATTTCTAAAGATGCCCTTAAGAAGCTGAAGGAAATGTATGTAAACACTCTCTGCTCATCGGCAAACAACGATTAAAGGGAAAAGGAAAGAGTGAAGAGTGAAGAGTGAAGAGTGAAGAGTGAAGAATTCGATAGCCTTTGAAAATGAAGGATGAAAAGTCGATAATGGAAAGAGGAAGGAAGAGAAAAAAAACGATATAAACGACAAACAAAAAAGATAAAGAACAGATAAAGACAATGGACGAGAGATTATTTGGAAAGACCATTCTCATTGGACGTGAGCCGATAAACAACCGACTGCTCGTGTCGCTGAACCACAATGGCAAGAACTATTTTGCGCCAATAGGACAGCTGGGCTGTGTGCCCGACTGTGTGAGCCGTTGCATACCAAACGAGAACAAGGCCCACTGCCGTCTTAACATCGACCCCACAGGCACGATGACCATTGAGAATGTAAAAGCAGAAAACATAACGTTTGTTGACGGCACACAGATCATGAAGAAACGTGTCGCTGAAAGCAATGTTGTGGAGATGGGCAAATATAAACATAAGGTTACCGTTGCGGAGATAATAAACGCAGCCACCCTTATTGCTGCCAAGGTCATTCCTGACAACGTTGTAAAAGAGTTTGACATTCGCCCATTGAAGGAGGTCTATGCCGATTATCACCAGAAACAGCTTGACATACGCATACGTCAGCGCAACCTCAACCTCATGCGCGGCATTGCTCCCATCTTCACCATCGGTAGCGGTGCTCTCTCACGCCTGCCCTTAGGTCCCGAATTTACAAGTTTGACAGGCCTGCTGTTCTTCGTTGGTCTTGTTGTCACGATATGGGCTTTCTACAAAGGCTATAACGACAAGAGCATTGAGGAGACGGACCAACTAACAGAAGAGTTCCAGCACAAGTATGTATGTCCCAACCCCGACTGTCATCATTTCCTTGGCATGCGGCCCTACCACCTGTTACAACAAGACAACAACTGCTCTTATTGCAAGTGCAAATTCAAGAAATAAAAAAACAAAACAATCGGGTCATGGAAACCACGCACTGCGTTTTCCATGACCCGATTTCGGTAAAACAGAGCTATAAGATTTCTCACTTTTCGTTTTTCCCTTTTCACTTAATGGGCGTCAGCCTTTTTTTACATTTTTACTTTTTTACCTTTAAAACATCATTTCAGTCCTTCCACCGTATATCCTGCGTTTTTAAGGAGTTGCAAGAGTCCGTTCTCTCCAACAAGGTGCAAAGCGCCCACAGCAAAGAAAGTAGGCTTATCGGCCATGATGGCAGGCATCTTTTCCATCCACGCTTTATTACGGTTTTCAATTATAGCAGCTGTTTCCTCTGGTGTGGCATCACAACTGTTGCCAAGTTTCTCATCACTTGCTTTCTTCATAGCCACAAGATCCTGTGCATAGAAAGCATCAGTAAGCTCATCCATCACCTTAGCGTTGTAATCGCGATTACGAACGAAGCACATCAGCTGTTCCACCTGACGCTTCATAGGCACATCGTAAAGCAACTTGGCTTGCTGAGAGATAGTCTCCAGTCCTCCCACCGGCTCGTTGTTCTTCTTTGCCTGAGCCTGAAAATACTGGTCGAAGGTAGACGAAGGGTCAAACTCGCCCATGTGGTTCGTCATGAATGTCACAAGCGTAAGCTGCACGAGCAGAGCCTGTGGTGTTATGTGGCCCATCTGCTGCATGACCTCCTTGCTGCTGAAGCCCACGCTCATGAGATCCTTCAAGCAAGCATCGACCTCTTTAAACTGTGCAGGTGTGAGCACATCCTTAATAGTTTTGCCGGCAGGAAGCTGCATATATTGCTGCATAACTTTTACCGAGTCGGCATTCTGCATGTCGCTCATCACCAGTTCACCATACACCTGGTCGGTCTCTGTGAGAGCGGTTTTCACCTCACTTATTTTCTGCACAAATCCCACGTTGGCAAGATGGTGCGTACCGATGATGTAAGACGGTTTCTCAAGATTCTTACCAGAAATTTTGTAAAGCAACTGTGCGTTGGCTCCTGCACACACGGCCATGCCGAGGAACAGTGTAACAAATAACTTCTTCATTTTTTAATTACCTTTTAGTTTATTACCTTTAAAATTATTTTTTTGGTTATTAGCAAAAACGTTTTCTGCTGTTACAAATACAAATGTTGTAAATGCAATTGTTTTTTCAAAACGTTCAAACTGTCGCAAATGGCCAATAACAGGCCCATTATAAAGCTACAGTTTCATAAAAAAGGCTCTATTGTCATCGCGCACCGACCGAAGTACACACGCACACCGACCGAAGTACACACGTACACCGACCGAAGTACACACGCGCACCGACCGAAACGCGCCGACAACAAGCTCATTTGAGAGAACTTCATTACTTGTTTAGCTGAAGTTTCTCACTCTTACAGAACTTATAGAAGCCCACCTCATGCTTCTCTTCCACAGCACGGCGTATCTGCCACACGCGCTGTAGACAGTAGCCGCGTCCAACGGTCTTCTTAAATTCTTCCACATCGTCCTCGGGAATCATGAGCACGCCATCCTTAGGCTTGACCTTCTCAAACTGCTGTATGCGGTCGCCGAGATAGAAGTTGAGACTAAAGAAATGGAGCATCGGACTGCTCATGTAGCTATACATCTTTGTCATGTCAAAGCGTTGCTCTATCTGTGGCGCCAACGGCTTGTCTGCCTTGGTGTTAAGCACAGCAGGCTGGAACGTGCTGTCAAGGGCGAGAAACAGAGCTACCACAACCGACAGCGACAACCACACGACACGGTTCCGAAGGTTATCGTCCTTCTTCAGAAGTGTCATTATCGTGGCCACGCCCACAGCGGCAGGCAACAAGGCAAAGAGCAGATGCGACGGCGAGAGACTGATGCTCTCAAGGGCGTGAAGCATGGCTATGTTGTCGGCAGCATGCTTGCCATGGAACAAGGTGTCGGGCACCATGCCTGTCTTGAGCACCACAAACGCCACAGACAGCACCACACCGAGCACGCCCATCAGCCACGCATAAGCCTTGACAGCAGACAGGCGGTTAGCCACAAGCCACACGACATATTGGGCCATGAGCCAAGCCATGAACGGGTAGCAGGGCAACAGGTAGACGCTGCGCTTGCTCTTCGGAATGCAATAGAAAAAGAGAATGAGGCCGAACGCCAGCCACACAAACACCTGCATGGGCTCTGCGCGACGCACGCTCTGCATGAAACCGCTCTTGCTGAACCGCTTCCACGGCAACACGAAGAGCGAGAAAACAAAGAGCAGCGTGTAAGGAAGCCATCCTGTTATGAGCGTCAGGAAATTGTACCAGAACGGATTCTCATGCGACTCATACGCCATCTTGCCCAACAAGCGGTCAATGTTTTCCTCCTTGACAAGACGCAAAAACTCGTCGCCGCCTTGCATATAGGCGGCATAATACCAGCACAGAGGCAAGACAAGCGACAGCAGAGCCGTCAGGCCTAACCGCCACACAGTGCTCCACAGGCTCTCACGCTGTGTGAGCATGAACACGCCCATCACAGCACAGGGCAGAAGCATGCCCACAGGCCCTTTGGTCAGCGTGGCACCGCTCATGCAGAGAATGGCAAGCCACGGCATGGTGTGCTTGCCCCTCTCCCACCATTGGTACATAAGGAAGAGAGCGCCCACCATAAACGCTGTGTTCACCATGTCCACGCGGCAGTTGATGCCGGCACGGTGTACCTCAAAGGCGGTGAGCGACAGCAAGGTGGCAAGCAACGCCATGTTTGCGTTCTTGCGCTTGGCGAAGAACACGAAACCGCCAACGCTCATGGCCACAAGCGCCAACGCCGACGGCAGACGCGACGTAAACTCGCTCACATGACCTTGAAGAAGGGAGAAGAGAGCTATGCACCAATGGAAGAACGGCGGCTTGTAAGGGATGTCACCGCCATTGTTGATTGGCAGAATCCAGTTGCCGTGCTCCACCATGGTATACGCCACTACCGCTTCACGCGGCTCGCCTTTGCTATAAAAATCGGTGAGTCCGAGAAACGGCACCGTGAGCATCACAGCGATAACGCACACTATCGTAAACGCCTTGTTGTAGTTGTTGTTCATAACGGTTAATTTATCCTTTTTAAAGCTTTTTCAGTTTTACAGCGTCAAAATTACTAATAAAAAAACGGTTAACCTAAACTATAGTTGCACAATTGTTCATAATTTTATAATTTTGTCGTGAAAACATTATCTACATCAATTTTTTTGATGTCAGAAGAACATTATCCTAACAAGAATGAGCAAATTTCTCAAGACCGTGGCCTATGTGCTGACGGTACATGTGCTGGCCCTTGCGGCTTTTACAATTTTCAGGTTAATAGAGTTCATCACCCTTGGCGGCATGATTGCCGACAAAGAAGCGAGCGTGCTGACAGCCTTCGTCAAAGGTCTGTGGTTTGACAACGTGATAGCCTGCTATGTCGGCGTGTTACCTGTCACCGTGCTGCTCGTTGCTGCCGCCTTCGGCTTTTGCCGCCGTTGGCTGCTGCGTGGCGCAAACGTGTGGTATGGCGTGCTGTTTGGCGTGGCCTTCATGCCCTCGGCTGCCAACACCCCCTATTTCCAGTATTTCTTCAAGAACATCAACTCGAGCATCTTCGAGTGGTTCGGCTATGCAGGCACCACGTCGGGCATGCTGCTGCAAGAGAAGTCGTGGTGGCTACACATCGCGCTCTATTTTGTTGTGACAGCCGCGTTCGTCTATCTGCTCATCATGCTGCGCCGACGCTTTACGCCTCAACTGTGCACTAAGCCTAACGAGAAGCTCAAGCCCTTGGCGGCAGTTTCACGTCTGATCATAGCCGTGACCATGACAGGTCTCTGCCTCTTCGGCATACGCGGCCGCATGGGCTACAACCCCATAAAGGTGAGCCAAGCCTACTATTGCGACGACGCCTTCCTCAACCAGCTTGGCATCAACCCAGCGTTCAACCTCCTCACCAGTGTGCTCGACGACATGCGCAAGGAGAACCGCGAGCTGCATCTCATGCCCTATCCCGAGGCCATAACCAACACACGCCGATGGTTAGGAATAACAGGAACGGTTGATAGCAGCAACGTGCTCAAACGTGCAGTTATAAACCCTCTGCCCGCACACACCGAAGCAACGACGGCAACAAAGCACCGGCCTAACGTGGTGGTGATTCTCATGGAGAGCATGTCGGCAAACCTCATGGGAACCTTCGGCAACAACAGCCACCTCACCCCCACCCTCGACTCGCTCTACAACCACTCGCTCGCCTTCGACCACTTCTACAGCGCAGGCATACACACCAACCACGGCATGACAGCCACGCTCTACTCGTTTCCTGCCATCATGTTCCGCAACCTCATGAAAAGCACCGTGACGCCTCATCGCCACGGCATAGCCACCGTGTTAAAGGAGAACAATTACAACAACATGTTCTTCATGACCCACGAGGCACAATATGACAACATGAAGGCGTTCTTCGCAACCAACGGCTACGACGACATCTACTCGCAGGAGAGCTACCCAAAGAGCGAGGTTGTCAACTCGTTCGGTGTGAGCGACCATTTCCTCTTCAGCTACGCTCTCAACACCATCAACCGCAAAGCGGCAACAGGAAAGCCTTTCTTCGCAACAATACTGACCATCAGCAACCATCCGCCCTACATCGTGCCGTCATGGTTCAAGGCAAAGAGCAAGGACAAGGAACAGCAGATTGTGGAATATGCCGACTGGTGCGTGGGCGATTTTCTCAAGAAAGCAAAGCGTGAGCCGTGGTACAAGAACACAATCTTCATAATACAGGCCGACCACGGCAAGATCGTGGCTGGGTCTGGAGGCGAACTGCCACAGTCGCTCAACCACATACCGCTCATCATGTTTGGTCCTGGCGTTCCGCAGATGCGCTACGATGGGTTGGGCATGCAGGTTGATGTCATGCCAACGCTCTTCGGACTTATGGGAATGAGTTACACCTCTTATGGTTTTGGCCAAGACCTGCTCAAGAGCCCTCGCCACATGGTGTTCTATTCGGCCGACAACCAGCTCGTGGCCCGCGACCATAAACGTTGCTTCATCTACAGTCCGTCTCTGCAAAAAAGCTTCTGCTACGATGTGTTGCCCGACGGGGTGCTGAAAGAAAACCCCAACACTGCCAACTTTGCAGACCTCAAAAACTATGTGTTCTCAAACATACAGACAGCCGAGTTTATTGAAAGACACAAGAAAGGTCTTAGATAAAAACTTTCGGAAAAAAAAAGGGAAAAAATAAAACCCAAGCGTGCTGATTGAAACTGCACACTTGGGTTTATTTTTATATCGTTAAAAATAGAAAAAGCTGTTGGGCTTTCTATCATAGCAAACCAAAACAAGCAAGGCAAATCTTCTTGTCAACTCGTCCGCTCGGCTTTGCCGCTTGCCTAAGCAAGAACTTGTCAACTGACAAATCAGACATTCTGATAGAGATAGCGCTTGATGCTCTTCTTGGGAGTCTTCTCAAACTCTTCTTCCTGAATCTTTATTGTAGAGAGCTTGCTGTAAGCAGGCAGCTCGGCGTTGAGCTCCTGACGGTTCTGCTCCATAACGGCAACAATGTCGTCATTGGTCAGACGCATGCCCTTGGCCTCATCATAGTCGGGATGTACCAAGCCCACGAGCTTGTCGCCCTGCTGAATGACGATGCTCTCGTTGACGAGCGCCATCGAGTTGAGCTTGTCCTCAATCTCCTCGGGATAGATGTTCTGACCGTTGGCGCTGAGCAGCATGTTCTTTGAGCGGCCCTTTATGAACACGTTACCGTTGGCATCCATCGTTCCAAGGTCGCCGGTGTGGTACCAACCGTCCTTGTCGAGGGTCTGGCGTGTGGCCTCCTCGTTCTTATAGTAGCCAAGCATCACGTTCAAGCCGCGAGCAAGAATCTCTCCCGGCACGTTCTCAGGGTCTTCGCTGTCGATGCGCACCTCCATGTGGACCACGGGCTTGCCACATGAGCCAGGCACGAAGTCGTGGTAGTCGGCATAGCAGATAATCGGCGCACACTCGGTAGCGCCATAGCCCACGGTGTAAGGGAAGTCGATACGTTTGAGGAACTGCTCCACCTCTTGGTTGAATGCAGCACCACCGATAATGATCTCATAGAAGCGTCCGCCAAACGCGTTCTTGACCTGCTCACAGATCTTCTGGTTTACCTTACGGTTGAGCACAGGCATGTTAAGGAGCAGACGCATGCGGTTGTTCTGTATCTTTGGGAACACCTTCTTACGGATGATCTTCTCGATGACGAGCGGCACGGCAATGATGACGGCAGGCTTAACCTCAGAGAACGCCTGGGCTATGATTGCCGGACTGGGCACGCGTGTGAGATAATAGATGTGGCAGCCATGCAGGAACTCGAAGAAGAACTCGAACGACATGCCATACATGTGGGCCATGGGCAGAATGCTGATCACGCTGTCACCGGCCTTAACGGTTGAGCCGAGCACGCCCATGGCAAAGTCGTAGTTGCTCCACATGGCGCGATAAGGAATCATCACACCCTTGGAGAAACCCGTGGTTCCACTGGTGTAGTTGATAAGCGCCATCTCCTCGCCGCTTGTTTCGCGACGGTAGTGGACATGCTCCTGCCGGAAATATTTTGGAAATTTCTTTCCAAACATCTCGTTGAGGTGCTCGCGTGCATAGGTGAGCTTCTCCGTTCTCGACACCACAAGCGAGTAGTCGGGAATGTAGATAATGCCTTCAAGGTCGGGCATCTTCGTGGCATCAATGACCGTTGCCACCACATCGCCCACGAAGAGCAGCTTGGCGCCGCTGTGGTTAACGATGTTGTGAATCTGCTCAGCCGTGAACTCATGCAAGATTGGCACAGCCACGGCTCCATAGGTTAGTGTAGCAAGGAACGCTACAGCCCAACAAGCACTGTTACGTCCACAGAGCGCTATTTTATCGCCCTGCTGCACACCGCTGTTCTCGAACATGATGTGCAGCTTTTCAATTTTACGAGCCACATCATGATATTGCAGTGTGGCACCCTTAAAATCGGTCAGAGCATCGCGATTCCAGTTGTCGATAATGCTCTTCTCGATAAGAGAATTTAAACTTACGATCTCCATATCGTGTATTTGAGTATGTGTGTGTTGGCACATTAGACCCAACTTATTAGCAAACAAAAGACCTGTCTGCAAAGAAAAGACCTGTCAGGACAGACCATTTCTTTCAAGAAGGTTTCTTTATAATAATAAGGTGTGCCGTGCCTGGTTGTTTTCTGTTTTAGAGAGTTTGTTCAGACATCTTTGTAGAGATAGCGTTTGATGCTTTTCTTTGGGGTCTTTACAAATTCATCTTCATGTAGTCTGAGTTCCGAAATCTTACAGAACGGCGGCAACTGCTCGTTGAGCTTCAAGCGGTTTTGCTCCATTATGCTCATGAGGTCGTCATCGTTGAAATCCATGGCCTTGGCCTCATCATAGTCGGGATGCACCAAACCGATGAGCTTGTCGCCCTTCTGCACGATCAGGCTCTCGTTGACATAAGCCATAGAGTTGAGCTTGTCCTCAATCTCCTCTGGATAGACGTTCTGTCCGTTGCTTCCGAGCAGCATGTTCTTTATGCGGCCTCTGATGAAGACATGTCCATCTGCCGACATGGTGCCGAGGTCGCCCGTGTGGTACCAGCCGTCGGCATCGAGAACGGCGCGTGTAGCCTCTTCGTTCTTATAGTAGCCGAGCATGGTGTTCATGCCTCGTGCCAGCACCTCACCCGGCGTGTTCTGCGGGTCATCGCTGTCTATGCGCACCTCCATGTGCTTCACAGGCAGTCCGCATGAGCCTGGCACAAAGTCTTTATAGTCGGAGAAGGTAATGAGCGGTGCCGTCTCTGTGGTGCCGTAGCCCACAGTTATGGGGAACTCTATATCTCTTAAGAACGCTTCTATCTCTTGGTTCAGGGCTGCTCCACCGGTAATTACCTCATAGGCGTTGCATCCAAACACATCGGCCACCATGTCGCGAATGTTTGCTTTCACTCGTTTGTTCACCACGGGCATGTTAAGCAACAAGCGCACGCGGTTGCTCTGCACAACAGGCATGATCATCTTGCGCACAATCTTCTCCACGATCATAGGCACAGCCACGATAAGCGACGGCTTGACCTGCGCAAACGCCTCGGCTATGAGCGACGGAGACGGCAGACGTGTGAGGTAGAACAGATGGTTGCCGTTGACGAAACCGAAGATAAACTCGACCATCATGCCATACATGTGGGCCATGGGCAGAATGCTCACGATGTTGGAGCCGCTCTTTATGTGTGAACCAAGAACATCAAGCACAAAATCGAGGTTACCCCACAACGCACGATAAGGGAGCATCACACCCTTGGAGAAACCTGTTGTGCCGCTGGTATAGTTGATGAGTGCCAACTCGTCGGGCGACTGCTCCTTGTAATAGTTAACATGCTCCTTGCGGAAATATTTGGGATATTTATGTCCAAACATCTCGTTTAGATGCTCGCGTGCATAGGTTAGTTTTTCGCTACGCGACACCACAAGCGAGAAATCAGGCAAATAGACGACACCCTCCAATGAGGGCATCTGATCAGCATCTATCGTCGTGGCCACCACATCGCCCACAAACAGCAGTTTGGAATCGCTATGGTTGACAATGTTATAAATCTGGTCGGGAGTAAACTCATGCTGTATAGGCACCGCCACGGCGCCGTAGGTCAACACAGCGAGAAAGGCCACTGCCCAATGGCTGCTGTTGCGACCGCACAGCGCCACCTTGTCACCTGGCATGAGCCCGCTATTTTCGAACACAATGTGCAGCTTTTCTATCTTTCGAGCCACATCATGAAACTGTAGAGTGGCTCCCTTATAGTCGGTAAGGGCATCCTGATCCCAGTTCTTTATTATACTTTGTTCAATTAAGAAGTTGAAACTTGGATTTCTTTCCATTGCACATTTTTGTAAATTTAGTGCAAAGATACTACCTAATTTGCACATCGCAAAAAGTTTTGTGCAATATTTTTCTTTCAATATACAATTAACCCCCATTTGTGGTAGTTTTAAAGATAAAATCGCCACAAATGGGGGCTGATATAAAAACAAGCTTGTTTGCTCACATTGTCATTGCCTCACATCACTCGTAGCTCATGGTCTTGGAAGGGTGGATGTGGGATATGAGATAGCTCGGGGCGATGAGCACAAAAAGACTTATTATTAATGTGCCGATGTTCAGCAACACGACGTAAAGGAGGTTAACCTCCACAGGCACGGTGCTGACATAATAGGTTGCGGGGTCGAGCTTCACAAGTCCGGTGACATATTGAAGAGCCACAAGACCTAAACCTATAAGGTTGCCCCACAGCAATCCGCGACCAATAATAAAGGCAGAGAACCACATAAACGTGTGGCGCACAGTAGCATTGCCCGCACCCAACGCCTTGAGCAGTCCGATCATCTGCGTGCGCTCAAGGATGATGATAAGCAGACCCGATATCATGGTCACGGCAGCCACACACATCATGATGGCAAGGATGATCCACACGTTGAGGTCAAGCAGGCTGAGCCATGAGAAAATCTGCGGGCTCACCTCCTTTATGGTCTTCGAAGCGAAGGTGTTGCCATAATGGTCGGTCGTGCGGTTTACCTTTGCAATGACGGTTCGCTCCACATCGTCAAGCTGTTCAAAGTTGTTTATTGTAAGCTCTGCACCTCCTGCCACGTCAGCAGGCCAGCCGTTGAGCTTTGCCACCGCGTGCAGGTCGGTGAAACAGATGGTGTTGTCATATTGCGTGAGATTGGTCTGGTAGATGCCCGATATGGTGAATCTGCGCATGCGCACGCCAGTATAATCAATGAAATAGGCGAAGAGCCGCGATCCGGTCTTGAGATGCAGCTTGTCTGCCATGTTCTTAGAGACGAGCAGCTTGTTGCCCGATGTCTTGTCGGAGAAGTGTGGTATGCTGCCTTCAACCATATTTTTGTGGATGAAGGTTGAGTCAAACTCAGGACCTACGCCTTTGAACATGACGCCAAGAAAATCGTCATCGGTCTTAAGTATGCCCTGTCGATAGGCAAACCGCTGCACATGCTTCACGCCCTGGATGTGGGAGAGCACGCTCATGACGGAGTCGTCCATCTGCACAGCCCTGCCGTCGCCACCCATCAAAGCGTTATATTCGGCCACCTGTATGTGGCTGCCGAAGCCGATGACCTTGTCGCGGATGGCATGTTTGAAGCCAAGCACCACACACACGCTCACAATCATCACGGCAAGTCCTATCGCCACCCCGATAGTGGCAATGCGGATGGCCGGACGCGACACCTTGCGCTTGTCGTCGTTCTGGGCATATATGCGATGTGCTAAGAAATAAGGCAGGTTCATGACTGCTGCTCTTTACGTCCGGGGTAAGCCTCAAGGGCCTTACGCAGCACCACAAGGGCGCGTTCCAGATCTTCTTTTTTCAGGACATAAGCAATGCGCACCTGGTTTATTCCTGCTCCGGGCGTTGTGTAGAAGCCTGTGGCGGGAGCCATCATGACGGTTTCGCCCTCATACTGAAACTCTTCCAGACACCAACGGCAGAACGTCTCCGAGTCGTCGACAGGAAGCTGTGCCACGGTGTAGAACGCTCCCATGGGTATGGGCGAGTAGACACCGGGAATGCGGTTCAGACCGTCGATCAGGCATTTACGGCGCTCCACATACTCGTCATAGACGTCGCGATAATATTCTTCCGGTGCGTCGAGCGATGCCTCAGCCACAATCTGTCCGATGAGTGGTGGCGAGAGACGAGCCTGACAAAACTTCATCACGGCGGCTCTCACCTCTTTGTTCTTAGTTATGAGAGCACCCACACGGATGCCACACTCGCTGTAACGTTTCGACACCGAGTCGATAAGTATGACGTTCTGCTCTATGCCCTCAAGGTGGCAGGCGCTGATGTAGGGTGAGCCAGTGTAGATATACTCGCGATACACCTCATCGGAGAAGAGGTAGAGGTCATATTTCTTCACAAGGTCACGGATCTGGTTCATCTCGCGGCGCGTGTAGAGATAACCCGTCGGGTTATTGGGGTTACAGATCATGATGGCGCGTGTGCGCTCATTGATCAGCTCCTCAAACTTCTCCACCTTGGGCAGCGAGAAGCCCTCTTCTATGGTTGTGGCAATGGTGCGTATTTTTGCGCCCGCCGAAATGGCAAACGCCATGTAGTTGGCATAAGCGGGTTCTGGCACAATAATCTCGTCGCCAGGGTTCAGACATGACATGAACGCGAAGAGCACAGCCTCCGAACCTCCCGAGGTTATTATTATGTCGTCGGCCGTTACGTTAATGTTATATTTCTTATAATAGCCGACAAGTTTCTCGCGGTAAGACAGGTAACCCTGCGACGGCGAGTATTCCAATATGTTGCGGTCGATGTGCTTAAGCGCGTCGAGACCCACCTGCGGTGTGGGCAGGTCGGGCTGACCAATGTTCAAATGATACACTTTCACGCCCTTTTTCTTTGCTGCAGCAGCAAGGGGTGCAAGCTTTCTGATTGGTGATTCGGGCATCTCCAGCCCTCGAACTGATATCTCTGGCATCTTTATGTTGTATTGTTTCGTTCTGCAAAGGTAATGTAATTAAAAGACAATACAAAATAAGCTTGATTATTTTTTCTTGTTGTTACATTCTAAATGTAACTTTCCTCACCGCTGACCTCATCATTGACAAGAGCCACAATGCACACGATGACAAGGCCGGCCATAACCATCAGGGGCGTGGTGTAGTTGCCCGTGGTCACGGTGTTGGCCACAGCTCCTACAATGTTGCCAAAGATGTTGAGCAGAAGAGTCTTGAGCAGAGACAGACCGTCGAAGAGGAAGAACAGCACCACACCGGCCGTGGCACACACAGCCGTCCAGATGGCGTTGAGCCTCACGATTTTTCGTGTGGCAGGAAGGTCACGCATGACCTGTTGGGAGAAGCAGTTGTCTGCAATCTCGGCGTTGGCAAACTGCCTCATGAAATTGTCAACCAGCTGCTCGTCGTCATGCGTGTCGGTAACGTTAACATACTGATTATTTTTTGGATCCATCATAACCATTTCTTTTTAAATAACTTGCAAGTTTTTCTTTTCCTCTTGAGAGATGCGACTTCACCGTGCCCTGCGCAAGGCCGGTGATGTCGGATATTTTGTCTATCGAATAGCCATCGATGAGCTGAAGCGTTATGCAGCTACGCTCCTTCTCACCCAAGCGCCGAAGCGCGTCATAGAGATCCATCTGCAACGCCGTGTCGTGACGGTCGCGTTCGGGCTTGACATGGGTTGAGGTTTCATAATCCTCTGTCATGTGGTGGCTTCTCACATAGTCGTAATGAACATTATAGGCTATTCGGAAGAGCCATGTGGAAAAGTTGGAGAGTCCACGAAACTTCTGCAGATTGGTGTATGCTTTGATGAACGTGTCCTGTGCGAGGTCGTCGCTCAGCTGTTCATCGCCCAACGTCTGGTTGAGGAAGAATCGCCTTATAGGCGACTGATATTTCACAACCAGGCGGTTGAACGCCTGACGGTTGTGAAAAACAGTCACCTGGGTGATGAGAGAGATATCGCTTAAATCGGTCACGTTGTGTTATGTTGAAATTTTGTTTTCTAAAACGTTGTTTGGAGAGTTTTCTGTTCATGCCATTAGCTGTTTTAAACAAAGCCATAGGCTGTTTTACATAAAACCCTTAGCTGTTGGGTGTGCCACCGATGTTAGGGTCATTGGGGTCGTTAGGGTCGTTGTTTCCCTTGCCGTTTGATGTGCGGGCGATGAGCATCTGACCGATACCGTAGCACAAGACGAAACCGCCAATGCCGGCAAAGAAGTTGTTGTCCCAGAAGAGGAAGATCACCATGAGACCAAAGCCGATGGAAGCATTCTTAACGCCCTTTCTCCACATATAGTCATCGCTCTGACGGCTTACGGGGCGCAAGTGTTCCGGCACATCAACGCCAGCCTCCATGGCTTTCTCGGCAAGCTCCACACGGTCGTTATGGCGACGCATAAGATAACGGAGAATCATGAACAAGATGATGAACGGCGCGAAGAGGAAGGTGAACACAACGACGATGACAAGCAAGGCCAGCACGATGCCTCCAAAGCCAGCGGTGAACAAGGTTGCGAACCAGGCGAAGGGGTTGTCGTAATGTTTGAAGTTGAGCGGACTGTCGTTTACGTCAGAATTGGCGTCGTCCGTACTATTTGCCTCATCAAAACTGTAGGTCGTGGCAGACGTTGTGTCGCTGAACGCCACGTTCTCGTCGGCTGTTGACTTGCCGTCGTTGTTGTCGTTGTCGGCTTCTTTGTTGTCGTTGCCTTTGTCGTTATCGTTTGCCACCTGCTCTGTTCTCGGTTGATGACGGTGACGGGGCTGATGAGTCTGCGACATTATTGGCGATGTGCCAAGCAAAGCAAGCAATGATAGTGCTAAAACGGTCTTTTTCATATTGTCTTTTTTATTTTTGTTTTTTTATTTTCTGATTGTTAGACGCAACAGTTAGGCTTTTAGTTGCAAAGAAAAGAAATTTTTCTTACTTTTGCAGTATAATAAGGCAAAAAATGACAACTGAACAGCAAACATTACCCGACGATTTCACTTCTTACACCTCTAAGCTCATGGGCGAGGAACTGTATGACACCTTTATAAAGGCTCTCGAAGAAGAGCCTCCTGTGAGCATACGCCTCAACAAGCTCAAGACGGGTGAGGGACAAGAGCAGGCAACCGACGGCTATGACGGAAAGGTGGCATGGTGCCATGAGGGCGTGTACCTAAGCACGCGACCCAACTTCACCGCCGACCCTCTCCTCCATGCCGGATGCTATTATGTGCAAGAGGCATCGTCGATGTTTGTAACCCATGTGCTCAGACAGCTCGTCAAAGAGCCTGTTACGATGCTCGACCTCTGCGCCGCACCTGGCGGCAAGAGCACGGCGGCACGCTCGGTGTTGCCCGAAGGCAGCTTACTGTTTGCCAACGAGCCTATGCGTAACCGCGCCAACATCTTAAGTGAGAACATCCAGAAGTTTGGACACCCCGATGTTATCGTGACAAACAATTTTCCGCGCGACTATAAACGGTCAAAACTCATGTTTGATGTGGTACTTGCTGACGTGCCGTGCTCGGGAGAGGGTATGTTCAGAAAAGACAGCGGCGCGGTGGACGACTGGAGCCGAACGAAGGTTGACGAGTGTGCTTCGCTGCAACGCGACATCATAAGCGACATTTGGAACTGTCTGAAGCCCGGCGGCATCCTTATCTACTCGACCTGCACCTTCAACGCCGATGAAGATGAAGACAACGTCATGTGGATTGCAAACAACCTTGGTGCCGACTTCATAAAGATAGACACGCAACCCGAATGGGCGATAACGCCTGCTCTCACACAAGGACAAAAAGGAGAAACAAGCGGCAACTGGCCTTTGACAAGCAGCAACGGCGAGACAGATGCAAGCGGCAACGAGCCGTCAAAAGAGCAGCTGCCATGTTACCGTTTTATCCCCGGGCGCACACGCGGCGAAGGCCTGTTCATGGCTGTGCTGCGCAAACACGGCGAATGGAAAGACAACGCCAAGGAGACGAAGGACAGCAAGAAAGGTAAGGATCGCAAGAAGAAAGGCAACAACAATAAAGATAGCAAAGCCGCTCTTCCCGCAACCCTACCCCTGTTCCACGCCGACCGCTACGCCTTGCTCCAACACGGCGAGAGCGTGTTCGCCATTAATCGCGAGTGGGAGTCAACGGCGACGGTAGCCATGGCAAGCCTCAACGTCATGAACATGGGCGTAACCATTGGCACCATGCGCGGCAAGACGCTCCTACCCGACCAGTCGCTGGCGCTCTCTACTGTCCTCGACCGCAACGCCTATCCCGTTGTGGACGTGTCGCTGACAGAGGCTATAAGCTATCTGAGACGCGACACCATAACCTTGCCTCCCAGCACCCCAACGGGCTTCGTCCTCATTACGTTCCGTGACCATCCTCTCGGTTTTGTCAAGAACATAGGCAACAGGTGCAACAACCTCTACCCCGCAGAATGGCGAATAAAGAGTACACATCTGGAGGAACAGTATGAGGAAATATTAAAGGAGCTGTAATAGCCGAAAAAAGAAAATAATGAAGGTAGGGGGAGGAAAAAAAATAAGGATAAGGAAGAAATAAGAATAAGGAAAAAAGATAAGATAAGAATAAAGAAAAACAGATAGAAAAAGACAAAAACAAGATAACATGAAACAATATCTCGACTTGCTTAACCGCATTCTGACGGAAGGGCACAAAAAGACGGACCGCACAGGCACGGGCACGATGAGCGTGTTCGGCAACCAGATGAGGTTCAATCTTGAGGATGGTTTTCCTCTCCTCACAACAAAGAAGCTCCATCTCAAATCAATAATCTACGAGCTGCTGTGGTTCCTTCGTGGCGACACCAATGTGCGTTGGTTACAGGAGCACGGCGTGAGGATATGGAACGAGTGGGCTGACGAGAACGGCGAACTGGGACCGGTCTACGGACACCAGTGGCGCTCATGGCCCGACTACAACGGTGGAACTATCGACCAGATACAGAATGTGCTTGACCAGATAAAGAACCATCCCGACTCGCGACGCATGATCGTGAGCGCTTGGAACCCGGCAGAGATAGAACAGATGGCGTTGCCGCCCTGCCATTGCCTCTTCCAGTTTTATGTTGCCGACGGCCGACTGTCGCTTCAGCTCTACCAACGTTCTGCCGATACCTTCCTCGGTGTGCCGTTCAACATCGCTTCTTATGCTCTGCTGCTCATGATGATGGCTCAGGTAACAGGGCTTAAGGCTGGCGATTTTGTACACACCACAGGCGACACTCACCTCTACCTCAACCACCTTGAGCAGGCTCACTTGCAGCTCACGCGCACACCGCGCCCGCTGCCCAAGATGAAGCTGAACCCCGATATCAAGAACCTGTTCGACTTCAAATATGAGGACTTTGAGCTTGAGGGTTATGACCCGTGGCCTCACATCGCTGCTACCGTGAGCGTGTAACCACACGCTGAGAACAAAAAAAATAGCCCCACAGGCAAAAGCAAACAAAGAAAACAAGAATTATTTATGATAAGCATCATTGCCGCCGTTGCCGCCAACCGCGCCATCGGCAACGACAACAAACTGATCTATTGGTTGCCTGATGACCTCAAAAGGTTTAAGGCTCTCACCACGGGCAACACCATCATCATGGGGCGACGCACCTTCGAGTCGCTACCCAAGGGCGCATTGCCCAACCGCCGCAACATCGTGCTCAGTCGCACGCAGACCTGTTTCCCAGGTTGCGACGTCTACGCATCGCTTGACGAGGCATTGACTCATTGCTCGAAAGATGAGGACATATATATAATAGGTGGAGCCAGCGTTTACGAGCAGGCTCTCCCCATCGCCGACCGGCTATGCCTCACCGAGGTAGAGGACACACCCGCAAACGCCGACGCTTTCTTCCCTGCATACGACAAGGGGTGGAAGCTTGCCACAAAAGAACAGCACGAAATAGACGAACGCCACCACCAACGCTTCGCCTTCGCCGATTATGTGAGAAGAAGTGAAGAATGATGAGTGAAGAATGATGACCAAAAGCTTTTAAGCTTAAGGACAAGACGACGTTAAAGACGACATAAAAGCCATAAAAAAACGACAACAGAGAATCACCCTGTTGTCGTTTTTTTATGGCTTTATTCAAAAAAATGATCAATCATCCTCATCGGTAGGCAAGTCTACGATGGGCAGCTGACGGTCGATGGCAGCGTTGAACGAGATAACGGTCTCGCTGCGTGACAGTCCGAGTGGCTGCAACTTGTCATGGATGATGCTCATGAGATGATGGTTGTTGAAGGCATAAATCTTGATGAACATGTCAAAGCCTCCTGTTGTATAGTGACATTCAACAACCTCTGGAATCTTTCTAAGGCCCTCAACCACATTGTCAAAATTTGCGGGATCCTTAAGGAACAGACCTATGTAGGCGCATGTCTCATAACCAATCTTTTCGGGATCGATTATAAACTGCGAACCTTTGAGAATGCCAAGGTTGGTGAGCTTCTGAATGCGCTGATGAATAGCCGCTCCACTGACATTGCAGACGCGAGCCACTTCAAGAAACGGTATTCGTGCATCGTCAGCTATGAGATGCAGAATTTTTTTGTCTAATGAATCTAAATTGTGATGTGCCATTCTGATTTTACTAATTTGGTTGCAAAGTTACATTAAATAATCCAAAATGGCAATAAATTAACCTATTTTTGTTTTAATTTATCATCATAAGCCACTATTCACCTTTTTTTTCTGCCGAATAGTTTATTCGGGAAGCCCCTCCAAGGCGTATTGCCCGTTTCACATCGTTCACAACCGCCATGCGCGTGGCACGGTCAGCTTTCACCGAAACGGTCATGCGCATCTGGTCATCGGGAGCCATGCGACGTTTCTCCGTGGCCACATAATCGGCAACATCCTGAGCCGACACCAACTTATCGTTGACCTGTATGACTGATGCTTCCTTCCCCGCGCGTCCAATATAGACATGCGTGACAGCTTGCTTTTTTGTCAGGCGTGTCAGTTCGGTGCCTTGCGGCAGAGCATATTCTACCTTGAGCGTCACCTTGCGCATGTGCGTAACAATCATAAAGAAGAAGAGCACGGTGAAGATAAGGTCGGGCAGCGACGACGTGTTAAGCGTCGGCACCTCATGTTGTCGTCTTTGTCGAATCGTCATTGTGTGTCTCCTCCTTTCGTGTCGTTATCATAGTTTTCTGCCACATGCTGCGGACAGGCATCGGTCACGGCCTTGCGCTCCGCAACGCCACATTGTGCCATCGGCTTGCCATAACGACGGCGTGCCTCAGCATCGCGCACCATGGCATAGGCAGCCACCAGCTCGTTCTGCAAGGCAAAATAGCTGTCGTAGCTTGCATCGGCATCGGTCTGTATGGTTATGAGATGTCGGTTGCCCGCCTTGCGCACAAATGAGGCTATGGTGTTGCGCAACCCCTCGTAGCGTGCTGGCTTGCCGTCGACAACGAGCTTGCCGTCAGCCCCGATGACACACTGCATGATGTTGCCGCGCTGCACCTCTGCCACACTCTTCTCCTCGGTCTGTTCCACAGGCGGCAGTTGGCGCGTTATGCCCTTGTCCACATCCATCGACGTTGTCACGAGGAAGAAGATGAGGAGCATGAACGAGATGTCGGCGGTGGAAGCCGTGTTGAGGGCCGGCACGCGGTGGCGGCGACGCTTAATGAGCATTTTGTGCCTCCTTTCTGCGGCTACGCACACGTCTCACATAACCATAAGCCACAGCCACAACGGCAGCCACAAGCAGCAAGAGGGACGTGTCGACAAACATCTCTGCCACACGCAGCCATAACCCATCGGCATATTGAACACCGTTAACGCTCATCGCGTCGGTGGGCGCAAGGGCAAAAGAAAGAATCATTATGAAGAACGTGCCCACGCCTACGCCCAACGCTATGCGCAAGGCCGGAACGCCGTTGACCACACCTGTGTGGCCACGCATGCGGCGCAACGATCTGTAGACCGCAAACAGGGTCACGGCAACCGCCATGAGCAGCAGCAACAGCACAAACGTTATGAGCACACCGGTCAAGAGCGGAGCGTTAAAGTCGGGGTTCTCATCGTACGGATGCTCATAGCCCACAAGAAAGAAGAGGGCATAGACAACCACGATGAGGGTCATGAGCAGGTAGAACACGCTCTGCGACACCTTCACCGCCTTCCAATGCTTTATGTCGCGCAACGACAACGAGGCAAAAGGAAACAATGCTTTAAATAAGTTTTTTTTCATCATTGTTCAATAACGCCCTGTTTGTTTAACAACGCTCCGATTGCTTGAGAGCGCCCTGTTTGTTTTTCATCAGCGAGTCGAGCAGCGCGATGGCACACTCCTCCATCTGCGCCGTCAGACGGTCAATCTTTGAGAGAATATAATTGTAGAACAGCTGGAGCACCAGCGCCACAATAATGCCGAAAATGGTGGTGATGAGCGCCACCTTCATGCCGGCAGCCACGATGGTGGGGTTGATGTCGCCCACGGTCTGTATCTGCTCAAACGCCATAACCATGCCTATAACCGTTCCGAGGAAGCCAAGCGAGGGAGCCATGGCTATGAACAGCGTGATCCATGAACAGCCTTTCTCAAGGTTGGCGGCCTGCACGCTGCCATACGATGCCACCGACCTCTCAATGTTGTCCATCGACTCGTCGGCACGCACCAGGCCTTGGTAGCATATCGATGCCACAGGACCGCGAGTGTTGCGGCACAGCGTCTTTGCGCCTTCAATGTCGCCCGACGCAATTTTTCCGTCGAGCGCCGCCATAAACTTGTCGGTGTCTATCTCCGACAACGTGAGGTAGATGACGCGCTCTATGCAGAACGCAAGGCCTATGACCAGAGCCAGCGCCACAAGCGACATGAACGAGGCATCGCCCTCGATAAACTTTGTCTTAAGCATCTTATGGAAGCCCGGACTCTCCACGGCTTCTATATCGTCGTCGGCTGAAGCTGCAGAAGCGGCGTTGTCAACAGCAGGTGCCACAGCCGCGCTGTCGTCTTGAGCAGATGCTGCTGCCTTGTCGTCACCTGCCACAGAGGTGGTGTCGACCTTTGCTTCTTGCGAGAAGGCTGGGGCAAGACTCGCCATGCCGAAGAGCATAGATAAAACTATCGCGAAGCGCAAAACAATTGTTTTCATAACAATAATATCTTTTTTTTATTCAAGAATCGCTTTTTTATTCAAGAACGGCATTTTTATTCAAGAACGGCAATGACCAATTGACAAATCGGCAATGACCAATTAAGAAAATCAGCACAGCATGTTCGTTGACAACCTGCTGTGCTGACCCTATTCTTTCTTTGTTGCGGAAAAGCGGAAAGAGGGGGATTCGAACCCCCGATACGCTTTTGACGTATACACGCTTTCCAGGCGTGCCTCTTCAACCACTCGAGCACCTTTCCTTACGAAGCGGATGCAAAGGTATCGCTTTTCCACTTATTTACGCTATGCAGGTTCACTATTTAACTTATTTTACCACACTACATTTCCTCCACTCTTGGGAACACCTTCAAGGCCGTAGCGGTGGTTATGCGTGCCACCTCATCGTCGCTCACGCCGTAGCTTGCTGCGAGCGTAGAGATGACATGAGGCAAAAAGCTGCTCTCGTTGCGCTTGCCACGGAGCGGCACGGGCGCCATGTACGGACTGTCGGTCTCCAACACAATGCGGTCCAAGGGCACAACGGCGGGCAGATCCTCACGCAGATGGCTGCTCTTAAACGTTGACACGCCACCAATGCCAAGGACAAACCGCGGAAACGTCAACAGTTCGGCGGCCTCTTTCTGATTGCCAGTGAAGCAATGGAACACACCACCCGGCAACTGGTCCTGGTAGCGGCGCATCACAGCCACCATCTCGTTTTGTGCCTTGCGGCAATGGATCATGAGCGGCAGACGGGTCTCCACCGACCAGCGCACCTGCTCCTCGAAAGCCTGTAGCTGCTCGTCGGCAAACTCGCGCGACCAGTAATAGTCGAGTCCCACCTCGCCGATGGCGATGAACGGATGCTGCCCATCGAGCATCTGGCGCATCTGCTGTAGCTGTTCGCGCCAGTCGGCCTTCACCTCTTCGGGGTGCAATCCGACCATGGGATAGGCGTAGCCCTCGTTCTCCCGACACACGCTGAGCACAGTGTCTACCGACTTCAGGTCTATGGCAGGCACAAACATGCGGCTCACGCCTGCTGCCTTGGCACGCGCTATGGTCTCTGCGCGGTCGTCATTAAACTCTTCCCCATCGATATGCGTGTGGGTGTCTATGTATTGCATCATCAGCTCTCCCGTAGTCTTAATATTTGCGTTTCATCAGTTTGTAAACATACTCTACGAGCATCTGCTTGCGGTCAGCATCAATGCTCACGGCATCAAGACATTTGAGGCCCTCGTCAAAGTAGCTCTCAATCTTCTGCTCTGCCAGGCGGTCAATGCCTATAGCGTTGTAGAGACGTGTCACGGCAGCAATCTTCTCCTGCTCGTCAAACTCCTTTGCCTCAACCCATCGTGTCAGCTCAGCTTTCTGCTCCTCATCGGCACGCAAGAACGCGTTGATGAGCATGTAGGTTTTCTTGTTTGACACGATGTCGCCGCCAATGGCCTTGCCAAACACCTTGGTGTCGCCATAGACATCGAGGAAATCGTCTTGAAGCTGGAACGCCAGACCTATCTTCTCGCCAAAGCTGTAGAGACGGTCGGCATCGGCAGCGCCGGCATCGGCGAGCACGGCACCGATCTTCAGAGCGCAAGCCAACAACACGCTGGTCTTCAGACGAATCATCTCTATATACTCGTCCTCGCGCACATCCATGCGGTTCTCGAAGTCCATGTCATACTGCTGCCCCTCGCCAATCTCAAGAGCGGTCTCTGTGAAGATGTCGAGCACCTCCTTGAGCTTGTCCTGACGGCAGTCGGCCATGAGCTTATAAGCGAGCACGAGCATGCTGTCACCCGAGAGGATGGCGGTGTTGGCATCCCACTTCTTGTGCACGGTCTCATGTCCGCGGCGCAGGTCGGCGTTGTCCATGAGGTCGTCGTGGAGCAACGTGTAGTTGTGGTAGGTCTCAAGGGCGCATGCCGAACTGAGGATGCTCTGCGGATCATCCTTGAAGAGGTTATAGGCAAGAAGCATGAGGACAGGGCGCATGCGCTTGCCACCCATCGACAAGACATATCTTATTGGCTCATAGAGCGACACGGGCTTGCGGTCGAAGGGCATGTGCTGGATATAATCGTTTACGATGCCCAGAATTTCGTCTGATTTTAGCAACATCTTTTATATGTGTTAAGAGTTATTGTTAAGTGTTCAATGCTTAATGTTTTAGGGCTGTAGAGCTTTCACCGGATCAGCTTTTAAAAGTTTTCCTTATAGCTTAAACTCTATCGGGATGGCAAACATCGTGCGGCACGGCTTGCCGTCCTCTATGCCCGGCTTCCAGTGGGGCATGAGCTTTACCACGCGCCTCGCCTCGTTGTCGAGAAGCGGATGCACCGACTTCACAACCTTGATGTTGGCAATGCTGCCGTCGCGGTTGATGATGAAGGTGACGAGCACACGACCCTCGATCTTCTGCTTCTGCGCGGCGTAAGGATAATGGAGCGTGCGGGTGATCCATTTCATCATCTCCACCATGCCGCCCGGAAACTCGGGCAACTGCTGCACCACACGCAGCTTCAAGGGGTTCTCATCCTTATCCACCGCCACGGGCGACAGGGCCTTGGTGGTCTCCTCATCATCAGAGGCCTGCTCGCCGTTGGCTCCCCCCTCGCCCTCGCCTTGAGCATCGCGCAGCGTGTTTATGGTGGCGTTGCGCTCAAGCTGCTTCTTCACCTCGTCCACAACCTTCACGTTCTTAGGCGTGGGCTTGGCGGGCGCTCCCGACGGTGCTGCGGCAATCATGTCGCTACGGTCGATGGCAGGCATGAGGTCAAGGTCCTGCATGTCGTCAAACTGTGAGGCATCGCCCGACATATTGCCCGACGAGGTGTTAAACTCAAGGGCCACATAAAGCGTTGCGAGAGCCATCACCAACCCGAGCATGAAGAACACGGGGCGACGACTGTCAAGATTTGCCTTTTCCGACTTTTTTATTTCCACTTTTCTTTCTGTCCTTTCGTTCCACAGTCTCACCTGCCTTTTTGTCTTGCAGACAGTTCTTTCTTCAGCAAGCGGCAAAGCCTGGCGAAAACATGCGAATCTTTTGTCAATAAAACACTAAAAGAGCGTTTATCGCGTTATCTTTTAAGCATGTCGACACATGTCGACAGCATTTTCATCTACAAAATTAGCACAGATATTTTAAAAAAGCAGTAACTTTGCGAAATAAATTCGAATAAGACGAATGAAAAAGGCTATTTTAACGATTATAACCATACTTTGGGCTGTTTTGGCCTCGGCACAGGAAAGTCAGACCGAATATAATTTCCTGCGTCTGCCCGTAAGCGCGCATGCTGCTGCCCTGGGTGGCGACAACATCACTATTATCGAGGACGACGAGGCTCTGATTTTCAACAACCCTGCCCTTCTCTCGTCGGTGAGCGACAAGACGATAAACCTCAACTACATGAACTACATGTCGGGGGTCAACACAGCAAGTGCCGCCTTCAACCGCGTGGTCAAGGAGAAGGCGTCGTGGGCGGTGTCGGCACAGCTCATGAGCTATGGAACGATGAAGGAGATGGACGAAAACAACACGCAGACGGGCGAGTTCTCGGCAAAGGACATCGCGTTTGCAGGCTATTTCTCCTACATGCTCTCTAACCGCTTGGCGGGCGGCATAACGGCAAAGTTTATAACCTCATACATCGGCAACTACAACTCTATAGGCATGGGCGTGGACCTCGGACTCAACTATTATGACCCTGAAAGCGACCTGTCCATCGCTCTTGTTGCAAAGAACCTCGGCGGACAGCTCAAGGCGTACAACGACACCTACGAGAACATGCCCATCGACGTGCAGCTCGGAGCATCGAAGCAGCTGACACACACGCCGTTCCGCTTCTCTGCCACGCTCGTCGACCTTAACCATTGGAACTATAAGTTCATCAACCACCTTGTCTTCGGCGTGGACATCTCGCTGTCACACAACATTTGGGTGGGAGGTGGCTACAACTTCCGTCGCGCTAACGAGATGCAGATTGAGAACGGAGAGGAGAAAAGCAGCCACGGAGCGGGCCTGTCGTTCGGTGGCGGTGTGAACCTTGAGCGCTTCAAGCTCAATGTGGCATACGGAAAATATCATGTGTCGAGCTCTTCGCTGGTCATCAACGTGGCCTACTCGATATAAAAGTATAAAAGAAAGATAAACAAGAAAAAAAAAATATTATATAACAATGAGAAAAATAGTTATCGCGATTGACGGATTTTCGTCTTGTGGTAAAAGCACGATGGCCAAAGACTTGGCTCGGGAAGTGGGTTACATATATGTAGACACGGGGGCAATGTATCGCTCCGTAACGCTCTACGCCTTGCGCAACAACCTCTTTGACGAGGAGGGCAAGGTAAAGGAAGAGGAGCTGGTCAGCAAACTTGACGACATCAACATCTGCTTCAAGCTGAACGAGCAGACTGGACGTCCCGACACCTATCTTAACGGGGAGCGCGTGGAAGACCTCATACGCTCGCTGGAGGTGTCGCAAAAGGTCAGTCCCATAGCCGCCATACCTGCCGTAAGAGAGAAGCTCGTCAAGGAGCAACAGAAGATGGGCGAAGACAAAGGCATCGTCATGGACGGCCGCGACATAGGTACCGTGGTGTTCCCTAAAGCCGAACTGAAGGTGTTTGTGACGGCCAGCGCTGAGGTTAGAGCCCAACGCCGCTATGACGAGCTGAAGGCCAAGGGCATGCCCGCTTGCTTTGACGACATCCTGAAGAACGTTCAGGAGCGCGACTACATCGACTCGCATCGCGCCACCTCGCCTCTGCGCCAGGCAGACGATGCGCTGGTGCTCGACAACAGCAACATGACCATCGCCGAACAGAAAGAATGGCTTAAAAAGGCGTTTGACAAGGCTTGTGAAGAGCAATAAGCCGGGCTTACGCTATGATTTTGTAATCTTCGCATTGCAAACTTCGCATCCAAATATGCCCATTAGTTGAAAAAAAAGGGGCGTTGGTTGAAGAAAATTGTCATAAATAATTCTGTTTGTTATCTTTGCATTACAAAAACAAACGAATCACGATATTTATTTCAGATTCCATATATTTAAAGTATCTAAAGATACACAAGACAGTTAGTGAGAATTAGATTATAAATTTTGAGTTAATTACTGATTTTTTGGAAAGGACGCCTTCGCGAGAAGTCGTCCTTTTTTTTATGCCATGTTCTATGCTATCGCGTCAAAACGTTATTTCAACTACTCTATCGGAGTATATATAAACAAAAAAAGCATCACCCTCGTTGGATGATGCTCAAACTGTTGTTGGGATACTCGGACTCGAACCAAGAATGACAGGACCAGAATCTGTAGTGTTACCATTACACCATATCCCAATGTTCAAAATAAAGATGTTGCTCTTTTGAGGAGCTTTGTTGGGATACTCGGACTCGAACCAAGAATGACAGGACCAGAATCTGTAGTGTTACCATTACACCATATCCCAATAAAACGCCGTAGCAAAGCAGCAGCTTCTCTATTGCGAGTGCAAAGTTACTCATTTTTTTTCATACTCCAACTTTTTCACCGTTTTTTTTTATAAAAAAAAGTCAAAATAACGCATAATTATGTGCTTATTCAGATATTTAGGTGTAACTTTGCACTCAAATCGGACGTTTTTTACCTCGTTGCAGCGGTTGCTGACAGACAACAGCATGAGCCACACTAAACCCAAGCATGAGACAACCAAAAAACCAGGCAGGGGCATGCAGAGAAAAAACGACGTCGCGATACACCTTATTTATATATTAGAGAGACTTTATATAAGACAAGGGAAAACAATCAACAACAGTAAAAAAGCTGCGGAAGCAGTTTGACAGAAAACAAATTTTAAAATCAAGCAAAAGAAAAGAGATCCGAATGGAACAGACAGAAAAATTGGTTAGCACCATCATCAAGGGAATACAAGAGAAGAAGGGACAAGGCATAAAGGTTGTTGACCTCAAAGGCATCGACGGAACCATCGCCAGCTATTTCATCATCTGCCAGGGCAACTCGCCCGCACAGGTGGAAGCAATAGCCGAGTCGGTGAGCGACACCGTGCGCATAGACCTGCACGAGAAGGCAACCAACTGCGTTGGACTGGAAAACTGCCAGTGGGTGGCGATCGACTTCACCGACGTGCTGGTTCATGTGTTCCTTCCTGAAGCACGCCAGTTTTACGACCTCGACAACCTGTGGCAAGATGCCAAGGTTACCGACATCCCCGACCTCGACTAAGAAGAGAGGAGCATAGCGAGGTGGCCGAAAGGCATAACAGCAACATATATCCTCACAACAGCATCACAACAACAAATTCATGGCAGAAAACAGCAATCCACAACCAAACAACGACCAGCCGAAGATGCCCAAGTTTAACGTCACTTGGATCTACACCATCATCATCATCGCGCTGGCCATCCTGTTCTTCACAGGAGGAGGCAACGCCTTAGGAGGCGACAGCTCCGCAAGTCAGACGGCAACATACACCCAGTTTAAGAAATATGTGGCTAAAGGTTACGCCAAAAGTGTGGTGGTGATCAAGCCCGACAACAAGCTGAAGATGTTTGTCAAGCCTGAACACATACGCGATGTGTTCCAAAAGACAGCGCAACAGGTTGGACCGAAACCTTATGTCAGCGTCGACTATGGCTCTATCGATGAGCTCGGACAGTATCTTGACGTCATGCAGCAACAAGGCAAGATTGTTGACGTGAGCTACGACAACAACAAGGACAACTTCCTGACCAACATCTTCTTCAACTTTGGACCCATCATCCTTATGGTGTTCCTCTGGGTGCTGCTCATGCGCCGCTGGGGAGGCGGCGGTGGCGGCGGCGTGTTCAACATGGGCAAGAGCAAAGCCAAGATGTATGAGAAAGCCGACGACATGTGCGTGACCTTCAAGGATGTGGCAGGACAGGCAGGAGCAAAACAGGAGGTTGAAGAGATCGTGGAGTTCTTGAAACAGCCGGAAAAATATACCGAACTGGGAGGAAAAATTCCTAAGGGCGTGCTGCTCGTAGGCCCTCCGGGAACGGGCAAGACCCTGCTGGCCAAGGCCGTGGCAGGCGAGGCCGGCGTGCCGTTCTTCTCAATGAGCGGTAGCGACTTCGTCGAGATGTTCGTGGGCGTGGGAGCAAGCCGCGTGCGCGATCTCTTCCGCCAGGCCAAGGAGAAGGCTCCATGTATAATATTCATCGACGAGATCGACGCCGTGGGTCGTGCCCGCGCAAAGAACCCGTCGATGGGCGGCAACGACGAGCGCGAGAACACGCTCAACGCCTTGCTCATAGAGATGGACGGCTTCGGGACCAACAGCGGCGTGATCATTCTTGCAGCTACCAACCGTGCCGACATGCTCGACAAGGCTCTGCTGCGTGCAGGACGATTTGACCGTCAGATAAACGTTGACCTGCCAGACCTGCCAGAGCGCAAGGAGATTTTCCAGGTTCACCTGCGTCCCGTGAAGACCGACGACACCGTCGACATCGATTTCCTGGCCAAGCAGACGCCTGGCTTCTCGGGTGCCGACATCGCCAACGTGTGCAACGAGGCAGCTCTCATTGCCGCCCGCCGCAACGAGAAGTCGGTAGGAAGACAAGACTTCCTCGATGCCGTGGACCGCATAATAGGCGGTCTTGAGAAGAAAACAAAGATCATGACCTTGGAGGAGAAGCGCACCATCGCTCTCCATGAGGCCGGCCACGCCACCGTGTCGTGGTTCTGTGAGCACGCCAACCCGCTGGTCAAGGTCAGCATCGTGCCGCGCGGACGTGCGCTCGGTGCCGCCTGGTACCTGCCTGAGGAACGACCGATCTCAACAAAAGAGCAGATGCTCGACGAGATGTGCTCGCTGCTTGGAGGACGAGCTGCCGAGGAGCTCTGCACAGGACACATATCGACAGGTGCCATGAACGACCTTGAGCGTGCCACAAAGAGCGCGTTCGGCATGGTGGCATACGTCGGCATGAGCGATGCGCTGCCCAACATCTGCTTCTACAACAACCAGGAATATCAGTTCCAGCGTCCCTACTCGGAGACCACAGCCAAGCTCATCGACGATGAGGTGCTGAAGATGATCAACCAGCAGTATGCCCGCGCCAAGGACATCCTTAAAGAGAACGCCGACGGACACCGTCAGCTGGCAGAGATGCTCATCAAACGTGAGGTCATATATGCTGAGGACGTGGAGAAGATTTTCGGCAAGCGTCCATGGCAAAGCCGCACGGAAGAGATCATCAACGACAACGAGCCTAAGCTTGAAGACATGCCCGAGGCTGTGAAGGCAGCGCAGGCAGAGCACGAAAAGGCACAAGCCGAAAAGGCTGCGGCTGAAAAGGCGGAAGCAGAGAAGGCACAAGCAGAAAAGGCTGTGGCTGAGAAGGATGAAGCAGAGAAGACTGCAACTGAGCAGGCTGAAGCCATAAGCGATAGCGATAGCGAAAGCGGGAATAGCGGCAACAGCAGCGACAGCAACAAGGAGAAATAACAAAAAAAAGCGACAGTCAGAATGAGCGACAAACTTAAGAACATGATAACGCGTGCCATAACAGGCACATTGTTCGTGGCAGCTGTGGTGGTGTGCTTCATGCGCCCACAAGCCATGATATTCCTTTTTGCTGTTGTCACAGCTCTCACCGTGTGGGAATATACGGGGTTGGTGAACAACATCGAGGGGGTGTGCGTGAACCGCTTCATCACAACAGCAGCGGGCACATACCTGTTCCTCGCCTTCGCGGGGTTCTGTAGCAACATCACACCGTCGGCGGTGTTCATACCCTACCTGCTCACCGTCGTCTACCTGTTCATCAGCGAACTGTACACGAAGGCTCCGAACCCAATAAACAACTGGGCTTACACCATGCTCTCGCAGCTTTACATCGCCCTGCCTTTTGCCATGATCAACGTTGTGGCGTTCAGAAGCGAGGGCGGCGTGACGGTATATGACAGCATGTTGCCGCTGAGCATCTTCATCTTCCTATGGACAAACGACACGGGAGCCTACCTCAGTGGCTCGCTCTTTGGCAAACATAAGCTCTTCCCGCGCGTCAGCCCGGGCAAGAGTTGGGAAGGCAGCATTGGCGGCGGCATATTGGTGCTTGCCGTGGCAGCACTCATTGGCCATCTCATGAACAGCGGTGAGGGCGGACATGTGCTCTCCCTGCCAGCGTGGATGGGTCTCGGACTGGTTGTCGTGTTCTTCGGCACATGGGGCGACCTTGTCGAGTCGCTCTTCAAGCGCACCATCGGCATCAAGGACAGCGGCAACATTCTGCCCGGTCACGGTGGCATGCTCGACCGCTTCGACTCCTCACTCATGGCTTTCCCCGCCGCCGTGGTCTACCTCTACACGGTGCTCACCATGTGCGCATAAAAGACAAAGAGAAAAAGATTATAAAAACAATCTCTTAACAAAGAGATTTAAAAACGCAATGGAGCCATCTTCATTGCGTTTTTTTTATTCAAGACAACAACAATGTTTTGGCACACAACAACGATGTTTAACACGACAACAACGATATTTTTAAACGACAATAGAGACAATAGAGACAATCTTTAAATTGTTGGTGCAAACAAAAACCACATAAAAAGAATTGTCTCTATTGTCTTAAAAAAATCGCTATTATCATTAAAAAAATTCGTGCTATTCGAGTTATTCGTGTTCAAAAATAATCGCTATTATCATTAAAAATTTCGTGCTATTCGAGTTATTCGTGTTCAAAAAAATCGCTGTTATCATTAAAAAAATTCGTGTTATTCGAGTTATTCGTGTTCAAAAAAAATCGCTGTTATCATTAAAAAAATTCGTGTTATTCGAGTTATTCGTGTTCAAAAAAAATCGCTGTTATCATTAAAAAAATTCGTGTTATTCGAGTTATTCGTGTTC
>OKRS01000111.1_pt1 | contig 58993 bp, 53 predicted proteins | sample 1601191 | NCBI WGS metagenome assembly OKRS01 (sample SAMEA3541509, study PRJEB24748) | human gut metagenome | biome: human gut; feature: human-associated habitat; material: faeces | place: China | collected 2012
ATGTTTCTGAAGAATATTCATCATAAAACATCACCATGTTATAAAGATTTCTCTTACTAAATCCCTTGATGTCAGGGTGATTTGAGCGAATATACTCAGACAGTTGGGATACGACTTTACTTCCCCATCCCTCTCTTTTCAGTTTCTTTGAAACATAACCACCAACATACCATGCACAAAGTAGAGATTGTTCGTTGATAGTACGTGATGCTTTGTTCTTATGCTGAACTATGATATTCACTACTTCCGTAAATTCTTGCTCTTGGGTAGCGTTTGCCAAATCCTTATTAATGCTCATAATCCTTATTATGCTTCCTGTGGTTTATTGAATATAAAGCGGCAGATACGTTTGGCTGCTTTCTGATTTGCAGTTTCTATATCATCCTTGCCCCATTTGTCTGATGTATAAGAAGAAAGTGCAGATGCTATGCCAAATCGACTACCGACATAACCTTTCTTATCTTGTACAAGAGTTCCTTTCTTTGTCTTAAACCAATCCATGCCAATATGCTTGTTGATATCTTCTTCAAGCAGAATTTTATTTCCAAGCAAGTTTACCATATCGTCAAATTCTTCCTTGGTCATTCCTGCATCATTACGAATCGCATCTATATTATGACCACTTGCGGGCATAATATGTTCAACGTTTACTCTATCGGGCGTGAAATCAAAAAGTAAACCATGTTCCTTTGCATAGATGTACTCATTTAGGTATACCAAGATGTTTTTATCATATTCTTTGAGGTCGGCAATTACGTCTTCTTCTTTCCATGTAGCACAGATATGTGCATCAAAATCAGCTATGATAGCTTCTATCGGATATGATGGGTTTACTAATTTGAAGTTCTCGTTGAACAAGAATGTTTTGAAATAGCGTGAGGAGAAACCGAAATCACTTACTTCAAGAAGAGCAAACAGCCTAAGCATACATTCCATTATCGGTGTTACATCTTGCTTAGAAAGTTTATCTTCAGACACTCTGAATAGAAAAGATATGAGAAAGAGTTTGAAGTTCTCATTAAACTTCAATAGCAATTTGGTAATTGGATATCCTTGTATTAAATTCCAAATTTTCAAAATTCTGCTTAATTTATCACATATTTTCATCGGGTCATCTAATAAGGACGGATTTATCACAGTATAGTACTTTCTTACACCAGGTGTATTCAACTGTCCCTCTTCATATTCATGTTTGTCGGCACGGTTTATATACATAAACTGCTGAAGTACACTATCTATATCGACCACCTTCTTTTGTGCTAATTCATTTGCTTTTCGTATAATTGGCTCCCATATACTCTTGAAATCAACTCCATCAGGGGCGTTAGAGAATAGCTGGGCTGATATAATGTCGGCATCAGACAATGGCATACCTGTAGAGTTCAACGAATTGAACATTGTTATGGCCTGTTCAATCTGCCAGCTTTTAATCTCAATAATCTGGCACTTGTTCAAGAAGCCATTTGCCAACACATCCAAATTGGACTCTTGGTAGGTATGAAGTTTCTCGTAAAAAGATTTGAAGTTCCTAAAGAAATTTGTATACTTATTATCCTTTTGTTTTCGAGGAAATTTATATACAGCTTTCTCTGCGTCTGCAAAAGTCCGAGCTTCAATGATATTTATCAATTCATCCTTATATAATTCATTGATAGACACATTCTCCAAGATTTTTACGCCTTTGGCTTTGTTCCAATCCTTTTCTATGTCTATCTGTTTTCTTACATCTGCACGGTATAAAATCTCAAAGATGTAGTCTAAACTTTGTTGTAAACTTCTTTTCAATCCTGCCGCTTCCTCAGTGTCTGCCATTGAACTCAACACTTCTGTTATACGCAGGTGCATAGCTTTAAGCAAAAGCAAAAATGTAGTTGTTCTTTGTTGGCCATCTATCAGATTTAAATATCCGTCTTGTGAGCAATCAATAATGATAGTGCCGAAGAAATATGGATCTTCAGCATCTTGGGCTATGTATGCTTCTATATCTTGCCACAGTTTATCGCAATTCGTTGTGTTCCATGAATATGCTCTTTGGTATTCTGGAATACGAAATATCTCTGTTTTCCTTAGATAGACTCCAATAGTCTGGAGTTTGGGTTCTATTTCTTTAGCCATATGTATTTTATTGTTTTATGTAATATATGGCAAAGATAATCAAAGTACGTGAGAACACATTTATAAATATGTTGAAAAATACTATAAGCAAGAAAAAATGTTGGACAAATCATTTTTTCTCCAGACTACCTTAAATTTCACGGTAGATGTCCCATAATTTGAAACAACTTTATGCTATCTTTGCAATTGAAAAAACAAAATTAAATGAAGACATCAGAACTCTTTAAAGAATACATTTGGCTTATTGATTTACTGAAAACATATGGTGGAATAACATTTGAGGAAATCAATGAGAAATGGGTACAGACCGAGATGAGCGGTGGTGTGGAGATGGCACGTTCTACATTCAATCGCCATAAGGATGCCATTGAGGATATCTTTGGTATATACATAGAATGTGACCGCTCTAATGGCTATGTCTATTATATAGGTAATGCAAAAGTTTTGGATGATGACACTATTCAGACATGGATGCTTTCAACTCTAGCAGCTGAATTTGGTGATGATTTGGCAAAGTCGAATCTTGCTGACATATATAGAAAAGGTACTAATGGTGTGATTAAAGATATGAAAAAAGCCTTTGAGTTATATCAGAGTTGTCATATCCCTTATGCCTATTATCGTGTTGGCGAAGCCTTGGAGTTTGGACGTGGAGTAGAGAAGGATGTAGAAAAGGCAAAGCAATATTATCGTGTAGCTTACAGAGAAGGACATCCTTTGGCAAGAAGAAAATTGCAGACGCTGAATTTCTTGGATTGATACCCTACTATTGTTGACATAGAGGATGTTATTGTTACAATTTACTACAGAATAATTTAGATGATACCAGACGATTATATTCCTTCTGTAAGTGAAGTTGAAAAATATCTTTCTTTATGGAATGAGTTGGATAATTATGTGAATCAAGAGAATGCTCTCGACAAATTGTTTTTTCTACTATGTAGAAATAATACAGATTTAAGCGATATTTTGATAAAATGCTCAACTCTAAATGATTTCTATAGTACAAACATCTATGATGTACATTCTGTTGCGAAGCATATATTTTCAATATCTATGATTGATAAAAGATTACAAAGTGGTGATCTCTCTTTGGTGGAAGATATTGCTAATGTCAAGGTTGGTAAAACTCAAGTAAGTAAATACTTCTTTTCATTTGCATCAAAATATTGTAGTCATCATCAGCCTATGAAATATGCAATATTTGATAAATATGTAGAGAAGGTATTGTTGTTCTTCCGAGGGAGAGACCGATTTTGTGAATTCAAGAATGTAGATTTGAAACGATACCACATCTTCATATCTGTTATTAAAAATTTTCAAGAGTTCTATGGACTTGAACAATACAATCTTAAGCAAATAGACAAATATTTATGGCAGCTTGGTAAGGCTTATATGTAGATATTGTGGGTATGGTAGTGTAAATAGATATGTGACACATTTCTGTTTACGCTACCTTTAGGTATTATTCAGCCAGCAAAAACTTATACACCGGCACGACCTCAATGTCCATGCCCAGTTCTGTGGAGGAAATTGTCTCTTCTTGGTCGTAAGTTATTATCATGCATCTTTTTGCATTAAGGAACTTTCCTACTTTCTGCAATGCTGAGATTTCTCTGTTGCGTGTAGCGTCTTCAGTCATGCGATAAGACACCTGAATGAGCAATCCGTCTTTAGGAACACAGAAATCCACTTCTACATTCTTGTTGTAATAATACAGTTCGTTGCCGTAGATATTATAAAGTTGTATGGCTACAAGATTCTCCAACAACTTGGTTTCTGGCTGAAAGAGAAACAAATTTAAGATACCATTATCATAGAAATAATGTTTCTTTATGGTTTCGCGTTCAGTGATGGCGTCGGTGAAACAGCTGATACTGAATGTGAGAAATGATTCGTGAAGGTAGTCGAGATAAGAAGCGATGGTCTCTCTTGCTATCTTCGTGCCGTCTCCTTGCAGGATGTTCTGCAGACGTTTTATGGCAGTAGGCTGCATCACGCTGTCTGCCAGTTTTCTTATAAGCAAGCGAAGGCTGTGTTCGTTTCTGACACCCTTTCTTATTACGATGTCCGAATACAATATCTTCTGGTATAACGACTGGAGCCATGATTTCTTGTCTTGGATGTTGAATACTTCAGACAAACCGCCATAGTAGAAATAATCTGAAAACAGTCTTAACACATCTGTCTTCATAGGCGACAGCTCCCAGAAGCGTGTAAGATGCAGCTGTTGATATTCCAGATATTCCTTAAAAGAGAAGGGATGGATTTCCTTGGTCATGTATCTTCCGCCCAATGTCGTGCTTATCTCGCGACTCAGCATGTGAGCATTGCTTCCGGTGATAAACACGCGATACTTCTCGTCCGCCAATCTGCGGGCGAAATGTTCCCATCCGTCTACGTTCTGAATCTCATCCAGAAAGATGATTGGCTGATGGCTGAACATTTCGCGATAAGCTTCAAGTATAAGATGCAGTTCTTCTTTGCAGATGTCCGTGATACGCTCATCCTCAAAATTGATAAACAAGATTTCTTCCAATGAATGTCCTTTAGCCACAAGATCCTGAATCTTCTGATAAAGCATATATGATTTGCCTGCACGACGAATGCCCACCAACACATAGTTTGCGTTCTCTTCCAAACTTATGTTGCGTCCCTGTAATCTTACTTTGCCCACAAATTCTTGTTGCCAAAGTATTATCTGCTTTATAACATTCTTGTCCATAATCTTTACATTTTAATTTGTTCCAAATGCAAAGATAGCATAAATAAACGACATAAACCGCATCTTTTCCGTAAAGATGCAGTCCGTACACTGCATAAATCGTCATAAAGATGCAGTGTATAGACTGCATCCATTCGTTATTCCAGTCTGATAGTAATTCATTTATTATGTAATAGAACTTCTTTTTTAGCCAGTTTGTGCATTTTCTTTAGCTTCCTTTCTTTTGTTCGCAAAAATATAGTAATTTTGGAGTGGACAAATTGGCTTCGTGTATTCGTACATTTAGCTTTAATGCGTCCATGCCTCGATCCACGCCGAGCCTTTTTGCGGGTTATCACATCTGCATGACAAAGGAGAAAGGGTGGGTAAAGAGGCACGACATAATAAAGGCGTTTACTTGACGCTCTGTTTGAGACGTAACGAATCTAGCAAATTCACAATAATCAAAGTCTTGAACTTAGCAACGGTAGATGCCCCGGGTGTGATTTTTTCATTCCTGTGTGGTTATATGTTAGCCATCATTGTATCCTAACGGATGCAGTGTGTTTCTGCGTACATATACCTCACGGGTAGGATTATCATTTAAGGTAATTTGTGTTTTGAATTAAAAATGCTGTAATTATATGGGATTACTGAATAGGGTGGTCGAGTTCTTTGTTAAGGATTCTGCCGAAAGAAAACGATTCGTAAATGAGTTTAATGCAAATGCTGGTATGTTTTTCCAGTCACTTGCAGTAGACACATTATTGACTGCTAAAATATGTATGGGAGACAGCGACAACACATACCGGCACGAATTGTCTGCTCCAGTTATTGTCAGTGGAATATGTATTGAAGCAAATGCAGGAAAGCAGATATCAGCAGAAGATATTGTGATGATAGGAAGAATAATACTATCAGATCAGATACTGGTAAGACGTATGTTTGTTCTGCATTGGGACACATTGATAGTGAGAGATTCAAGAACAGGAAAATTTGTAGATTGGCGAATCCGAGATTTTTTAAACTTTGGCGGATTACTTAATGGAAGGAGTTGATTATGTGGTTTTTCAAGAAAAAGAAGACTCTCTCTCAGGAGGTGATAGATGATATAAAAAAGGAAGATGTTGATATGCAGGCTCTGTTTTCGAATATTGGTAACAGGGCTAAATGTGAACAATTATATAAGGAACTGGCAAAAAAAATTCATCCGGATAAGTTCGTTGAAAATGAAGAAAAATCATTGAAAGCACATGAACTTTTCTCGGATTTGCAAGCACATAGAAACGAATATGAATATATGCTTGTCTTAGAGTTGAAAATTAACGAATTCTTAAAAAATAATTAGCATTGGTATGAAATGTAATATATGTGGCAAGGAATTTGGTAATTCCGTTAAGTGTGAGTATTGTGGTGCTGATAGGGTTTCTGCTTTAGGTAACTATTCAGGATATAATCCGCCTGCAGCGTCTAATTCTGCAAATAATACTCAAGTGTTTTCAGAGCCTTCTGTGTGTAACGAAACAAAAGGAACGGGATTTAGTGTATGCTATGCTTGTGGAGAAGTTATTCCTGCTGATGCAAAGTATTGTCCTAAGTGTGCAAAGAAACTATATGAGACTTGTCCTAAATGTGGTAAAACATATTCTTCACAATACACTATCTGTCAATACTGCGGTACGGACAGGATAAAGTATATCGAAGAACAACAAAGAATAGAAAAGCAAAAGAGAGAAGAACAGGAGAGACAGAACAGAATACGGGCTATGGAGGCTCAGCGCGAAGCACAACAAAGAGCAGCGCAAGAGGCTGAGGAACGTCGTTTACAATTAAAGCAAGAACGAAAAGAGGCAAGAGAAACAAAAATACGTATGAAAGCAAAAGGTATTTTAAGCGGCATAGAAGGTGAAATGGAAAGCAGGAGTTATAAGTTTCTATGGATTTTTGTTATTCTCGATTTTTCTTTGTTGTTTTTATCTGTTTGGATTAATTCTAAATTTGGAGAATCCTTAATTTATAATATAATTTTTAATATTTTTCTTCTGTTTCCGTTTTGCTATTTAACAGCAATGGTTATAGTAATTAGATATTATGGTATACGTCTTATTAATGATTATATTAACGCACATCCCAAATCTCCGGAGAGCCAATATTTGTTAAGTGTAAGAAATCTTGCGACGAGACACTTTTGGCTCAGACTTACAGATAGAATATGAGCTATATACTTGTCTTAGAATTGAAAATTAACGATTTCTTAAAAAATAATTAGTATTGATATGAAATGTAATATATGTGGCAAGGAATTTGGTAATTCCGTTAAGTGTGAGCATTGTGGTGCAGATAGGGTTGCTGCTTTAGGTAACTATTCAGGATACACTCCGTCTACAGTGCCTAATTCTGTAAATAATACTCAAGCGTTTTCAGAGCCTTCTGTGTGTAACGAAACAAAAGGAACGGGATTTAGTGTATGCTATGCTTGTGGAGAAGTTATTCCTGCTGATGCAAAGTATTGTCCTAAGTGTGCAAAGAAACTATATGAGACTTGTCCTAAATGTGGTAAAACATATTCTTCACAATACACTATCTGTCAATACTGCGGTACGGACAGGATAAAGTATATCGAAGAACAACAAAGAATAGAAAAGCAAAAGAGAGAAGAACAGGAGAGACAGAACAGAATACGGGCTATGGAGGCTCAGCGCGAAGCACAACAAAGAGCAGCGCAAGAGGCTGAGGAACGTCGTCTACAATTAAAGCAAGAACGAAAAAAGCATAGTGAAAAAATAGCACGTGAAAAAGCTGAAAAGATTTTAACCGATATAGATAATAAAATTAAAAGTAATGGGAAATATGCTTGCATTTTTATATTTATTTATCTTCCCTTTGTAGGATTATTAGTTTGGCTTTTTACAAGAGTTGCTAAGTCTGAAATGGGAGGATATTGGTTTTTATTCCTTTTGATATCCTCTGGTGCATTGGGGTTTGGGGATGTAGCATTAGTTAATATAGTTATTAGGAATAAACAAGTACGTTTAATCAATGATTATATAAACGCACATCCTAATTCTCCTGAAACAAAATATATGCTAGAGGTAAGAAATACTTTGGAGGATTGTATATTTACTTCACTTGGAGAATTGATTTCTAGATTTAGGGTGCACGAATAATTGTACAAAAAAGGCATAGCGTCTTCCCGTATTATGGATAATTAGATGTAAATAACAACTTAAAACTCAAATGGCAAATAACATTATATCCCAAAAAGACAAGGCAAAGATGTTCGACTATTTAAAAGATTACCAAGACTACATTAAACCGAATTTTGGTAATTATGACTATCTCAACCAAGAGTTTCATAAATTCATATCCACAAACGATATATATTTAGGGAGTTGTAGTAAGAAGTGTAAAAAGAAAGCTTCCAAACATCAATATTTTATTCTATTTGAGCAAACCAAACCAAGGAATAATGACAATGATGTCATCCATCATTTATTGCGACACATTAGAAATGCAATAGCGCATGGAAGAATCAAAAGAGAAGATAACATATTCCAATTAGAAGACTATAATGATAATCATAAAACTATGTCGGGCAAAATAGATCGTAGACTGCTTTTTGATTTGATTGATGTGAGTAAAAAAACGCAGACTTGTATGAGTTCTACCAATTAGAATAGTCCTTTAACAACCAATTAAAATACGTATGAATGATATTATAACCCAAATAAATGATAATTTTGAATTTCTAAAGAGTAGACTAATTTCTACTGTTCCAAAGATGGATATATTAAAACCACGTGAGTGGAATAGAATACAGAAACTTTTGAAAGATAGGTTATCTAAGCCCAACAATGATAAGATTATAAAATCTAGTATATTTATTGAATATGTTATTCATAAATGCTCTAATTTAGAACCGAATGACAAATATGACAGATGGATAGAAGCTTTTAACAATCTTGTGGATAGAGTCCTAAAAGATTCGGATGAAACTCTTCATAATAAAATCGAAGATATTATCAGAAATCTTTTTACAACTGGTGATAATGACATGTTTGGAAAGAACTCAGATTTCAAGAATCGACTGAATGAGTTGCTTGCAATTGATTATATCAATCAGTATGATGGCGTATCAATTATAGAAATAGAAAAGAAATTAGCTAATAAAAAAAGTATAGATTTAATTCTTCGAAACTCGTCAGGTAAAACGATTGGGGTGGAAATACTCACATTACAAAATATCGATCCACAAAAGCAAGAAGATGATGAAAGTATGTCAGAATTCCTATTAGGACGTATTAAAAAGAAATATGATGACAAAATAATAGATCTTAATGAGATAAACGATTTAGACAACCTTTATATAATGCCTATAGTAGAATATGCTGATGGTTTAGAGAGATTTAACTTTCCTACTAATATGCAATACGCAACACATATCATGTGTCCTCATTTGAATAACAATGGGAATAAATGGGAAATGAGAATATCAAATATAAACCAATATATTGCTATGCGCCGTGAAGGAAAGATTGACGAATCATTTGGAAGCTGAAATGTTTCATACAACCTTAATGCAATATTTATACAGTCGTTTTGTCGTACCTTTACACAAAAATAAAGAATATGAAGAAAGTTTTTTAAGTTATTGGAGCGTTGCATTTGCTTGGACTTATTGCTATAGGCATTACATATTGGTATGCATGTACAAGCAATCCATGGAATGCGAAGAGGGTTGGGGATATTTCGGCACCTTTGGGGTATACCCGTGTGGAAGGCAGTTACGCAGAGTTTATGCGCCAACTGCCGTTGAAGAACCAATAAGGTTTTTCTGATGACTGATATTCCCTGTTGTTTATTCCTTTGCCTGCTTCTTCAGTCTCTGCTGCACCCAAAGGAAGGCGGGGATTAGGAAGAGGTCTGCCATGCACCAGGCTACGGGGTCGCCTAAGCAGACACCGGTCCATGCCAGTGCTGGGACGAGCCAGAGGCTTACGCCACAGCGGGCTATCATCTCCATTACGCCGCTGAGCATGGAGAGATTGCTGAAACCGAGACCCTGGATGGAATAGCGCAGGATGGTGAGTAAGCCGAGGGCAGGATAGAAGTAGTTGGCGATGCGCATGAACTGTGCTGCGCGACCCACCACTTCTGCCTCGCCGCTGTCAACGAAGAGACGCATCATCCAGTCGGCGAAGGGATAGATGAGGGCGAAGGTGAAGACAAAATAGATGAGCATCAGCCTTATAGCGTCCTTTACGCCCTTGGTGACACGATCCATGCGACGTGCTCCGAGGTTCTGTCCGCAGTAAGTTGCCATTGCCACTCCGATGTTCTCAAAGACGCAAGTGAAGAGATACTTTATTCGCATTGAGGCGGTGAATGCTGCCACGCACGTGGTGCCGAGGGCATTGTTGGCGCTCTGGAGCATGATGATGCCGATGCCGGTGATGGAGAATTGCAGCCCCATTGGTACGCCGTTGTTGAGCAGGATGCTCGTGCGCTTGTTGTCGAAGCGTCGCTCGTCGCCCTTCGGTATGAGCAGCTGCATGCGCTTACGGATATACCACAGGCACAATATTACGGAGAGCGCCTGCGACAGCCATGTGGCTATGCCGGCTCCTGCCACGCCAAGTCCGCAACCGAGGATTAGCACCACGTCAAGCAGCACATTCACCACTGCCGACGTAATGAGAAAATAGAAAGGCTGGCGCGAATTGCCGAGAGCACGAATCTGCCCGGAGAAGAGGTTGAAGCCGAACGTCAACGGAATGGCGGCGAACTGAAGCATAAGGAATATGTAGGCATCGTGGAAGATATCTGCGGGTGTGTTGACCATCTGCAGAATCCGACGGCAGAACATCAGCGAGAGAAGCGTCACCACCGTTGCCATTACCGCCGAAATGCGCACGGCATTGGCAACATAGAGGCGCATCTTGCTATAGTCTTTCGCACCGAACGACTGCGCCACGGGGATGGCGAATCCTGCGCAAGCTCCGTTGCAGAATCCCATAACGAGGAACATGATGGAGGATGAGGCGCCCACGGCAGCCAGCGCTCCGACGCCAATCCAGCGTCCTACGATAGCAGCGTCAATAACGAGATACATCTGCTGCAGGATGTAGCCCAATATCAACGGCAGAGCAAACTTTGTGATCTGTCGTAACGGCGAGCCTACGGTCATGTCGCTTACTGAGGCTGTCTTGGCATGAGCCGCTGTCTGGTTCTGTTTTGTTTCTTCTGTTTCCATTTCGGTGCAAAGTTAGATATTTTGATGGAAATAGAAAAAAATTTGATAGTCCACCTTAATTTTCAGCCTCCATAATTCTTATAATAGATAAAGCATGTCGGAAAAGGGCATGAATAATACGAAAGATAACAATATATTAACAACTAAAAAACAAGAAGAATTATGAAAAGAGTATTCAATCTTTTGGTGGTGGACGAGAGTGGCAGCATGGAGATTATCCGCAAGCAGGCATTGATGGGCATCAACGAAACCCTTGAGACAATCCGCAAGATAGAGAAAGCGCACCAGGACCTCGAGCAGCGCGTGACGCTCATCACCTTCGACAGCACACACAAGAAGCTGTTCTATGACAACGTGGCAGCTGCGGACGCTCGCAGTCTTGGCGCTCGCGATTATTGTCCGGGTGGAGCAACGCCGCTCTATGACGCCATTGGTATGGGCATCGCGAAGATTAACGCCCAGGCAACGGATGACGACAACGTCCTTGTGACCATAATCACGGACGGCGAGGAGAACTGCAGCGAGGAGTATAATCTTGGTATGATAAAGAATCTCATTGAGAAGCTGAAGAAGCAGGGATGGACATTCACCTTCATCGGCACTGACAACCTTGACGTGGAGGCAATGGCAACGGACATGGGCATAGACAATCACCTGATGTTCGAGGAGAACGAGGAGGGCACGAAGGAAATGTTCGCCCGTGAGAAAAAGTCGCGCATGCGCTATAGTGCTTGCGTGGCGTTGGGAGAAAGCATGCCGACGGGCGAATACTTCGACAAAGAATAGTTGAAAGTTGAGAGTTCAGAGTTGAGAGTTTGTCAAGTTGAGAGTTCAGAGTTGAAAGTTGAGAGTTGAATATTGAGAATTCTTGTCATATCATAACTTTCAACTTTCAACTTTCAACTCTGAACTCTCAACTTGCTTTAATCCAGCTCCTTCCAGAAGCTTTCCGGCAGCCAGATGTTGCTGACATTGCAAGCTTCCTTGAAGAGTGGTGCGATGTCCTCTGGCTCGAAGCCGGCAATGCCGCAGCCGATTGGCGTTACGAGGAATGTCAGCTCGGGATGTTCCTTGGCGTAGGTGATAAAGTCGTCTACGTAGGGACGAATGGTTTCGGTGCCGCCCTGCATGGTTGGGATGGCATAGCTTCTGCCCTGCATGCCGACACCCTTACCCATTATGGCTCCGAAACGTCGATGAGCTACGCGGGCAGCGCCGCCGCCGTGCATTCCGGCAAGGTTGCTGCCAAATACAAACACTTCGTTTTCCTGTAAATCGTCAATCCAGTTGGGAGTGACACGTCCTTTCTTGATGTCTTCCATATCAGTATGTATAAAGTTGCAATATTCGTACATAACATTTCCGAGATTCGGAGCCGAGCATTTGGGAGCTTCGCATTCCATGGACAGTCCGTATTCGTTTGTCACGTAATAGCGCTTGAAGTATGGCACCACCACGTCATGCATCATGCGGTTATAGCGTTCGGTGACAGCAGGTTGGCTGATGCCGAGCTGCTGAGCGATCTCCTTTCCCTTAAATCCATCCACGAAGAGCATTTGAAGGATGATGGAGTTCTTGCTGTCGCGTCCGTAGTAAGTGTGGCAAATCTCGTCGATGGTGTTGCGGAAATCTCTTGCAAACATATCGTCCTGCACGTCGAAGTTGATGCGTGTATTTCCCATGCGCTCCTCCAGGCTTTCCTTCCGTTGCTCCTTCTTCAGCCCCTTTAGCTTGTCGAGCACCAGGAAGCGGAACCCGTTGACCATCCATGTCTTAAGCGACATCGAAGTCTTGCGGTCCTCCAACTGGCGGAAGTCATGCCGGCAGAGTGCGAGGTAATACTCATGGGCAAGCGAATAGAAGTCCATGCCAGGCTTGTACTGCAGATCATAACGTCGGTCGTATATGCAGTAAGCCATGCGGCAGTAGCCGTAGAAGTATTCCTTGACAATATGTTCGTTGGCGTTGCGGAAACCTTCGAGAATCTCGTCGTCGGTAAGTTGCGCAACATTCTTATCTGTTTTCTCCATAGTTGTTGTGGTTTCAGATTTGGTTTTGATGGTGTAAAGTTACGAACAATAAATAGTCGGGGCAAATATTCCGTCAGTTTTTCGGTATAGTGAAATATTATGCTTACCTTTGCTTTGCATTTATTATATAAATAGGTAAACATAAAAGAGACAATGCATACAAGAGAAGAAAAAATGAAGGCTTTCGGCAGGCTACTGGACGTTCTGGACGAGTTGCGCGAGAAATGTCCGTGGGACCGAAAGCAGACCAACGAGTCGTTGCGCCCCAACACCATAGAAGAGACATACGAGCTGTGTGACGCCCTCATGAAGGACGACCAGCCCAATATCTGCAAGGAGCTTGGCGACGTGCTGCTGCACGTATGCTTCTATGCCAAGATAGGACAGGAGAAGGAACAGTTCGACATTGCTGATGTCTGCAACAAGCTGGTGGACAAGCTCATCTTCCGTCATCCGCACGTCTATCATCCTTCGCAGGTGGGCGCTCCCAATCCGAAGCCGCTGCCTTACGGTGAAAAGCCTGAGGAGCAGGACACGTCGGAGGAGGTGAAGACGGCACAGCAGGTTATAGAGAACTGGGAACAGATAAAGCTGCGTGAGAAGGACGGCAACAAGCGCGTGCTCTCAGGTGTGCCCGACGCTCTGCCAGCGCTCATCAAGGCTTACCGCATACAGGACAAGGCACGCAACGTGGGCTTCGACTGGGAAGACAAAGGCGACGTATGGGGAAAGGTTCGCGAGGAACTTGGCGAACTTGAGGCAGAGCTTAGACGTGAAGACCGCGAACGCTCAACTGAGGAGTTCGGCGACTTCCTCTTCTCGCTCATCAATGCCGGACGTCTGTATAAGATAAATCCCGACACAGCTCTTGAGAAGACCAACACGAAGTTTATACGCCGATTCAACTACATCGAAGAGCATAGCATACGCATGGGCAAGCCATTGAAGGATATGACGCTCGGCGAAATGGACGAACTTTGGAACGAGGCGAAGGCTCAGGAGAAAAAGGAAGATTAACGAATAAAAAACAGATTAGTTATGAATAAGTTCAGATTGTTTATGATGGCAGCCGCCGTAGTGTTTCTTGCCGGTTGTAACGTCAAGAAGGAAAAGTCGCAGGCGGTCGTGGATGACGAAGAGGTGGTGGCTGACTCTACAGTATACGGAGTTTGTGGTGAGGGCACGTCTATGCACTCGCTGGAACTCATAACCGATGCCGGCGACACCATCACGTATACCATATTGGACGCTGAGGCTGACTTGGACGGCGGACTGTCGTCTGGTCCGGTCACCACAGTGGTGGGTGGCATGATGAGCGGTGACAAGATGGCGGTGACAGGACACAAGGTGGAAGGCGAGATGCTCGCTGACCGTGTCATAAACGTAACCTCGCTGCTCGGTCACTGGACCAGCTTGGACAAGAATTTCGAGATAGAGGAGGGCGGAACCGTACGCTCAAATGTCAAGGCGGAGACCAATCCGTGGACATCATGGAAGATACTTAACGGACAGCTGCTCCTTAACAGAGACACATTTGCTATTGACAACCTTGGAGCTGACTCGCTGGCTATAGAGAACGCACGCGGCATCTTCCTCTTCAAGCGTCAGAAATAATAAATCTTATGGAACCATTTAAAGTTCATATCCTTGGATGCGGCAGCGCCTTGCCCACATTGCGTCACAATCCGTCGTCGCAGGTGGTGGAGATACGTGAGAAGCAGTTTATGATAGACTGCGGCGAGGGTACGCAGACTCAGATGCGCCGCACGCGAGTGGGATTCAACAAGGTGATGGCGATATTCATCAGTCACATACACGGCGACCACTGCTTCGGGCTTATCGGCATGCTCTCGTCCTTCGGACTGCTCGGACGTACCATGCCACTTTCCATCTATGGACCGAAGGAACTTGGCCCCATTCTTGACACGCTCCTCACCACTTTCTGCAACGACTTCGACTATGAGATAAAGTTTCATGCTGTCGACACGACGTGTCAGGAGGTGGTTTATGAGGACCGCAGTCTTACCGTCGAGACCATACCGCTGAAGCATCGCCTCCCATGTGCCGGATATCTGTTCCGCGAGAAACCGACATTGCCGCATATACGTCGCGACATGATCGACTTCTATCGTATACCGATATCGCAGATAAACAACATAAAGAACGGTGCTTCGTGGACCGACGAGGAGGGCAATGTAATACCAAACAGTCGCCTCACACGTCCTGCAGACCCGCCACGCAGCTATGCCTATTGCAGCGACACGTGCTATCTGCCAGGTCTTGCCGACAGGCTGAAGGGCGTGACGTGCCTCTATCATGAGTCGACCTATGCCGATGAGGACGAGGACAAGGCGCAGAAGTATTTTCATTCCACGGCTCGACAGGCAGCTATGGTGGCACGGGATGCCGGCGTAGGACGCCTGTTGCTCGGTCACTACAGTTCGAAGTATAACACGGAAGACGTGCTCCTGCAGCAGGCTAAGGAAGTGTTTGCCGAATCTTCGCTAACAAGTGAGGGCATGGTGGTGACGCTGTAGGGAGTTATCAGCATGGAATAAACAAAAAGTAAGGAATAAAAAACGGAAAAGATTGTAATGGAAGATAACGTAAAAGAGAAAAATCAGCGTCTTCGTGTTACGCTCCTTGGTACGGGTACGTCGGGCGGCGTGCCTTCGTTGGGATGCCAGTGCGAGGTGTGTCGCAGCCAAGATCCGCGTGACAAGCGTTTGCGCTGTGTGGCTATGGTGGAGTCGGAGAGTGGCACGCGTGTGCTCATTGATTGTGGTCCTGACATCCGCCAGCAGCTTATGCCGCTGCCTTTCAAGCCCTTTGATGCTATTCTCCTAACGCACATCCATTATGATCATGTGGGTGGCATCGATGATCTGCGCCCATTCTCCATCTTCGGTCCGATACGTCTGTATGGCGACGCCAAGACTTGCAGTCACGTGCGCAACATAATGCCTTACTGTTTCGGCGACCATCTCTATCCCGGTGTGCCAAAGCTGGAGCTTCACACCCTAACGCCTCATACGCCGTTATGCGTGGGCGACTTGCAGATAATGCCCATTGAGGTGATGCATGGCAAGATGCCGATACTCGGTTTCCGCATCGGAAGTTTCGCCTATATCACGGACATGAAGACCATCGACGACGGCGAAATGCCATATCTGGAAGGAGTGGAGACGCTCGTTGTGAATGCCTTGCGCTTCGAGAAAGAACATCATTCTCATCAGCTCGTCGACGATGCCGTCCGTTTTGCGCGTCGCATAGGAGCCAAGCGCACCTATATAACGCACGTCTGTCATCACATCGGGCTTTACGAAGAGGCGTCAAAGCGAATGCCCGAAGGCGTAAGCTTGGCTTATGACGGAGAGGTGATAGAATGTTAGATGCTTACAATCGTAGGCATCTTTTGGGTGGGGAGTGTTATTTGCGCTTCTTTTTCTTTCCGAAGTTTCCGAAGAGGAAAGCACCTTCCTGGTATCTGCGGTATAGTTTCCAGCCCAACAAAGCGCCGTCGAAGACACCTGCGCCAAGGCTTACCATTCGTGCCAGTTTCTGAGCACGGTTGCGTGGCTCTTCCTCTTCCTTGTGGAACAGGTCGTTCCACTTAGACGCTATCGTCTCTTCGTCTTTGTCAATCTTTTCGCGAAGCTGCTGTTTGTATGCCACGATATCGGAAAGAGAGCGGAACTCTCTCTTCGTCTTAGGGCTGGTGTCTGTATTCTGCATCTCTTATAAATTTGACTTGGAAGGATGAATGATTGTTCTTAAATGTGTTGTTACTCCTGCATAAGCAGGCTTGCCAGGAATCTGACAAGTGGTCTCTCTATCCATCTCTTTCTGAACACCACGAACAGCAAGAGCACTAAGAAATAGGCGCCAGCCACGCATGCGAAAGCGGCTGCCATGCCCATTATGGGTTGCAGCGCGTAAACAGTGGCAAACGACAGATAGATGAGCGCAAGAAACAATAGGATAAGCAACAGCCCCACCATGATGAAGGCTGTCAGCAAGCGCACTATCTTATCAATTACATCGAGCTTCATATACTTAGTACGAAGCCCGATGTAATGCCTTATGGCCTCAATAAGCTGCGCTATGGTCTCTATGTTTTTGTCTGTCGAGAACATTTAGCCAGTGAATGAGGGATAATGATTTATGCGTTGTCGCCGTCTGTTGCGTCCTGGATGTCGTCCACGAGGTCTTCCATCTCCTTACGGCTCACCTTGATGTTGTGCTTCTTGCAGAAGTCGTCAACTGCGTCACCAATCTTAGTGCGTGTCTCGCTACCCTTTTCGGGCGCCAAAAGAATACCTAATGCTGTACCGGCGATAGCACCGCCGAGGAATGCTCCAATGTAACCTAATGCTTTCATGTTGTTAATGTTTTAAAGTTATAGTAATATCTTATCTTTCTGAAAGCAAATATAGCAATTATATTTCAATTAGCAAAGGTTCGTGCCTTTATTTTTTGTTAATTTGTATTTTATTTAATCTTTCGTCTTGTCAAAAACCTATAATTGTTGATTTAACAAACTTTATGTGGCGTTAGAGGTGATAATTATGATATATTTTGTAATTTCGCAACGTATTATAAATACATGTCAAGAACTAAATAAATATAAACCCAACAATAATCAAAACAGGAATATGAAGAAAAGTATGGTATTGTGCGCAGGCATCTGCGCAGTGTTGGCTTTTGCAAGTTGCTCAGGCTCTAAGGAAAGCGCATATAAGAAGGCATATCTCAAGGCTCAGGCAAAGCAGGAGCAGCCTGCTGAGCAGCCGGTACAGGAGGAGGCTCCCGTTGTGGCTCCGCTCGTGGAGAAACCTGCCAACGAGACAACTGTTATCGACAATACAGACAATGTGACTGTACGCACAGAGGACTTCCAGCTGATCAGCGGTCCCGGTCTCAGCAACTTCAGCGTTGTGGTAGGATCGTTCGGCGTTAAGGCTAATGCAGAGGGACTCCAGAGCCGTCTGAACGGACAGGGCTTGCAGGGTCAGATTGTCTACAACTCAGAGCGCAATCTCTATCGCGTAGTAGCAACTACATTCGCTACAAAGAGCGAGGCTGCTCAGTCACGCGACCAGTTGCGCGGACAGTTCCCCGACGCATGGCTTCTCTATAAGAAGTAAGACGTAAACATACCAGTATATATACATTATAATATAGTGGCACGCATACTTTCTATCGACTATGGAAAGAAGCGCACAGGCATAGCAGTCACCGATCCGCTCCAGATTGTTCCGGGCGGATTGGCGACCGTTTCTACGTGTGAGCTTATGAAGTTTCTCTGCGACTATGTGGAGCGCGAGGACGTGGAACGCATCGTCATCGGCGAACCGCGACAGCTCAATGGCGAGCCAAGCGAAAACCTGGCACGCGTAAAGCAGTTCGTGGCTCAATGGCGCAAGCAGAAACCGCAGATACCCATAGAGTTCTTCGACGAGCGCTTCACGTCGGTATTGGCGCACAAGGCCATCATCGACAGCGGCATAGGACGTAAGGCACGTCAGAACAAAGCTTTGGTGGACGAGATAAGTGCCACCATTATTCTTCAAGACTACCTTCGTACGAAGGGACTGTGAGGCACGGTCATTGACTTTAAATAACAGCCTATGGGCTTTAATGACAGTTGTCCCGCAGCATTTTTTTAGAACGAAACATGATTTTACCGATTTATACTTACGGCAACCCCGTACTGCGTAAGGAAGCACAGGACATTGACGCCAGCTACCCGGAATTGCAGACGCTTATTGCCAACATGTACGAGACACTTAAGGAAAGCGACGGCATCGGACTTGCCGCACCGCAGATTGGTCTCGACATCCGCCTTGTGATTATCGACCTCGACGTACTCAGCGAGGATTTGCCCGAATACAAGGACTATCGTCACGCATTTATCAATCCTTACATCCTCGAGTATGACGAAGACTCGAAGAAGGAAACGATGGAGGAGGGCTGTCTCTCGCTGCCCGGCATCCACGAGAGCGTGACAAGACCGACACGAATCCACGTGAAGTATCTCGATGAGAACTTCCAGGAGCACGACGAGTGGGTGGATGGTTACCTTGCACGCGTCATGCAGCACGAGTTTGACCATCTTGGGGGAAAGATGTTCATTGACCGCATCTCACCGATGCGCCGCCAGCTTATCCGCGGAAAGCTGAAGAACCTGCTGCTCGGAAAGTTCCGCTGCGCATACCGCACCCGTCTTCCCAGAAAGTAAGAATTCCCCTGAATTACACGTAAAAGATTATTCATGAAGCATCTCATAGTCCTTATAATGATAGCCCTGTTTGTGCCCCACAAGGCTGCGGCACAATTCAATACCGACCGGCTAATGGTGTCCGGAAGGAGCGCTCTCTATTATGAGGACTATGTGCTTTCCATACAGTATTTCAACCAAGTGCTCACGGCGAAGCCATACCTTTATGAGCCTTGGTTTTTTCGTGGCCTTGCCAAGTATTATCTCGACGACTATTCAGGCGCCGAGAGTGATATCTCACACGCCATCAGTCTGAATCCTTATATCGCCAACATGTATGAGTTGCGCGGTCTGTGCCGTATTCGCCAGAACAGCTATGCTGACGCCATTGGCGACTACGACCATTCATTACGCCTTAATCCGCAGAACCAGGCGGCATGGTATAACCGTGCGCTCTGCCGTGTGGAACAGAAAGACTATGCACAGGCACAGCTCGACCTTGACACTATAGTGGTGAAATGGAAGCAGTTTGCGAGTGCTTATTCGCTGAAGGCGCAGATTTATCTGGCTGAGAAGGATACCACAAGTGCCGACAAATGGCTTGACCGCAGTCTCGAAATCGACCCCTATGACGCGGAGGCATGGACACAGCGTGCCATGATAAGCCTCTCGCGAAGCAATTGGAAGGACGCCGACACTTTCCTTAGCAAGGCCATACACCTTAAGCCGAAGAACGTGGCGGCGTACGTCAACCGTGCACTTGCACGTTATAATCTCAACAATCTTCGAGGTACTATGTCTGATTATGATACAGCCATCGACCTCGACCCACAGAATTTTCTCGCACATTACAACCGTGGTCTTCTGCGTATGCAGCTTGGCGACGACAATCGTGCCATCACCGATTTCGACTTCGTCATACGCATGGAGCCGGACAACGTGCTTGCCATCTTCAATCGTGCCATTCTTCTCGACAAGACAGGAAATCTAAGAGCTGCCATACGCGACTATACACGTATGATAGAGCAATTTCCGAACTTCTGGACAGGTCTGTCGCGCCGTGCCAACTGCTATCGTAGACTTGGCATGACAGCTAAGGCGGAACTTGACGAATTCCGCATTCTGAAGGCTCAGATGAACAAGCACATCGGAGTGCAACCGCGTTGGAGCAATGCCAAGAAGCGCCAGATGCGCCGCAGAAGCGAAATCGATCCCGATAAATACAACCAGATGGTGGTGGCGGACAGCAATACGCCGGAGCGCGAGTATAAGAGCGACTACCGTGGACGTGTGCAGGACCGTGCCGCCAATCTTACAGCCCTTCCTATGTTTGCGCTCTCGAGCATGGCGCAGCGTGGAGATGTGCGAAATTACAATGCTTTCTCACAGGAAGTGGAGGCTTTCAACAGAAACGGCAAAGGTCATGGCGTGACTATTTTTGTAAACTGCGCTCCGCATCAGCTCTCGGCTGACGCCACCCGCAAGACGTTTGCCTCGATAGATTCGCTGACCACTGCCATCAATAATGGACGCGCTGGCAGCGAGGCTACGGCTCTGCTTACGCGTGCTGTGTTGGAAAGTGTGGCGCAGAACTATGATGACGCCATTGCTGACCTTACGGCATGTCTCTCAGTTGATTCCGCTTCCGTGCTTGCCCTTTGGCAGCGTGCTTACTGTAAGATGATGAAGGGCGTGTTCGATGCATCGGCTTCGCTTCAGCCGTCTTCGCCGAAGAATAGCTTGACGGTTGGCGCAGGTGGCGCACATCTTACGTTTATGTCCGTGGTGGCAGACCTTACGGACGCCATCAAGCTCGACCGCGACAACCAGTATCTCTATTATAACCGTGGCTGCGCATACCTTTACAATAAGGATTATACGCTTGCAATAGACGACTTCACACGAGCCATCGCCATCGATCAGCGCCTTGCAGAGGCTTTCTATAATCGCGGCTTGGCACGTATCTCTGCCGGCAACAGACAGGAAGGCATCGCCGACCTTAGCAAGGCAGGCGAGCTGGGACTCTATGGCGCCTACAGCGTTATAAAGAAAGTATCGGCTGACGGAGGCAAGACAAAATAAACAAGACTATTAACATACATCGAAATAATAATACTTTAAACAGGCATTTTTATGAAGAGATTTTTTTACACTCCAACAGCCATTGAATGGTTGAAAGCTGCCGCATTCACAGCGGTAGTGCTTACTCCTGCCCTCGTTCAGGCACAGGACGACCCTTCTGCACCTTCCAATCTCAAGGCAGTAGCTGATTATAATAAGGTGACGCTGACATGGCAGCGTGACGTTGTTTCGGACACGCTCTATAAGCAGGGATTTGAGGAGGCTGGCTTCCCGCAGGATGGATGGTCACAGACGCGTACTAACACGTATGACAACCTCTTCTCATGGTTCTCTTTCCCGACGGAAGAGATTAAGGAGAATGTTGAGGGATGGGAGTCATGGATTCATTCCGGCGAACGCAGTGCAGCATTGTTCTTTGATGATGCAGCGCCTCATACAGACGGTTCGTCGGCTGTGCAGAACGAATGGCTCGTAATGCCTGTCAAGGCAGGTGCCCGTTATGTTCAGTTCTATACTTACATAGACCCAAAGGTACTGACATGGGGTGAGGACGAAGGTTTCCCTGACCATTACTATGTGAAGGTCAGCCATGACGGAGGCAAGACATGGGAGGTTGTTTGGGACGCCCGCTACGACAGCAACGGTTCGGACGGATGGCAGCTCGTGTCGCTTTATCTCGGCGACAACGCTGACGGCGAAGCCATTGTGGCTTTCCAGGCGCTCAGCGATACGGAGAATACAGAGTCAGGACTCTATCTCTCGTGGGTAATCGATGATGTACGTCTGCTTGACGCGGGCACTACGCCTGCTGCCGATCCTGCGCACAGTCCGTCTGTACGTCCGCTTGGCAACAGACCAACATACCGCAATTTTGTTCCTACAGGAAAGAAGGTGGCACGTCCTTACAAGCCAAGAAAGGCACCGGCACCAGCTGATTGCTATAACGTATATCTCGACAACAAGCGCATTGCTAAGAACCTTCACTCACTCACCTTCACCGATACGTCTGACAAGACAGCCGGCGTTCATCAGTATGCCGTACAGGCTGTGTCGTTGTCAGAGGATCTTACATCGCCGCTTGCAAAGATAGACGTAGAGATTAAGAAGGCTACACTCAATCCTCCCTCTAATGTCCGCGTGACATACAAGCAGGACGAAGAGACAGGCAAGTATGACGTAGCGCTCACATGGGATGCTCCCGAAGGCGAGCGCAAGCCAATCTATTATAATGCTTATGCCAATGGAGCGTTGTTCGGAGGATGGCTGGAGGATACCAGCGTAGGCCAGACTGGTCTGTCAAAGGGTATTTATACGTACACCGTGACCGCCGTATATGAGAATCCGGATGGAGAGTCTGAGCCGGTTGGTGATATAGTTGCTCTCGGAACCCGCCCGACGCCGTACAATCTCACAGCCGATCGCTCAGAGGACGGAACGCTTAATCTTGCTTGGACAGCTCCGAAACCTTCTGAGAATGCTGTGGAGAAATATGTAGTATTCAGAGGCAACGACAAGATAGGCGAGACTACAGCAACCACTCTCTCTGAGGCAAACGCACCGGAGGGAAGTTACGACTACAGCGTGAAGGCTCTTTATGCAGACGGATTCCTTTCCGTGCCGGCTACAATACAGGTGGAATATGGCAAAAAGCCTAATTACAGACTGCCGTTCGAGGAGAATTTTGACGGCGATATGAAGCCAGCCAACTGGACTGTTGAAAAGGTGGACGGAAGAATGAAGGACAACTATCTCTGGCGCTTCGATAACTGGTATGAGTTGCCGGTAAGTGGTGGCGGATTCAGCGGATGCTTTGCTTCCGTCAATGCTTCAGCCACAGGATTCCTCAACGTATTTACCACACTCGACACGCCGCCTCTCCTCCGCAACTCGGCAGACGGTCCTTACGTCACTCTTGAGTTCGATATGGACTATGCTATGAGCGGAAAGAAATCGGAGGCTGGTGTCTACTATTCGTATAATGCAGAGGATTGGGGTGAGATTGACGGCAACCTTCAGGGCTATATCCCTGCCGAACTTGCGGATGGTGAGACTTGCAGACCGCAGCACAAGGCTTATGACGTGACGAAGTGCTTCGTTGATGACGTTACGCCGGTGTATTTTGCATGGAAGTATAACGCTAAGCAGGCATACCATCTCGCCATCGACAACGTCCGCATCTACAACTCTACGACCGTTGGCATTAATGGCATAACAGACAACAATGCTTCCACAAATGCCTCAGGTGCAGTATACAACCTTAACGGACAGCGTGTCGTGAACGTAAAGAAGGGCATGGCAAAGGGCGTATACGTACAGAACGGTAAGAAGTTTGTAGTAAAATAAACAGACTTTTTTTTATATTTGAATATGATTAGAAAGACCATATCGAGAGCTCTCCTTCTTGTGGCGCTGTTTATGATCAGCATAGCCGTAAAGGCTGCGTCTGACAGTTATGTGCCGAAGAAGAGAGAGTTTCGCGGGGCTTGGATACAATGCGTAAACGGACAGTTCATCGGAATGTCCACACAGAAGATGCAGCAGACGCTTACCTATCAGCTCGACGAGCTGCAGAAGGACGGCGTCAACGCCATCTTCTTTCAGGTAAGAGCAGAGTGCGATGCGCTGTATAAGAGCGACATTGAACCGTGGAGCCGCTTCCTTACAGGACAGCAGGGAAAGGCTCCGTCGCCTTACTGGGATCCGCTGCAATGGATGATTGAGCAATGTCACAAGCGCGGAATGGAGCTGCATGCATGGATAAATCCGTATCGTGCCAAGACAAAGACCACGTCGGCTTTAGACCCCAAGCATGTGGCAATGAAGCATCCGGGATGGGTGTTCCCTTACGACGGACTCTTCATCCTCAATCCCGGACTTCCCGAGAGCCGCGACTACATCTGCCGCGTGGTAGGCGACATCGTGGAGCGTTACGATGTGGACGGCATACACATGGACGACTATTTTTATCCTTATCCCGTCAAAGGACTTAACATTCCCGACGATAAGGAGTATGCTCTCTACAACAACGGCATACGCGACCGTGGCGACTGGCGACGCGACAACGTCAACGTCTTCATAAAGCAGGTGTCAGAGCACATACATGCACTGAAGCCTTGGGTGAAGTTCGGCGTGTCGCCGTTCGGCATTTATCGCAACAAGCGTCCTGGTGTGGAGATAGGCAGCAACACCAACGGCACACAGAACTATGACGACCTCTACGCAGACGTACTGCTGTGGGTCAACAACGGATGGGTGGACTATAACGTGCCGCAGATTTATTGGCAGATTGGTCATAAGGCAGCCGACTATAAGACGCTCATCGAATGGTGGAACCGTTATGCTTCTGCACGCCCGCTGTTTATCGGCGAAGATGTGGAGCGCACGGCTAAGTTTGCTGACGTGGACAATCCGAAAATCAATCAGATGTCGGCGAAGTTCGCTTTGCATTCCAGTCTTCCAAATGTTGACGGCACCGTTCTTTGGTATGCTAAGGCAGCTGTTGACAATGTAGGCAATTATGGAACTATGCTGCGCCAGAAATACTGGCGTTATCCTGCTCTCCAGCCACGCATGCCGTTCATTGACGGTGGCGCACCGAAGAAGCCCAAGAAGCTCAAGCCGATATGGACCGAAGACGGACTCATCCTCTTCTGGACAAAGCCGAAGGGAAAGAAATGGAATGATGAGGTAAAGAAGTATGTGGTTTATCGTTTCTCGCCGGGTGAGAAGGTCAACATTGAGAATCCCGCAAGAATAGTGGCGATAACCTCAGACGAATTCATCAAGCTGCCTTTCGTAGACGGCAGCACACGCTACACTTACGTAGTGACCGCTCTCGACCATCTCAGCAATGAGAGCAAGGGAGCGAAGAAGAAGATAAAGCTGTAAGCGAACGGCAGAATAATTATAACGCCCTGCAAAGGTAAAGGCATCATAACGAGATGCTTTTGTCGTTGCAGGGCGTTTCTTTTACCACCTTAATGTATCATGCTAAAGTCGGTTTATCGTTTTGCTTTCAAATAGGGTATGGCCATCAGTATGGCGTATAGTATTATTGCTGCCAAGCCAAAAGCAATTTTAGTGTTGACAGTATTATTGGCGAATGTGGCACCGTAAAGGCATGCGGACATTGCTAAAAATACAGATAAGACCATTGATAATAATCTGATTTTTCTCATAGCTACTATTCTTCTTATAGGTGTATGATGCTAAAAGTCAGGTTCGTCCTGGCCGATTCCCAGATCCTCGTCATCAAATCCGCAATCTTCTTCTTCATCCCAGTTATGTTTGCTACGATGTCCATAGTTATACTTACTCATAATTTCAATTATTTAAAAGGGTTAATATTTCTGCAAAATGCTGTTTTACTATGACCAGTATAGTATTTATCGCCAACCTGATAAGAGTTGCAAACTTCTCCATATCGAAAGAATTGCTTTACACTTTGCCAGTTTGCTTTCCATGCTTTGTCAAAAGCCTTCTTCTTACAACCGTCTGCACGGTGGCATGAACGGAAGCATGGATTGGTAACAACGTCAGGCTTATGCCCAAATACGAATACTGTTGTGCCTATTGCAATGACAGCTGCTGTGCCTCCTACAACGTATAATACTTTCTTTGTTTTTGTCATTTTCTTATATTCAAACCAGGGATGTTTACTGGTCTTGAATGCAAAGTTAGTGGTAAGGTGCGAAAAATATGTGTGGAAAAATAACAAAAAAAGCCAGAAACTTACTATATGCGATATTAGTAAGTTTCTGGTAGTAAGTAGTAAGTTTGTGGCTTACTTTCCGTTGTGATCTTTTGCTATTCTGTTTAGTCTTTGCCACATTTCTTTTGTAAAGAACAGTATTGCTGTTTTGTTTTTAATAGCATGTGCTCCAGTTCCGTCATGTGCTGGGTATTTTTTTTCTACAAAACCCTCCATATATTTTTGTAGGTCGCTAAGAAATCGTATATCCAGTACAGCATCGGCGCTGATTAAGCGTTTTTTACTATAATTAGTCATTGCACTTTCGAAGCTTCTTTCTGTAATACCTAAAGAGGTTAGTGCGTTGATATAGGCATTTTTTTGCCATTCCTCAGTAAGACATGCGCTGTGTAAAGCGAAATATCCTGCAAACACACAGGCTTTAAACGCCAGTTTTTCGTCAATCTTAACCTTTTTCCCGTCTTTCATCACTGCATGTGAGTTTTGTACGCACTCTTCTATTAATTCAGGTATGGTTTTAAAGAAATCAATAATCTTGCCTCGCATTTCTTCTTTACATGGCATAGATTGCCACGCTTTTTCGTAGTCAGTCTGTATTTGGGGTTCGCAAATAGCAGTAGCTGGGGTTGCTTCTTTTTGAGGCGATGGCAATGTACGGTGTGTCTGAGCGGCATTTTCGATAAACTCAAAAAATTGTTGATATGTTATTTCGTTAGAGCAAAAGCAGAAATCCTTTTCAAGCCAAATACCTTGTGTAAATGCTGAGAAGAAATCCTTAATGATAGAACACGATTTCATTTTCTGACGAGTGAGATTCCTTATAGTGATTAATTCTATAGGTAGAAGTTCATTGTTTTTAGCTAATTGATCTAATACATTTATGGTATTGAGAAGATTAATCAAACATTCAGTACTCATCGCCTCGAATATTTTACCTTCTCTATAATATGCTTTAATGTCGTTGAATATATTAGAGTTCTGATTCATTGCATCCTCTATTTCCTTCTCTGGAGTTGCTGTTTCGTTAATATAAGCCTGTATGTTCACCAATGTTTTGTCGTAAGCGCTATTTATTAATTCACAATATTCTTCGTAATTCAGAGTCTCACCGTAGTAGCATTCTGATGCTTCGATTATTTCATTTTTCGTTTCTTTAAAGGTCTTTCCCAAATGCACAATGTGGGCACAGGTTTTTGAGGCGAAGGAATAATCTATATCATATTCGTGGATTGTGCTTTTAAACTGGTCGTTATCTTCATGTCTGATGCTTTCTTTCAACTCACTTTTTGCATAATCGCTACAGTTTAGATGATTGATAATAAAATCTGCAACGTTGGGAGATATGGCAGAGGTCATTATTTCGTACAGCTCTGTTGTGGTCAAGTGACAGTTTGGCAAGGTGTCCGGATCCTGAGATATTATAAGTTGCTCTTGACGTCTAAGTTCGTCAATTCTACATAATATATTAAATAAAGGATTCAGAAATTCAATATTTAAATCAAGCAAAGGTAACAGTTTAGTTGCTTCTTTTTCATCTGAGGACATGATGTCTTGTCTAAACTGTCGAAGAAATTTCTCTTGTTTGTTATTGTTCTGATTAGAAAATACAGCTCCTTTTATTCTTTGGATATAAAATGGTAGGTTCAGTTTATTGTTCATATTCCGTAATAATATAAAAGCGACGCTTTAAGATAGTTAAAGCGCCGCTATATGAGAATGATTTCAATGCTTTATTCCTCCTTCATCAGCGAATCGAAGAAGGAGTCGAGGTCGGTGTCGAGACCTTCCATGAGGTCCTTGCCTATGATGATGGTGTCGTCGTCAGCGAGATACAGTTCGGCGATGCCTTCCTTCTCGTCGTTCTCAAGTACGAAGCTGTAAGGTTTGAGTATTCCGAGATTATCGAGAGTTTTCGACATTGATGCGAATGTAGTGGTGAGGATGTCATGCACGCTTTCGTAGAAGTCCTCGTCGTTGTTTCCAATCCACTGTTCAACGACACAGCGTGTTATCTCCTTGTCGTCATCGTCGAACGCTACCATTTCGCCGCTTTCCTGCGAGACGCGCACGTGTATGTCAGTAACAAGTGACGTTTCTTCGTTAAGCGGAAATTTTTGGGCTATTTTCTTCAGAAAACGCTCAATCTGCTGTGTTGTCTGTTCAGAGGCTTTCATCATTTATGTTTTTTGATTGGTTTTTAGAATATTACTTTCAATTGCAAACTTACATAAAATCTTCCGATTAATAGCCTGTTTTCCTGAAAAATTTGATATTTACCTATAGCGTATCATGTAAAAAAACACTCATTTGCTTGTCATAACCGATTTATAGTATTACTTTTGTATCATATTATAGCGCGTTGGCGTTAATAATATAGTCATTTTACAATATTATAAACATTAATATAATAAAACTTGAGAAAATGAAACAGACAATCTTGGTTACGGGTGGTACCGGATTTATCGGTTCACACACCACTGTAGAGCTTATCGAAGCTGGTTACAAGGTAGTGATTGTTGACGACCTCTCCAATTCGAAGATTGAGGTTCTTGACGGTATTGAGAAGATTACAGGCGTGCGTCCTGCTTTCGAGAAGGTGGACCTCCGTGACAAGGAAGCTACTGAGAACGTGTTCAAGAAGTATCCTGAAATCGAGGGTATCATCCATTTCGCTGCATCCAAGGCTGTCGGCGAGAGTGTGCAGAAGCCGCTGCTCTACTATCGCAACAACATCGTTTCACTCGTAAATCTTCTGGATCTTATGCCGCAGTACGGCGTAAAGGGCATCATCTTCTCTTCAAGCTGCACCGTTTACGGTCAGCCGAAGCCTGAGAACCTCCCCGTTACTGAGGATTGTCCTCATCAGAAGGCCACATCTCCTTACGGCAACACTAAGGAGATAAACGAGCAGATCATTGCTGACTACATCCACAGTGGTGCTGCCATCAAGAGCGTCATCCTGCGCTATTTCAATCCAATCGGTGCTCATCCCTCTGCCGAAATCGGCGAGCTGCCCAATGGAGTGCCCAACAACCTTATTCCCTACGTCACTCAGACCGCTATGGGCATCCGCAAGGAGCTGACCATCTTCGGCAATGACTATAACACACCTGACGGAACATGTATCCGCGACTACATCTATGTAGTTGACCTCGCAAAGGCTCACGTGGCTGCTATGCGTCGCTTGCTCGACGAGGATACTGATGCTGTGGAGTACTTCAACATCGGTACCGGCAACGGTAACTCTACGCTTGAGATCGTTGAGACCTTCGAGAAGGCCACTGGCGTTAAGCTCAACTGGAAGTACGGTCCGCGTCGTGAGGGCGATATCGAGAAAATCTGGGGTAATGTAGACAAGGCTAACAAGGTGCTCGGCTGGAAGGCTGAGGCTAAGCTTGAGGATGTGCTCCGCTCTGCATGGAAGTGGCAGGAGAAGCTTCGCAAGGACGGAGTGATGTAATTCTGATACTTAAAAGACGTCCGAGACGTCAAAGAGATAAACTAAAAAGGGAAGTCTGAGCCTTGCGGTTCGGACTTCCCTTTTTTAGTTATTGTTCTCTGTTATTACAGGTTCTTCATGATGTCGAGCAGATGATCCCAAACCATCTGTACGGTCGGGATGTGCAGACGCTCGTCCGGTGTGTGAACGTCACGGAGAGTAGGACCGAACGAAACCATGTCGAGGTTCGGATAGCGCTCTGAGAACAGACCGCACTCCAGACCTGCGTGGATGCCCTTAACGATAGGCTCCTTGCCGAAGAGCTTCTTGTAAGACTCAACAGCCACCTTTGTGAGCTTGCTGTCCGGGTTCATCTTCCATGCGGGATAGCCGTCGCTCATCTTAACCTCAGCACCAGCCAGCTCAAACACAGCCTTGATTGTGTTGGTCTCGTTCTCGAGGTTACTCATTACGTTAGAGCGCTGTGATGCCACGATGTTGATTTCGTTCTCAGAAGTGATTACGCTTGCCACGTTGTTGGATGTCTCCACCATCCATGCGAGAGCCTCGTCCTGGCACATTGCGAATACGCCGTTATCGATGGCCTGCATGCAGCGGATAAAGCGTGTTGAGCAATCCTTGGCGATAACTGTCTCAGCGTCTGTGCTCTCAAGACCGAACTCCATAGCTGTGTCAGTTACGTGGAACTCCTCTTCCACGTCGGCTGTGAAGACGTTCCAGTCTACGCGTACTGTTTCCTTCTCGTTTGCAGGAACTGCGAATACGATGATGCCGTCACGAGGAATGGCGTTGTGGAGCTTGCCAGAGTTGAACTGAGCCAGACGAAGGTCCATCTTATCCTGCTCCTTGTAGAGGAAGCGAGAGAGAATCTTGATGGCGTTGGCACGCTTCTTATTGATGTCGTCGCCAGAGTGACCGCCCTTCAGACCCTTGATGGAAGCCTTGAGGAAGAAGTAGCCGGCAGGAGCCTCTTCGCGCTCGAAGGTGAACTTGGCGCTTGTGGTCTTGCCACCGGCGCAAGAGATGAAGATCTGACCCTCGTCCTCAGAGTCGAGGTTTACGAGCATGTCGCCCTTCATAAATCCTGCCTTCATGCCCATTGCACCAGTAAGGCTGGTCTCCTCGTCGCGTGTGAACACACACTCCAGTGGACCGTGCTCGATGTCGTCGCTGTCGAGGATGGCAAGCTCGATGGCACATCCGATGCCGTCGTCAGCACCGAGAGTGGTGCCCTTAGCTCTGAGCCACTCACCGTCTACGTAAGTCTGGATAGAGTCCTTGAAGAAGTCGATGTCTACGTCTACGAGCTTGTCGCACACCATGTCCATGTGGCTCTGGAGAATAAGCGTAGGCGCATTCTCGTGACCCTTAGTGGCGGGCTTGTGGATGATGACGTTACCGGTCTCGTCGGTTACGGTCTCAAGTCCGTGTTTCTTACCAAAGTCCTGTAAGTACTCAATCATGCGCTCCTCGTGCTTTGACGGGCGCGGAATTTTGTTGATTTCAGCAAACTGCTCGAACACGCGAGCAGGTTTCAATTCGCAATTACTCATTTTTTCTTTAAATTTCTTTATGTTATAAGTACAATAATCTGAATTTTCGATAATTTATTTTGTCATGCGGCTGATTTGCATTACCTTTGCATTAGCTTCATGAGAGCGGAGAGAGAGCCGTTCCTTTTTTACATAGGAATGTCTTTCCGTCTTTATCTTGCATTGATAATGCAAAGATAATGGAAAAGTGGAGACAAAACAAAATTAGTTGACTTATTTTAATTATTAAGTCATATTAGAAAGTTAAAAACGTTTAAGCGATGATAAAACTTCTTCTCTTGACATTATTAATAGTGGCAGTTTCTGTCGCTCTGTTGTCCGTGAAGGTGATAATCCGAAAGAACGGAAAGTTCTCTTCACAGCATGTCCATGACAATCCAGGACTGCGCAAGCAGGGCATCCACTGTGTGATGGATCAGGATCGTGAGGCACGCGAGAAGAACCGTGCATATTAGAAAAACAAGAAAACAATTATAAAAAAATGAACAAGAAAATCAGTTTCGGTACAATGGCGATTGCTGCTCTTGCAGCTTTCTCAATGTCGTCATGCGACAAGTCGAAGGCTCAGGTTGACGAGAAGCCCGCAGCAGAACAGCCCGCAGCCACACAGACAAAGATAGCATACGTAGAGGTGGACAGCATCATGTCTCAGTATAAGTTCTGCAAGGACTATTCGTTGATTCTTCAGAAGAAGGGACAGAACATCCAGAACACTCTCGCACAGAAGCAGCAGCAGCTCGAGGCAGCAGCAGCTAACTTCCAGCAGAAAGTACAGCAGAACGCTTACACACGTGAGCAGGCACAGGCCATCCAGTCTCAGCTCCAGAGACAGAACGCTGACCTCCAGTCGCTCAACCAGCGTCTGAGCGGTGAGTTCCAGCAGGAGACAGAGAGCTATAACAAAGCTCTTCGCGACTCTATCCAGCACTTCCTTGCCGTATACAACAAGGACAAGAAGTACACTCTCATCCTCTCTAAGGCAGGTGACAACATCCTCTATGCTGACAAGGCACACGATATCACCAACGAGGTTGTCGCTGGTCTGAACAAGGCTTACAAGCCCGCTGCCACAACAGAGAAGGCTAAGGACGCTAAGAAGAAGTAAGAGAAAGGTGGTTCCTTAATATATAAGAATATATAAGGGACAAATGAATAATTATGTTGAAGGCGTGTCGGAACGTATATACTTTATGTTTATATGTTCTGCCACGCCTTCTTTTTTTAAGTAAGCCTGTCTTTTCTTTTGCCCATACCATTTATTTTTGTAATTTTACAGCCTAAACAAATGGTTATGACAAAGAAGGAATTATACGCACGCGTGCTTTCGTACTTTCGCGAACTGCATCCCGAAGTGACCACTGAACTTGAGTTCGGCTCCGTGTTTCAGCTGCTTGTCGCTGTTGTGCTTAGCGCCCAATGCACGGACAAGCGCGTCAATATGGTCACGCCCGATCTGTTTTCGCATTATCCTGACGCACGCTCAATGGCTGAGGCTGACGAGGCAGAGATTTACGAATATGTAAAGAGCGTCAGTTATCCCAATGCCAAGGCACGCCACCTTGTCGAACTGTCGCAAATGATAATGGCAGACTATGACGGAGAGGTGCCGGAAGATTTCGATAGTCTACTGCGTCTGCCTGGCGTAGGACGCAAGACAGCCAATGTGATGCAGGCTGTGGCTTTCGGACAGGCAGCTATGCCCGTCGACACGCATGTCTTCCGTGTAAGTCATCGTCTCGGACTCGTCCCCGCTTCTGCTGACACGCCTCTGAAGGTGGAGACCCAGCTAAAGAAGCATATTCCGGCTGACTGTCTGTCACGTGCCCATCATTGGTTGCTCCTGCATGGTCGTTATGTCTGCACAAGCCGAAAGCCTCATTGCAAGGACTGTCCCTTCGACAGTTTCTGCCCTAAGCGACTTGAAGGATCGAAACTATAAGAATACCATAATAAAGATAACTGTTAATGATAACTAACGGACGTGTACAGCTTTGGCCCTTCCTGCGTGTGGCTTTGTTCCTTGTCGTAGGAGTGCTTATTGGCGACGCCTTGGACTGTCGCGTTCCTTCTTCGGTGTGGATGTGGGCGTACGTGGCTTTGCTTTCCGCGTTTGTAGCATCCTATTTCTTTTTGCGCAAGCATCCCATTTTTCAGACTGTTGTGCTTTTTATTATGGTGGTGGCAGGAGGCTTGTGGCGCACCACTTGTTTTCTTGAGGATTATAATGTCTCTTTCTCCGATGCTCCAGAAACATTTGAGGCTGTAGTGGAAACCCAACCAGTGGAGAAAGAACGTTCTGTTAAGTGCCAGCTTGCGGTGACGAAAGGAAGGCTTGCCGGGCACAGCATCATTGCCTTCTTTCCTAAAAAAGACTATCAGTATGAAGACGATGGCACGGGCGTGGATGCACGTCAGCTTGTCATCGGCGATGGTCTTGTGGTATGTTCGCGCCTGGAAAAGGCGGAGTGGGTGAGGAGAACGGCTGATAAAGGACGTGACAGTCACTTCGATTACGGGCGTTGGCTGAAGGTGCATGACGTGATAGCCCGCACATACATACCCTATGGCAGTTGTGCCCGCAAGGTGCTCAGTCTTAACAGTCTGTCAATGCCGAAACGCCTGTCCATCGTGCTCGACCGAGTTCGGCGTAAAGCCATGACCCTCCTTGCTGCCTATGGGGTGAGCGACGATGCTTACGGCATAGTGGGAGCGATGACGTTGGGCGACAAGACAGCCCTTTCGGATGCAGCCCGCGAAACCTATTCAGTAGTGGGCGTATCGCACGTGCTCGCTCTTTCCGGTCTTCATCTCGGCATCATATTCATGCTTCTTGCCGCCATTCTCATCCCGTTCGGGTCGTCTATGGGTCGTCTCATAATCGGCAATTTGGTCCTTATTCTGTCCATTTGGGCTTATGCCTTGATGGTGGGCATGTCGTCCAGCATCGTGCGTTCGGCTGTCATGTATACGTGCTTTGCCTTCTTCGGCTTGATGTCAGCCAAACCGCAGTCGCTCAATTCGTTGGGCATAGCGGTCGTGGTGCTCGTCCTTGGCAATCCGATGAGCCTTTGGGACGTAGGCTTTCAGATGTCGTTCCTTGCCGTCTTCGGCATCTTGGCGTTCAACGAGCGCTTCCATTACATCATCAAGCCGCGTTATCTTCAGAGTCATCGCGTGGTAGACTGGATATGGACGATGTTCAAGGTGTCGATGGCTGCTCAGGTGATGGTAGCCCCCATCATCATTTATTATTTCGGGCGCTTCTCCTGTTATTTCCTTTTAGCCAACTACATAGCCATCCCTGCCGTCACGCTCATAGTCTATCTGTCGCTCGTTTTCTACATTATGGCGTTCGTCAGCCTGCCGTTCTTTCCGCGTCTGATAGCCTACGTGCTCGACCGTATTGTCGCTGTTCTCAATTCTTCGCTCGACTGGATAGCTACGATTCCGGGTGCCAGCATTGACAACATCAGCTTCAGCGGCACGCAACTCGTCCTTGTTTACGTGGCGATAACCCTCTTCTTCTGCCTCTCTTATTACCTGGAGGACATGTATCGCTCGGCTTATGGCTATAAGATAATGTAGGGAGCACTATTATATAATGTATAGACGTTGGCTATACGTTGAAATATTCCTCCAGTTCCTTCTCAGCGCCTCCGTCCTTATTGTCGAGGTCTTTGATGATGACGCCATGCTCCAGAAGAGTGATGCGCGTAGAGATGTCCGTCGTATGCTGCAGGTTATGACTCGAAATAAGAATGGTAGCACCCTCCGTCTTGTTATATTCCACGAGCAGCTTCTTCAGATGGTTCTGACTACTGGGGTCAAGGAAGTTGAAAGGTTCGTCGAGGATGACGAGTTGCGGGCGTGTGAGCAATGCAGCCACGATGCCCACCTTCTGCTTGTTGCCGGCAGAGAAGTCGCGTATATACTTTTTCTGTCCCAATACCTCTCCGTTCATAAACATCTCGTATTGGGCTATTTCCTTGTGAACGTCCTCCTTCGACATGCCCGAAACCTTCCCCACAAACTCCAGATATTCCTCCGCTGTAAGGAAGTCGATGAGGAAGCTGCTGTCAATGTACGATCCCGTGAAGGGCTTCCATTCCTCGCTCATGGCAGGATTGATGTGTGTCGGTTCTGTGCCGTCCGTCATGTTCGGCGTAAGCAGCACGCTTCCTTCGTCGGCATTCAGAAGGTCGAGAATGAGGCGGAAGAGCGTGGTCTTTCCCGCTCCGTTGTTTCCAACGAGTCCGAGAATCTCTCCGTCATGGATTTCAGCCTTCTCTATGTCCACGGCTGTCTTGGTTCCGAACACCTTCTTAAGGTTTCTTATTTCTATTTCCATTTATTATCTCCTTATTATGTTTGCTTATTTCAAGCCAAGCTCTTCAGCTATGAACCTGCTCGTAAATCCCTTTCCTGACTTAGCCACTTCTTCCGGTGTGCCTTGCGCCACAAGTTGTCCGCCGCCTATTCCGCCTTCCGGACCTATGTCGATGATGTGGTCAGCCAGTTTTATGACGTCGAGGTTATGCTCGATGATTACCACCGTATTGCCACGGTCCACCAGTTTCTGCACTACGTCCATGAGAATGCGGATGTCCTCGAAGTGCAGACCAGTTGTCGGTTCGTCCAGGATGAAGAGCGTCTTGCCCGTGTCGCGCTTGCTCAGTTCGGTGGCAAGCTTTACGCGCTGGCTCTCGCCTCCGGATAGTGTTGTGGAAGGTTGTCCGAGCTTGATGTATCCCAGTCCCACGTCCTGAATGGTCTTTATCTTTTGCAGAATGGCTGGCACGTTCTCGAAGAACTCCACAGCCTGATTGATGGTCATGTCCAGCACGTCGGCAATGCTCTTGCCTTTATAGCGCACCTCCAGAGTCTCGCGGTTATATCGCTTGCCGTGACAAACCTCACATGGCACCATCACGTCCGGCAGAAAATTCATCTCTATCGTGCGATAACCGTTGCCCTTGCACGTTTCGCAGCGTCCTCCCTTCACGTTGAAGGAGAAGCGTCCCGGCTTATATCCGCGCACTTTGGCTTCCGGCAGACCCACGAAGAGCGATCGGATGTCGCTGAACACGCCCGTGTAGGTGGCAGGGTTTGATCGTGGCGTGCGTCCCAATGGCGACTGGTCGACGTTCACCACCTTATCTATATTGTCTATGCCTTCCACGCTGTCATACGCCATCGGCTTCTTCAGCGAACGATAGAAATGCTGTGAGAGGATGGGCTGGAGCGTTTCGTTAATGAGAGTAGACTTTCCCGAACCGCTGACCCCCGTCACCACTATCAGCTCTCCAAGCGGGAAGCTGATGTCCACGTTCTTCAGGTTGTTGCCCTTGGCTCCGTGTATGGTTATGTATTTGCCGTTGCCCTTGCGTCTTTCCTTGGGCACGGCAATGGTGCGTATGCCGTTAAGATATTCGGCTGTTATGGTGTGCGTCTTGAGCATATCCTTCGGCGTGCCCTGAAACACCACCTCGCCACCCTTGCGTCCTGCCATCGGACCGATGTCGATGATATAGTCGGCGCTGAGCATCATGTCCTTGTCATGCTCCACCACCACCACCGTGTTGCCGATATCGCGAAGATCCTTCAATGAGCGTATCAGGCGTTCGTTGTCGCGCTGGTGCAGACCGATGCTCGGCTCGTCCAGAATGTAGAGCACGTTCACGAGTTGCGAACCTATCTGCGTGGCAAGTCTTATTCGTTGGCTCTCGCCTCCGGACAACGTGGCAGACTGTCTGTTGAGCGACAGATAGTCCAGTCCGACATCCAGCAGAAACTTTATGCGTGTGCGTATCTCTTTGAGTATCTCCGTAGCTATGGCTTTCTGGCGTTCGTCCAGATGCTTCTCCGCCTCGTCCAGCCAAAGCATGAGCGCCTTGATGTCCATGTTGGCAAGTTCAGAGATGTTCTTGTCCCAGACACGATAAGAAAGCGACTCCTTGTTGAGCCTCATGCCATGACATTCCGGACACTGACATACGGCAAGAAACTGGTCAGCCCATTTCTGTCCGCTTGCCGTGTCGTCGTTCTCCATCACGGAGCGCATATACTTTACCACACCGTCGAACGTTGTGAAGTAGTCGGAAGAGGTGTGAACAAGTTCCTTGTCTATTTTGACAGGTTCAAGCGATCCGTAGAGGATTTCGTCGAGCGTATCCTCCGGAATGTCCTTCACGGGAGTCTTCAGCGTGCATTCCGCCTTCTCCAGTATGGCACCTATCTGCCAGAAAATCATCTGGTTCTTGTATTTTCCCAACGGCACAATGGCTCCCTGATATATGGATAAGGTGTCGTCGGGAATGACCTTCTTCATGTCAATCTCGTTGACGTATCCTAAACCCTTACACTTCGGGCAGGCACCTTCAGGCGAGTTGAATGAGAACATGTTAGGAGCCGGGTCGCGATAACTGAGACCCGTCGTCGGACACATAAGTCGCTTCGAGAAGTTCTTCGCCACGCCAGAGTCCTTGTCCAGAATCATAATGAGTCCGTCGCCCTGCCTCATGGCAGTCTCAACGGTCTTTCTGAGTCGGTCTTCGAATCCCTTACGCATCTGCATCTTGTCAATCACCACCTCAATGTTGTGGTTCTTGTATCGGTCAGTCTTCATGCCCTGCGTTATCTCCTTTATCTCCCCGTCCACGCGGGCATAGAGATAACCCTTCCTCCGCAAGCTCTCGAAGAGTTCGCGGTAGTGTCCCTTACGTTGTCTTATGAGAGGAGAGAGGATGTAAATGCGTCGGTCTGCATAGTCGGTCTCAATCATGTCGATGATTTTCTCCTCCGTATACCTTACCATCTTCTCGCCGGTGGCATAGCTGTAAGCCGTGCCCGCACGTGCGAAAAGCAGTCTGAGATAGTCATAAATCTCCGTTGTGGTGCCCACCGTGGACCGTGGATTGCGGTTGGTGGTCTTCTGTTCTATGCTGATTACAGGGCTGAGTCCGGTTATCTTGTCCACGTCCGGACGCTCCATGTCGCCGAGAAAGTTGCGTGCATACGCCGAGAACGTCTCGATGTATCGGCGCTGTCCTTCAGCGTAAATGGTGTCGAACGCCAATGACGACTTGCCCGAACCGCTAAGGCCCGTGATGACCGTAAGGCTGCCGCGCGGAATCTCCACGTCGATGTTCTTAAGGTTATGCACACGTGCGCCCCATACGTTTATTTTGCCCTCTTCCATGTCGTTGTTGCTCATATCTCTCATGTGTAAGCTTTGATGTAGTGTGTCAGGGGCTTATTCGCCGCCCGTCGTTCCTGAAGTTTCCGTATAACCTCTAAGCAGGTTTACGTCTTTCTTGATGTTATATTTTCTTCCGTCAGCGCCCTTTGCCTTTACGAGCACAAAGTAGACGCCCTGCTTTACGTCCTTTCCGTTATACTTACCGTCCCATCCTCCGTCAGGGTCGGTCCATTCGTAGAGCTTCTGTCCCCAACGGTTGAAGATGTAGGCATGAAACTCCACCAGACTCTGATGTCCGCTCTTAGCCTTATATATGTCGTTGATGCCGTCGCCGTTCGGCGAGAAAGCGTTGGGCATGTCCAGCTTGCTCTCTGAAATAGATACGGTAATGGGCGTGTTCTCCGACCAGTATTCCTCCGTGTAAGCCACCGTGTCGCCGGCGTTGGTGAACGTGGCGTACAACACTATGCGGTGAGCGCCAGCCTCCGTGAACGTGTATTCCGTGTCCTCCTCATATCTGACAAGGTAGGGCGAGTCGTTTCCTTCCTTCGTGAATCTCCATTCGTAGTGCGCGCTCCATGCCCCCACGTTCTCCGCGTTGGCAGCGAAGCGTACGGTGAGCGGAGCCGAACCTTGATAGCTCGTGCCCGTCTCTTCTCCTTCGGAGGTTATGAAAGTGGCTTGTGGGTCGATGGTGGGGATGTCGTCAGCCTTTACTTGCAGGAACGAGCAGGTAAGGGCGACAAGAAGTATTATGATGTGTTTCATATTCATGCCTGTTTGGTTATTATGCAAAGTTAATGAAAAATTTCTCAGAACAATATATTTTATGTACTTTTGCACAAAAATCAAGGTATACAAACTAAAATTCAGAACAATATGAGACGTCATCTCCGAATGCTATTATGCATGTGTGCCCTCGCGGTCGCCATGGTGTCAGGCGGTCAGAATGTGAAGTGGCAGGACCTTTACAAGGTGAAGAAGAAAGACACGATATACGGCATTGCCAAGAAATTCAATATCACCATAGAAGAACTTCAGAACGCCAATCCCGGCATGAAGAAGTCTGACTATGTGCTTAAGAAGGGCGACCAGCTCCTCATCCCGTTCCCCACGATGAGCAAGGTGAACACTCCGGCGCAGACTCCTGAGACCTCTCGTCCCGCTGCTCCGTCAGCGACCGCTGCCGGCAAGAAGAAGGAAATGGGCGTGGTGCGTGTGGGCGTGATGCTTCCGCTTCACAACGTTGACGGCGACGGACAGCGCATGGTGGAGTATTATCGTGGCGTGCTGATGGCATGTGACAGCCTTAAGGCACAGGGCATCAAGACCAATGTGCAGGCATGGAACGTGCCCATCGACGCCAATGTGGCTACTACGCTTGCCGATCCCGCAGCCGCCAAGTGCGACATCATCTTCGGTCCGCTCTATACGTCGCAGGTGAAGCCCATAGCCGACTTCTGCCGCAAGAACGACATAAAGCTGGTCATCCCGTTCTCCATCAATGGTGGCGAGGTGGCGAAGAACGACCACATCTTCCAGGTATATCAGTCGCCGGAGCAGCTTACGGCTGTAGCCGTGAACGCCTTCATGGAGCGTTTCTCTGACTCGCACGTGGTGGTCGTTGACTGTAACGACGCCACCAGCAACAAGGGCAACTTCACCACCAGCCTCCGCAAGCGTCTTCAGGAGAAAGGCATAACATGCAGCATCACCAATCTGAAGTCGTCAGACCCGATGTTCGCCAAGGCGTTCAACACTACTAAGCGTAACGTGGTGGTGCTTAATACGGCACGTTCGCCGGAGCTTAACTCGGTGTTTGCCAAGCTTGACATCCTGAAGAAGTCAAGCCCCACAATGCGCATCTCGCTCTTTGGCTATACGGAATGGCTGATGTACACGAAGCCTTACACGGAATATTATCACAAGTACGACACGTACATCCCCACATCCTTCTACTATAATCCCGTGGCACAGCGCACCAAGAACTTCGAGCGCACTTATCGCCAGTGGTTTAAGTCGGACATGCGTGAGGCACTTCCCCGCTTTGCCATCACAGGTTATGACCAGGCACAGTTCTTCCTGCGTGGCATCAGCACGTACGGATCAGCTTTCAAGGGCACGAAGCAGCAGACCACGTACGCCCCCATGCAGACCCCGCTGAAGTTTATGCGCGTGTCTGACGGCGGCATGCAGAACGTATCGTTCATGCTCGTGCATTATCGCAACAACCGCAGCATAGAGTCGATAAGCTATTGATTCATAACAAACCATTAAGAATGAAAAGTCTTAAACACAGAATATGCGGTCTTGCCGCTGCCGTAGTCTTGCTCATGACGTCTCACGTCAGCGCGGACGCACAGATTGGTGACCACCGCAACGACCTCTCCGTCGGTGTGAACGCCGGCTATATAATAAGTAATGTGGGCTTCACGCCGAAGGTGACGCAGCAGGGACATGGCGGCATAACCATGGGACTGTCCATGCGCTATACGTGCGAGAAGTATTTCAGCACCATTTGCTCCATTGCGGCGGAGGTGAATTATGCCCGAATAGGATGGAAGGAGAACATCCTCACCTCCGACGACCAGCCTGTCATCAACGCCAAGACAGGACTGGCTGAGGCTTATCAGCGCGACCTCAACTACATCCAGGTGCCCATCTTCGCGCACCTTGCATGGGGTAAGGAGCGCAAGGGCATGCAGTTCTTCTTCAAGGCAGGTCCGCAGTTCGGCTATCTGCTTGGAGAGAAGACCGTCTCAAACTTCAACTTTGCCGACCGCAACCTCGCTGATCGCTCCAATCTGACCTGCGCCCAGGACACGATGTCCGTGGAGAACAAGTTCGATTACGGCATTGCAGCTGGCTTAGGAATGGAGCTGGCGCTTCCGCGAGTAGGCCATTTCCTCCTCGAAGGCCGCTATTATTACGGTCTTGGCAACATCTACGGCGACTCAAAGCGCGACTATTTCGCCCGCTCCAACCACTCAAACATCGTAATAAAGCTGACGTATCTCTTCGATATCGTGAAGACAAAGTAAGCTCTTCGGTGGTTCTGCAGTATACGGTATTTGCATGGTATTAATCCGTTTCTATGAACAAGAAAATTTATTTTGCTGGCTCTATCCGTGGTGGTAGGGAAGATGCTGCGTTATATCAGAGAATCATACAGTATATCAACAAGACGGATGTTGTATTAAAACAAAAAAGTGCGCCGAGACCGTTGTTTGGTCTTGGCGCACTTTTTTCAGTTTATTGATTTTATCAATAGAATGGTTTAGCTAACCTTGTTGAGCTTCTTGATGATAGAGAAGATGAAGAGGGCTGATACGAGGCAGATGCCTGCGAGAACACCCCAAATGGTCACGAGGTTGAAGTTCTGACCCCACATGATGCCTGGAACCATTACCAGCTGGTTGCCGATGGCTGTTGCACCGAACCAGAGACCCATCATCAAACCTGCATACTTCGGAGGAGCCACCTTAGATACGAACGAGATGCCGATCGGAGAGAGCAGAAGCTCAGCGAATGTAAGGATGAGGTATGTAGAGATAAGGAGATTTGCACTTACGCGCGGACCCTCTGTGGCTGCGTCGCCCTGTGTCAACGGAAGCTCAAGACCCATAGATCCTACAGCCATCCACACAAAACCAAGAGCTGCAACGAGCATTCCAAGACCGATCTTCTCAGGAGATGTCGGCTCCTTGCCCTTCTTGTTAAGCCATGAGAACAATGCTACGCTGACCGGAGTAAGAGCTACTACATAGCAGGGGTTGAACTGCTGGAAGATAGGAGCCTTGATGTCAACGGCACCGTCAAGGTTGTTATACTTATAGAAAAGGAATGCGATGGCTGCAACGATGACGCCCAAAGCAATGCCCTTGCCTTTGCCAGTCTTGCTCTGTGCAAGGCTGAAGCTACCGTATACAACGAAGATGCAAGCAACGAGGTTGGTAACGTCGAATGCCATTGACTGCAGACCCTCAGATGTCTTCTGTGTGTAGTCGCGTGCAAACAATGTCAGAGTGTTACCGTTCTGATGGAATGCCATCCAGAAGAAGATAACCACTGCGAATACAAGGCACAGACAGATGATGCGCTCCTTAGTCTCTGCTGGAGAAAGCTCGTCAATTTCAGCTTTGTTGTCGTCTGCGTCCTTCTTCTTTGTTTCTCTTGCAAGGACATGCTTGTAGGTGAAACCGAAGGCGTAGTATATGGCGATACTTAGGATAAGCGAAGCGCAAGCTACTGCGAATGCGAAGTGATAAGAGTCTTCTACTGATACGTGTAAGTTGGCCTGAGCCCAGTCCATAATCTTAATGGCAGCAGTCGGAGCGAACATTGCACCGATGTTGATAGCCATGTAGAAGAGTGAGAAACCTGAATCGCGGTTGCTGGCAAACTGAGGCTCGTCATAGAGTCGACCAACCATAACCTGCAGATTACCCTTGAACAGACCTGTTCCTAAGGCAATAAGGATAAGAGACAGTCCCATAGCGGCAATGGCAACGGTGTCTTTGCCAAGAGGAAGCGAGAGGACAAGGTAGCCGATGAACATGATGAAGATACCGGTGGTAACCATCTTGCCGAAGCCAAACTTGTCAGCTGCGATACCGCCGATGATGGGGAGGAAATACACCATCATCAAGAAGGTAGAGTAAATTGTACTTGCAGTTCCTGTCTCAAAGCCGAAGTTGGCTTGCAGGTAGAGAAGGAAAACAGCCAACATCGTGTAGTAACCGAAGCGTTCGCCGGTGTTGGCAAGGGCTAACGCCCATAGACCTTTAGGTTGATTTTCGAACATAATAAATTATAGTTTTGAAGTGATTATTGTTTATTCATTCATGATTTTGTTGGTGGTATTATTAGGGTGTTATGTGTTTGTTATAGTATTTTCTAATTTCGGCAATACAAAATTAATAACAATAATTCTAAACACCAAAAAAGAGGATGAATAAAAGTATATAGATATATAAAAAACAATTATGGCACAGCTCTCAACGAGTTGTGCCATAACCGTATGTTTAACTTAAAAAACTTTTCATAAATAATGAAGATTCTCACGAGCCCTCATTGTTACCTGTTAAACAATCGTTCTAATTTACCTTAAACCTAATAACTAAAAACCTAAATCTATTACTACTAACCTAAACAATCTATTAACCTTTTGACGATGCAAAGGTATGAAGTTTTTGTTGTTCGCGTAAACAATAATGGCAAGTTTTCGCATTTTCATGCGTTTTATTGATATGGAACAAGTCGGAATGTGTGTATAATGCGCTTTTTTTGATTAATTTTGTATTGCAAACTGAAGGCATCGTTGTATGCTACATAAAAAGATGAAAACAGATAACATAATAATCAAATAAATGTATGCTCAGATCTACTTTTCGCAAACATCATAAGTGGTTCGGCATAGTCATGGGGATTTTCCTTATTGTGTTCTGCGTATCAGGCATTTTGCTCAATCATCGTCATGCCATAAGTGGCATAGACGTGAGCAGGGGCATGCTGCCGTCGCGATATGAGATTAAGCAATGGAACAGCGGACTGCTGCGTGGCACTTGTCGAATGGACGACGGAAGGGTGGCGGTGTATGGTTCGGCGGGTGTTTTCCTTACCGATACCGTGGCATCGTCGTTTGTAAGTATGAATGAAGGACTGCCACAAGGGGCTGATATGCGCCAGATGCGTGGCATGGCAGGAGTGAGTTATGGGGCATGGCAGAAATCCTCGCATGAGTTTTTTGCCGTGTCGCAATATGGCCTTTACCGTACAGACGGGCGTCATCGTTGGCATCACGTGGCGTTGCCGACAGGAGAAGAGGAGCGTCTGACTGACGTTACTTCACGTGGCGACACTCTTGTGGTGCTTAGCCGGTCGTACGCTTACGTGGCTACGGCTCCTTACAAGACGTTCCGGAGGGTGGAGATACCTGCGCCATCGGGCTATGATGGCAAGGTGTCGCTGTTTCGTACGGTGTGGTTGCTTCATAGTGGCGAGTTGTTTGGAACGATAGGCGTGATAATCGTAGACGTTATCTCCGTTATCCTTATTATAATATGTGTGACGGGTTTGGCGTTCTGGATGACAGCCAAGGTTTCGGTAAGGCAGAGTCTGAAGCGTCTGAAAGGACGGGCGCTGAAGACGCTTCTGTCTTGGCATGACATAATAGGAAGAAAGACCATCGTCCTTACATTATTAATATGTGTGACAGGATGGATGCTTCGTCCGCCAATGATGATACCGCTTGCGCTCAGCCGTGTGCCAGCCGTACCCGGCACCATACAGCATAGCTGCAATGCTTGGAACGACCGTCTGCGCATGGTGCGCTATGATGAAGCGGCGGGAGACTGGATGGTTTCTACATCAGAAGGATTCTTCTCACTGGGCAAGGACATACAGCATCCGGTTCCGCAGCATATCTCCGAGGCACCGCCCGTAAGCGTTATGGGGCTGAATGTGTGGCAGAGAGAGAAGGAGGGCGGCAAGTGGTTGTGCGGTTCGTTCAGCGGTATGTTTGTATGGGACCGTCAGACATCTACGTCAACCGATTATTTCACGCATCAGCCTGCCCCCAAGTCTGCCGGTGCGCCGTTCGGCAAGACGGCAGTGTCGGGATTTACTGACGACATCATGGTCGGTGGTAGGCATGACGGCATTGTTGTGGAATATGATAAGGGTACATCCTTGCTTCTGCAGCCATCGTGGATGAACAGGCTGCCGATGCCGTTATGGAATGTGGCATTGGAGGCCCATAGCGGACGACTGTTTATCGGCAATATTGCCACGTATGTATTCGTGTTGGTGATGGGAATGGCTGCTGTATGGAGTCTGATAACCGGACTCAAAATCAGAAGAAAACCTAACAAGAACAGTAAACGTAAATAAGAAAACTTATTTATATAATAATAAATACCTTAAACAATGAATATAATGCAGAAACTATGTCTGTCCGGTGCTATCGGAGTGTCCGTAGCTATGACCGCAATGGCGGACGACAATACTCGTGGCATTGGACGCTATCCGGGAAATCCGGCTGAGAATTTCGCTCCAATGCTGCGTGAGACGGATGTCATTACGAATCTGGCGTTACGCCGTCCTGTGCGTGCGTCATCATCGTTCGACTTCTGTCTGACTCCTCAACTCGTTACTGACGGCATTGTCAGCCGTTCTGCCGTGCCGACGCTTTTCGTCAGTACGTCTGACGGACTGTTGCCGCGTCGTGAGCGTGAGTGGGCGATTGACGGAGGAATGTATTCGCGCAATACTGTTTATGGCGCCGACACATATCTTAATTATGAGTGGACGGGTGCTTTGTTCCGAGCCGATAGTGTGCGCGTAAGACTTAACGTGGCTTACGACCCTAAGCTGGCGGACGGCAAGTATGCCATTCGTGTATTGGCCTCGGACGGAACTGGCAAGGAGAGAAAGTGGCATGTAGTGGCAACCATGGAAGGTCAGTCGCTGCCCGGCAAGCAATCGCGTTATGTGGAGCATTCGGATCCTAACAAGCAGACGGAGCGCGAGATGCTCCCTACGCGTGATGTCGTAGTGACGTTGCCGGTGGACGGTGGCTTTAGTTTTAGTGGACTCCGCCTTCAGTTGACGATGAAAGGTGCAGCCCACTGGACGGTGTTCGAGTTTATGCCCTGCCTTGAGGGACGCTCGCTTACCTCGCAACTCCTCACAGCTGCCCGTTTCGGTAGCGCATGGATGAGTGACGGAGGAGGCAATCAGTGGGTGGAGGTAGACCTCGGACGTACGCAACCCGTGGAAAGGGTGGAGCTGAACTGGATAGAGAAAGCGTTGGAAGGACGTGTGGAGATGAGCGATGACGGTAAGAACTGGACGGTTGTGGCTGCTCTGCCTGGTGGAAAGAACGCCGTGGACAAGATAAAGACAAAGGGAGCCAATGGACGTTATGTGCGTATAGGTATGACACGTCCTACGTCTTCTGGCAGATATGTCCTTAGCGAGATGAACGTGATAGGACGTGGCGGATATGAGGTGGTGCCTCATGTGGCTGCCGGAATGGACGGCGACAAGATGCCGCTTCATGGTGGCGACTGGGTTCTGAAGCGTGCCGAAGCAACGGACAAGGGAGAGAATATATCTTCTTCCAAGACGGACGGCAACGGATGGATTACGGCTACGGTACCGGGAACAGCACTTATGAGCTATGTGAACATCGGCGCTTTGCCCGACCCGAATGTGGCTGACAATCTGGAGAACGCCTCTGAATCATTCTTTAACAGTAACTTCTGGTATCGTCGTACGTTCTCCGTGCCTGAAAAGATGAAAGGCAAGCATGTCTTTTTGTGTTTTGACGGAATAAACTGGAAGGCTAATGTCTTCCTTAATGGCAAGCGCATTAACCGCATAGAGGGCGCTTTCATGCGTTCGCGTACCGACATAACGGAGATGCTTCGTGAGGGAACCAATGTATTGGCGGTGGAGGTAATCAAGCCGGACAATATCGGAGGAACAAAGGAGAAGACGTATGCCACTACAGATATTAACGGAGGAATGCTTGGTGCAGACAACCCTACGTTCCATGCAAGTATAGGATGGGACTGGATTTCCTCTGTACGTGGTCGTGAAACTGGTATATGGAACGACGTATTTCTTTCTGCTGAGGGATCGGTAACGATTTCGGATCCGCTCGTTTCCACGTCATTGGCTTTGCCCGATACGGCTGCAACCATCACTCCGCGTGTCATTCTCACGAATAACGAGGCGCGTGCTATATCTGGAAAACTGCGTGGTTGGATTGGCGACATAGAGTTCGAGAAACGTGTGGATATGGCACAGGGCGAGGAAAAGGAAGTGGTGTTCGCTCCTGAGGAATACGCCCAGTTGCGTGAACAGCGCATGCACCTTTGGTGGCCGAACGGTTATGGCGAGCCGTATATGTATGACGCTGGATATGAGTTTGTGCCGGATGGTGGCGAAAAGGTCAGAACAGACTATCGTGCAGGTATCAGACAGATGACGTATGAGGGCGCTGACAAGAAGCTGCAGATGTGGATAAACGGTAAGCGCTTCGTGCCGCTTGGAGGCAACTGGGGCTTTAGCGAGCATAATCTTCTCTATCGTAAGCGCGAGTATGACATCACGGTTGGATATCACAGGCAGATGAATTTTAATATGATTCGCAACTGGGTGGGGCAGATCGGTGACGAGGAATTTTATGATGCTTGCGACCGTAACGGCATAATGGTATGGCAGGACTTCTGGCTTGCCAATCCTTGCGACGGACCCGACCCTGACGATAACGCCTTGTTTATGCATAATGCGTCAGACTTTACTCGTCGTATGCGTCGCCATCCCAGCATCGCTCTCTACTGCGGACGAAACGAGGGGTATCCTCCTGCTGCACTGAATGCGTCGCTGAAGAGTCTTGTGGACGATGCTAATCCTGGCATTCTCTACATCCCAAGTTCTGCCGATGAGGGAGTCAGCGGTCACGGTCCTTACTGGGCTGAACCGGCTAAGACTTACTTCTCCAATCAGACCGGAAAGCTCCATACCGAGCGTGGCATGCCCAATGTGATGACATACGAAGGACTGGCGCGTACGTTCTCGCCTGAAGCTTTGTGGCCGCAGTCGGAAGAGTGGGGACAACACGATTTCACACAGCGTGGCGCACAGCGTGGTGCTACGTTTAATGCCATGATGGAGCGTGCGTTCGGCAAGCCGGCTGACGCACGTGAGTTTGGCAGCTTGGCGCAATGGATTAATTATGACGGCTATCGTGCCATGTTCGAGTCGGGCGCAAAGTATCGTCAGGGATTGCTTATCTGGATGAGTCATTCGTGCTGGCCTTCGCAGGTATGGCAGTGTTACGACTACTGGATGGAGCCAACAGCAGCCTTCTTCGCTTGTCGTAAGGCTTGCGAACCGCTTCATATTCAGTGGAATGCTCTTACACGTGACGTGGAGGTGGTGAACATTACGGCTGAGGCTCATAAGGATATGAAGGCTTGTCGTGACATTCTCGATGTCCGTGGACGTGTGGTATCAACAGCCGAGGCTTCGCTCTTCTGTGGTGCCGACACAACAGTGACGCTTGCTTCGCTCCACGTAGACAGCCTTGCCGGTGGACAGCCGACTGACGTACGCTTCATAAGACTTGCGCTGGACGATGCTGAGGGTCATCGTGTCTCTGACAATTTCTATGTTATTGGAAACGAGGAGGGCAATCTTATGCAGCTTCGCTCTCTGCCAAAGGTAAGTCTTAAGACTGATGTGGTGCGTGACGGAAACCGTTATGACGTAACCATCGCCAACGAAACCGACACTCCTGCCATGATGATACGTCTGAATCTTAAGGCGGAAGACGGCGAGCAGGTGCTGCCCGTGTCGTACGAGGACAATTATTTCCATCTCATGCCGGGCGAAAAGCGCACGGTAAGAGTGGAATGGAGTCCGGCAGACACCCGTTCTTTGCCTACATATATAGAAATAACAGGATTTAATGTAAAATAATTGAGAGCCGAAAAATTGAGGGTTGAGAGTTATGATATGTTTATAGATAACTCTCAACCCTCAACTATAAAAAACGGCGGGCTGCACGTTTTACGGTGTCACGAAAACAAGAACCATATCAAGATCGAGAACCGCACGCACACCTTTTCAAAAACAAAATCATGCTCAGCCCGTCAAGGCTTCATAGCTGTTTTTTATATGTGCGGTGCCGCGTGCGAAATTTTTTGATTAAATTCTCAGTTTTCTTGAACCCTTATTTATATATATTTCATTTGAGGAGACACCGTGTATGGTGCATACGCCGAAGTTTCCCGACAAGCGTTCAGTCTCCGGTTACCCGCCGCCGTATGTTTGTTAAGGACCGGCTATAATCCTTATTCTTCCTTTCCAAGACCGGCCACAGTCTCGTAAATCTCGCGCAAGTCATTGGGGATGACAATCTTGAGGCGTGAGATGCGCTTCTGTTCCGTATCTTTATATATGGTGAAGTCTTTCTCAAGCTTCGCCATCTCCACAAGATAGTCGGCATTCTTCACGTTATATTCACCACGCTTGCGCTCTTCGTCTTCACGTAGAGCCTCATCGATGGAGTGATTATATCCGTTAAGCTCTGCTTGAGCCTTGCGATATTCGCCTTGCAGAGCGAAGAAACATCCTTCCAGATCCTTCAGTTCCACGCTTGGTTCGTGGCGATAAAGCAAGGTGTCGCGTCCGCTACCGTCTATCTCAGCCTCCTGACACATTATCTTCATATATTCCTTACGTGCCTCAGAGAGGTGACCGTCAGGATGTATGAACTTGCCGAAAGCAGCTGCCTTGGCTTCCAAAGAGAGAATGCGTGCACGGTCTTTCACGGAAAGCGTGGCTATCTGCTCCTCGCGTGTCATCAGCGTTTCCATAGAAGGCTGTTCCGGCATATCTATTTTCTTCTCCTTGCAGTAGTCTTCCATTTCCATATCATGGAGGTCGGATAGCATCTTTGAGCGAAGCTTTATAGCCTCACGCAGCCATGCTATGAGCGAGTTGGCGAGTGAGATGCTGCGCAGTCTGTCTGCTATACCCTGCATCTGCTCTTTGTCCCATCCGTGCTGCACGCGTTGCTCCTTGTCGGAACCGATGATGGTGAGGTAGCTATTGAAGAACTCCACGTTCTCCAACTCTTGTGTTTGTGCCTGCACATACTCCTTGGCGAGGTTAGCAATGTGATTGGCGGACGTAGATGTCAGTCCGTTAGTGTCGAAAAAAGTCAAATCCTGTTCCATGTCGAAAAGTGTATTTGATGTGAATGTTTATCTTTGTTTAGGCTTTCTTTTTCATTCTCTCCTTGTCCAGCTCATGCGCCATAGCACGCTGCACCTCGAAGAATCCGCTAAGCATAGCCGTCATGTAGTTGTCGAGATTTGGAATCTCTGGTGTCAGCAATATCTGTCGCTTCGTATGCACCACCATACGGTTGTTGTCCGTGTCCATAGTGTAGAACAGAGTATGACCGCCGTATTGGAAGTTTATTTCGTTTATTATCTTTCTCACTCGTGACACCTCGTCAATGTCGTCAAGTTCTACGCTGCCCCACGAGAAGTCGTAGATGGTGGCGAGCAGGCAATCGTCCGAAACGATGATGCAGAAAGTCTCGCCCTGAAACTTGAATGCCAAGCGGTCGCTGCCTTCCTCCTCATCCTCTTCCGTCTTGCAGTTAAGGTTATGTAAGATGGCCTTGCAGAGTTCACGAGGCTTCATTCCTGCATAAGCTGCTGACGAGTTGTCTGCGTCTGATGTGTCGGTCTTGTTCGTACTATTGGTTTTGTTGGCTGTCTTTAGCTTGTTCTTGTGTTGTAGTGAAAAATAGATAATTGCGATAGTTATTAGTACCGCTATTGCTGTTATTGTTATGTTGTATCCCATAGCTTCTGATTCATTAGAATGGTTCTGCTAATATATTGCAAATATAATGCTGATAATGCAAAGATACAAGTAAATATGAATAAGGACAAATATTTTTATGATATTTTAATGTATTGTCTTGATTGTTCAGAAACAAAGTAATAACTTTGCATAAAATAAATATCATGAACATACTACTTATTGACAATTACGACTCATTCACATACAATCTTTCTCAATATCTCGAAGAGGAGGGCGGTGATGATATGGAGGTTACTGTTTGGCGAAACGACCAGTTCGATATTGACGACGTGGAGCGTTTCGACAAGATAGTGCTGTCTCCTGGTCCCGGTGTTCCCGATGAGGCAGGGCTTCTCAAAGCTGTCATCCGACGATATGCACCGACGAAGCCAATCCTTGGTGTTTGCTTGGGCGAACAGGCGATAGGTGAAGTGTTTGGAGCAGAAATATATAATCTGAATACAGTTTTCCATGGCATACAGTCGAGAGTCCGCATCATAGCTTCTGACTATATCTTTGACAATCTGTCAGACAGCATTAAGGTGGGGCGTTACCATTCGTGGGTGGTCGGTAAAGAGGATTTTCCTGCCGAATTGGAGGTGACAGCTGTTAGCGATGAGGGTCAGATAATGGCTTTAAAGCATCGTGTTTATGATGTCCACGGCATACAGTTCCATCCTGAATCGATCCTTACCCCGGAGGGAAGGACCATCATCAGGAATTTCATAAACGGATGTTGCTGAGATTGAACTTATAAGCAGATGTTGTTTATGGCAATCTCTCGCTCACCCAACTCAATCATTGCATTTATCAGACTCACTTTCTCGGCTTTCATGAGCTGCTCCAAAGTGATGTCTGCCTCTCGCAGCTTACCTTCCCAAAGCAACTGTGCACGTTTGGTGCCCATAAGCAAAGGTTGTTTGGGCGTTAACCATACATCGCCGTCGTATACGGCGATGTTGGTGAAGGAAGTGTCGGTCACCAGACCGTTTTTCACGATGATTATCTCATCGCAGTCGCCTTTCATACTGACCAGTCGGTTGAGGAATGTTCGGTCGGTGCTCTTGAATGAATAATCCACCGTGTCGTCCCTTACCACCTTTAATGACTTGATTGTGCGCATTGTATAAGGAGCGTACTGTACATCCTCTATACCTCCTTTGCCGTATACCACTCTTGCCTTATGGAAGTGCATTTCTGCGGTGGGCGAGAGAATGTCGTTGAGGTTCGGGACTGCTTGTCCTTCAAAGAAGTGACTGACGGTCCGTTCCATCCTTGCCTGATGACAGGAAAGGTTCATGGCCTTTCCGTCTTTTATCTTTATGGTTTCAACAAATTGCTGCGACATGGTTATATATATAATAATGTGTATGTTGCTTTATAATGTAATCGGACAGTTATTCCGTAATGGGAAGATAAACCTTCTGCAGCACTTCCTCATACTCCTTTCTGCATTGGCTTTGTGAGGTTATGCCGCCTCCAGCCTTGAATGCCATACCGTCCTTTTCCTGTTCCACGAAGCGTATCATCACGGCGGAATTGAGCGTTCCGTTCTCGTATATTCCCATTACGCCGGTATAGAAGCCTCGCTTGTATGTTTCTGCCTCGTCAATAATCTGACAGGTCTTCTTCTTTGGAGCTCCCGTAATGCTGCCGGCGGGCAGTTGTGCTGCGATGATGTCGCCGATGTGGTGTGTATAGTCGTCTGGCAGTTTGCCGCTAATCTCCGAACTTGTCTGCAGTATGTCGCCCTTATTGGTGTGGAGAACGTCAACATAACGGTATTTGTCCACTCTTACGTTAGACGCCACTCTGCTCAGGTCGTTGCGTATCAGGTCAACGATGGTGGCGTGTTCGGCTGCTTCCTTCTCGTCGTTCATAAGTTCTTTTTCCGCATTCGGCAATGAAGCGTCAATGGTGCCCTTCATCGGATATGAGAATATTCTTCCGTCTCTTATCTGAAGAAACTTCTCTGGAGAGAAACATACGAAGCTTCCTATATTGTCTGTGCTGTCGTTCATCAGAAGCTTATACTTTCCTTTGGAACGGAGGAATATTTCGTGAAGGGAGAGATTGCAGCGCACGGGCACTCTGCAAGTGAGATTGGCAAGATAACTATTGCCTGCCAACATGTTACGCTTCACTATATCGAAGCTCTTTTCGTATTCCTCATACTGTGGTGCGTCCACCTCCCATGTTATCTTGGACGTAAGCGGAGATGCGGTCTTTTCATTGATGTTAGTCTTGCCGTTGAAATCGTAGAGGCAATCTTCTGGATTTATGTCAGACAGTTTTCGGACGTACGCCTTCGTGCCGTCATAGCTGATGACGAAGAGGAATGGCTCGCCAGTGCTGCCCAACTCGTTGATTTTCTTTACAATATCCTTATCCATACAGTTTGATTTGAAACCAATATCCCCATGGACTCAGACTGCACGCAGCAGCCGTCCATGGGGATTCTTCGGTTTGTTGTATTATATAAGTGTGTGAGATGCTTTACTTAGCGATAATCTCAAACACTTCCACGTTTCCTTCTATCTCTGCCTTCACAGCACCCTTTGTGAGAGTTGTGGTGAAGAACGAGTTGTCAATCTCTGTTGAAGAAAGCAGCTTGCCCTTCTTGTTATACTGGTTGAACTTCACGCCGCTGTTAGGCTTAACGTCGAGCAACATTGTGTAAGAAGTTTTGCCTGCCTCAACGCCGAACGTCAGCTTGCCCTCGCTCTTGAACGATGTGCACGGGTTCTTGTCGAAACCGAACATGGCAGCCTCTGTGTTTGTGGCGCTGACTGTGAAGGGAAGGCTCTCGGGAGTTGTGGGGTTGACCATAAACTCACGAACGGCTATCCAGCTCTTCTTGTCAGACTGCAACTTACGGATGCGCACATAGCGGGCGTCCACAGGCTCACCCTTCCAGTGGATGATGTATGTCTTCGCCAGTTCTCCTGTCAATGCCTTCCATGTCTTGCCGTCGGCAGAAGCTTCGAGGATGGTGTTGTCAAAGTAATCTACGTCGTCCACGGAGTTGCGTCCCTGCAGAATCTTCACCTCTCTAACCTTACGCACAGCTCCAAGGTCGGCACCAACCCAGTCACCCGTCTCCTGGCTTCTTCCATTATGGTAGAAAGTGGTGGAGTCGTTATCGAACATCAGCTTGTTCTGTGTTGTAGCGAGAGTGGGGTATGAGCCTACACCTTTGTAGAATGCCGGCACCTCACCTGTGAGATTCTTGAAGAATGCTGCAGACATGTCGTCCATGGCGTTCTCATAGAACGGCTGCAGAGCCATGGTGCCCGACTTGTGCTTCTCGTAAGCGGCACGGTCGTCCTGGGTCATGCGGTTGCGGATGTATCCGTTCCAGAACTTGGCGTTGTCGCCGCCACGGTATGTCTGCATCAGCTCGAGAGTCTGCTTGCCACGCTTGCCGAGCTTCTCAAACTCTACCAACCAAGGCTTCAACTCGTTGAGAAGCAACTGGTTCTTACAGTCGCGCTCCATTGTTGACTTCGACTTCTCCACTCTGTCGAACTCAGCGTAAAGGTCGTCATAAGCCTTCTGTGAGAAGTCGGCGAGGCGGAATGTCTTTGTCTCCCACGACTCGTCGCGGCGATAGCCAGTCTCGGTGTCGCATGAGTGGATGGCGAAGGTGCGGTAAGCGTCGTGTGCCTCAGGTGTGAGGTCAACAAGACCGCGCTCCCAGTTGTCGATGGCATTGTATGCTGCCACGTTCCAGTTATAGTCTGCCACGCCGTAGAGAGCCAGCTTCGATGCCTCTCCGTGCTCCATCGGGTTAGAAAGCACACCGCAAGTCATCTTGTCCGTGATGTCATTCTCCAGTCCGTAGGCAGGACCCTGCATGATGATGTGACGAGCATAGTCGGTAACGGGGAAGTTCCACCAGTAATATGCGGGGCGCTTGATGCGTGAGTCAACGAAGTCGAGAGTTTCCTTGGTAAGGTCAGAACATACCACAGCACCTGTCCAGAACACATTGATGGACGGGTCGAGACGCTTGCCGTAGATGGCGAGCTGTCCGTCCTCCTTCGGGTTGGCCCAGAGCTGTGAGTAGTCTGTGGGGCAAACCACGAGCGGCGATACGTCACCCTTAGCCTGCACAAACTCCTTGTTAAGACGATTCAGAAGGTCCACCTGCTTGTTCGAGTCGGTTCCTTCTCCCTCGATGTCGTCAAAGTGGATGGCGAAAGAACGTACGCCGAGGTCGTACATATTGTTGAACTTGTTTACGAGGTTCTGATAGTCCTCCTCGTTCCACTTAATGTCCTTGCCCGGATGGATGGCCCATACGAAGTCAACACGGTTGCGGCGGCATGCCTCCACCAGTTCGTGGATGTTACGTGCCTGGTCGGCAGGGTAGGGCTTGCGCCAGTTGGGCGAGCTGTGGTAAGGATCGTCCTTCGGTCCGTACACGTATTCGTTCAGCTTGTTGCGTCCATAATAGTCGATGAGCGACAGGCGCACCTGATGCGACCATGGTGTACCGTAGAATCCCTCCACTACGCCACGCAGGGGCAGGTCGGGATAGTCGTTGCAGGTGAGGTAAGGCAGGTGCATCTTGCCCTCCGCAGCCGGAGAAGCCAGAATCTGCTTCATGGTCTGGATGGCATAGAAGGCACCACGCTCGTCATAGCCCACGATGTTTATGCCCTTGCCATTGACGGTGAGGAGATAAGCTCCTGACACCAATTTCTTCAAGCCAGCTTTCTTTGCCTGCTTCTCGCCGAAGTCGATAGTAAGGCGAAAGCCCTTGTACTGCTTCAGGAAAGCCAGGTCGTCAGCGAAGCGCTTCTGCTTGTCCTGAATGTTCAGTCCGTTTTCAAAAGAGATCCAGTTCTGGCGGTCGATGTCTAAGTTGTGTGGTGTTGGGTTTACGACGATGCCCTGGTGGTCGAGCTTCTTTCCCGGCACCACGTTCACGTCCTGTTTCTCACCGCGTTGCGATGTCAGGTCGAAAGCCTCTTCCTGTGCCATAGTGGAGGTTCCGCAGGCAACAGCAAACAAGGCTGAAAGCAAATACTTGTTGTTAATCATTCTTATTGTTTTGTTTTAGTAAAAATCGTTTAAGGATTTTGTTGCCGGTCCGGCGCTATGCTGTCCTTCTTAGAACTTCACATCGAACTCTACGTCTATCATGTTATAGTCGGGCTTGGCGAGGCTGCGGTCGTTGATGCGTGCATATTCTGCACCTATCATTATAGACTTGCCAATCCAGTAGTTGGCGCCAATTTCGTACTGTGTTCTTGACGTACCCCATTCAGCGCGTGGACGATAGAGATCGTAGCGAGCCTTGGCATACAGCTTCTTGCTGATGACCGGGGCTATCATAAGAGCATAGAAACCGTCTGCCTGATCGCCAGCTGCGTAGTTGACGTTACAGTCTGTCTCCTTGCCGCTTGTAAGGCTCTTCGTGAAGCCATAACCCTGGCTGTGTATATATTCAGAGCGTACCGTCCAGTCGTTGGCTGCATACTCCGCACTGAAGGCATAGCGGTTCTTCGAGAGCGATCGCACGCCACTATGTGTCTTCACGCTGCCGTCCTCGTTCTTCACCACGTTGTGGTTGGCGTCGGTCACGTCCCATGTTCCCTTGCGGGCTGACGAACCTGTCCATCCGAACGCACCGATGCGCAGTCCCTTAACGGGTGACACCCAGATGCCACCGATGACATCCTTGCGCTGGTCAACGTCCTTGTGGTTGGTGCCCTGTCCGTTGAACACGCCCACCTGATAATGCAGAAGGTTGCGTCCGGCTGCGTTTTTGATAAGGTCGCCCTGAATCTGCACGCCTATATCGCGTCCGTTGCTGGCATGCTCGCCTGTGCGGTCGCTGAATCCTGCCAGCTTGCTGACGTTCTGCGAGTAGCCCATAAAGCCCTGTGTGATGGGGTGCATGGGGTTCTCGAAGGTGAACGGGCGCTTAAACTGTCCCGCCTTTATCTTGAAAGCCTCATACTTCTGCCATTCTGCGAAGGCATCCACCATGCGCGGCGACGATCCGAGGTCTGAGGTGTTGCCGTTCACCTGGAGCTGCACCTTCCAGTAGAAGTCTTTCATCAGTCTGCCGTCAAGTGCCATACGCACCATACGTATATTGAAGGAATTGCTTTCCTTTGAGTCTTGGCCGGTGTATTGATACTGCGACATCACGTAACCGCTGAACTTTATGTCGCTAAGGACAGACAGCTTCGGTGTGTTTTCCTGTGCCGACGCACTTGTAAGAGCGAGGGCAGCAAGTGCGAGAGATGCAATTTTTTTCATTATTAGAGTATTTTAATTATTGGTTTGTCATTATGCTCTTTCCTCAAGCAACACCACATTCTCTACGTGTGGTGTATGAGGGAACATGTCCACCGGCTGTACGGCTGCCACCTTGTAGTCCGTATCGAGAGCCTGCAGGTCTCTTGCCTGAGTGGCAGGGTTGCAGCTTACGTATACGATGCGCTTCGGGTGGGCACGCAGTATGGTGTCAATAACGTCGGAGTGCATACCGGCGCGTGGTGGGTCGGTGATGATGACGTCGGGTCTGCCGTGCTCTTTGATAAACTCGTCGTTGAGAATGTCCTTCATGTCGCCGGCATAGAACTTGGTGTTCTGGATGTTGTTCACCTGCGAGTTCACCTTGGCGTCCTCGATGGCCTCCGGCACATACTCGATGCCTACCACCTGACGAGCCTGACGTGCCACGAAGTTGGCGATGGTTCCGGTTCCGGTGTAGAGGTCGTACACCAGCTCGTTACCTGTCAACCCTGCAAATTCGCGAGCCACAGAGTAGAGGTGGTAAGCCTGCTCAGTGTTGGTCTGATAGAAGCTCTTCGGACCAACCTTGAAGCGGAGGTTCTCCATTGTCTCGTAAATGTGGTCGTTGCCCTTGAACAGGGACAGGTCGAGGTCGCCGAATGTGTCGTTACACTTCTGGTTGTCCACATACATAAGGGATGTTATTTCAGGGAACTTGTCTGCTATATGCTGCAACAGGCCGTGTGCACGCTCCTCGTCGCCCTCCTCGTCGTAATGGAACTGGATGAGAACCATCCATTCTCCTGTGTTGGAGTTGCGAATCATTATGTCGCGCAGCAGACCGTGCTGCTGTCTGAGGTCGAAGAAGGTCATGCCTGTGGAGAAGGCATAGTCGCGTATGGCGTTGCGAATCTTGTTGTGCAGGTCGTCCATCAGCCAGCACTTCTCAATGGGCAGAATCTTGTCGAAGGCTCCGGTGATGTGAAATCCGATGCCGTTCATATTGTCGAACGTAGTGCCCTCGGCTATCTGCTCGCGTGTCAGCCAGCGCTTGTTGCAGCAGCCGAACTCCAGCTTGTTGCGATATTCCTTAGTATGCACAGATCCCATGATGGGGCGGAACTCCGGCAGTTCTATCTTGCCGATGCGTGTCAGCTGGTCGTGCACCTGTTTCTGCTTGGCTTTGAGCTGCTCCTCGTAGGGCAGGTTCTGCCACTTGCATCCTCCGCAGACACCGAAATGCTGGCACATCGGCTCTTCGCGTACTTCACTCTTCTTGATGAATCGTATAACCTCCGCCTCGCAGTAGCTGTGCTTCTTCTTGCGCACTTGCAGGTCCACTACGTCGCCCGGCACAGTGAAAGGAACGAAGACCACCATGTCGTTTACATGCGCCAAAGATTTGCCTTCAGCAGCCACCGCTTCAATGGTCACGTTCTCAAGTATAGGTAGGGGTTTCTTTTTTCTTGACATTATAATATGGATATTTTGCTTTGTTTAAAATGCAAAATTAGGCAATTTTATTGAATTGTGACACCCTTTTAATCTAAAACTTTGGTTTTTAGATATGGAGATATGGTTTTTAGACAAGAAGACATGAAGACATGTTTGTCCTATCAATTCAAAACTCCTAATTCGGACGGCGTCCGCCGTCCGCCATGCAAATATCGTACAAAGAGTAAAAACTTGTTACAAAATAAAAATTGATTATAGAGATTTAGATTGCTGTTTTTATGGTGTTTTGCTGCGAAAACAGCACCCACGCTTAACGACAAAGCCTCTTTTACACTCCGATAGTGCCACTATTAGAGTGTAAAAGAGGCTTTGTTGTATTACAATAGTGACTGTATTGGAGTGTAAAAGTGGCTCTATAGCAGAAAAAAGAGGCTCGTTTGCGAGTCTTATTTCATAATGCTTCGTCCGAAAACCGCATAACACGCTGTGTATAAACGTGTTGTCTCCAAACGCTCAAAACTCAAGAATTTCGCACCAAAGATTTTGTTGTGCGCTGAACGAGGA
>OKRS01000116.1_pt1 | contig 58235 bp, 69 predicted proteins | sample 1601191 | NCBI WGS metagenome assembly OKRS01 (sample SAMEA3541509, study PRJEB24748) | human gut metagenome | biome: human gut; feature: human-associated habitat; material: faeces | place: China | collected 2012
GGGGTGATTAAATGATATACGGAAAACTTATAGACGGCGAGCTCAGAGGAGCGCCGCGACCGATAAAAACGGCGGACGGCGATGTGTTTACCAACGACCCGTCAATATACTTCGCCAATGGCTACAAGCCGATAATTTTAACGGAATATCCGTCCGACGGCGGGTATTACACCGAGTCATGGACGGAGACGGAATCCGAGATAACACAGATATGGATAGAGCAACCGCAGACTGATGAAATTTCAGATTCAGAAGCACTTTCAATTATAACTGAACGAGATGTTCAAACTTGAAAACTCCCTAAAATTTTGTTATAATATTCTTAATGTAATGAAAAGGAGAAAATCTATGACTGACCCTGTAATTGTTCAAATTCCTACCGAAGTTGATAATCTTCAACTATCCGACCCTAACCTTCTAAGCTTCTACAAAGAAAAAGAAGAAAGATGTTTTTGGATAGATGAAGAAATAAGCAGCCAAAGTCTTGAGATATGCCGTCTTATAATCCAATGGAATCGAGCAGATGAAATTTTATGTTTGCCTCCTGAGAAGCGTAAACCCATAAAATTTTTCTTCTTTAGTCCCGGTGGCGACCTCGATGTCAACTATACAATCATTGATACCATTCGCATGAGTGAGACTCCCGTCTATGGCATCAACATGGGAAGTTGTTGTAGTGCGGCGGCATATATCTATCTTGCTTGCCATAAACGCTTTATGCTTCCTCACGCATATTTCCTCTTCCACCAAGGTAGCGGCGCGTTTAATGGTTCTTACTTGGAGATACTTTCTCAAATTCAATACTACCAAGAGCAGGTTGAGGAACTAAGTAGTATAATGAAAGAAAGCACAAATTATACCGATGAAGAGCTGGCAGATAATATTGCGGGTGAGTGGTATGTTCGTGCAAATGAAGCGTTAGAAAAAGGGGTTTGTCACGAGATAATAAGTGATATAAAAACCCTACTATAAGGAGATAATAAATGGATAATCTGTATAAAGGTTATAGAGAGCTTATAATGGACGAAAAAAAATGTGGCACAATTTTATGCGGACCCTGCCGCGTATTGTAGTGACCTTGTAATTTTGAATCCAAATGAGTTCTTACTTTTGCAAGATTTACACGGAGAAACTTTTGATGTGTATAAAAATTCACCAAACGGTCCTGTGCCTGTTCGATATCCAATAGTGTCCTCCCGCGCAGTTGGAACTTTGAAGCCGCGCAATATCAAACAGAAATTAGCGTTGGCACTATTACAGGATGAAGCAGTCGGAGTTAAACTTCTTCGAGGCGTATATGGCTCGGGTAAACTCTTTGCCCTGATCTAAAGTGATTTAGATTTAATAATCTCGTGAATTGCTGGGAGCCTAAAGCCAATAGGTATGGTAATCAGCAGCCAAGCCTGTAGAAATACAGGAAGGTTCAACGACTATCCTGCGGGAGTAGGAAGAAATTCCGAAGTGCGAGACAACTCTATAATTGCCAATAAAAAAGAATAAAGGTGATATTATTAAAAGACAATGGACAGATGAGCAAAAGAATTATATTATAACAAGTTATGTAGAAGACGGTTTAACTTGTACTGAAATAGCTAAAAAATTTGCAGCAAAACCTGATACAATTAGTAAATATTTAAAGGAGTGGGGAATCCAGTTAAAAGGTAACCGAACCAAGAATCGGCGCCTAAAAGAAGATTACTTTTTTGAAATTAACACTCCACAAAAGGCTTATTTTTTAGGTTTATTATTTGCAGATGGCGCGGTTGTTAATGATAAACATGGCCGTTCGCCGACTGTTTTCTTAGAATTATCTGAAGAAGACCAAGCTATTTTAATAGAGTTTAGAGACGAACTATGTAGTGACGCCAGCCTTTCTTATAATAAACGAGCTAATCGTGAAAAAGGTACTTATAGTTTTTCTGTTCGTAGTAAACGGCTTGCTGATGACTTGTCAAAATTTAATATTATTCCTAATAAAACTTATGTAATTAATCAAGTAATTTTTCCAGATCAATATCTTAAAGATTTTTTACGAGGGTATATAGATGGTGATGGGTCGATTTATTACAGTAATAATAGTTGGCACATAAGCATCACTGGACATTGTAAAGAAGTTATACAACAATTTAGAGATAAAATTGATGAACTTTTACAAAAAGAAGCCCACAATAAAATTACTTGTTATCATGAAGTTTATAAAGCTGTTTGGAATGGGCGAGATGCTGTGCGTTTAGCCGCAATGCTTTATAATAATTGTGAAATTTCACTTACTCGTAAGCAGTTAAAGGCAATGGCTGCCCAAGAGGATAAAAAGAGTTGAAGATATAGTCTAATCCCCTAAAAAATATCGGGAAACCGAGGGTAAAATATGAAAGACATCCTAATGCTTTCCCAAGCCCTACACGATATCGAGCTTGGTAAATTCCAAAAGCTTGTATTTATTCGACCGAATGTCTCAATAAAAGATGTCCCTGATATTGGATATCTAAAAGGTGATGCTTATGAAAAACTAAGCTGGACATTAGGCCCGTTTTATGATAAACTGGGTGGCGCGGAAGGAGTCGAGTATCTAATTGATGAAGGTGAGCTTGAACTCGTACCCCTGCCTTTTATACGCGGCCGCAGCTTCGAGAACTCGATTGTATATGTCTGTGAGGGGCAGAACATTACAACGGAAATTGCGAAGCTACTGATTTCTCGTGTAGGTGAGGGATCAGAGCTTTGGATAAATGCGGATACACATCAGACGGATAATAAGATTTATGATAAAGATAACGGAATTATTAAGATGATTGATAGGTTAAAAGATGACCCTCTTTTTGGAATGGTTTATTTGGACAAAACAGAGAGAGGAGCTATTGCAAACTTAGCAAACAAGCTTGATGACTGAGTTTTAGTAGGCTTTGCCTACTTTTATATATAAAGGGAGGGGAGAAAAAAGAAAAGTTTTCTCCCCTCTTTATGTTTTAGGAAGGAGGGAAGATAATTGGGCGATAGTTATACTTGGAAGAACCTCGTTGCTTTACATACAAATCCTATTACATGGGCTGAGGAAGGTTTCCAACTTTTTTCTTCGGAGTTTGAAAATAGTAAGGAAGTTAAGACACAAAAAACACGACTTGAAAACCAAATAAAGCTCTTACAAGGACAAGAACAAAAGGTATATGGGCGATTTTTTAAAGATTGTAACACGTATGATGACTTTATTAAAAGGCTTCGGGAGCTATTTGATACAAAACATAACGTTGATATGCAGATAATCCAGAACTTCGCCGCAGAAAAAATTCAAGTTCTATTAAATAAGAATTTTGGAACTCAAATAATGCCTTCTAAGAACCTTGTTACAGAAATAGAAATTATAAATCCAGATGTAACAAAAATTGATATTGGTAATATATTAAAAGGAACGTCTGGAAACTTTAAGTTATCCAATAATATAATTAAGCTTGATATTAGAATGGATGACGCCGGAATTAAAGCAATGAAAGAACTGTTAAATAAAGCGCAAGGAAAGCACTTTCATACGAATTCTCTTGGAACAGATTGTATGAAAGCCTATCTCAAGCATCTCGTAGTTGAAAAAAAATTACCAGAAGAAACACAGAAAGAAAAAATTCAGGCAATAACCAAAGGGTTTCACACTACGAAATTTATTGGAGATTCAGACTTGAGATATACTCTTGCAGATATTAAAGATGAATCTAAAAAAGCTGATATACAACGCGCAACTGATAAGATTAAAAAGTTTTTTTGTTCATCAGAGGGATTAAATGTATTAAATGGCAGTCATGCGCTGAGGATAGCATTTGAGAAAACATGGAAAGATAATATAATTAACATAGAGCATGGTATTGCTTTTTTCTTAAAAGGTGGTACTTTAACTTACTTGAATGGAGCGTTTGGAGAATTTCAAATGGCTTTGCTATCTAATTATATATTATATCGTACCGGCGGCACAAAAGATTCTAAATTGTTCTCTAAAATTTCTAACACTATAGGACAAACAGAGCAAGCTAAAGTTGATGTCACGTTTCTTGGTAATTTAGGAATACAAGTAAAAAACTATAATCCCTATACTTACAATTATAACCCTATAGAAACGAATACTACTGCAGAATCTTTTTTAAATAAATTAGGTACTAATGGCCAAGATGTATCTGCTGATGACAAGTCTCAGGTATTGTCTTTAACATCATTTTTGGCTAACTATGCTTTTTCTCAAGATTATCGAGCGATGTCAGCAGGACAAGGTACAATACCATCAGTAGAAGAGGTAGAAAAATCTCTCGAAAATTATGCAGGTGAGTTATATAATCTTTCAATAATTCAGTCTACCCCTCAGTCTAAAACTTATTCTGATACTGTTTTATTCTATTCATTTAGTGGAATGTATCTTGTACCGGCTTCAGTTATTCTTCAAGCAGTTTATGACAATCTTGACAAGAATAACCGCACTAACATAAGAGTTTCCATAAAATGGGATGGAGATGGTTTGTCATCAGAAGACATGAAAAAAGGACAAGGAAATCATAATACCCCCTATTGGACAAAGTATTGGCATCGAACAGTAAAAGGCTTAGGATATCAAGAGACTGAATGGAGCCGTCAATCCGCACAAGATACAAAGATTAAAAACTTATTAAGTGTTACACGTATTAAAACAGGCTTTAAAGTAACAAATGGTTTTGATAACAATGGTAAAATAGATATTGCCGGACGTTTAGACCTTAGTAAATACAAATTATTTAAATAAACTGACTTTTTAACTGAGAATTGGGAGAAATAAAAGTCAACTAATTGGAGGTTACTATGAAACTAAAAAACTTTCTCTCCCTCGGTGTGTTCTTACTAATCTGCGGGCTATTGTCCGCCGCAACTGTAAGAACAATACCTGCGGAGAAATCAGCGGACGGAACGCTTAATACAACTACAACGTCCATTGTCTGCGAAACCACCACCGAGGAAGAGACGGTTATAATTGAAACTGAAACTGAAACCGAAATTATAACCACAACGAAAGCAATCGAAACTACAACGCGCGCGACTATAAGAAAATCGAAAGCGTCAATGCATGTGCCGTCAGAGATTTCTAATTTTAAGTCGTATATGGATTATCGAACGATAACCCGCGGCGCGCAACTTGAATTGCAGAAACAAGCTTATACAGATGCTAATGGCTGCCGCAAGGTTGGTAATTACTTCTGCATAGCGCTTGGCTCGTATTATGGAAGTGAAATTGGTGCTAAGTATCGTATTCATCTCTCGGACGGTACAAGCTTCCTTGGAATACTGGCCGACCAAAAAGCGGATAAGGACACAAACGCAACAAATCAATATACAATCTACAATCGAGATATTATTGAGTTTATTGTTGATACTAATCGTCTGCCTTCCGCAGTACAACTAAGTGGGTCGCTTAGTTCTTTGGAAAAGTTTGAGGGGAAAGTCGTAGGAATCGACAAACTTTGACTTTTTTAAACATTTTTGATATAATATAAGTGTAATATAGGAGAGAAAGGGAGGTAAAAGGAAATGCTTATGGGATTTGATATGTTTAATGATTGCCTTGAAACGATTGAGGAATGTGAGGATAAGAGGGAATCATTAGCAGAACTTGGCATTGAATTTTCGGATAGCTCAATTGTGGAAAAGATGGAAAACAAACTGATCGAGATCGTTCTTGCTGCGGCGCCGACCTCAAACGAAGCCAATGTTATCCTTTGGTGGATGTGGGAGAATGGTTTTGGTAAGAATCGAAGCCCCCTAAGTTGGAACGGGCGTATTCAATACTTGAATAGCGCGGAAGAGCTTTGGAATTTCATCAACAAAGGAGCAAAGGGAGGAAGGGAGGCTTAATTAAGCCTCTCTTTCTTTTTTTAGTTGGAGGTAGTAGTGAAGAGAGTTAAGAGAGCATTGTTGTTTTGTCTCTTTGGGTTTCTTATAGTTATAATCTTTTCATTAATCTTAGATTCTAACTTACAAGGCGCGCAAGAGTCAAAACCTATCAAAGAAGATGAACCGAGTACATATGGCGTTGGCAGTTATGTGGATCTGTTTATACTGGACGGGTCGCCGCATTGTGAGTACCTGTTTGTAGATGTGATTGTAAATGGAAAGCTTACTCATGTAGATGAGGATACCCATACAATTATACTCCAAGACCTCAATGATGAATCTCGATACTTGCGCGCGATTGTACCGAAAGAAAAATGGACAAAAGTAAAATTCTTCTCAAAAGGACAAAAAATTTATATCAGCGCTTATGCAACCAAACTAACCTACTTTAATGAACCAATAGTAGAGGTTCGTGAGATAGGAAAAATTTGAATTTTTTCCCTTCCTTTAGTATAATATTTATAGAAAATGAAAGGAAGGAAAGAATATGTCTATGACCAGAGGGTTGGACTATGTTAGCGAGCTTGCGAATGGAAAGCAGATTTACAAAGAGGCAAAAAATCTGTTAGCATTTTCTGACTGTGTGTATAATTGCGGTGGTTTTGCATTAGGAATTCCGGACTGGTATCTTCCGTATGCCGACGATGGTGAGTATGAGTCAGCAGAACTGGACGAATGTTATTACCAGTATTGTGACGACTTTCACCCGGGTTATGGCAAGCGATATGCAAAAGCCTGTACTGCGCGCGGTCGTATTATGGTTAATTTTATGGTAAATACGCTTGACTATGTGCGAGAGATTCAGCATTCGTCGGAGATAAGGGATGACGAGTATCTGGTTCTTTTCCGAGCTTCTGGTGATGACTTCCATTTTATAAGACGAATGGAAGATGGCTCGTGGGCGCACAAGATGGGCAATTCCAAAATCAAAACGCTTACGCGAAAAGAGATTGAGCCTGCTTGGCACGCAACGCATAATAATTACCAAGGAAAAGTTTTCCTTTTGGCTGTGAAAAAGCAGCACGACCAGCCCGAATATTAAGAGCTTTGAAATTTTTGAAATTCTATGGGAATTTTAGTATAATATATATAGAAAGTGAAAGAGAAAGAAAGAAAGGGGAGGCTTCTGAAATGACTAAGATGACTGAATGTTATCCTTGCTTCCGTGAAAATATAACCGCTGATATAAATGCTCTTGGACTTCAGGACGAAGTTATCTATTGTGAGAATAACGGTTATGATAGAGTCGTTTATGATGAAGATACCGATGTAACGGTTTGGTCAGGAGCCTCCCGCCTTGTATTTCCTTATCACAACCTTGTTTGTAAACTTCCCGTAACCAAGATAGCTCGTTGGGAAGAGAACGAAGACGGTGAGTGGGGAGAAGAGGAATATCGATGTGATTTTGATGACCATTGCGCGGTGGAGTTAGAGAATTATGAACTTTCTATTAAGGAAGGACTTGATAAAGCTTTCGCGCCTTGTGAGTTTTATGATATGGTGAACGGTATTCCGGTCTATGTTATGGAGCGAGCAGAAAGAATGGAAAAGGGAATAACTCCCTCAAAAGAAACTTCCGAAGCTTGCGAGAAAGATGAGCTTGACTATTCTTGGGACGCTTCACTTTGGGAAGTCTTTGTCCAGTATTATGGTATTGAGTTTTGTAAGAGATTGACTACTTTTCTTCAAGATAATTATATAAATGATATTCGCTTTGAGAACTGCGGAATGATTAACGGACGACCTGTTCTTATTGACTATTGTGGATACTGGGGAGATTAAAAAATGGAAGATGTTTTTATGGTTTCGTTTTTAAACAAAGAAAATTTCCATAAGTTTATGGATATAGCACTTGACGAAAGCTGGGAATGTATTGTAAGTGCCGACTGTGAGGGAGTTCCAATGGTTCAGGTTAGTTCTGTTGCACAGTATGGCGGTCCAGTGGCTACTTGGAAAGAGCAGGAGTAATATAAAAGGCGGGCTGCGGCAGTCCCGAGAGTGGGCGAGGTTCGATTCCTCAAGGAGTTTCTGTTCGACTCAGGCTTCAACGGTTCAAACTCTTATCTATGCGCGCACCTTCTAATTTATTTAATAGCCTTTCTTCGGTCTCGTATAGCACAATGACGACGGTCTGGCACACAGATACGAAATACTGACTAAAGGCGTATATAGCGCGCAGTGAAAGAACGGACAGATTACCGGTAGGCATTAGTTTATACCGGTGACTAATGCCTCTGTCCGTTTGGTATGCACTCTTAGCTTAGCTGGTAAAGCATTTGATTTTTAATCAAACGAGCGTGGGTTCGACTCCCACAGAGTGTACCAGAAGGTCGGTTCGATTCCGACTCGGTGGTTGAGGTCTGGTGAGAAGAGAGGTAGGTTCGATTCCTACAAAGCACTGGTGAGCAAAACGACCAAAGGTTTGAGGGTGTGCCATTCGGCGGTAATGACCTTCGCGCGGCGAGAAAACCCTCATCGCTTGAATACAATGCGGGCAACCGCTTAGAATAGGAGAGAAATATTTATGAAGATATACTGGTCAATTCTTACAAATCGAGGCTATCCTACGAAAGAAGATAAGCTAAGAGAAGAAGAAGAATATCTGCGTCAGTTAGAAAAAATTCGTTTAATGCTGGGCGCAGAGAAAGAGTCAAACAAAAGAGAAGAAGAGTTTGAGGTGCTTGTAGATTCGATTAAGAGCCTATACGAAACCGTCAGTATAAAAAGAGCCGACTGCGAGGAACAAATCGAAAATGCGAAAGCAAAAATAGAAGCCGCGCGCGAAGAGTATGAGCGGGTCACAGAGACAGGAAAGAAAATTATCGACTGTAATATGAGTATAATAGAAGAATTTGAGTGCGCTCAGAGAGAAACTTTAGAAGAGCTATTGAGTATTTTTTACAAGCACAATGGAGACTTTACCGAAAAAGAGTTTAAAGAGCTTGAGAACTTGATAATGAAGTAAAATAAAAACAAGAACCATACGAGCTCCTAATTCGTATGGTTTTCATTTACTTTGGAAGATTTAATGTCTGATAAATATTTAATTAATTAAGGTGGTGGTCTTATGTCACATATTTATGTGACGGGTTAGCGACACTCATGGTAATATCGATTGCCAAAAATTTAATACCCCTTACTTCCCTGCGGCGGAGGGCGATTATGTTATAATTTGTGGAGACTTCGGCGCAGTGTGGGACGGGACAGAGGAAGAGCAGAAGTTGCTGGACTGGTATAACGATAAGCCTTGGACGACTTTGTTTTGCGATGGAAATCACGATAATTTTGACCTTCTTTCAAAGTACCCCGTGGAAGAGTGGAATGGTGGAAAGGTTCATCGAATTAGACCAAAAGTCCTCCATTTGATGCGCGGGCAGGTCTTTACGATTGAGGGTAAGACATTTTTTGTAATGGGCGGCGCATCGTCGATTGATAAGGAATATCGGACAGAAGGATTAAATTGGTGGGCAGAAGAAATTCCAAGTTTCCGCGAGATGGACGAGGGTTTCGCAAACTTAGGAAAAGTTGGGTATAAAGTTGATTATATGATAACTCATAGTGCGCCGACAACGGTATTAACTTCAATTAATCCAACTTATAAGGCTGATGCAGTCACGAGATATTTAGAGACTGTGCGACAGAATGTTAAATTTGGATGGCATTATTTCGGTCATTATCATATCGATAAAGATTTTTTAAATTATAAGGCTACTTGTCTTTATAATGCGTGGTGTCGTTTACCAAAGGAAAATTGATATTTTCTTTTTTATATAGTATAATATATATAGAAAGTGAAAGGAGAGAAAGAAATGAACTACTGGGAAGAAATTGCTAAGAAAGTTGCGGAAGACTTCGGTGTTATGGTAGACGATGAGGACCGCTTCTTTGTTTGCCCCGAATGTGGTGAGCCGATATATGAGGACGATTGGAAAGAGAGCGATTGTCTTGGTATTGATGGCGAAGCTTGGTATTGCCCGATTTGTGGAGAGCTTTTAGTAGAGAGATAAATAAGGAGGACCAATGCACTACTATACCGATTTAAAAATCAATATTGTCCAGCGGCATGACGATGGTCTTTTCTACAATGCGGCGGACGGTATGATTGAATATGAAATGGCAAAGGCGCTTTGTAGGATTGGAAGCCGGTTTGATATAGAGGACTATGTGATGCACACTTTCGCGGGAGTTGTCGAGCTTGATATCTTTGACTTGTTAGAAAGTAAGAAGATGAGTTGGACAAGACGCGTCGAAGATATGCTCAAGCTCTCAAAAGAATTTCCAAATTACTATTTCCGACTCGAGGGTCATGGAGAAGATTGGGGAGACTTTTGGTGTGAGTGGTATTATAATGGAAAAACCTATCATGCGGCGGGCACCACTGTCTATGAAAGAGATTGGATTATAGAAGATGAGGGTCAGAACTTTACGGATTTTCTGACAGGAGAATATTGAAAGGAGAATACAATGGAAATTATCTATCGAGCACTGGCGAACACTTCTAAAGAAAAAGATTTTTCTACAAAAGAAGAATGCGAGGAATATGAGCGAATCAATCTTCTAAGAATGTGGTCGATAAGTGGAACTTCAACAACCGACCCGGCTAATGGTTATTTTGTTGAAGTTAGAGATGATATGACTGCATTTTGGCTTAAAAAGCTGTATCCTAATGAGAACTGGAAAGACTTGGGCACGGAGGGGGTTGGAATTTACCGTTGGGATATGGCTCTTGAGCGCTATGAGAAGATTAGTTTTTATAACTACGATATGGTAAAAAATTTTATTGAGAATAATCGTGATAACCTATCAGAATGGTTATGATTCGAGGTCGCGCGCATTGTATAATTATATAAAGTGAAAAGGAGATAATAAAAATGGAAGTAAGAACTATATATGTAGCTTTTCCGGGAACCTCTTATGAAACATCATTTAAAACCGAAGAGGAATGTCGTAATTACGAGAGGACGATGACTCCAGAAATGTGGGACATGAAATGTAATAGAACCTTCAATGGAGAGGAAGCCATGTTTATAGAGGTAGGCAAAGGTATGATGCCGGTTCTATTTGATAAATATGGAAAGAAAAATTTTCCCGGACTTGATGAAGAGGACTATGGATGCTTCTATTGGGACGATTACGATGAAGTATTTCGCTATCTTGATGAGGAAACGATGAGGAGAGTTCAGAGGTTTATGGACAGGCACGAAACAAAGTCTTGTTAATAATGCGAGCGAAGGTTGCGCGCATTGAATATTGATGAGAATTGGACACTACTGCGCGGCGGTAGTGTCTTTTTTGATAAGAAAAGAGGGTCGCGCGCATCGTAGGTTAGAGAGAAGGTAGGTAGGAAGTAGGAGTCTTTTTTTTAGAAATTCGAAAAATGACCGAAAAACGTAGAGGAAATAGTAGGTTTCTTCTACTTCTTAATGTAAGTAGAAATATAAGTAAAAATACAAGTATAATTGTAAGTATAAATGTAAGTATACTTATAAGTATACTTGTATTTTTATTTGTAAGTATACTTATAAGTATACTTACATTTATACTTATAATCTAACTTACAATAATTCCTTTTTCTTTCTTCGTAATAACCCCTTTCTCCTTTTGCACATTTAGCATCGAGCGCGATGCGCGAGAGGCGGTATGGCGCGAAAGGAGAAAGGGCTTGTAAGCCGAATTGTAAGTTTTTTGTAAGTTGGATTATAGGTATACTTATAAGTATACTTATAAGTATTTGGAAATTTTTTCGGAAAAAAACGAGAGGAGGAGGAGGGGAAGGGAAACGAGGGGTAGTGTGGGTCGACTTACAAGTATACTTATAATCTAACTTATAAGTATTTGGAAGTTTGCCGAATGGGGAAGGGGAACTTGTGGAAGGGGGAACGCAAAAGGGGCTTTGGTTTTTCCTCGGTTTTTCGTGGGCTTTCGCCCCGGTCGCTAACTCGTAAGCCGACTTACAATAAGACTTGTAATCCTACTTATAATCCCTCGTATTGCCCACATACCTCCGTCGTCGCAAGGGGAGGGACGGCCGTTGGTACCTTTGGCATGGCGGAGCTATAGTTGGGAAAACGCGGCGGCGAAGGGAAAGGAGCGCAAAGAGGGGAAAAGGTTATGAAAACCTGTTAGTATCTGTAAAAGTGGTTAAGAAGCTATAAAAGTGGTTAAGAAGCTATAAAAGTGGCTCCCCAAATTTTGTAGATTGTAAAATTTTTTATAAGTATAAGTGTAAACTTAGGTGTAATCCTTTTTGTAAACTTACTTGTAAACTTACAATAATGGCGAGACCCCGGTTGAACCGTAACGGATTGTGGGCGAAAAATTTTGGGAAAATTTTCCAAAAAATCGCAAAAAATTGTAGAAATTTTCCAAAAAAAATCGCAAAAATTTTCCAAAAAATTGTAGAAATTTTCCAAAAAATTGTGGAAAATTCCAAAAAAATTCCGAAAAATCCTACGAAAATTTTCCAAAAACCTCTTCTCCTACCTATAAATCTGCGCGCAACCCTAAAAGTTTTTCTTCACACATTACCTAACCCACTCTCTAAACCATAAAAATATATTATTTTCCTTCTTACTTTCTTTTCTTCCGAACAACTCTTCCGATTTATCTTTTCGTTGCCAAAAAACATTGAATTTTTCGGAGCGGGTTTATCTATGTCTTAGTTTACTTTGAATGCGCGCACTTCACTTAACTAAAGCGATTTAAACGGGAGCGGGTGCCGCGCATCGTAGGTTTAAATGTAAGCCCTCTTGTAGGTTCTTACTCACAGCTTCACCAGTAAGCCGAACTCACATTCAAACCCGCTCCTAAACCTACACTTTAACCCGCTCCCAAACCTACACCATCTCCTAAAAATTTGAAAACTTTCTCCTTTTGGACTATAATATATATAGAAAGTGAGAGAGATAAGAGCGATACGAGCCTGCAACCCGTATTATTTTCCAAAAACCAAATGTTTTTGGCGCTCCTAAGCGTTCATATCCACGTCCATGCCATGAACCCGCTCTCTCCTACTTCCCAATCTACTAAAAAAATTTTGTGAAAGGAAGAATTGTAAATGACACAGAGAGAATTTTTTGAAAACATCCACGAGGGAAACACCGTTACTGCCGAGATGGAGGAGTATGCTATAGCTGCTCTTGCCAAGCTTGACAAGGCTAACGATGCACGCCGTGAGCGCCAGTCGAAGAAGGCGCAGGAGAACGCACCCCTGCTTGCGCGCATTGAGACGGATATACTCACGACCGAGCCTACGGTCGCGGCGAATGTTGCGGCAATACTTGGTACGTCCACTCAGAAAGCCAGTGCTCTGCTTCGTGCTCTTGTGGCGGAGGGTCGTGCGCAGGTTCAGGATGTTAAGGTCACTGGCAAGGGCACGCAGAAGGGCTACTTCAAAGCCTAAGCAAGTCCGACTTGAGAGCGGGCGCGCATTATTGTAAGTTAATGTATGCACTGGCGTAGGAGAAAGACCAAGGGATAACCTTGGTCTTTTTTCTTTTACTGCGCCCGCTTCAGTTCACTAAAGCAGCTCATACAAAATTTGACTTTGGCCCGCTCGCAGCTCCCTCAAGTTTTATTGTAAACCCGCTCGCATCGCAGCTCACACAGCTCCACCTACGCAGCTCATCTACGTCCCAGCTCATACGCAGCTCATCTCCAGCTTATGCAGCTGCCTAATCGCAGCTCGTTTCGCAGCTCATCTACCCGCTTATATGCCCGCTCCCAGCTGGGAGCGGGTTCTGTCTATGTCAGGACCTATCAGCGAGCGCGCGGATTATGCACGGGAAAAATTTTTGGAAAGAATTTTAATATAGAATTACAATATAAAATTACAATATGGAATTACAATATGAAATAAAAAATTTGTCAATACTTTTGAAGAAAAATAAAAAATGGAGTTGGGACGTGTAACGTCCCAACCCACCCAAAAAGAAATAAGAGGACTATTGCCCTCTTACTTCTATAAAGGAATATTCAGTTTAGGAAAGTGAATACGAATTGATAAGACGCTTTCCGTTTGCCACCTGTGCGACAATGAGATGATTCTCATTGACAAGCTGTCGGAGCAGTGCATTTGCTTTCTGAGAAGTAATTTCCACCTTTTCGGCAACCTCTTTTCCTGTCATCGGTACACCCTCTACAAAGCAAGCAAGTATGCTCTCTTTAATCTCATCGTTCTCTTTCTGTGCAGGCGTGCGATAATTCTTTCTCTTTTCGGCTCTCTCATCGAGCTTTTCAAGTTCCGCGGTTGCGTGCTCTATCATCTCATCAGTGATAGTGCCGCCGCTCTTAATGCTCTCGAAGAAATTTCTCTGTGTCATAGTCTTTTTTCCTTTCTCGTTTTATAGTCTGTCGTTGACTTATTAGTTTTTCAAGAGGTTTACTTCCTCTTGATTACAGTTATATTATACTCTTATATAGTAGAAATGTCAACACTTGATTTGGGACGTATAACGTCCCAACTTAGATTTTCGGTAAAAGAAAAAAGAGGGTCATCCCCTCTTCTCTCTTTTTTCTTTTATGAGTTTATTCTGTTCTCGCTGTTTTTCATCTCTCGCAATTTTCTTTTGCTTTTCCTCGGCTTTTTTCTTTGCGATTTCTTTTTTCTTTTTCTCGTTTATCTCGTATTCTTCCGCAAGAGAATACGCATCAAAAATATCACCATCACGGCTGCCCGAGGGAATACTCACCGCAATTTTCATAAAAGCTTCATCACCGTTTTCGTAGACAATCGGAAATGCTACTTCATTATTCTTTATCCGAATAGCCTCGTTGCCCTGTGATTCAATAAAATCCATTAGTTCTTTTATGAAAGAATTACGCATTTTTTCATTTTCTTGCTTTCTTGTCATATTTTTATCTCCTTTCCTTTTTTACAAATAAATTATACCATAACTTTTTTAAAAAGTCAACATTTGACTTGGGACGTTTGACGTCCCAGTTTTTCGGTAAAATTGAGAGTGGGAATAATCCCACCCTCATTTTTCTTTACTCGGTTATCGAATAAGAATTGACAAGACGCTTGCCATTCTTAATTTCCTCAACGGAAAGTTTGCCCTCGCCCACAAGCTGGCGAAGAAGTGCGTTCGCTTTCTGCGGAGTGATACCGACAGACTCGGCAACCTCTGCACCCGACAGAGCAACGCCCGCGGTAAAGTGAGTGAGAATAACAGCCTTGATATCCTCGTTTTCCCTCTGCTTTTTTGTGGGCGTATTACGGCGATACTCTGCCTCGTGGGCAAGCTTGGCAAGTTCCTTTTCGGCGAACTTGTTCATATCCTCGCTGATGTTTGCCTCGATAACTGCGTTGTAAAAATCCTTTCTTGTCATAACTTTTTTTCTTTCTCGTTTTATAGTCTGCCGTTGACTTATTAGATATTCAAGAGTTCTTTTTCTTTTCCCTCTTGATTACAGTTATATTATACTCTTATAAGGTAGAAATGTCAACACTTGATTTGGGACGTATAACGTCCCATCTGCGGTGGAGAAAAAAGTGATGATTGCTCACCACCTTTTTTCTTTATTCGACTTCTCCTATTATCTTAAACGGAAAAAAGATAATTCCACGGGAGAATTTATGCTTTGTCTTTTTTCCAATTAGCGAAAATATTTGTGATTCAATTTCCGCGTCATCAATCGCACAATGTGCCTCGACAAAATTCTCATCTTGCATTAAAAACTGATATGCTGTTTCTGCCGAAGTAGAAAAATATTTTCCGCTACTTGTGAGACGGTTATTATCATAACAAAATTCTCTAAAATCATCATTATTGAGTAGATGTTTACAAGCAAGACCCCAAACATCAAAGAGCAGATATTTTTTATTTCGGAAATAGAAATAATCACCATTGAAGTTTGAACCGCTTTTATTATTATTTAGAATATAGTCGCATTTTTTCTTTTCGGAATTTATAAAGTTATCATAATCGCCCGAATATAGCGCGCGGATATATTTTTCAGTAAAGGGAATTGCTTTTTTAAAATCGAACATTGAATTATAAGCACCAACAGCGGAAACGACTTGTAAATCGTTTTCAAAATTTTCCGCGAAAGAATCCCACTGCATACAGGATATTTCTTTATTAGAAAGCCTTTCAATATATATCGGGCGTTTTATTGCATAATAAGCAGTATCAAAAATTCTCGTATCGAAAAATATTTCCGATATCAAACAGCTTACACGCTTGTATATATTGCCGTTGATATCGATTATTTGATAGCCGATATCATATATCAAAGGCTTTGCAATAGCTATTTTCTTTTTGTTTTCCGGTGATTCCATTTCAGAAACAAATGGCAGAGTTGCCGTCTCACAATCAAGAATCATATAATACTTTCTTCTTTTGTCGAATTTTTCCATTTTGGTTGGTTCCTTTCTTAATTTCTGATAGTATTATACCACGGAGACAAAAGAATGTCAACACCGGAGTTGGGACGTATGACGTCCCATCTTTACCTATAATTTTGCCTTGTGAGAAAAACCCACAAGGCGCGCGTCACTTTTTTGATTCGGAAACGAAATATTTTCCGCCATATTTTTCTGCAATTTCAATTACCTTTTCGGTATCTTCTCCTGTGGCACAAAAGCAATTAAAGATTACATATTTGTCTATATCGATATAATTAAAGGGAATTGAATTCGTATTAAAGTATTCCGAAAAAACTTCGGGGGACACCCCGCGTGGGATTGTAAGTTCAACTTTCCATAATTTTTCTTTCCGAAATTTTTCTTCCAACCATTTAACAAAGAACACGCCAATAAAATTAGCAACTGCAACGACAATAACTTTAAACCACAACGGCAGTTCGCATACAGTATATACAACTACGACGGTATACAGTCCGAAAGCGATTGCATTTATAATACTTGCGCTCACTTTGCCGCATTTTATTGTGGCAAGAGATTTTATTGTTTGGATTATAACATTTAGAACATTTAGGATAATAAAAATTAAAATTAGTTCCTTTGACATTTTTCTGTTCCTTCCTTTTGTTGTTGTAATTATTATACAATTTTTCCTGCAAAAAGTCAAGAGAGAAAATGGGACGTATTACGTCCTAACTTATGGGGGGAGCGGGCAAGTTGCCCTTACTCTCCAAAGATTCTATCTTCAAAAAAAATCATACAAACAAAATCATGTATTATTTTATCTTCTTCGGGTATTTCGCGGCTCTGTTCTACAAAAGCGTCGGGACTGTAATTTTTAAGCATTTTCATTAAAGTATAACTGGTATAAATTTCTGAATACTGGGAATTTAAATCCTTGTACAGTTCTTTTTTTTCTTCCGTACTCATTGTCGGATATACTTCTCCGTCAAAAATTTTTTCGAGAGCATAAACATCTCGCTCACTGGTGAAATTAAAATAATAGTTAAGTCGAGTTTCAAATTCGGAAAAAGTCATAATTTTATATTCCTTTCAATTTTTATATTTATTCTTGTACTTTCTCTTGAGTACATTTATATTATATATTATTATGTTCTATTTGTCAATCCTACTTTTGGGACGTCCAACGTCCCAACCCACAACGCAGATGTGACAATTTATCACATCGCGCGAAGTATATTTAGAATATTATCAACATCATATGCAGTGCCATTCCAAGAAGTGCGATTATTTTCTTCATCGTCAAAAAGAACTCCACTTCTTCCTATATGCTTTGGTGTACCATACGGAATTATATCAATATGAGAAAAACGAACGCTTGCAAGATGTTTAGAAAGCCAATTTATTTTTGCCTTTTTAACAATTTCCTCATATTCTTTACTGGAATTTTTTGCAGTCCACGAAACAATTCCTATTTCATATCCCTGTCGCAAAAGACGATTCAGCAGCCGAGCAAGCACTTGTAAATTGACGAGCGGGCGAGCGTTTTCGTAGGCGTCAGCTCGTTCGTTTACAATATCATCAAGCCACCCATTGACACCGTAAAGGTCTGCAATAGTGCCATCCATATCAAACCATATCTGTTTAGTAGTCATTTCTTCGTTCCTTTCTCTTGATTACATTTATATTATACATCATTGTATATGAGAAGTCAAGACCGAAGTTAGGACGTATTACGTCCTACCTTTCAGAGAAGAAACCGCGTGATAAAATATCACGCGGGCATTGTTAGTCGGGAAATTCTCTTACAAGAAAATAGTCGGGATTTTCAAGTCGATTTTTTATTAGTTCTTCTGTTATCTCTTTAAGAAAGTCTTGAGATAAATGTGACATAATTACTCCATGGTAATAATTATCTGTAATAAATTCCCATAGGGCATAATCATCATTTAAAATTTCTTCTTTAACATATTTTGTTGCTTCTTCTTCTGTTAATATTTCTTCATTTTCATAATCATAATAAACTTTCATTCGTCGTCATTCCTTTCGGTAAAGTTTTCCGCAAAATAAACGTCATCGCACTTTTCAATATCATCTATAAATTCTTCCCAGAAATTCTCCTGTGACAAACACCAACGGAGATATTTATAATAACCGCCATAATCAACCAGACAATCAATTAAATCAAATAATGACATTTCTTTTTTTGCAAATTCTCTTGCTTCTTTTTCTGTTTCGCCCGCGGGTTCACCGCAATAATTATACCACATTTTTTTAATTCCTTTCTTTATTTTCTGTATATATTATAACCTAAATTTTGGGAAAAGTCAACGACAGTATTGGGACGTGTGACGTCCCAGTTGGAATTTTTGGAAAAAGTTGCGGTTAAACCGCAACCTCTTCCCGAATATTCTTCAACATCTCATCGAGTTCGGCTTTCGTTCCGCCGAGTTCGAGATTTACAAGAATATCCTGTATTTTCTGCCGTTTCTCATCATTTAATTTTCTGTTCTTTTCCCGTACTGGAACATATTCTTTTTCGCCAAAATTACAAGTGTAACTTACAATATGCTTTTCCTCTCCGTTCCACGAATTTACTGTAAACCCGTGTTCTTTAATTACCTTTTTCGCGGCGGCATCAAATTCTTTTGTCATTTTTCCAAGAATGTCCTCTACTTCATTTTTCTTCTCAGAATAATCTTTAGAGCAATTTTTAATCAGGGGGTTATAAATTTCGTTGACTGTTTCCTCGACATATTCTCTAATTATTTTCGTAACTCTCATTTTTTTTCTTTCCTTTCAATTCTTTATGTTTTATTTTTGTACTTCCTCTTGAGTACATTTATATTATATACTAAAACCTAACCCTTGTCAACACTGGACTTGGGACGTATTACGTCCCAATTCCGAATTTTGGTATATTCTTCTTCCGCATATAACCAAAATTTCTAACTCATAAAAAAATTTTACAAGCGCGAAGTGATAAAATACCACTTCGCGCGTTGTAATTAAGAACTTATAAGTGCTGCACCGACACAATACACAAATGCAATAATTCCTATAAACATAAGACAATTAACAACTTCCATTTTTCTTTACCTTTCTAAATTTAATCTCGGAGTGGGCAATTATTTTTTGGAATTATTTTCTTCTTTATGAAACAGACACAAAAATTTATATAAAATTTTCGCAAGTCGCAGCTTCATTCTTTTCTCGAATTTTATCAGCTTTTCCTCATAGCAAAATCCCGTAATAACTAATATTACTATAAGTATATCAAATACTGTTTGTATTGCAAACTTCATTTCTAAACTCATATTATTACCTCTCCTTTATTTTCTATACTTATTATATACTATTTTCCCTAAAAAGTCAAATATAATTTTGGGACGTATGACGTCCCAATAGTTTCCGCTTTATTTAAAACGCTCAATTTTCCAAAAAATAAACCTCAGTCTAAACTGAGGCTTACTTTTATCGCAGCTTGTATTTTTTTCTGTAATTCGATATCATCAATTTTTCCATAAAAATTTCCGATTCTCGACTTATCAATAACTCTTATCTGCTCCATCAATATGCAGGTGTCGCGCCCGTGTAGCTTGAGCGGAATATGTGTAGGAAGTGGGCGTTTTGTAGCCGTGGTAAACGGAGCTATTATAGTCGTAGGTGAATATTTGTTACCCATATTATTTTGGAGAATTATACACGGACGGATGCCGCCCTGTTCACTGCCAAGGTTTTTTCCTAAATCACAATAATAGATATCATACTTTTGCATTAATATGTACCGCCTTTCTTTTTGTTGAGTCTATTATACCACAGTATAAGCCCGATTGCAACCCGATAGATGGGACGTCCGACGTCCCAACTTCATAGTGCGATATAAACATATACGGCGTGACAAGGTATCACATCATAGATATAAAGATGAGCGGGCTTATAAGCCCGCCCTTGTCTACTTGTCATTGATAGGTAACTACCGCCCCTATCTCCTCGAGCCGCGCTGATACTTCATCCGATTCATTCATCAGTTCGAGGTAATACTCGAGCGTTCGTTCATATTCATTTAATAGCTCATCGGTCGGATTTTTAGCATATGCAGCCCTAAAAAGTTCGAGGTGCTTATCTTCATATTCTATCCAATAACTAAGCTCATTTAAAGTATCAATTAAAGTGTAAGCAAGTTCTGTCATTTTAGGGTCTGTCTTTACAAGTTTACAACGGGTCATTTTAAAGTCTCCATTCTATATAATAGGTGGAGGGGCGGCGGTTGTCCGCCCCTCGCTCGGTTTACTTCGTCGGATTCACCGTCCAGCCGGCTTGTTTTGCGAACTGTTCAAGGCTGATGCCGTACTGTTCGAGCATATCCCACATTGCATTTTGCTTTTTGAGACTGTTATTTTGAACGGCTATTCTATCGTAATACCAGTCACCGCCAGCCTTTTTTATATTCTGCATAGGGGTTGTAGCCTTGTATCTCATCAGGTCATATTCAATAAGACCGTTCATAAAAATATTCATAGGTATAACATAATACTGTTTTTCAACGGCTATCTCCGCGCTATAGCGTGGGCAGTAAATCATATAATCGTTTTTATCGGCAATGCTTTTTACAATCGCGCCGTTTCGGTCGAGTTCGGCGAGTTCGACGCCGCCTTGCTTTATTTCAAAATTGCACATTTTGCCGTTGACTTTTTTCCGCATATCAATTTTTCCGAGCTCTTTGCATACGGCGTCGGCGCGGTAATCGTTGCAATAGTAGCGCACGAGCCCCTCGGATGTTTTACCGAGCGCGCCAGAGTCTACGCCCTTTTGCGGTCTTTTGTTTTCAGTTTCGAGGGCTTTTTTCAGACTTTCGGCGAGTTGTACTTTTTTTTGCTTTTTTGTCATTTTAGAACTTTCCTCTCATATGTAATTTTTGCAGTCCCTCTTGACTACGGTTATATAATAACCCGTAAATATGAACTGCGTATGAATAAATTGTGAATAATTTATGAACTTTAAAAAATCTTTTTAATTCTATTTTAATATGCCTTTATAGCAATTATCTTTATAATGCCGCATAGGAAAAATGCCTTGTCACTGTTATTTTTCTTTTTTGTAAATACCCGGGTGATTTCTGGTAACTTTTTATTTTCTAAAAACGAAAAATCGGCGGGCTGGCTACAAAATACTACGAACTTCAAAAATTTAATATTCTTTTTTAGAAAAATTTTCCGTAGTCCAAAATTTGATTTTCCCTAAAATTCTCGGTATAATATAAATGTAAGCAGTACATAGGCCCTTAACTAAGGTATCCTGCCTAAGTTCCCTCCGTCTATGTGCCCACCTATATAAAAACTTACTAAGGAGGATTATTCCTTTGAAAAACCGCCTACAACTAAACTGGGAACTCCCTACCGCAAAAGAACGAATCGAGTTCCTGTCTCGATATATGGAAGGTCTTCCCTTCGAACCATCGCCCGCAGAACTCGAGACTTGCGCCGCGTATGTGCTTTGGGGGTTTGACGAGGACGGAAAAAATGGCGAACAAAAAGGTCAATATGACCTCGGCCGCAAACGTAAGTCATGGACACAAAAAGAACCCACTTCCCTCGACGAACTTGTAAGTACAACCGGAGAGTCCGAAATTCTTCCCAAGTCCTATGTTCCAACCAAGGTTACGCGCGAGGTTTTTTCTCGAGAAAAAACTCGACGAGAGGCCCCGCCCGATTTGCTCGTCCTCTTCGAAGCCCTCTGGTCCGAAATCGATATTTTGGACCTTGCTCTCTGTGAATACGAGCAAAGACTTGGAAAGCGAAAAACCCCACCCCGCGCAGAACTTTTGGCGAGACTTACAGCTTCCGAAATCGAAACCGCCCACCAAAAGTCCCTCCTACTCACAAGCTTTTCCTACCTAAAGGAGCGTCACCATCTTATCGAATTGCGCCGCCAACAATATACGCTTCGCGACTCATTCTCAATCCCAACTCCGCGCGCACTACTCCATACTCCCGCGGAAGATGAAGATTCTCTTGTAAGTACGGAACTTGGAATCGCGCCCGTCAGCTTCGCACCCCAATTCTTCGTCCCCTTTAACGAGTTAGTACCAAAAAATTTTGAGGAGAAGGACCTGCGCGCGCTCACCAAAGTTCTTTGGAAGAGAACTGACCCCGACGCTACCTTCGATTTCCGAAAAGAACAAAACCTTTTGGAATTTTTGGAGTTGCGCGAGGACTTCCGCAATACTCCTCTCCAACAAGTTTTTACTTACTATGCGCGCGAGGCAAATCTAAGCGAGTCCCAAAACGATCTTCTTCGTATGAAATTGCGCGGGGTACCAAATATCCAAATCGCCAAAACCCTAAACGAAACCTACGGCAGCCACTATACCGATAACTACATTTCAACCATCTACCGACAGAAAATTATACCCCAAATCGCAGAAGCCGCGCGCATTCATCGAGAGCTTCTGGAGAATTTATTCTTTCCGGAGAACTGGAAAGTTTGTATTGGATGCGGGCGAGTTTTACTTCGTAGTAAGGACTTTTTTGTGCGCAAAAGCCGCTCCAGCGACGGATTTACGGGGCGCTGTAAGGTTTGTGATAAAGAAGAGCGTGCGAAAAAATCCAAAGAGAAAAAGGAGAAAACCCAAAATGGACAAGAAGAAAAAAAGAAAAAACAATAAACAAGGGCCCAAGCAGAAACTCGAGGCTCGCCAATTTTCCTATTTTGTGAGCTTGCTTGCGGCATTACCCGTAGATGAGTTTGTTGGGATCGCGTGCGTTCTCAAGGTTCGGCTTTTAGAGGAGAACAAAGGTAGAACCGAAGACGAAACCGAGGACGAGAAGGATAAAACCGAATCTCTTCTTCGTGATTTCGCCGAAATCTTCGAGGAAATGCTCGATGAGTTTTTACGATTGACGCCCGTACAACGCCATAATCTAATTTGGATTATGGAGGCCGCGCTATCTGAAGAAGGAAACGAACTCCATGCCGATAGTAAATATAAGCACTTACCTATGAGTCTTATAAGGCGCCAGATCATTGAATTGAATGAAAACGCGGAGGTAATCGAAGATGCAACCACTTCTACGAGTACGGACTAAGACGTTTTCCGAAAAAATTTGCCCACGATGCGGCAACCACCTTGGGCCAGAAGACTTCGCGCCCACTAAGTCATGGTTCTATCCAGACGGGGTGCTTCCAATTTGTGACGAGTGTTGCGCGCAATACTTAGAGGAAAAGGAATTCCGATGGGATGTTGTGGATAAGTTTTGCCAATGGGCCGACATACCTTTCGTTCCAAAAGAGTTCGAACGCCTCCACGAAGCCAACGGCCGCAAAGTATTCCATACCTACGCGGCAGTCTTCCTTTCCGAAGAATATGCGAGTTTTGGATGGGAGGACTATAACGAAGAATTTCGCAAGCTCCGTAGCAAAGGGCTTCTTGAGTTCGAGATACCCTTGGTTGGGGAAGAAAAACTTCGCAAGCTTCGAGAGAAATGGGGCAGCAACTATAATACAGATGATCTTCTTTACTTGGAGAATTTGTATAATGGATTGCTTAGTACGCAGAATATAAATGGCGCGCTCCAATCGGACCAAGCTTTGAAGATTTGCAAAATTTCTTGCGAGCTTGACCGTAGGATACGAGATGGCGAAGATTTTGATAAGCTTTTGAAGAGTTATGATACTCTTGTTAAGGCAGCAGAATTTACGCCAAAGAACACAAAGAATATTAATGATTTTGACTCGGTTGGAGAGCTATTCTCGTGGCTTGAGAAAAGAGGCTGGAAGAACAAATATTTTGATAATGTGTCAAAAGACGTCGTTGATGAGACGATGAAGAACATTCAGGCTTTCAACCAGAAACTGTATACGAACGAAACGGGAATTGGCGATGAGATTACTCGCCGAATTGAAGCTCTCCAAAATGCGAAGAAAGCCGAGGATCGTTATGATACGGGCGGCGAGTATGCGTTAGAGGATTACGAGCTTGATGGATATGACAAGCTGCTGAATGCGGATGAGGAAGAATTTGAGTCCGACCTTGGAGGCGCGTAACCATGAAGTTATTGAGTAAGAACCTCCAAGGCTTTGATGATGTGCAAGTTGGTAAACGAGAAGACATACCGATTGAAAAGGGAGCGGTACTTGGGGAAGAATTTTTTGAGAAGAATCAAGATTTGGTAGAGAAGTATTGTAATTTTTTTACCGCTTATCCAGACTTATTTTTGGACTTGATTAAGCCCGTTGATTCTTCTTTCTCTTTCTTCTTCTACCAGAGAATTGTATTGCGCGCGCTCATGCGGTATAAGATCGTATATATAAGCGCCTGCCGCGCCTTCTCCAAGTCCTTCCTCACAATTCTCGCACTCTTCCTCCAATGTGTGTTTATGCCGGGCACTAAACGATTTATCTGCGCGCCTTATAAGAATCAGGGTGCGCAAATTGCGAAGGAAAAACTAACCGAAATCTTCCGACTTTTCCCTTTACTGCGGCGAGAGGTTATAGGAGGATCTGTTGCAGAAGTCCCCGGCAACTATGGTAAGGATTATGTAACACTGCGGTTTAGAAATGGTTCAGAATTTACGGTGGTTGGCGCTGCTGATAGCACCCGTGGTGGCAGAAGGCACGGCGGCCTACTGGATGAGCTGAGAGACCATGATGAGAAGGATATAACAGAAATCGTCCTTCCATTAATGAACGTGTCACGTCGTCTTCCCGACAACACCGTGAACCCAAAAGAACCGAATCAGCAGCAGGCGATCATGACATCTGCCGGAGCAAGAACTTCCTATGCATACGACAAACTTATTGACTGTTTTGAAACAGCAATCATAGAACCTGATCGGGCCTTTGTCATGGGATGTGACTATCGTGTTCCTATGATGCACGGGCTGATCGATCGAAGTTATATCAATGGACTAAAGATGTCGCCTTCATATAATGAAGAGTCCTTTGCGCGCGAGTATATGTCCTCGTGGGGCGGCGGAGATAGCGAGTCTTGGTTTAACTTCGACAAAATTTCAAAATATCGAAAATTAAAAAATCCCGAATTGCACGCTTCGAGTAGACTTACAAAGAATCAATTCTACTTAATTTCAGTGGATAAAATAATGTCCCTTTGCTAAGCGATTAGCAAATGCAAAATTTTCTTAAAAGCGGGGAACGCTTAAAGACTGATATACTAAAATAGCATTGCCTCGATGCTATCATGTTACGAAAGTAGAAACAAATATCAGTATGGTATATGGCGTAAGCCTAAGTATTAAAAAGAGCCAATCCGCACCAATTGGAGGTAATTATGAAAATAGTATCACAAGACGAGATTTGTCAAAGAATTAAAGACAAGTTTCCAAATCAACCTTTTGAAATAGTTGAATATACAAGAGTTAGTAAGCCATTTTCAATAAAATGTTTGAAATGCGGAAAAATAACTCAATATTCAAGTTTTAATAACTATATTAATTCTTCTCGAAAGGGTATTTGCTTTTGTTATAATACTGACAACAAACAAGCAAAACATTTTAGTAATTTAGAAAAAATTAAAAGTTATATTTCAAACAGCCCTGATATGGAACTTGTTGATTTCTGGTACAGAACAGAAACAAAAAAGTATATGGTAAGAGTTAAATGTTTAAAATGCCAGCAAATTTACAGTAAGCCATGGAGTGAATTTCTTAAAAATTCTAACTGTCCTTTTTGTGTTGGTAGAGAGCTTTTAAACACTCAAGCGGTAAAAGCTTTACTTCCTACAGAATACGAACTATTAAGTGAATATTCTTCAAGAGATGAAAAAGTTCTTGTTAGACACAAATGCGGCTTTATATGGAAGACGAAAGTAAAAAAACTTTATGATAACTTTGGATGCCCGCATTGTAACAAGAAACGCAGCAAAGGCGAACAAAAAATCACAAACTGGCTTATGAGTAATGACAAGACTTTTGAAATTGAATACTCTTTTAGTTGGCAATCTAATAAAAAAAGAAGATATGATTTTTATCTGCCGGATTATAATTTAATTATCGAGTACAATGGCGAACAACACTATGTAGAAAATAAATATTTCAAAGTTCCTCTCAAAGAACAACAAAGAATCGACGCAGAAAAAGAAAAAGAAGCTGTTGCACATGGTTATAATTATTTAATAATTGGTTATTTTGACTTTGACAATATTGATACTATATTAAACAATTGGTTCAACGACTATCTCGCAAGAGAGTAGACTCAAGTGAGTCGAAATAGAAAATATCCCTCGAGGATAAAGATATAGTCTTATCTATATGGAAACATATAGCAGTTTCTTAGAAAACGCATACGAATTAACGACTCGTATGGAAAGTAATGGTTGGCAGGCTTAGTGACCAAACTGTAGCCTGCATCTTCAAAGTCAGTGTTTTTGATGGTAAGTATTTCGCAAGCTTAGTTAATATCGTGGTACTTGGTCGTACCCCTGAAACTAAGCCATTTTCTCGCCAAGCGGCCGACATTAAACGGTTAATCAATTTGTATGATCCGCGCGAAGTCGTAATCGATACAAACGGCCTCGGAGTTGGACTTGGTGATGAAATGATTCGTGCGCAATTCGGTGAAGACGGAACCTACTATCCGCCTTATGGCTTTATAAATGACCAAAATTACCGAAAAGTACAACCTCATGATGCACGCTGCATCCTATATGGAATCAAGGCATCCGCTTCTCTCAACTCTCAAATCCACAGTAATTGCTACGCCAAACTAAATGGTGGCAGAGTACGTTTTCTTATCAAAGAACAAGATGCAAAGTTGTCTTTACTCGCCACTAAAGTTGGCCGCAAGATGTCTGTGGAACAAAGAGTTAAGAGATTAATGCCGCACGAGATGACAACGAGCCTTTTCCAAGAAATGGCTAACCTTCGTTTAAAACGAACTGGCGCGGGCACCGATATCGTACTGGAACGTATTAATGAAAGGTATCCCAAAGATAAGTATTCTGCGTTTGCCTATGGGCTTTGGCGCATTAAAGAATACGAAGAAGAAGCCTTCAAAAAAGACAAAAGGCGCGGCATATCTCGTCAATTAATTTTTTTTACAGGAGGTAATTAACCTATGACAGGTTCTAACGACAACAATCGAATACTGTCCAAAGAACCAGATTTTGCAACCTCCTTTGCGAAAGTTACAGACTCTCTTATTGCGACTAATGACCGGGCATGGAATAGCACCTTTTTCCGTAGTTATACTACCTCGACAAGAGATTATAAGCCCGAAGAAATCAAGCGCATTGTAGAGTCTGGCTCGTTGGAAGAACAACAAAAGCTTTCTCGTAACTATTTTCTCAAAGACGGCATCTATAAAAAGCTTATTATGTACTATGCGACGCTTTTGGATTATGCGGGTTTATTAATACCTAATCCAAGTTTCGGTCAGAATCTCTCCACTTCTCACCTGCAGAAGCGTTATCAGCGTGCAATGGACTTTATAGATTCCGTTCCTTTGAGGAGTATATTTACAACATTCTCTCAACGGGCACTTGTTGATGGATGTTATTATGGTGTTATTCAAGAGTTAGATAAGAACGTTTTATCGATTATTGATTTGCCACCTGCCTATTGCGCGACTAACTTCCGCGATGAGTTTGGTAATGATATAATTGAATTTAATGTTGCCTATTTTGACACCATACACTCAGACTCAAAAAGAAAAGAAGCTCTTAACTCTTATCCAAAATTTATTGTAACGGCTTACAAGAAATATAAGAAAGGTAAAGGACCTCAGTGGATTCTGATACCTTCAGATGTAGGGGTATGCTTCCCCGCACTTGATGGTCGTCCGATGTTCCTTAGTGCAATCAGCGCTTGTGTTGAGTATGATAATGCAATAGACGTGGAACAGGCGCGCGCTTTAGAGAACATTCGAAAGATTTTAGTTCAGAAAATACCCCATCTTAGTGATGGTACCCTTCTTTTCGAACCAGATGAAGTCCAACTTATGCACGAAGGCGCAGTTGGAATGATGAAAGGAAATCGTAACATAAGCGTATTAACGACCTACGGCGACGTTGATGCGGTAGCATCGTCCAGTTCAGCAGATACGATTAATAACACATTGGATAGAATGTATAAAAACATCTACAATAACGCGGGCGTTAGCTCAGAACTTTTTTGCTCGACTGGTAGCGCAACACTTGCGGCATCAATTAAAATGGATATTTCTATTATGATGACGTTTGCTACACGATATGCTTTCCTTGTAACTCAGCTGGTCAACCAACTTTTTGGAAATAACAACATTAACTTTAAATATGTAATATATCCTGTCTGCGAACAGAATCGCAAAGAATATGTGGATATGTGCTTTAAGCTTGCGCAAAGCGGCTACAGTTTACTGATGCCCGCGATTGCCATGGGCTTCTCTCAGCGAGATATCATTAATGTAAAGACGTTGGAGAATGATGCGCTTGGACTAACGGAGATATTAATTCCGCCCAGTTCTTCATACACACAATCCGCGGCCGGCTCTAAACCGGGTGCAAACCCAGTGGGCGCGCCTCGTAAGACGGATGATGAGAAAGCACCGCAGACTTTGAAGAATGATGAATCAGCGAATAATACGGGGGAAATTAGATGAGTGAGAAACTAAATCAATTTTCCGTAGAAGTATATGGAAATTTAGAACCTTATAACGAGGTTATTTCAAAGGCTCGCGTTCGTATTTTTTATCTCGGAGAAAATCGTAATGCCGCATATATAAGTCGAGAGTTCGCAGAAAAACTTGTGATGACTTTGCCTTATACTCCTGTTAAGGGCATTTTTGATGAGATTAATGATGATTATTCTGATCATGGCGAGCGTCGAAGCGAAGGTAGGATATATGGTATTGTTCCCGAAAATCCGAATTTTGCTTGGGAACAGCATGAAGATGAAGACGGTGTGACTCGGACTTACGCTTGCGCGGACGTCCTAATTTTCACCGCTCTTTATGCTGAAGCAAACTTAATTCTCGGTAAAGGAGAGTCAATGGAACTTTACGGGCCTTCAATTAAAGGTACGTGGAGGATGATTGATGGTAAAAGACTCTTTGAGTATACCGAAGGTTGCTTCTTGGGCTTGCAGGTACTTGGCGATGAGGTTGAGCCTTGCTTTGAGGGCGCGGCTTTCTTTAGTCTTGATGACCTGCGCGGAACCATCAAAAAAGTGGAACAATATCTTGCACAATTTGAGAAGAAATTGGAGGATAAGCAAATGATAGTTAATTTTAAGCTTTCCGATGAACGCAAGGCAAATCAGCTTTGGTCTCTTCTTAATCCTAACTGCACCGAAGAGGGCGGTTATGTGATTAATTATGAGATTTGTGAAGTTTATGATAATTATGCCGTATGCTGGAACTATGATGAGCAGATTTTCGAGAGGGTTTATTACACCAAGAATGATGAAAACGACTCTGTTGAGATAAACTCTAAGGAGCAGTGCTTCATTGTAGATGTAACCGCCGCGGAAAGAGATAGTCTTCGACTTGTTCAGGCTTTGAATGAGAATACTTTTGAGAATCTTGATAAGAGACTTGAGAGAGAGCAAGAGCTTGATGGTCAAGTTAGAGAACTTAATATAAAAATTGAGGCTTTGGAGCGGAAAACAGAAGAGTTTGAAACCCAGATCTCCACTTATAATACAGAGAAGGAGACGTTTACTCAGCAGATTGAGACGCTTGAGAGCGACAAAAACTTACTTCAAGAGCAAGTAGACGCACTTTCTACTTACAAGGCTAATATTGAGAAGCAAGATAAGCTTGGTCTTATCGAAACTTACTCTAATAAACTTGATCAATCAATACTTGATACGTTTGTTGAGGAAGTTGATAAGTATACTTATGAGGCTCTTGATAGAGAATTGGCCTACACTTTGGTTAAGAGTAATCCCGCGAATTTTGCTCTTGATTCTAAGAAACACTATGTTCCCAAGGATAATGTTGAGAAAAACGGCATAAATGCCATCCTTGAGAGATATACTAACAATTAACGGAGGAATTTTATAATGGCTTTTACAAGACTTGCTATTGATGGTAATGGTCAGATAGAGCTCAACAATGTCGCTTTCCGTCGCGATGGCCGCATTGAGGCTCAGTGCAAGCTTAGCGTAGCAGCAGAGAACGGTATGATTCTTGCTGTTGACACTGCTAAGCGCGAAGTTTGCCTTCCTAAGGCAGAAGGTGAGGATTGCCCTCTTGCTGTTGTTTATACCAGTGAGCATATATACAGCAATAGAGAGGTTGGTCTCAAGAACTTTATAAACAAAAAGGGTTCTTATCCTCGCATGGGTTATCCCGCAATCCATGATATTTGGACAACCAATACAATTGGTTACGACTCATCCGAGTTTACTTCGAATGATAAGGTTGTCGAAGCTATAAAGAATGCTGGCACGAAGGCTCTTTATGGTAAGGTTGGCGCAGAGGGTGTTGTTACTCTTACTGCTACGAAACCCACTTCTGGTCTTTGCTTCAAGGTTGCCACTGGCATGGGCGCAGGTTCTATGCCCGATGGTCAGGTTGGCGTTAAGCTTGAAGTCATTGGACTTTAATTTTTGGAAAGGAGGACTATATAATGGCTACTATTGCTGAGATTAAAGAATTAGCTCTCCATGCCGCTCGCGGTACTGCGCCTGCTAATTATTCTGTTCAGAATGTAAATGACGCCCTTCGTGATGAGCTTAAAGCTCTTGCGGGCGATGTTTATAGCTTTATGAAGAACCGTTATGATATATATTCTATAATGGTTGAAACAATCGATGAGATTGTTCCTAAGAGAGTTATCGATGCTATCGGCATCTTTGCTGAAGTTAAGGTTGTCGGTAACAATGAAAAGGCTGCGTTTAAGACTCGCCTTGGCCGCAATCGTGCGAAGAAGTTCCTTACTCGTGCCGCGGCTTCTGGTGTTTATGAGACTTTCCGTCTTGATTCTGACAGCTTTACTGTTGATACTTACACTATCGGTGGCGCTTGCACAATCGACTATGAGAGAATGCTTGATGGTGCCGAGGTTATGGCTGAGGTTATGGATATCATGACCGAGGGTATTACTGATTCCGTCTATGTTGACGTTCAGAATACACTGCGCGCAGCTATAAATGCTACTGGTCGTCCCGCAGCTAACAAGCACTCCGCTTCTTCCTTCGATTCCGAGGAAATGGTTAAGCTTGTTAATGTTGTCCGCGCTTATGGTGAAGGTGCTGTCATCTTCGCTCCCGGCGAGTTCATCGCTGCTATGGGTCCCGACGCTATAGTTCCTGTTGACGCTACCAACCACATTGCGGGCGTCTATCATCCGCAGGATATCGATGCTATCCACAATCAGGGCTATATCAATATCTTCCGTGGTACTCCTATCGTTCAGCTTCCTCAGTCCTTTATTGACGAGAATAACGAGCAGACTTGGATTGATCCTCAGCTTGCTTATATTCTTCCTACAGGCAGAGAGCGTGTTGTTAAGGTTGTTCTTGAGGGCCAGACCCAGATCAATGACTTTAAGAACCGTGATAACTCCATGGAGATACACATGTATAGAAAGATGGGCTCTGCTATCTTGGCACACCACAACTGGGCCATATATCAGAACACCGGAATTACAAACACATACGCTTCCCCGTATGATCTTTAATTTATAAAATAATTAAATATGGCCGTTACGAAAGGAGTCATGACCTTTCGTTATGAGTTGCCTTCCAAACCAAACGGCCATATTATTTATTCTAAAGGAGGTTTAGAATGAATTATATTTATCTTGTTACTAATAAAGTTAATGGAAAACAGTATGTTGGCCAAACAGTCTGTACTGTTGCTAATCGTTGGGTAAGGCATGTTTCAGCAAGTAAAACACAGCAAGACAACAATTATTTTCATAATGCTATTAGAAAATATGGAAGAGAATCTTTTGAAGTCACTACATTAGAAGAAGTAGAAAAAGCTTCTGAGTTGGACGCAAAAGAGAAGTATTATATTGAAAAATATAATACTTATTATCCTAATGGCTACAACACCACTCGTGGCGGTGGCGGAGTTCAACGCCATGATCACGAAAGAATAAAGCGCCTTTGGGACGAAGGATACTCTTCTAATGAAATCTGTCAGATGGAAAATATCCATCCAGATAGTCTCCGTTTTGTTTTACAGGGTTATAAAGACTATAATCAAGATACCGCGCGAAAGAGAGGTATTGTACGTAGTCAGGGACATACGGTTGGACAATATACGAAACAAGGTGAATTAATTCAAACCTATCCCTCTATTAAAGCCGCAGCTTCTGCCATGGGCGTCACAGATATGTCTATTGGGCGAGCAATAAAAAGGCAAGGTACAAGTTGTGGCTATTATTGGAAGAATATTAACAAATAAAATGGGGGAGGAAGGGTTCCTTCCTTCCCCTTTAAAAATATAACCCTATAAGGGCGAGTAAAAAGGAGTAATAAATTATGACAGACGATACCAAGATTATGCTTGTAAATATGACAACGGGTTCTCTTTCCGTAAATATCCCCGACCTTCGTTACAAAAGACGTTGGGAAAAGAAAGGCGCAAAGAAGCCTATGCCTTGGGGCGTGCTTAAAGAAGCTATTTATGACCCCGGCTTTGAGTATATGGTACAGCAAGGTATGCTTTTCATTGATGATAAGGACGCGCGCATCGAACTTGGGCTTGAGGATGGCGATACAACAGAAGTGATTTGTTTGAATGATTCTCAACTCAAAAGAATGGCAACAGTTATGCCGCTTGTTGACTTTAAGGAGCAGATAAAGAGCCTTCCTTACGAGCAGGTTCAGAACCTTATTTCCTATATGATTGAGAACGAATGTGCAGATATATCTAAGACTGAAATACTCAAGAAAATGACAGGCATAGATATCATGTCAGCAATCAAGCTAAATCGTCAAGCTAAGGAGGACTAACATGACTCCCTATTCTACTGTGTACAAGGCGGCGCTTGGTAGAATCTTGGAAGATGAATGGACTGAGTGGACAGAAGACGAGATTAAGGAAGACTTATCTGGACTTCTCGATGCGGCCTTGCCTTGGTTTAAGTTTCCTCGTGTCTCTTTGAAACGTACCGACGAGGGATTTGAAGGCGACTTAAGCAACGAAGAAATACAAATTTTAGCTTCTCTCATGAAATGTGAGTGGCTGAATCGTAGTATTATGACTTGGGAGAATGTTAAGCCTTTGTATGATGAGAGAGACTTTTCTCCCGGTAACACTCTTGACAAGCTCAATAAAACGCTCAAGTATGAACGAGACACCGCGCGCAGACTTGAAAGCATTTATTATCGGTCTATTAAAGGGTCTCCATATAATTATCGGAAATGGGCTGGTGATAATTCATGACCTATGCGCAGGAAGGATATGCCAATAAGCTTAAAAATAAACTTTTTGGGCTTTTGTGCGAGTTTGAGAAGAATCGAGAGTGGGAAAAATTTTTAGATTCAATTATAATTGAACTAATGGGTATTCCCGAAGAGGATCGCACAATCAACTATTATATTTTAATGTATAAGCTCTCGACATTAAGATATTTACGTTATGAATATTTCAGGAGCACTATTTTTGATTGCATGACTTTAGTTTCAAAGGGGTGAGGTAATGGGCGATTTTGATATATACTTTAAAAGGCTGAATCGCTATGGTACTGATTACCCATCTCGACTACAAAACCAAAGGGAAAGAGAGTTTGAGCGCAAGCTTACCTATTCAGTTTACAGACTGGACTTTCCTTATGGAGATACAATGGAAGCGGGTACTTTAGAGCCTCTGTCACAAGATAATACCAAGACAATGGCGCATCTTCTAACACGAACCCGGGTTCAGTTAGAACCGGGTACTATTCTTATGTTAGATGATGCGAATAACCAAAAAACTCCTTGGATGGTATATTATCTTGAACATATTAAAGCAAGTGGTTATAATCGTTACACCCTTATACGAATGACTCACTATTTGACTTGGACTGCGCGCGATGGTAGTACGCAATCATCTTGGGCTTATGTCTATGGTCAAGAAGATAATATGTTGAAAGACGAAATTAAGTCTCGTTCCCGTATGAACGTCCTCTACCGAGAAAATCTTAAACTAAGTTTTATGGTTATGCCCAAAAACCCATACATTAAAAAAGATGTATATTTTGAGATTGGAGAGGGCGCGTTCAAAGAAGGTTATGTAATTACAGGTTATGACCTTTTATCAACTCCCGGAGTTGAATTTGTGTCATATGATCCAGTGTATCTCTACGATAACAGTCCCGCGCCTACAAGGCCGGAAGGAGATACATCTGACGATTACTACTGGTTAGAGGGAGGCGAAGAATAATGGGAGTACGAAATTGTGAAGAACTTGGGCACAATCTTCAAAAAATTATGAATCGCCTTTTAGCTAATCAGAACCTTCTCAAATTATTATACTATACCGATAAAGATCCCCTAAGCCATGAGGACTTCAAAAAAGAAGAAATTCGAGAGAAGTTTTTTGAGAAGTTGATTAGGATTATCCCTAAGGTTGGTCCAAAAGAGATCGCCAATTCTATTGTTGTTTTACGAGTTGAATCGGGGGACATAAATGATAATGATGAGTTTAGGGATTTTGTTATAAAGGTCGAAAGTTTCGTACCAATGACGCAATGGATTATTAAAGACAGCAATTTGCGTCCTTTTGCAATACTTGGAGAAATACAGAAAAGTTTAAGTGGTAAGACGATTAACGGTCTTGGCAAAATAGTAGGCGGCGATTTTGATTTAAACTTCGTTACAGAAGAAATAAGTTGCTATGAACAAGGTTTTATGATTACAAGTTATGATTAATTCTTATGCCTTTCTACGACTGCCGATACAAAAAAGGAACTACTCTGTATATCCTCCATCTTTAAACGACAGTTTAAAGAATCCTAAATTTACACAATGGGAAGGACTTTTTACTACTTCACAGGAAGAGTTAGAAGATTCTATCCATGAACATAATCCGAGTTATGATGGACCAATTCCTACTCCTTGGATTTTTATTCTGGGGAGTGCACTTGAGGACAAGGAATTTGAAACTACATTGCGCGAAGCCTTTCAATTCTTTCTTCACGAGGATATTACAATTCTATATGATAGTCAAGTTATAGTGCTTGGAGATCTTGAAAATGAATTAATGAATGTAACTTCTGCAGAAGAGCTTCGTATAATAGACGAAGAGGAGTTTTTTGAGTTACAAAATACCGTGCGGATAAGCTTGGGAATGAATCCCGTAGAGAAACCCGATCCTGACGAGAGTCCGCGCGTTAAACGAATGAAGGCTAAGGCAAGATTGAGAGATAGGATTAAAGCTAAAAAAGGTATGGGTTTATCTCTTGGCGATTCTCTTGTTTCAATTTGTTGTATGGGAATTGGACTCACTCCACTTAATATCGGAGAGATTAGTTATGCCGCGCTTGGTAAGATTATCGATCGTTATCAGAGGAAAGAGGCCTATGAGACGGACGTTAAATCAATACTTGCAGGCGCGGATGCAAAGAAAATACACCCGAAATATTGGATTACAAATGAATAAATTTTATTAAGGAGGCTATTTTAATATGGCAAATATCCTTGAACAGTACGGCATTAAAGAAGTATGCGACTTTACGCTATATGATATTGGCGCAGACGGCAAGCCTACTGTACCGGTTCTTTACCTTGATACACTAAAGGTTTCCACTCTTGAGCAAACCGCAGAGGACACTTCAGCAAAAGGTGGTAAGGGTAATGCCGATCTCATTATATGGGACTTCGGTAAGGAGATCAATATCACTCTTGAGGATGCTCTCTTTAGTGCTAAGTCCATGGCCATCATGTTTGGTAATGGTACTGTTACTGATTATACTGGCGCCAGCGCTTTCATTATGAAGACAGAGAAGTTTGTTGCAACTGCGGAAACGGTTCCTACGGTCAGCGGCAGTACTTATTCTGATACTTCTGGTTGGTCTGCGAAGTATACTGCACCCGATGGCAAGCTTTATGAAAAGAAGAATCCCAAGTTCTTCGACGCCAAAGGCGCTACTCCTGCAACACTTACTGTTGGTGAGACTTATTTCTGCTCCTTTGATGTTGCTGTTGATGGTGCAATAATTGATATCGGTGCATCCACCTTCCCCGGCACCTACTATGCTGTTGGTGATACTTTCGCCAGATCCAGAACTACTGGTAAGGATGAGGAGTTCCAGCTCATCATACCCAAGGCAAAAGTTATGTCCGAGAACACTATCACGATGGAGGCAGAGGGAGATCCCTCCGTTTTCAACATGAACCTCCGCGTACTCCGTCCCGCGGACGGTAAGATGGTACGTCTTGTTAAGTATAAGCTCGCTGGTAATGGTTCTGATCCCGCCGCTGATTCTACTTCAATCTACCATGCTACCGACCTTAAAGCTAACGCTGCTAAATCTGACAAACAGTAAAAAATAAAATTAAAAAAGGCGGATGTCGAATGGCGTCCGCCTTTTTACTAAGGTGATAAAATGACTGAAACCGCCCAATTTGGATTTAAAGAACTGTACTCTGTTCTACTAAAAGCTACTTATCCAATGGAGATAAAAGGCCGGAAGTTCGAAGTTGGGGAGACAATCGCGGCATTTGACCGCATCAGCATAGCCAACTTCGAAGAAATTAAAAGCTATATAAGTGCAAATGGAGGCTTTGACAACAGAGCAAGAGTTGATTGGGATACAACAAAAGAAGTTCAGCTTATTTTTTCCCAAGGAGTTTTCTCTAAAACTCAATTTGCTTTGATGAATGGGCTAAGGCTTTTCGACGTACAGAATGAATCCATTGAGGTTCCAAAGTATGAGGAAAAGGAAAGCGATGAGAATGGAGTTATTACTTTTTCAAATCCACCTGCACCTGATACAAAAATTTTTATATATGATAAATCCACTGGCGAGAAAATTATCTCTTACGAAAAAGTAGATGAAACCCATTTCAAAATTGATAAGCCATACACTAATGTGATATTGGATTATTGTTTTGCTTACAATTCCGGCGCTACGATTGCGCGCGTTGGTCAATCAACTTTTGATGGGTATCTTTACTTAATAGGAAAGACTCGTTTTAAGGATGACGAGTCTGGAGCTACAAAGACCGGAATTATAACAATTCCACGATTAAAACTGGTGTCTGACCTATCAATTCGTTTGGGAAAAAATGCTACTCCGGTTGTTAGCACCTTGCGCGCAAAGGCTATACCAGTAGGCGGAAGGAATAACACCAGAGTTATGGATTTAATGTATTTAAATGACGATATAGATAGTGATATATGAGGTTTCGACATTAGTTTTAATTCTAAAACTAATGTCGATTTTTTTATAAGGAGGAAAGGTTTTGGGAAAGAAAGGAGGAACAATTCAAGAAACCCTAAAAATTAATATTGTTACTCAGCTTGATAATATAGATCAAACTGTGAAAACAATGCGAGATAATCTCTCGAACCTAAATTTAGGAGCATCTACACAAAAAGAATTTAATCAAATTTTAAGTGGCATTACAGAAAAGGTTAAGAACTTGCGTGCGTCCACAAAGGATGGCGTAATTAAGTTTACCGATCAGAATCAAATTACAAAAGATATTAAAGCAATAGAGCAAAAACTCCAAAGGCTTGGAATTGATACTGATTTCCTAAGTGTTGATGAGAAGAATTTACAAAAATCCGTAAAGATTATTGAGCAAATGACTGCCGCGCGCCGTAAGTATACGGCTGCAGTAGAAGACGCCAATAAAAAGGAGCAGGCGGCTCAAGAACGAGTCGATAAATGGCAAATACAGAAAGATAATGTTTCTCAAGTTGTAAAAGGTTATAACGCGCTTGCCAGCGTGTTAGTTCAAGCAACTCAAAAAGCCGAAGCAACCCAGCAGGCTCTTAAAGAGGCACAAGATCAATTAGATAGCTTCATGGCAAGCGAGAAGAACAATGGCTCAGAGGCTGCGCAAGCCGAAATACAACGCTTAAAGAAAAATGTTTCTACTAAGAAAGGTCAAAATACCAAAGCTCATAATGCTATTGTGAAGGCTCAAGCAAATTTAGACAATTATGATCTTGGCGAATTTGAGAATATAAACAAGGCTAATAAACGACTAAACGAACTAAAGGACAATCTTAAAAAAGCGAAAGAAAACTTGATCGCGCTAAAACAACAAGATATTGGCGTGGCAAGATTTGAGGAATTAAAAAAGAATCTTGAAAGTATAAAAGATATTGATTGGTTTTCTTTTGGGGTTGATTTTTCAAAAATTCAAAGTCTTGAAGATTTTGACAGAGTGTTAAAATCAATTAAGGATAACTCTGGCAAAGGCGCCGAAGAAGCTATTGAAGCAATAAACAGAGCCTTACAATCAGCTCTCGGTAGCGCGGGCAATATGGAAAATGAAATGGAACAAGTTTCTGACCAGTTTGACCGCTTAGCCGCACAAAAAAGAGATATCGATTCGTTGCGCCAAAGCCTATTGAATTTCTTTGGTATTCAAAATGCAATTCAATTATTTAAGCGTGCGGTTAGAGAGGCTTATGAATCTGTAACAGAGCTTGATAAAGCCATGACTCAAACGGCTGTTGTTACTGACTTTTCTGTTGGTGATATGTGGGATCAGCTTCCTGAATATACAAAAATGGCTAACGAGCTTGGTACAACGACTCTCGGTGCGTATGAAACTGCCACTCTCTTCTACCAGCAAGGTCTTAAAACCAATGAGGTAATGGAAGTCTCTACTGAGACGATGAAGATGGCACGTATCGCAGGAATGGATTATGTTGAAGCAACCAACATGATGACCGCCGCGCTTCGTGGTTTTAACATGGAAATTAACGAGACTTCGGCGCAAAAGGTCAATGATGTTTATTCAGAACTTGCTAAGATCACCGCCTCGGATACACAAGAAATTTCCACTGCAATGACAAAAACTGCTTCCATCGCGCACAATGCAAACATGGAATTTGAGACTACGGCAGCTTTTCTCTCACAGATTATAGAAACAACTCGTGAATCTGCAGAGACGGCAGGTACTGCCATGAAAACAATCGTTGCACGTTTCACCGAGCTGAAAAAGAATCCGAATGAACTTGTTGAAGTTGATGGCGAACAAGTTGATGCTAATAAGATCGAGACAGCCTTGCGGTCAGTTGGCGTAGCACTTCGTGATAGTAATGGCGAATTTAGAAAGCTTGATGATGTTTTCCTTGATTTGGCTAAGAGATGGGATTCTTTAACTGTAAATCAGCAACGTTATGTTGCAACGATGGCTGCAGGTAGTAGACAGCAGAGCCGTTTCATTGCTATGATGTCTAACTACGACAGAACTGTTGAACTTGTAAATGCGGCATACAATAGTGCTGGTTCATCACAAGAGCAGTTTGAGAAAACAACTGAATCTTTGGAGAGTAAGATTAATCGCTTACATAATGCTTGGCAAGAGTTTACGATGAATCTTAGCAACAGCGCGATTATTAAGGGCGCGGTTGATATGTTGACGGGACTCTTGAATATTATTAACAAGATTATAACCGTCGGCGATACGATGAACAATAGTGTGGCTTCATTTGCTTTGACTTTAGGAATGATTATTAAAACTTTTACCTCCTTAGGAAAAGCTTATGATAAATATGGTGATAGAGTCTTTAACGGTATAAAATCTATTACTGGCTCAACAAAAATTGAAAACGTAGTAGAGAACGTTAAAAAAGGAACTGAGCAAGGTACTGTCGCAGCACAGCAAGAGGTTTATAAAGCTACAAAAAAATCGATTTATCGAGCCACTAAAGAAGGTATGACGCAAGGAGCACAAAGCGCTCAAAATCCTAAATATAAGATTACGCGAAATACCACTATGACTGGCAATAAATTTAAGATTAAAGATAAAGTTTCAACGATAGATTCTAAAACAAGTGAAAATATTGGTAAAGAAGTGGGCGAAAAAGTAGAGGCTGCAATCGATAATTCTTCTACTACAAAAGAAACTTTTGGACAAAGTATAAAAAGCGGTTGGAAAACTGGATGGAATGAAGGTAAAGGATTAAATGCCGCGGAATGGGAAAAGTTTAATAAAAACTTGCCTAAAGTAAATGGCGGTTTAAAGAGCTTCAAAAGCAACATAGGAAAGATAAACAGCCTTGGAAAAAGCAGCGCTCAATCTTTAAGCAAATCTATTAGTAGTTTTATGACACCTATGAACACACTTCTTTTAAGTGTTGTAGCAATGAATTTAGCTATCAAAGGCGTGACTACTATATTTGATAAGCTTGTTAGGACTTCTGATGAGCAAGTATCTTTATATTCTGATGCTTTGACGGGAGCAACCCAAAGAATACAAGCTTTGTCAGAGGAGCTTGGTAATATAACCCAGGCTAAGGATAAATTTAACGAGCTTACTGCATCAATGGATCACTTGACAGAAGGAACTATTGAGTATGAAGAAGCTCGAAGAGAATCTAACACGGTAATTCGGGAGATTCTTGAAAAGAACCCAAATTTATCTACTCATGTATCATATCAAGATGGACAGTGGACTCCTGATAGTAGCTTTTGGAGTGAGTATCAAAAAGCCACAGAAAATGCATTAAAATCTGCTGAAGCGACATCGGCTGTTTTACAAGCGAAAAAAACTTCAGCAGAGTACAATTCTGCGATTGACCAATTAGGCGTTGCTACAACAGACATTACTACTGCCGAACAAGAAACTGCAAAGGGGGTAGCTACCGCCGCTGGAATTATTGCGGGTGCGTTGGGCGTACTTCTTGCTCCAGTATCGGGAGGTTTAAGTCTGGTAGCTGTAGCTGGAGCGAGTGCGGCCGCTGGGGCAACTGCTGGCGCCTTAGGTTCTACCGCAATTAGTAAGTTTGGTAAAGACCCTGCTGAAATGAATAAGATTATGGAGGGTCTGGCAACTGTTCAAGGTGCAAGCTTTACAGAAGATCAGATTAAAAGAATTAGACAAGGTAATCTAAATGAGGAAGATAAAGCCTTGGCTAAGGAAGCTTTCGGCGGGGACGAGAAAGCGCTTATTAGTTTCTTTAAGCAGGTTGAAAGTTCTACTGTATTAAATAAGGCTATTGCTGCATTGGAAAATAATACAGCGGCATTACAACAAGCTAAAGATGCCGTTACTGGCGGAGACCCGGATAGCAAATATTATTATAGCGATGAACGTATGGCTGCAGATGCCAGTCGTGCTGACGCTGCTGTTATGAAAGCTGTCGACTGGGTCGCCGATTCTAAAGAGCAAAGTCAGAAAATAGAAGGGACAGGAAAAACAGTCGGTCAATATTTAGATGATATTCTAAAAGACCGAGATGGTTATTCAAAAGACTCTAAAGGTCGCTGGACTTATCAGGGCAAACTTTTAAACTTAAACAAAGATAATGCTTTAGCGCAGGAAATTAGCGCAGCCGTTGCAGCAGATTTCCAAAAAGCAGGAGCTGAAGCTGGAAAGGCTTTTTATAATGGTCTTAGTGACCAAGAGAAAAAGGCTTATAAAACTTTACAAGTAGAACGACAAAAAGCCTATCAGAATAGTTACGAAAAAGATTTTAGTAAATTAAAATCAGATTACACCGGAACTGGTCAGGTTACTAATGATAACTTAGCTTTTCTTAAAAAATATGCGGGCATAGACGTAAACACTGCGGAAGGCAGTCAAAAATATAGCGATAGCGGCTATATGGATATTATTAAGTATATTTCAGGAGAAGCTGAAAAAACAGGACAGAGTGAGGAAGCTCTTTGGAAATATTATAATCAACAATTTGATTTAGAAAATATAACCAGCGCTGAATTTTTTGAAGCCGTACAGACCGGTTTAGAAAATAGCACTTTCACAATTTTAACTACAGAGCAAAATACAAAAGTAAACCAATGGGCAGATAGCACTGGAGATGAAGCTGATAAACTAAGAAATGCCTCAGAAGATGCTCGAAAAGCTATCTATCAATTAGGTACAACCTTTGAAGGAGAAGGTAAATCATTAGCGCAAATATTTAACTCTCTTGGAGATAAAGCTGATGATATTTTCGCTGATGCTGATCTTACTTCTAAGGAAGGTATAGAAGAGTTTGTACAGTCTCTACGAGATGCGGGGGCAGATGCGCAAGCCGTTCAAGACGCTTTCGGAGTCTCACTTGATGATCTTTCTGATCGTCTCTTATCTCTTTCGGGACTTTTGCCTTCTGTTGCTGATAAAGCTGCTTCCGCGGCAGATGCCTATACATTAGCTAACCAAATTGCGCAAGATGCGATGATGTCGTTCTCTCAAGAGCAGTATGATCTTATTACTAAGATGGACTCAGATCTTAGTGATGCATTCTTTAAGATTGGAGATGCATTTTATTATACTGAGGGCAGCGCTTATCAACTTGCACAGGCCTTGTCGACAGCGGCGGGTATGGCGATTAAGGATTATGAAGATATTTTAAATCGCCGACGCGGTATTGATTCTAATGACTATAATCGCTTATCGGATGATCAAAAGGAGAATTGGAAGTATAATAAAAAGACTGGTAAATATGAAATAAAGCCTGACGTTAGTGATACAGAATATAGCGCTATGATGGATGCTTTGGGTTATAGCTATGATAAAGCCCTTGAATATGCCGCGCAGCTTGGTGATGTTAATGCCATTTTAACCTCTACCGCTTCAGACGATAAAAAGACGAAAGCTTTAAAAGCTATGGCTTTACAATATGGAGCGGCAGCAGAAGAAATCAATGGATTGACTCAGTCAGAGCTTGCGAATCTGGTGCTTTCAAAAAAATGGAATAAGCAGGCCGAAGCTTCTGCAAAGGGGCTTAAAGCTAATATTGACAAATTAAAAGAGCTGAAAAAAGGATCATCTGAATATAAGTCCACGTTAGCTACGATGGCAGAACAGATAAATGTATTAGGCGGAGTCGAGGGCATTGTTAATAGTGACTGGGTCACTAAACATATGTCAGATATTCAGGCCATGGCTAATGGAGACGAGACCGCAGCAGACAGAGTAAGAAAGGCATGGGCAAGAGCATATGCTGATTCCGCCAAAACTGCAGGAACCAGTCTTAATCAAATATTAACTAAAGCAGGATATACTGGACAAAAACTCGAAGAAATCTCTAATCAATTATACGAGTTTAAACTTACCGGAAAAGCGGACTTTACTTCTTTATATAATTCTTTAGTTGTGTTATATAAAGATGCGGGTCTGGCAATGGCGGCATTAAAACAAATTGCAGGAACTAATATTAGTCTTGATATTGAATATGAATATTCTAAGAATCGAGTAGCTACCGGACCGGGTTCAGAGTATATGACGGCTGCTGGTTGGGAACATGTTGGTGGAGGAGCATGGAGACGAGTTAAATCTATTAAAGCGAAAGACGATACACCAAGAGATAATTGGAAAACTCCATCTTTTACAAATCCCTCTGGCACTGGCGGCTCATCTTCTTCGTCTTCTGCCAAGGAAGAAACTCCGTGGGAAAATCCCTATGATCGTCTCTACAACCTAACTCAAAGAATCAATGCCGAAATCCGTAAGCGTAACCGTCTCGAGTCCGAATACAACCGCCTTGTTCAATACGGCCTTGGTAATGCTTCCGATCTTGCCAAGAAAACCGAACAAGAGCGTAAATCTCTCGAACAACAAAAAGCTCTCCAACAACAACTCATTGCTGAGCGCAAAAAGGATGTTGAAAAGCTCAACAACAATAAATATTCCAAATATGCTCGCTATGATATGGCAACGGGCAATGTTGTCATTGATTACAACCTTATAAATAAAAATAAAGACGAGAATATTGGTAAGGGAATCGAAGAGCAAGTAAGCAAGCTCGAAGAACTAAGAGGCGAAATCGAGGGCGCAGAAGATGCTCTTTGGGAAATCGAGGACCAACTCTACGAACTTACTCAGCGCGGACGTGACGAATACATTGATTTCCAAAAAGATGTCTATAACGCTCTCATCAAGCAGCGTCAAGACGAAATCGATAAGTACAGTGAGTATATCTCAACTCTTGCCGAAGCAAAATCAGATATACTCGACGCTCTTCGCAAGTACATTGATAAACAGCGTCAGGAACGTGACAATGCTGAAAGAGAAAAAGAAATTGCTGATAAAGACGCACAATTGTTCCGTATGGAGCGTGACACAGGTTCAACTCAAGCCGACATAATCGCCGCGCGAAAAGATGTCGAACAAATGCGTCGAGATTATACTGATGAACTTATCGACCAAAAGATAAGCGAACTCGAAGAGCAAAATGATGAAGCTCAAAAAGTTCGTGAGAAGCAGCTCGAAATCATGCAAAAGCAACTTGAGCAAGATCAAGAGTCAGGCGCATTGTGGGCACAAGTTAAAGTCCTTATGGAAGAGGGTTGGGGTCCCGATGGTAAGATCATCGAAGGCTCTGAACTTGAGCGAATTTTAGCCGATTACTACGAATACACCCAAATGTCCGAAGAAGAGCGTGCGAAAGCCATCGAACAGCGCAATATGACTACGATTCTCGCTAAACAGTATCTCGATGCTAAAAATGCAGGTAAAAATACCTATACTCCCCCTACTTCGTATCCCAGTGTCAGCCAAACTCAAACCCCGCAAAACCAAACGCCAAAGAAGAATCCAAGCTCTAACTCTGGTGCGAAAGCACTAACCGTTGGTACTCGAGTTCGTACGGTCGGCTTTGGTAATGCGGCATCCGATGGTTCGGGTGGCCGCGCAGCAAAAGGTCTTTCCAATAGGAAAATCCTCAAGATACGCAAAGGCGCAAAGTATCCTTACTTAATTGGTACAAGTAACGATCCCTCTGGTTGGACTGGCTGGTATACTGCGGCCGCGTTGCAAGCCTACAAGAAAGGCGGACTTGCCAACTTCACTGGCCCCGCATGGTTGGACGGTACGAAGTCAAAGCCAGAAGCCGTACTTAATGCACGCGATACCGAAAACTTCTTACAACTGCGCGACATCCTTGGCGAAGTATTAACAAAAACCAGAGACCTTGGAAATAGTAATTCTGAGAATAACGGAGATAACTATTACGATATCGACATACAAGTAGACAGACTTTCGAACGATTATGACGTAGATCAGCTCGTAAGAAAGATTAAGAAGGAAATTACAAAAGATGCAAATTATCGTAACGTAAGAACGATAAACCTAAAGAGATAAAGGAGGAAGAGATTTGGAAGTTTTAAAAGGCGATTTTATTGGCTTTTCCATAGGAAACTTCCATTCTTCCAAACTGGGTATTCTGAGAACAAGCGACGGGAGCAGATTCAATGAGAGTTTGCTCCCCGGCTTCTCAGACGCTACGGCGCAAGTGCCCGGTGGGGATGGGATGTATTATTGGAAGTCAAATTATTCTCAAAAGCCATTTTCAATACCAATTGCGTATGACTCGATGACTGAGATTCAGCTTCGTAACTTACGGCGCGCGATGGCGTGTAAGGATATTGTGCCACTGGTTTTTGATGAGCGGCCATATAAAGAGTACTTGGTTAAACCAACGGGTGAGCCGCAACTTAGCTATATTTGCTTTGATGAGAAAGACCAGAGAGTTTATAAGGGTGAGGGTACGCTGGAGTTTACTGCTTATTCGCCTTTCGCGCGGAATAGGCATATCAATGGAAAGGGACTTAAATATTTGAATGAGTTTCGCTCAGACGGAGAGTATTCAATTCCCGAATGGGTTGGTTTCGCTTCGAATCGAGATGAGTGGAGCGAAAGTAGCAATATGTTAATGCAACAGGGAGATTATGATCAGACTCAGAGATTTAATACAGATACTCCTAAGTATGGTATAAAAGTTTACAACGCGGGCGACCTTGAAACGAATTTTAAACTCTTTATTACTCTGCGAGATGGGGTATTCCCTGTTAAGACTCTTTGCCTGCAGCGAAATCCATATGAGGTAAGTCCGATTCTGACAGGAAAAGTTTTGAATTTTCATGACTCTGCGGCGGACCGTACAATTCCCGCAAATGACCAAGATACTAACAAGTTTATTTGTGTCGATGTAAAATCAAACCTCTTACTTGGCTATTCAGCAACAAAAGATGGTCAGATAAATGAACCCACTGGCAAGATTTATAACAGCCTTATTAAAGATGGAGGCTTCTTTACAATACCGCCTTCGTTTGACTGCCCAGAAATGTATTTGGCAACATATACTGATATTGAGGGAGACCCGATTAAGAAGCTTGAATATGATTATCTTTATTATTAAAAGGAGGCAGCTAAAATGAACAAATATGAAATAAGTGTTTGGGAAGATTACTTTGTACCTGCCTCTGGGTCAATGGAGAGTCACTACGAAGAAAGAAAGCTTTGTGTAATTGGCTCAAACACTATGACTGATGGCTCGCGCGCACTGGAGCCAAACCTTGTTTTGAATGTAAATGGAACACACACACTCACTTTCAAACTTTATTTATCATATATTGATACTATAACGGGAGAAAGAATAGATAACCCCTTTGTTAAATTGCTTGTGAACGAGCGCAAGGTCAAGGCTTATTGGGATAATGGACAAGAAGATATAAATGATAAGTGGTATGACCTTGTAGTTAAAGATATATCTGAGGATTCTGATAGTAATACTGTTACGTATACTTGTGAAGACTTATTTATAAATGAACTTGGTAAGAGTGGCTTCGAGCTTAATTTTAGTGACGAAGCAAATAATAACCAAGGAACTATTTATGAACTTGCGACTGCTGTTTTGGATGGAACTGATTGGCAGTTGGACGAGGAAAATACGGACCATTTACTTCAAACGCAGGAAGAAGCTTTATACGAGGTTAAGATAACTAATATGGATGCTCTTACTGGTGTTTATGCAAATGGATTTTTAAATATAACAAAAAATCAATACGAAAAGATTCCAAATAATGTTATTTGTTATCTTCCTTACTCAATGGTGCCGCATAGCGATGATGAACTTGCAGATATGACTGCAGTTCAGTTTATATATGCGCCCGAGTATACTACTGAATATAGTAGCATGTTGATTACAAACGAGGATAGTAACTGGTTGGTTACCGGCGGTGTATGGGTTAAATCCGGTGATATTTATCAATTTAAGATTCCATCTTCAGGTACTACCAAGACTATTTTTACTATTAATCTGAGCAATGCTTTTGTATCAGATAAATATCGTGGCAATGTATACTGCCGTAAACAGCTTTCAACTTACGATGCAAACTTAGAGCGTTATGTCAATGTATATAAGGTGAAGGGTTCGGATCCTACTGCAGATGATAAGCGTATTTTTGGTTATGTTGATTATGACTACGATGCATCGGATCTCGTCAATAATTTACTTTCAAATAATAAGGATTTTAAAGATACAACCGGTTGGATAGGTACAGAACTTAAAATTGGCCTTTTCCCAGAGTTGAAACTTAATACCGACTTAACAAAATATGAAGGTCACTCATACCTAAGTGCCGCGATTAAAGCTGGACAGAATTTGGTTAATAATACTTTGTCAAGTGCCGCACAATATTTATCAAGTGGCCTTTTTGAGGGGATGAAAGTCAAATTTCAAATTGGACTTAAAGATGAATTTAAAGATGGTACATTATCCGTTGCAGTTGTAGATAAAAAAAATAACTCCGCTATTTGTCTTGGAACGCTTGAGCCTAACGAAGAAGACCCCTCTAATCCTATCCCTATTTTCACTTCTTTAAAACAAGAAAGTATTGATAGCAATGGCACGGTTTGGTATTCAGGCACCTTAACCTGTCTAAAAGCTTTGGCAAAGAACTTTTTAGAAGATGCTGAACTTGTTATTAAAAGCACAAACCCCACTAAAACAATTATAAAAATTATTGAAACAAGGCTTTATGAATTAATTCACGGAAAAGATAAAGACGGAAACGACATAATTCTTGACCTTTATGACATAAATTCCACAGATGTTGCGAAAAAATTCTATTATTATTACCTTGAAGGCACATCAAACCCCGATGGAACTGCCCCGTATATCTACAAAGCACAAGTTCCCTGTCCATTATACGAACCTGTCTATGGTGGCTGGGCTAAAAGTGCGGGCGCAACAGAGCGTAAATATAGCCAGTTTGAAAAAGTACGTACTATTTATGGACAACAATCAAATCGTTTTAATCTACTTCAAGAACTTGCAGAAACATTTAAGTGTTGGGCGCGTTTTAAAATTTATCACAACGCAGATGGCTCAATTGAGCGCGATTCCAATGGTAAACAGAAGAAAACTGTTTACTTCTCTGAGAAAATTGGACAACAACTATCCTATGGCTTTACCTATGGTATTGACCTTAACACAATTCGTCGCACTCAATCTTCATCTGAACTTGTAACGAAAACCATCGTACTCGCAAACTATAATGAGAACGCACCAAACGGAACCTGTTCTATCGTCGATAGTGAGGAGAACTATCCGCGCGAGAACTTCGTACTTAACTTTGATTATTATGTAAACCAAGGTTTGCTTGATGGCGAAGCACTAAATCGAGATCTGTACTATTCCGGTGCGGGTAATGATTATATCGGATATTATACAAAACTTCACAGGTATAATATTGAATATCTAAGCGCCGCAGATAGAGCAATTCTACTGCGAAACCAAGAAACACGCCTTCTTCAACAGTCAGTTGTGTATGATGGCCTGCTTGCTTGCGCCGTTAAAGAACGCAACGAGCTAATTGATGAGCTGGCTGCATTGGGAGGCGATACGTCAGGAATCAAGACCATAATCTCCAATCCAAAAGCAGATGATTCAGACAAGTCAAATATTTTGATAGAGAAGAAATGGATTCCAATAAAAAAAGCTTTAGAGCAGATTAAGCAATATGTTTCTAAACCTAACCAGACAGGTAGTGGAACAACTTCTGTACTTGCTCCTTCTGACCAAAATGTCAACTTAATTAAAACAATAAAAGACCTTGATGGCGATATTGCTACCTACAAAGCAATTTGTCTTAAACTTGATACGGCATTGGCAACATTACAAGCTGCTATTCTTGCCAACACTGCACGGCGCGACACTCTTCTTAAACAAATAAAAGAGCTTCACCAAAAGTTTTATAATAAGTATTCAACTTATATTCAAGAGGGTTCATGGAACTCCGAAGACTACATTGACCCAAACATATATTACTACGATGCACTGAGCGTTGCATACACAAGCAGCCGCCCGCAAGTACAATATGATATTGCGGTTACTCGTGTAAGCGAACTCCCAGAGTTTAAGTTCCGTCGATTCCATGTTGGCGATACAACTTATGTACAAGACACGGACTTTTTTGGATATGAACCTTACTTAAAAAATGATAAAGTCCGTACTCCATATAAGGAAGCCGTTCTTATCTCCGAAATTAGCATAAATTTTGATGAACCGGATAAGGATACAATAACGGTTCAAAACTATAAAACCCAGTTTGAAGATTTGTTCCAACGCATAAATGCAACTACTCAATCCTTACAATATGCACAGGGCGGTTATAATCGCGCGGCGGGTGTTGTGAATGGAAAAGGCGAGTTAAAAGAAGATATTCTCCAAGATAGTTTGCTTGCTGCACAAGATATTGTTACAAAAGCAACGGATGAATCAGTTGTACAAGATAATACTGGCTTAACACTTACAAGCTTGAAGAATCTTGACCAAAAACTCAAGATAACCTCCGGCGGCATCGTGTTTAGTGATGATGGCGGCGAGACGTGGACCACAATGATGAAAGCTGGACAAATTGGAGTCCAGTTCTTGAGCGCGGGTTCGATTTCAACTTCAAAGATTACGATTATGGATGGCACTACACCTGCGTTCCGTTGGGACACGAATGGCATTACCGCTTATTGGAGCGGAAAAGATTACCTTACACCTACGGATAATCCAGTTTTGAAAATGAATCGGTTCGTAAGATTTGACAAATTTGGAATTTATGGGTATAATAATGGTAATGATAATGATAATACGAACTTTGTTCCTGCAAGCGAGGAAGAAGTTCGTAGTAATTCAATGTTCTCACTGACTTGGTCGGGATTACTTATACGCTCAATACAAAAAGACGGTAGCAATAACGTTGTCGGCTCTATTGAGATTAATAATAAGTATGATATCGTTGTTAAAAAGGGAGATAAAGATAAAGTCTTAATTGGTCGATTAAACGACAATGGGAACTATGGTATACGAATTTGTGATGACGATGGAAAACCCGTATTGGAGACGATTGATAATGGAAGTTTGTGGTTAAGGCAAAGCTTATCGATTGGTACAGGAACAAGCACTAAGGTTAAAATTGGTGTTTTGGACAACGACCAAGTTTTCAATGCAAATGATAACTTTATCATTAATAAAGATGGTACTGCCAAGATGACAGGCAATTTAAGAATAAAAGGAAAATATAAGGATTTATTGCTGAAAAGTTTTCAAGAGGATCAGCAGTACGATGATTTTTGTGGTACTTTTTTGGTGCCCACAACCGATTTGACCGGCAGTCAATATGAAGGTGTTATTGGTTTTAGTTTTGATAGCAATGGTACAGCCGCCGGTGTTGTACAATCACCCGGCCTACTAATGCTTGCTGGCAATTCGTCTCTTGAGGCCACTGGTACTTATTCAATGAAAGCATATTCTACTCAAAAGGCGGGCGAGCAAGGAGTAGGTACTATGATTGGCTGTGGCATGCCTCAACCTTATCAAGATAATTATAGTGTATCTATATTTAATTCTTATGATGGTATGAGATTTATAGGCAATAATTATAGTTTAAAATTAAATAGTTATCAGTTGGACTTTCAAGTTAATGGAACCAACTATAAGAGATATCCAGCCAGATTAGCTTTAAGAAATCAAGAGTGCACTGCCAGTTTAGAAGTAGCCAGAAAAACTACTCTTGGTACATATAAAGAGCAAGTGCCTACCGCCGAGTTTTGTTTATTTAATACCCTATCAGGAGAAATAGCTGAACAAACGCCTTTTAGTTCGGCTGACGTTCGAGTAAGAATATCTTCTCATCCAACATTCAGTAATCATATAATTATAAATTTTTATGAAAAAGCCAAGTGGTTAGGAACTCTTCACATATCAAATACAGAGTTCGTATATGATGCCGCTGGTCAGTAAAAGGAGTTTAAAATGCGTATTCAAAAAATTCTTGCCATGGAAGAGGCAATCAAAAACCTAAAATCTAAAAATCTTCCAATAAAAACCGCTTATCGGCTTCTAAAGCTTGCCGAGCTTGTCTCCAAAGAGGCTGAAAACTATCGAAATCTTTTCCGCCAAATTCTTGACGAATATGCTGAAAAGAAAGAAGATGGGTCTTATGTCCTTTCCGAAGATGGCGCAAATGTCATTATCCAAAAGGACCACATCCAAGACGCAAATCAAAAAGTCGATGAGCTTAATAAAATTGATGTCGAAATTCCTTATACTTTCGACATAAAGGATTTTGATAATATCGAAATTTCTCTTGAGGAATTGGCCCCTCTAATGGACCTTATCGTAGATGAAGACGAGGTGCCCGTAGCCTAAGAAAAGTTTGTGAAAATTGCATAAAAAGAAATAACCCTTTTTGTACAAAACAGAGAACTTTGTCTCCGAGGTACGAAAAGGGTTATTTCCTTTTATTTAAATGCTACTTAATAGTGAAAGGTGAAAAAGGAGGTTAAAAAATGGCTAATCAATATTTACCACACTACACACCTACAACACCAGCGCAACTTTTCCCGCAACCACAAGGGAACGTCTATATGATAAATAACTCTCTTGAAGTTGCAAACATACCAATAGGCGCGGGTTTGTCTTTTGCCTATTGCGCAAATGAGGGGCTTCTTTACATCAAGGCTCTCCAAAACGGTAATCCAATTTTTCTTACCTACCGTATGACTCCTTATGAGGGAAAACAAGCCGAACCTACACCGCGGCCACCTGCTACAGAACAAACATCCTCAAGTTTTGATCTCTCCCAATTCTCCTCTAAGTTTGATTCTGTATGCGCGCGATTAGATTCGATTGAAAAGAAGATAGGAGGTAAAAAGACAAATGAATTTTAATCCAAATCTCCCTCAAATAAACCAGCGGCAATTCACTGAAATGGCCTCGCGTTTGCCGGATCAAGTTCTGGTACAACTTGTTCAACAGGCTCGCGCGCAAGGTATGTCAGAAGCCGATATCTCTGCTGGTTTAAACTTCATTCAGCAATTAAGATAATCCCTTTATAAGGGATAAAAATAATTTAATACTGGAGGTATAAACAATATGACAGATGGATTATCTGCAGCAGATGTAATGGCCCTATCAAGGAACGATGAGAACAATTGGATGGACAACCCATTCATCTACCTCGTCTGGATGTGGATGTTCGGCGCTAATGGTTGGAACCGTAATGGAGATGCTGCGATGCAGGGTGCTCTTACCCGCTCCGATCTCTTCGAAGGCTTCAACAATCAGGATGTCAACAGCCAACTGCGCGGAATTACCAACGGAATCTGTGATGGTTTCTATGCAACTAATAACAGCCTAAAAGATGGTTTCTTCGGCGTTCAGTCCGCGCTTGCTGACAACAGATTTGCCCAACAGAACTGCTGCTTGAGTTTCAGGGCAGCCTAATTAGTAATAATTAGAAAAAAATTCGGTGAATTGCTGGAACGCTAAGTTCGCAAAAATCTATATTCCTGTTAGTCTTTTTCTACTTATTAATACAACAACTAACAAGGAGATAGATAAAATGTTTTATGTGTATGAATGGTATAATGTAAACACCAACGAAATTTTTTATGTTGGAAAAGGATGTGGAAATCGATACAAGCAAGTTTCATGTCGTAATCAACTCTTTAAAGATTATTATGAGAATAATGAATGTGCCGTGCGTATTGTAAAAGACTTTGAAGATGAGCAAGAAGCATTTTCTTATGAGCATAAAAGAATTGTTGAGTTGAAACAAGAATCACAGTGCTTTTGCAATTTAGATGACGGCGGAACTGGTGGAGTCAATTTCGTATGGACGCCAGAAATGAGAGCTTATAAATCGATTCACAATCCTATGAAAGAAGAAGAACAGCGCGAAAGAATGAGGACTAATAATCCCATGTATAATGAAGAAATAGCCAAAAAGGTTGCTCATTCAAAAAGTAAAGTTGTTTGCTATAATGGTATAGAAACTACTTGCCGAGAAATAGCTGATAGCAAGCAATTGCATATTGGAACTGTTCAGCGATGGTGTAAAAGAGGATATGATACCGAGGGAAATCCTTGCTATTATAAAGATGCTCCTGTACAAGGAAAAAAGAAAACAACCTGTAGCCGTGAAATTTTAATCGACGGACAGCTTTTCCCTTCTGTGCGCGCAGGTGCTGACTTTTTAGGAGTAAAAGATAGCTCTCCATTATGCCGTGCTTTAAAAACCACTCATAAATATAAAGGACATATTTGCGAATATGCCAATCAGCAGCCAAGCGATACGAATTCTGATAAAAGTAGTATCGAAGGTTCAACGACTAACGGGTGAGGACAGATACCAATAATCCCGACACGAGTGCCGAACTCCTTTTAACAAAAGGATGAAGATATAGTCTGAACTTATAGGAAACTATAAGAAATATAGAATAAATAATCTATATGATAACATTTTGGTGAAACCAATCGCAACATCGACAGTGTCAGAGCAGAGAACTACAAAAACACTTGCGAGTTTATCGCGTAGGGCCTGACTCGTGCGCTTATTAATGAGAACACAACTCAGGCCCTACGCGATAAACTCGCCGATACTGACCGTGATCTCCAAACTGCAAGATTCCAGCTCTCTCAGCAGGCTCAGAACTCTACCCTCATTAACGCGCTTCGCCCCTGCCCCATTCCGGCATATCTTGCTTGCTCACCTTACACATCAGTAGGCCCTACACCTACTATTGGTAGCACCTGTGGCAACTGCTACTCTGCGTAACTTTAGGGAGGTAAGACCGAAATGCTTTATACGTATTCAATTACCGCCCAAACAGCAGCTCCAAATTCTAATCTAAACTTTAATGTCAACAGCGTCCTAACCGGTTGTACTGTATCACATTCCGCGGGTACCCCTTCGATTCAACTTAGACGCCCCGGATATTATATGGTACACTTTAATGCAAGTGCCGCGGCGGTTGCTACTGGCGATGTTACGGTACAATTAAATGGCAACGGTTCTGCAATTCCCGGAGCCATATCAACCGCTAACTCAACAGCAGCAACCGACATTGGAAGTTTAAGTTTTACCGCAATTGTACAAGTCCTCCCCAATTGTTGCGCCATTCAGTCAAACTCTCCCCTGACTTTGACAGTTGAAAACATTGGCGTAGAAGCAACTTATTCAAATGCGGCAATTACTATAACGAGGTTGGCATAATATGAAGATTATACTTCATCTTAGAAAACAAATAGAAGAAGAGTTTGAAGATGCAGAAAAGTATATTTGTTGCGCGACAAGGTATCGGTCGGATTGCCCCGAATTAGCCAATACCTACCACAAACTTTCCATAGAAGAATGTGGCCATGCAAGCGAACTCTATGCTCAAATGGTAGAATTAATGGAACACTTCAAAAAGACAAAATCTCCGCCCGAAGCACTCGTTGAAATGTGGGACGATTTTAAAGAGGATTATATCCATGAGACTGCCCGCATTAAAATGATGCAAGATATCTACAAAATGAATAAGTAAGAAAGAGAAGGTCGGCAATAGTCGGCCTTCTTTTTCGTCAGAAATATTATATAAAATTTCTAACATTTATTCCCAATCCTGCCACTCAACCTTGCGCGCGGTGTGGGTTTCACTTGCATATTTACCAATACCAATCGCGTCGGCCTCATCTTCTGTAACAGAAACGTCAAACCAATCCTTCACCAAAAGTTGAAGAGATCTCTTTTTATCAGCGCGCGTCTTACCTTTGACTTGGCAGTGTGCGCGCCATGTAGGTGTGGGACAAAGTAGAAAATCTATATTCATCTCATAACAGGTTTCCATCAGTATTCCTTGGAGGTGCGCGAGAGTTTTGAAAGTCTGAATTCCAACGACATTATCGCTTCCGTAAACTTGTTTTCCTCCAAGCTGTTGCATTTGGATATCCTCTATTGCAATAAGGTCTGGTTTCCAATTTGCTATCATTGAAATAAGCCATTTTCGTACGGCATCGTCGCGCGCTATTTCTTCGGCCAACGCCGTTTCAAAAGTACCATACCGAATCAATTTTTTATCATCATATATACTAAATCCGCTTATATAAGTTGCTTGATCAAGTGCCAAAACACGATAGGCATCTTTCTTTTTTGGAATTATTTTTGTTATTCTATCATTAAAAATATTCTGTTTACAAACAGGACATTCTTTTTTAACACGGAGCTTTTTCCAAGTTGAATATACACGATGCCCTTCAGGACACTCGACGATTAGCTCGCTATCTAAATTCTTGTACGAATTAGAAATAAGACTCCATTTCTCTTGCTCAAGCTCCGCACGAATTTCCTCAATTTTTATCTTGCTCACGGGAGTCGTTGCCTCCGAGGTCAGAACCGTAACGACTATCGTCTTTGGCATAGATAGAACTTGAGCCAAATCCTCCTTTCCTGTCGCCAGCTTCTGTTATCTTTGAAACTTCCTTAAAAGTTGCCTTAGGAACAGCGCTTAGTACCAACTGTGCAAACTTTTCGCCCTTACCTATTGTATACGATGCGCCATGAAGAATTGATGTAATAATAGGTCTCCCATTTTCATCGAATTCATAGGTGATATCCTTGATAGGAGGCTCTACGTTTTCTATGATAACACCGACCTCATCACGATAGCCAGCATCAATCGTTCCCGGAGTGTTAGCTACACGAAGTTTTGTCTTTAGGCATCTTCCGCTCTTAGGACGTACCTGCAATTCATAACCAGTAGGAATTGCAATCTTAAAGCCTGTTGGAATCAATTTTGTCTCGCCGGGCGCAATCGTATAATCATCAAGAGCATAGACGTCCATGCCCGCATCAGTATCATGCGCATAGGTGGGTATTCTTACCTCATCGTTGAGTCGCTCAATTGGAATCGTTATAAGACGCTCTGACTCTGCGCCAGCCGTCTCAATTCCATTTATCATAAGGGCAACCATAACTTTAAGGAAATCTTTCTTTTGTTCGCTTAGTTCGCCCACCTCTTCTTCGATAACATTAATAAGGTCTGCGTAGAAGTCTCTGATATTACCCATATCTCCACCACTGGAAATAAAGCTAATATAGAGGGAGCGGCGCACATTAGTATTCTGTAAGCTGCGTTCGAGTTGTTCAAGAACAACAGGAGCCAATATTGCAAAACGCTCATCATCGAGACTAAGAAAAGAACCAAGATTAGCCATCGCCGTAATCTCGTCAGGTATCTCATCTGTCTCTTCGTCAATGGTGGTCTTTACTTTATCATTATCCTTTGACTCAAACTCAAGAATTTCTTCATTATCCATTAATCCTTTTTCCTCCATTACTTTCAATAATTGTAAAAAGGCATAATCGTCAAATCCTCTTTTATCCCTTTCTATATCAAGTATACCAAATTTTTTTCTTCTTTTCAAATTTTAGAAAGAAAAGTGCGCCCATCAATGATGAGCGCACCTTAATTTTACTGCTCGCCTTTGACTCGAGTTATAATCTCGGATACCGCACTGGAACCTGACATCAGAACAAGCGCAGTGAGGATTTCGCCCGCAGGAGTTATGTTCTCAACAAGTTCGAGAGCATAGATGAGGTCAAGCTTGAAGCTGAACGCAAGAGCAAAAGAACCTGCCGCGGCAATAATCATGGTGATATACTTGCCAAAGCTCAGGTCACTCCAGATAGCCTTGAGTCGGTCGATTACATACCATAAGACGGTGCTCATGGTAAGTATAAGTGTAATCATTTCCATTTATACAACCTCCTTTCTTAGGTTCTATTTATAAGTAGGTTTTAAGCAAAGTTAATATGGAATTAACAGAAAATTTGAAGTTTATCTTCTTTTTTAGTATAATATTTATAGAAAGTAAGACAAAATAATATATATAAAAGGAGTTAATTTATGTTAGACGAAACATTATACAATAATGTATGTCTTGCTGTAATGGCAAATCTTCAAGGCTTTTATCGAGAAGATGGTGACATATATTTAGGAAGAATTGATTGGAAAAATAAGAAAGATAGATTTATTTTTATCCAAGGCATATTTTGTAGTAATATTAATAAGGAGTGTAAAGTTCATGTAGCTATGTCTCCATATAAGTTTTGGAAATTAAAAAGATATGCCAAGCGCGGAGACCTAATTCGTGAATCTCCGAGAGATGCAAAGACAGATTATTATAGTAATAAGATAAATAAAATGCTTGAATTTACTCAAAATGCTTATGGCTATACTTATGAAAAAGACGGATTTAATCTTTACGAAAAAATTTATAATGAGTTCTTTTGTTCTCACAAGGAGGATTCTAAAAATTGAAAATAGTAGTAGTTAATGGCAAACCAACGAGCGGTAAATCTACATTCGAGTCCTTGTGTATGGGATTAGGTCGCACGCATTGTTATGTTTACTCGTCAATTGATTATGTAAAGACAATTGCGCGGCAGTGTGGTTGGAATGGTGAGAAAACACCAGAGAATCGCAAGTTTCTGAGTGATTTGAAAGATTTGTTGACAACTTGGGATGATATTCCGATGAAGAAGATTCAAGAAAAAGTTCAGCAAATTCAAGAAACTTTTACTTGCGGCGACTCGTTAGCAGATAGAGTTGTCTTGTTTGTTGACGTAAGAGAGCCAAAAGAAATACAAAGATTGAAAGAGATGTATGGCGCTACAACCCTACTTATAAGGCGCGCAAGCGTAGAGTTCGAAGAAACTTCAAACCACGCGGATAGCGAGGTACTTAACTATCAGTACGATGTGATAATTGAGAATAACGGAACAATAGATGAACTAAGAGAGAAAGCCGTCGATTTTCTGGCTTCTCTTTTCGAGGATAGCGCACACGCATGAGTGGGTCGGTTTACACAGCGGTAAAATTGCATTGTAAGTATTATTGTAAAGAAATAG
>OKRS01000117.1_pt1 | contig 58016 bp, 53 predicted proteins | sample 1601191 | NCBI WGS metagenome assembly OKRS01 (sample SAMEA3541509, study PRJEB24748) | human gut metagenome | biome: human gut; feature: human-associated habitat; material: faeces | place: China | collected 2012
CCCTAGACCCACTGATTAAGAGTCAGTTGCTCTACCAACTGAGCTAAGGGTGCAAGTGTTAATGCTTGTCAGCAACCTCATTTCTGAATTGCGAGTGCAAAGGTAGTGTAATTCCGGGAAACCACCAAACGTTTCCACGTTTTTTTTTCAAAATTATTTAAGAAATCCGTTCAAAATTGATTTATGTTAAGCAAAAGCCCTAATTTCTTTCAAAACCCTACCCTCTTAAAACAAAAAACCCCGACAAACCGAGTTTGCCAGGATCATTATAACATAAAGAATAAGTTTCTTAGTTTTTCGAGTTGAGATACGCCATCACTTTGTTAAAGTACTTCTGCGTTCTCTTCACGCTGTAACGATAACCGCCGTTCCACGCTCGGATGGCCCTTTCGATATCGTTCTGAGGATTGAAGTATGACTGGATAAGGACGAACATTTCCTTCGACTTTGCCAAGTCAAACCTGTCACGAAGCGAAAAACGCTTCTTGCTCTTGCGTTTCTTCAGAATGTTGTTGCATTCTGCCACAAGGATTGGGGTTATCTGCATAGCGCCGCAAGAGTTGCCGCTTACAGCCTTCACATTACCACGGCTTTCCACGTGGATAATGGCGTTCATCACGGGCTCCCAATCAAACCCGTCTGCTGTTGTGCTTACAGTTTCCGAGTCAACTGCGTTTTCAGCACTAAATACGGGAGAAGCTCCCGCTACAAAAATAAATAATACTACTAATCTAAAGATCTTAAACATTATTACGTGGTTTGTGGAGCCTGAACCATTGCTCTTAAACGTCCTGCGCCTCGGGTTCGGATCAGAAACCGAAAGACGGATACGTATAGCCTGAAAATCATCAGACCGAACAAAGAGCCCGAGGCATCTGTTGGGGGTATTCCAGTCAACACATGCCAAACTCCGTTAGCTAATCCTAAACGACATTCTAATACAAAAAGAAAGTGTCGTCATTTAATATCGAGTGCAAAATTACACAAAAACCATGAATTGTGCAAGTTTTACCCCAATTAACTAACGCTCACAAACGTTTATTAACCCTCTATAACACTTTGTATTTCAATAACATAATGCAAAACTCAGGGGACTATGGCGTCCCGCAGCAACCACGCATCCTCCCATAAACAAGCCAACAACTCCCCTCGTACAAAAACAAAAAAAGTGTGCCGGTTTTTTCTAACCAGCACACTTCCTATATGTAGATTCTTAGAATTTTTACTTCTTGAAGAAATCCTTTACAGCCTCATTGGCAACCATACGCTCGTCAAACATGTAAGCGCCGGTCTTCGGGCTTTTTACCATCTTGATAACCTTTGTATATGCGCGACCATCCGTAGAACCTTCATGGAGGGTAGCGACCGCTTTCTTTGCCATAGTCTATTTATTATTACTTAATCTCCTTGTGAAGAGTCATCTTCTTGAGGATGGGGTTATACTTCATTAATTCCATGCGATCAGGAGTATTCTTACGGTTCTTGGTCGTTACGTAACGACTTGTACCTGGCAGACCGCTGTTCTTCATTTCGGTGCACTCGAGGATAACCTGTACTCTGTTGCCCTTTGCTTTCTTTGATGCCATTTACTTATTCTCCTATTACTTTAATGTCACTCCAGTCACAATAGCCTTTAGACACCGCCTGCTTGATGGCAGCATCCAAGCCCACTTTGTTAATAAGACGCAGACCCGCTGCGCTGATCTTGAGGCTGATCCAGCAGTTCTCCTCAACATAGAAGAACTTCTTGCTGAACAAGTTCACATCGAAAGAACGCTTTGTGCGATGCTTTGAATGCGATACGTTGTTACCTATCTGGGCTTTCTTTCCCGTAATCTGACAAATTTTCGACATTTCTATCTGCTTTTTTGTATTCGTTTTTGATACCTATTCCAAACAGGGTGCAAAATTAGCTACTTTTTCTGAGACTACAAAACTTTCCACCAAATAATCGCAAGTATTTAATGTTTTTTTGTTTTTCGCTCATTTTCAATGACCTTTTTTTCGGAGAATCGGCATCAGTCAGCCTTTTCTTACTCTGTTACAGGAATTACAGGTGCCTTACCCTCTTCCTTCTCCTTCGGCATCTCTTCTTTCAGGAAGCCGATAAAAATCTGGAGGGCCTTCGTGGTGGCGATGGCGAGGTTGATGTCGCGGCCATAATCTTCGGTCAGTTTGCAGGTTACGGTCTTCTCTGCGTTGCCACAGGCCAGCCAGATTGTGCCGACAGGAATCTCTGCCGTGCCGCCTCCAGGACCTGCTGTTCCGGTGCTGGCAATGGCGAAGTCCACGCCGAGAGTCTTGATGGCTCCCTGCACCATCTCCTTTGCCACTTCCTCACAAACGGCGGTCTTCTCCTCTATGACGTCGTGCGACACGCCCAGGAGGTTCTCCTTCACGTCGTTGGTGTAGGCGATGATGCCACCCTTAAAGTAGGCTGAAGCGCCCGGTACGGCTATTATCGACTCTGCGATGCGGCCTCCCGTGCAGCTCTCCACGGTTCCCAATGTCATACCCGCTCCATAAAGGAACTGCTGAATCTCGCGACTTAATATTTTCTTTTCAAACTCCATTTTTCTATTCTTTGTTATCGTTATTAATCTTTGCTTGAAAGCCCCACTTACTTGAACGTCACCTTGCTGAACGCCGGCTTGTCTATCGAGCAGAAGTCCTTGTCCAGGAACTTATAGTAGCCCGTCACGCCGATCATCGCCGCATTGTCCGTGGTGTAGCTGAACTTCGGAATGTAGACGGTCCATCCGTAACGCTTGGCATGGTCATGGAAGGCGTTGCGAAGGCCGTTGTTGGCAGACACGCCTCCTGCCACAGCCACGTGCTTGATGCCGGTCTGCTTTACGGCGAGCTTCAGCTTCTTCATCAGAATGTTCACGATGGTGTGCTCCAGGCTGGCTGCGAGGTCTTCCTTGTGATGCTCTATGAAGTCTGGGTCGTCCTTAATCCATTTGCGCAGACTGTAGAGGAATGATGTCTTTAGTCCGCTGAAGCTGTAGTCCAAGCCCGGAATGTGCGGCTCGGAGAACTTATAAGCCAGCGGATTGCCCTGACGTGCCAGCTTGTCGATGATCGGACCGCCCGGATAGCCCAGTCCCATCACCTTCGAACACTTGTCGATGGCTTCGCCGGCTGCGTCGTCGATGGTCTGACCGAGCACCTCCATGTCGTTGTAAGCGTTCACCTTCACAATCTGCGAGTTGCCGCCCGACACGAGCAGACACAGGAACGGGAAGGGAGGCGTGGTGTCCTCGGGCTTCTCCTTGATGAAGTGTGCCATAACATGACCCTGCAGGTGGTTTACGTCTATCATCGGAATGCCCAGGCTGCGGGCAAAGCCCTTCGTGAAGCTTACGCCTACGAGAAGCGAACCCATAAGGCCCGGTCCGCGTGTGAAAGCCACGGCAGACAGCTGCTCCTTGGTTATTCCTGCACGCTTGAGGGCGGTGCTCACTACGGGCACGATGTTCTGCTGGTGGGCACGCGAAGCAAGCTCAGGCACCACGCCGCCATACTCATGATGTACGGCTTGCGAGGCGGTGACATTGCTCAATAATATGTTGTCGTTGAGTACTGCTGCACTTGTGTCGTCGCAGCTACTCTCAATGCCTAATATATACATTTCCTAAGTTATTAGTTATTATTTTTTATTTATTACTTCTTTAGTTATTATTTTTTACTTTGTATTTTTTATTTGTTGGAATAGTCATCCAATGGCGCAAGCCAAAATAATAAATACTAAATAATAACTAATAAATACTAAATACTAATATGTTAAGACTTCCACGCCGTGTTCGGTCATCAGCAGGGTATGTTCCCACTGGGCGCTCGGCTTCTCATCGCCCGTGATTACCTCCCAGCCATACTCGTCGTCAGCGTCGATAAACACCTTCCATGTGCCCATATTCACCATCGGCTCTATGGTGAACACCATGCCAGGTACGAGCAGCATGCCCGTGCCGCGGTGTCCGTAATGCGTCACCTCAGGCTCCTCGTGGAACTCCAGTCCAACGCCGTGTCCGCAGAGGTCGCGCACGATGCCGTAATGGTATTTGTCGGCGTGCTTCTGGATGGCGTGTCCGATGTCGCCCACGAAGCTGTAGGGCTTGGCTGCCTCCATGCCTATCTCCAGACATTCCTTTGCCACGCGCACCAGCTGCTCCTTCTCGGGAGTAGTCTTGCCGATGATGAACATGCGCGAAGCGTCGGCGTAATATCCGTCAAGGATAGTGGTGAAGTCCACGTTGATGATGTCGCCATCCTGAAGGATGTCCTCCTCCTTGGGGATGCCGTGGCACACCACCTCGTTGATGCTCGTGCAGACGCTCTTCGGAAATCCCTCGTAGTTAAGGCATGCGGGGATGGCTCCGTGCGACGTGCAGTAGTCGTAGCATATCTGGTCTATCTCAAGCGTGCTCATTCCGGCACGTATGTTCTTTGCCACTTCGTCAAGCACACCCGTATTGATGACACCACTTCTGCGGATGCCCTCTATCTGTTCCGGGGTCTTGATGAGCGAACGTGAGGGAACTGTCTTTCCCTTGTTTTCCCAATACATCACTTTCTTGTCAAGTTCGGTAGGCTCCTGTCCTGGGAGACAATGCCACACTCTCTTCTTCTTGAATACCATAGATGTCTTTATATATATAAAAAATGTTTTATGTCTTCTATATTGAAGTTACAGAATCTAAAGCCGTATGCCCGTTCCTTATCCGAACAGGTCCAGCCTGTTGTTTCTTGCCGTCTCTAAGGACGACAGCTTCTTCTGATGGGCAGCATATTCGTCACGCAGCCTTACGTACTTCTCGTCCAGCTCCTTGGCGAAGCGTGCCTTCTCCTCGGGGTTCATGAGGCGCTGCGCTATTATGGGGTTCTGCGCCGCATCCTTCACCCATACCACGATGCCGCTGTAAATGGGGGCAATCTTCAGCGCCACGTGCATCTCGGACGTTGTTGCTCCGCCCACCATTATCGGCAGACTCAGTCCGGCACGTTCCATCTCCGTCGCCACGTTCACCATTTCCTCCAGACTCGGCGTGATCAGTCCGCTCAGACCTATCATGTCTGCCTTCTCCGTCACGGCTTTCTTCACAATCTGCTCGGCAGGAACCATCACGCCAAGGTCAATGACGTCGTAGTTGTTGCACGCCATCACCACCGACACGATGTTCTTGCCGATGTCGTGTACGTCGCCCTTGACGGTTGCCATCAGCACCTTGCCGGCTGTGGTCGTTCCCTCCTTCTTGTCGGCTTCGATGTAGGGCTGCAGTATTGCCACCGCCTTCTTCATCGTCCTGGCGGTCTTCACCACCTGCGGGAGGAACATCTTTCCGCAACCGAACAGCTCGCCCACCGTGTTCATGCCGTCCATGAGCGGGCCTTCTATGATGTCCACGGCCTTCGGAAAGGCGGTCAGGGCCTCCTGAATGTCTTCCTCCATATATTCCGCCACACCCTTCACCAGCGCTGTGGACAGGCGCTTTGCCACGTCCTCCTTGCGCCATTCGGGCTGTGCCTTGCTTACCGCTGCTGCGCCTCCATCCGCTGCGCCGTTCTTCAGCGCTTCCTGCTGCTGCTTTATCTGGTCAGCCAGCTCTATGAGACGTTCTGATGCGTCCGCCCTACGGTTGAGCACCACGTCCTCCAGTATCTCTAATTGGTCGGCAGGGATGTCACCGTAAGCCACCTTCGTGGCAGGATTGACAATGCCGAAGTCCATTCCCTTCTGGATGGCATGATAGAGAAACACGGCGTGCATCGCCTCACGTATATAGTTGTTGCCGCGGAACGAGAACGAGAGGTTGCTTACGCCTCCGCTTATGTGCGCTCCGGGCAGATTCTGCTTTATCCATTCCGTGGCTCTTATGAAGTCCACGGCATAATTGTCATGCTCTTCCATGCCGGTGGCGATGGCGAGCACGTTAGGGTCGAAGATGATGTCCAGCGGATTCATGCCCACCTTCTCCGTCAGCAGACGGTAGGCGCGTCCGGCTATCTCGATGCGTCGCTCGTACGTCGTGGCCTGTCCCTTCTCGTCGAAGCACATCACCACCACAGCTGCGCCGTATCTCATCACGTCGCGGGCATGCGAGAGAAACACTTCCTCGCCTTCCTTCAGCGAAATGGAGTTGACGATACACTTTCCCTGCACACATTGCAGTCCGGCTGTTATCACGTCCCACTTCGACGAGTCTATCATCACCGGCACCTTGGCTATGTCCGGCTCCGAGGCTATGATATTGAGGAAGGTGCGCATCTCCTCACGGGCGTCCAGCAGTCCGTCGTCCATGTTGACGTCTATGACCAGCGCTCCGTCCGCCACCTGCTTTCGGGCGATGGTCACAGCCTCCTCATAGTTCTTCTCCTTGATGAGGCGAAGGAACTTGCGCGAGCCTGCCACATTACATCGCTCGCCCACGTTCACGAAGCGCACGTCGGGCGTGACGTCCAGCAGCTCCAGTCCGCTCAGCCACATCGTCCGTGGCTTCTCCTGAGGCTGGTGCGGAGTCTTGCCTTCGGCTATCTCGGCGTACTTGGCTATGAATTTCTCCGTCGTGCCGCAACATCCGCCTATGATGTTCACCAGTCCTTCGTCGATGTATTCCCCTATCTGCGGAGCCATCGTCTCGGGCGTTTCGTCATAGCCGCCAAGGCTGTTGGGCAGTCCGGCGTTGGGATAGGCACTTATATAATAAGGTGCATGATGTGCCAGCTCCTTTATGAACGGCTTCATCTGGTCAGCACCGAACGAGCAGTTCAGACCTATAGAAAAAATCGGATAACTGCTCACGCTGGCAAGCACGGCGTCAAGCGTCTGTCCGCTCAACGTGCGTCCGGCAAGGTCGCTCACCGTGATGCTGAGCATTATCGGCAGGTCGCGTCCCGTGCGGCGCTCCACCTCCATCGTGGCGTCTATCGCAGCCTTCGCGTTCAGCGTGTCAAACACGGTCTCAATGAGCACAGCGTCCGCCCCACCCTCTTCCAGAGCCTCAATCTGCTCCAGATAGTCCTCATAGAGAGTGGCGTAGTCCAGCTCACGTGCAGCAGGGTTGCTCACGTCCGGACTCATCGAGCATGTCTTGTTCGTAGGTCCCACCGATCCTGCCACGAAGCGCGGCTTCTCCTCCGTAGAGTATCGGTCTGCCGCCTTTCTTGCGATGCGTGCTCCTTCCAGCGCCATCTCGCGTGCCGACGTCTCCAGCCCGTAGTCAGCCTGGCTCACACGCTGCGAGCTGAACGTGTTGGTGGTGATGATGTCGGCGCCCGCCATCAGATACTTTGCGTGAATATCCTCTATCACGTCCGGTCGGGTAAGGTTCAGCATGTCGTTGTTGCCCTTCATCATTCCCTCCGCATTGCGATAGCGGTAGCCCCTGAAGTCGTCCTCCTCCAGTCCGTATTGCTGTATCATGGTGCCCATCGCACCGTCCAAAATGATTATCCTGTCCTTGATGACCTCTCGTAAAGTCTTCTTCATTCGTTTTCCTTAAGTCAATAACTCTTAATAGTGCTTCATCGCCCTATCCATCTCTCTGCGGTCTTCCTTTTCCTTGAGCGTCTGGCGCTTGTCATATTCCTTCTTGCCCCTGCACAGAGCGATGTCCACCTTCGCCCTTCCGTGTTCGTCTATGAAGACCAGCGTCGGCACGATGGTGTATCCGGGCTGCTTGGTGGCATTCTCCAGCTTGTATATCTCGCGCTTCGTCAGCAGCAGCTTGCGGTCACGACGTGCCTCATGGTTGCTGAACGAGCCGTAGAAGTAAGGCGAAATGTTCATGCCCTTCACCCACACCTCATGGTTGTTTATATAACAGAAAGTATCCACAAGGCTTGCCTTTCCAAGCCTTATCGACTTAATCTCAGTACCCGTGAGCACTATTCCTGCAGTATAGGTCTCCACGAAGAAGTATTCGAAGGAGGCCTTCTTGTTCTTTATGCTTACAGGACTTTTCTTTCTTTTCAGTTCCTGTTCCTTGTTCATCTCTCTTGTTTACTCTTCAATAATGACAAAATCGTCAATGTTGTTGTCCACGTACTGAGCCACGGCAGCCGTCCAAGCCTCCTCGTTCTCCACAAACTCGTCGTCATAGTCGTCGAAGTCAGAATATTGCTCGAACATCGCCATAAACTCCTCGTCGTCACACTCCCTGCATATCTTTGCGCCATGCTCCTTATAGAGCTTGCGCACGGCAAAGAGCATCTTGGCAAGGTCGCGCAATCCCCAGTCGCGCAGCACCTTGGCGAAGGGATTGTCAAAGATAAAGCCGCCATAGCCGTTATAGATAAGCTGCACGAAGCCGCCGTCCATAACCTCCTCGTGCAGGATGTCGTAGGCAAGCAGCGTTATCTGCGACACACTGAGCTGCTGCATGTTCTCAGCGTTCAGCTCACCACCGATGGCCTCCTTCGTGGCGTTCACAAACACCGCGAGGAAGGCATCCATATCTTGCATCGCCGCCTCACGAAGGGCAGCGTCTTTCACTTTTACCTGTACCATAATCTGCAAAGTTAATGCAATTCGAAGACAATACAAAATAAAAGGAAAACAAAACATACCACAATTGTTTATTTTTTACATTGTTTTATGCACATATAGCCAAAACAGCGAACATATACTGTCGCCTCAGACAACGAAACAACGAATTAAACGAATTGACGAATTCGTGGGATAATAACATGATGGAAAATCAGAGAAATCCGTATTCAACACTATAATCCGAAAAATCCTTGGAAGAGCCACCACAAGCAGCATCCGTAAAATCCGTGAAATCCGTGTTCTATAAATAGCGCACACTAACACTATGGGCTGCTTATGCGAAACGAACACGGATTGCACGGATGACACGGATGTTGGGTGCGTAGAGGATGCTACACTGGCCATGAATCCTTAAAATCCCTTAAAAGAGCCACCACAAGCAGTATCCGTGAAATTCCTTGGAAGAGCCACCTCAAGCAGCATCCGTGAAATCCGTGAAATCCGTGTTCTATAAATAGCGCGCCCTAACACTATGGGCTGCTTATGTGAAACGAACACGGATTGCACGGATGACACGGATGTTGGGTGCGTAGGGATGTGACAATGGGGTGAATCCGTGAAATCCCTTGGAAGAGCCACCTCAAGCAGCATCCGTGAAATCCGTGAAATCCGTGTTCTATAAATAGCGCGCCCTAACACTATGGGCTGCTTATGTGAAACGAACACGGATTGCACGGATGACACGGATGTTGGGTGCGTAGGGATGTGACAATGGGGTGAATCCGTGAAATCCCTTGGAAGAGCAACCTCAAGCAGCATCCGTAAAATCCGTGAAATCCGTGTTCTATAAATAGCGCGCCCTAACACAATGGGCTGCTTATGTGAAACGAACACGGATTGCACGGATGACACGGATGTTGGGTGCGTAGGGATGTGACAATGGGGTGAATCCGTGAAATCCCTTGGAAGAGCAACCACAAGCAGCATCCGTGAAATCCGTGAAATCCGTGTTCTATAAATAGCGCCCCAGCCCCAAGCAAAAAATTCGTTGTTGCCGCGTCACAGCGAAAACGCCAAGCGTCTGTTCGCTTATGTAATCACCACCACAACCCCCTTCTTACGCTTCACGTTCTTCTCGATGCGCTCAAACAGCCGTCCGAACTCCTCGCCCGACCTTACCACCACGCCCGGTATGTGCTGCCTACCCACAATGATGCTGCCGTCACGCAGCGTCATGGCACCGTTGCCAGCCCTTATCGTGGCGCCCTGCGGCAGGGTGGGCATCCTGCGTCTCAACGCCTTGTCCGTACTCAGCGTCACGGGATAACATCCGGCTGGCAGATAGTTATGGGGATGTTCCACGGAGGCGCATATCGTGCGCCCGTTGATTATTACCATACCGTCCACGCCATAAGGCGAATAACGATAACGCTTGATTTCTATTACCATAATGTGATTCTTAGTTTTTTTATTTTGACAAAATGACAAGATGACAAGATGACAAGATGACAATTCCTAATTCTTCCGATACCTATGGTTCTGGCATTCGGTCACCAGTCCCTGCTTGCGCCAGTTCTTCAGCATCTGATGCACGGCGTTGCGCGACGTATTGCATCCCTTCACGGCTATGCTGTGCTGCAGCGCCTGCTCGAAGCTGAACGTCGTGTCCAGACGCTCGAAGATAGAGTCGTTCTTGCCACGCTTCGTGCGCTCTGAAGCAGCCTGTCCGCAGTAGTCCTTCGACGAGAACGCAGCCTCTATGCGCTCACGGAAGAAATGGAGGGCATTCTCAATCTGATAGTCAGCCAGAACGTCAAAGGCGGCGAGGAAAGACGGCTGCTGTTGCTTCACGATCATCTCCTTCCACAGCCCCGGCTGCTGCTTCAGCCGCGTCTCGGCACCAGCCACGCCGTGACGGTCAATCAGCTGTCCAGCCACACGGCAGAGCATCAGGCACGTCATCATCCTCATAGTCGTAGGGCAGATGCGGAATCGCTGGCGAGCCTTCACCTTGTCGTCATCCTTCATCGTCTCCAGACGCACACGCTCCAGCCATTGCCTGCCTCTCGCCTCCAGCTTCGGCAGCACCACCTCGCCAGCCATCAAAGGCAGCAGATGGGCTATCTGACGGATGCGCTCACGCTGCTTGTCGGTCAGCACATGCAGATTCTCCGTCAGCGGCTGAAACGTGTTGTCGGGCGTACGGGCCAAGGCAATTCGACTCTGAAAGCCGTCCGTATAGTTGGTCACCACACGATAGAGCGCGTCAGGCGTGCCGCACATCACCACATTCCACAACAGCCTATCTATATGCACGTTCACGGCGTCCGCACTCCTCGCCTCACGCTCATAGCTCGTGCCGTCGTAAGCCTGACGGAGCATCACGGAGAAGTCGCTCATGGCAGAACGCCATTTCTGCGCCACCGTGTCTGCCTCAGGCGTGAACGAGAAAGCATGCCGTCCGCCTGTGTTGGAAAGACGTTCGGCAAGGTTGGCAACGGTATTGTTGAGCGTCAGGCAGCGCACAGGCAGCTTAGGCTCCTCAGGCTGCTCCTTCTTGTTCTTCGCAGCACGCTTCTTGGCACGCCACTCGTCCTCCTGCTGCTGATACATCCTGTCCATCGCCTTCACCTCAGCCGTCCAAGCCTCCACCACGGGGTCGATGCCGCCCTTGCCAGAGGCAAAGTCGCCAGCGATGTAGGATATAAGGTTCAGCGAGTTCATCTTGCCATGCACGTCCACTCTCACCCCCGTCGCCAGCATACCTATCACGGGGCAGATGGCGGTCAGCACGGGCAGCGCCAGAGCCGGACCCACAGCGTCAATGGAGTCCTTCACACCCTGCGGCATTCGTGGCAGCGCCTCGTAATAGAAGAGGTCGTCCTTAGCCAGCGCCTCGTCTATGCCGTCCGCCTCGCCCTGCTCCGCACCGCCGTCCGTCATGCGCTCCTGACGTATGGCAATGAGCACGTCCTTCAGCCGCTTCGGCATCTGCGTGCGCTTCTCGCTCAGCGCATTGTCAATACAGGCCAGCTTCTCCGCCTCAGGGAATCCGTCATAGCAGGGAATAACCCTATCGAGCAACCCACGGTCGAAGCCGCAGATATGACGAAGATTCACGGCCAGCTCAAACGTAAGCGTATTACGGTTGCTCTTCACAGGCTCCTGCGAGTCATTATACATCGCCCACCACTTGCGCACAATGTCAGCGTAGGGAATGCCCAGATAACAGTCCGAAGCCCACGTCGGCGCAGCCTCAGAAGAATCAGCCGAATCCGTAATCCCCTTATTCCGAGCAGCATCAGAAGAATCAGAAAAATCCGTAATCTCCTTCTTCAGAGTTGCCTCCCGATTGTCGAAAAGCTCCTTATCCACAAACAGCAGCCTGTCCGTCGGCGGCGTAAAGAACACACGCGTGATGTCCTTCGCCCCCTTGTCATACTCCACGCCCAGCAGCCCCGAAGCCCATCTGAGGTTCTCCTCCTGCGTCATCCCCTCTCGGCGACGAAAGACCACGTGATAACCCTTGTTGGCCGACCGCTCCAGCATCAGCAGCCCCAGCTCCTCCTTCCTGCCCATCACCAGCTCCGGCACGCTCCTCATCCTCTCCTCATAGTCAGGCGAAGAGGGGTCGAAGTCGATGTCCATCCCCACCGACCGGCTCACACGCTCCGCCCCCTTCAGCCCTCCGTCGGCATTAGGCAGACACGAATAGTTCATCTGCACCATCATGCGCTTCTCCGCCCCACGGTTACGCTCCGAGTCGCGCAGAAGCCTATACTCCATCTCGTCCTTCACAGGGCGCATAAGCTTAGCCCCGTCCTTATAATATATAATGTGTACGCTCATAATAAATTCCTAATTCACAATTTCTCAATGTCAGTCACTAAGATGTCCTGATAGTGTGCCCCGTTATGCTCTCGTGTCGTAAACCTCAGCGTCACAGCCACCAAGGTGCCCGCATCAAAACGGCATAGCGCCACATTGCCAAGCATAGCCGCCACATACTGGTTCTCATACTTGCCGCCAAGCTCCTGAAGCATGATGTTGCACTTCATCACCTGACCGCTCTCCGCCTTCTGGCTCTGTACAGCGAAAGCCTCGCCCTGCTGCACCACTCTCATGATTCTTGTCTCCATTTTCCGTAGTTATTATTTATTAGTTATTATTTATTATTTGTCAGTTATCTATTGGTTGCAAAGCAATCTCAGAAAATACTCCTGACCCTTGCCTGTAACCTTAGTTGTTACTCTCTCTTCCGAGCCGTGGTTGGTCTTTATCACCGTCACCGACTGGGCAAAGATACCCCTCTCCACCCACATCTGAATCGGTTCCGTCGACCGCTTGAAGATATAGCCGTGCTCCCTCATCCATCTATACAACCGCGTGCGTCCCGTAACAAAGCCGTTGCGCGTCAGCAGCTTCGCCATCTCACTCATCAGAATGCAGCCGTCGCCCGTCGTCAGCGCGTCCGCAAACTCCACCTTAGGCCGCTGCTCCTCCAGCAGCTCCTCCTTCCGACGGAGCAACACATCCTTCTGCTCCAGCGTACGGTTCAGAATCCTCACCGCCTTAGCCAGAATCGTCTTCTCATCGTCCTGCTCCTCCAAGGGAACATATCCCCCCGTCCGACGGATCTGCGGCAGCACCTCAGAAGTCACCCATTTGCGGAAAGCCCTTGCCGAAGGCTTGCGACTGTCGAGGATAACATCATACAGCCCGTCCTCGCTAACGAAGTTAGCCATCTGCGTTCCGCCTCTTGTCGAAAGGGGTTCAGTTGAAATGACCCCCTTTTCAAGTCGCATCACAACACCGTTCTGCTTCAGCCCGAGCACCTTACACACATCCGCCAGACAGAACCAAGGCTCCCCCCTCTCATCACTCACCGTCCTTATCCTTCCGAACTCCGGATTCTCGAAAATCTTGATTTCGTTCGTCATAATCTTTATGATTAATTTAAATAAAAAACACTCGCAACCCTCAGGCAGCCCGTGTGGCGTACCGTCCGGATTACGAGTGCAAAGATAAGGGCAAAAAAAGAGGGCATTCCTATACCCCATCTTTACTCCATAACAAAAAAGAGCACTTCGCCCGAAGACGGAATGCTCAATATAGATAAAAAAGTTAAATGTCACGAATCAGTTTCTTACTTGCTGTTGTAGATATCCTCGTGTTTCTCCTTCAGTTCATTGAATATGCGCGACTGCTTCTCGAAAGCCATGCCACTTTGCATCGAGTTAGACAAATCCTTGTCGTAGTTAGACAAATCAATGTTAAACAGCTTGCCCACCCACGTAAAGAATTCCTTCTTCGTAAGTTTAGCACCGCTTCCGTCCTCCACCTTGCCACATTCATACCAAGCGTTCATCACACGAATGAGGTCTATCTTTGTAGCCTTCTTCGAAAGATGTAGCGGACTCCCAATACTTAACGAATCTTTCTCCTCCGTCTTCACATCAGCCTTTCCGTTATAGACATTGCCTATGTGAACGTCGCCGTTCATCGAACTGCCGGCGTTCATCGTTACGCTGCCAGGTTCAAAGTTGTTTGTAATGTTACTCATTTATTCTGTCATTTTGATTTTCAGTTAATTGTATATATCACCATTTATTGACGAACCTGCATTCATAGTCACACTTCCGGAATTGAAGATATTGTTTATTTGCGGTTCTCCCTTGTTTTCGAACTTAGCCAATATCTTCTTTTGTATCTCAGATTGATATCTCTGCCAAACCGGATCTTGAGCCAACAGATTGTTAACGCTCTGATACATGGACATTCCCAATTCCGGAGGAAAACGCAGGAATGCCTCTGTCAGACTTTCAATCGAAATCGCATCCCTTACGCTCTGAGCCATTCGGTTCACAAAATCATTATAACTCTGTGTCAATGACTGAACGTCCCTCTCCAGCTCTTCGTATGTCTTAGGACGCTCATGAGCAAGCACAGCCTTCATTTTCTTAGGGAAAAGAATCTCGCAAAGTGGCGTGAGGCTGTCATCAGGAACCGTGCTCTTAATGATTATTTCCATACTGCGCATATGAGTCCGGGCCTGGTCACGCACAAGCTTGTTAGTGTGAGCGTCTATCAGATCAGGAGGACACAGCTTGTCAAAATTATCCATGAAAGCTTTGTATGCCAAGTGCATATAACCATAATCCGATTTACGCTTAGTCAGCGAGGAAGCAAGACTGGCAAAGTTTTCTGACCTAAGTCCCACTATCACTCCTATCATCACCGAAAACATGTATCTCAGAAATTCCCATTTGCATCGTATCTCATCATATTTATCGCCTTTCTCCTTGTCAGACAGGTCACTTTTCATGACAAGACGAAACGCCATGACTATGCAATACATCTCAAGCTGCTTATGGTCGCCAAACATGGGGGCTCTGCTCAGTCGCTTCCTGACATCAGTCTCCACCAAGTCCCATCCTGGGTCATATCCCGTCTGAATAAGGTGTTTCAATAAATACATGAACATATATGGCGGTTTTGTGTCAGAAACCAGTCGCTTCACACAAGCCTCAGCACACTCCACTATCTTCACATCATTCATATGCCTTCCTATAATGGAGTCTTTAAAGAAAAGTCCCTGAACAATATCTTTTATCTTGACAGTTTCTTTATTTCTACCAAAACGGTCATCTGCCATTAACAGCATCTTATAGTAAGGCTTCATGGCTTCTCTTAATTCATTAAAAAGGCCAAAACGGTCTTTAGCCTCCTTGGCATTGAATTCTATCTTCCATGGTTCTATTTCCGGTCTTCCGTTATCGTTAAGATAAAGATCAATAGGTTTGATTATGTGTTTATCAATATATGGATTCATTATAATAGATTTTACATAAAAATTGCGTAGCCACAAAGTTACACTTTTTACCTCAATCCACCCAACATTACACACAGAAAAACATCCACCTCCCCCTATTTCCACCACCCATCCCCCACTCCAGCAATCACCCTCGCCAGCTCGTTCATCACGAGGCACACCTCGCGGTTGACGGCAAGGTCGCGGCAGTATTCGTAGTTCCAGGGCGAAATCTGTACGAATCGGTTCTCGGCACAGGCATAGAAGCTCTTGCCACTGGGCTTGTAGCGGTCGCCGAAGCCATTGTCACACACCTCAATAACGGGCAGCTGCTCCATAAGCAACAGGCGCCCTATCTCACGCTCCTTAGGACTCACAAACGCCGACACGATGACAGCACCTTCACGCGCGGCACGCAGCACAGCGTCACGCTGGCGCTCGAAGAAAGGAGCGTCAGAACGATGGCAGACAAGAGGCAGCTTGCGCTCCGCAGACAGCAGGGCGCTGCAGCCGACATAAGAGAGGAGAGGCTTGGGAGAAGAAGCCGAGGGAGAAGCCGTGGGAGAAGCCGTGGGAGAGGCTGTGGGAGAGGCTGAGGGAGAGGCCGAGGAAGAGGCTGAGGGAGAGGCTGAGGAAGAGGCTGAGGAAGAGGCTGAGGAAGAGGCTGAGGGAGAGGCTGAGACAATAGCCGGCAGCATGGGGATACGCGGCAGGAGAGAACGGAGGATATGTTCGAGGCGGTCGGGGTTATGGGCATAGAAGCGGTCGGCGCGGAGGCCCCGGCGGATGGTGTCCAGCGTCCAGCCGCGTGCCGTGCACGAGCGATGGACGAGGAAGCGGTCGCGCAGCGTTCCCTTGATAAGGGCGCGGCGTGCCTGCTCACGGATGTAGCGCAGCTTCGTCTGCACCTGCTCCGGCGTGACAGCCTCCATGTCGTTATAGCCACGGACAAAGAGCGAAGGGCCACGGAAGGAGCACGTGTGGTCCCGGTCGTACCAATCGCGCGATGCATCGCGATCGCTCTTGTTGGGGTCTTTCTTCATGTCCCGCCATTTGATATCCAGCGTGTCCCAATAATCGTGCGTACAGGCGATCATAAAGCCATTGACCATACGCCCCAGATGCTTCCTGTTGCCGGGCAGCAGTCGCAGCAATACGTGGAAGTGGTCGGGCATGGCTTCGGCGGCTATTATCTCCACCTGCGGATGAAAACGGGGGACGGTCTGCCAGACCGCCATCACCTTACGGCCCAGCTCCGTGTATTCGCAGGCGGGAGCGTCAGGAGCGTCGTCGGGAGCGTCCGGACATCCCGTTATGAAGCTGAGGATGGGAGCATAATTGCGGGTATTGAGAGTGATGAAGAAATAACCCTCGTAGTAGTTTGTGGTGGCGTTACGCTTCAGGGCGGCAGGCAGAGCAGCGTCCTTCTGAGCTATCTTCGCCAGTTGTTCAGGAGTAAGAGGCATGTTACGTAGTTTTTTATGGGCAAAGATACTAAAAATCTTGTCATCTTTTCAAATTGTCATCTTGTCATTTTCATTTCCGAAAGTCAGTCATTTGGCTCTATAGAATAATATATTTTATATATTATACTATAGGAGTCTGACAAGCCTTTTCTTTTCTTCATTTTGACAAAATGACCAAATGACCAAATGACAAGATGAATTAGGAGTTAGGAATTAGGAGTTAGGAATTAGGAGTTTTGAATTGTTCTCGGCTTCGCCTGCGATTTTTGATTTTTCCAGTTTTTGAATTTTATAACAGCGAAATTAAAAATCAAAATTGGATAATTCAAAATGCGCGGAGCGCACAATTCCTAATTCAAAATTCAAAACTCCTAATTCGCTTGCAAAGCGCAACTTTGCAAGCGCCAGGGGACAACTTTTCACACCGCGGAGGACAACTATTGCATCTGACGGGCAAAAGCCGTAACTTTGCGGCATGACCAGAATGTCTAACCAATAAACACACACAGAAACACATGATTCAGTACGCAATTTACCAAAGCAAGGCGAACAACTACACCAAGGGCAAGTTCTACGCCCGCGCCATCCACACCGACATCGTCGACCTCGAAGGCATCGCCGAACACATGTGCCGACACAACTGCTCTTACTCGAAGGGCCAGATCATCGGTCTGCTGGACGACATGGTGGGATGCATCCGAGAGATCTGCCTCGACGGCAACGCCGTGAAGCTCCCCGACTTCGCCATCTTCAAGCCCGGCATCCGCACCAAGGGAGCCAAGACCGCAAAGGAATTCACCGCCACCGAGAACGTCCTGCGAACCTACATCAAGATCATCCCCACGGGAGCGATGCACCTGAAGAACGGCTACAACTACGCTGGCGACGTGAAGTTCAAGCGAGTGAAGCTGTACGACAAGGACAAGGCGCACAACACGAACACAGAGAACAACGTATAAAACAAACAAACCGTTAACCATAAAACACACACACAGACTATGGCAATAGAATACAAAATCTACAAGAGCAACATCAACAACGGCACCAAGGGCAAGTTCTACGGACGCGTCACCTACAACGAGATGTACGACCTCCCGAAGCTGGCAGCCCACATGGCATCACACAACACCTCGTTTTCACGCGGCCAGATCCTCGCCATCCTCACGGACATCGTCAAGTGCATACGCGAGCTGCTGATAGACAGCAAGAAGGTGAGGCTGGACAACCTCGGCATCTTCCATGTCTCCATCCGCTCGAAGGGAGCGAAGACCTTTGAGGAATTCGTCGCTGCGGAGAACATCCTCGGACTGCACTTCCGCTGCCTCGGCGTAGGCGAGTCGTCACGCGACAACTTCCAGCGTCTGGCACGCATAAGAGAGAAAAGCCAGCACAAGTGGGGAGTGGAGAAAAAGACCGGCGGACAAGAGACACCTAAGCCTTAGGCTAATCTGACAACCATGAAAAACACTTTACCATGAAAAAGGAAACAAGAGAGAACCTTCAGGTGGGCTCGGCGCTCGGAATGCTGGCGCTCGGAATGGCGCTTACGGTGGCTGGCTTCATCGTATCGCCGCTGGGCGAGATTCACGAAAGCGTGCTGGGACTGTTCGCCGAATGCCTGATTTACACAGGAAGCATCTTCGGAGTGGCTATCTACGCCCACAACAAGTACGCCGAAATAAAGACGTACGTGGAGAAGAAAATGTCTGCTTCGCAGAATTAGGAGTTAGGAGTTTTGAATTTTGAATTGGTCGCCTTCGGCGATTAGGAGTTTTTCAATTTTGAATTTTATAATTCGCAACTGGATAATTCAAAATCGAAGGCAAAGCCGAGAATAATTTCTAATTCCTAACTCCTAACTCAAATTTTTTTTGTACCTTCGCCGACTAAAAAACATAACAGCATACTTTTATGGAATACATGTCACAGGAGGGCTACGACAAGATAGTGGCCGAGCTTCGCCAGTTGGAATTAGAGGAACTGCCGCAGGTGCGCGACGCCATTGCGGAGGCACGCGACAAGGGCGACCTGAGCGAGAACTTCGAATATCATGCCGCCAAGCGCGAGCAGGGACGCATCATGGGCCGCATACGCTTCATGCACAAGGTGCTGGAGAACGCCCGCGTCATCGACAAGAGCCGGCTCAACACGGACAGCGTGGGGCTGCTCAGCAAGGTGGAGATAACCAACACGGCCAACAACCGCCGCATGCAGTATACCATCGTCAGCCCCCACGAGGCAAACCTCGCCGAAGGCAAGCTCTCCATCAAGTCGCCCATCGCCCACGCCATGCTAAACAAGAAGGCTGGCGACACGGTGGAGGTGACGGTACCGGCAGGAAAGCTAAGCCTGAGAATCGAGAGCGTCTCGCTGTAAGGAGAACAAAAAACAAAATCAGAGAAGAATATGAAGAATGCAGCTATAATTGTGAGCGGGGGAATGGACAGCATCACCCTGCTCTATGAACACAAGGACGAGATAGCCGTGGGCATTTCCTTCGACTATGGCAGCAACCACAACGCACGCGAGATACCCTTCGCCAAGATGCATTGCGAACGGCTGGGCATCAAGCACATCACCATCCCACTGGACTTCATGCACCAGTACTTCAAGTCGAGCCTCCTCACCGGAGCCGACACCATCCCCGAGGGACACTACGAGGACGAGAACATGAAGTCAACCGTCGTGCCCTTCCGTAACGGCATAATGCTCGCCATCGCCGTGGGCATCGCCGAGAGCAACGGACTGACCGAGGTGTTTATCGCCAACCACGGAGGCGACCACGCCATCTACCCCGACTGCCGTCAGGACTTCATCACAGCCATCGACGCGGCGGCTAAGGCGGGCACATACGTCGGCGTAAGGATTGTGGCACCCTACACCTCCATCACCAAGGCAGACATCGCACGCATCGGAAAGCGCCTCGGCATCGACTATGCCGAGACATGGAGCTGCTACAAGGGCGGCGAGAAGCATTGCGGAAAGTGCGGCACCTGCGTGGAGCGAAAAGAGGCACTCGCCGAGGCAGGCATAGAAGACACCACTATTTACGAAACAAAATAGCAGAAAAATGTTGAAATAAGATTTATTTTTAGTAAATTTGCGGTCGAAACAGAGAAATCGTTACAGACACGAAGAATAAGAAAGAATCTTATTTCAACATTATATAAATATTTGAAAAAATGAAAATCGAAGATTTCAACTTTGCCGGCAAAAAGGCAATCGTACGTGTAGACTTCAACGTACCATTGGACGAGAACGGAAACGTTACTGACGACACCCGTATCCGCGGTGCCCTCCCCACACTCAAGAAGGTGCTCGCTGACGGTGGCGCCCTCATCATGATGAGCCACATGGGCAAGCCCAAGGGCAAGGTGAACGAGAAGCTCTCTCTGAGCCAGATCGTCCCCAACGTATCAAAGGCCCTCGGCGTAGAGGTGAAGTTCGCCAAGGATTGCGGCAACGCTTCTGAGGAGGCTGCTGCCCTCAAGCCGGGCGAGGCACTTCTTCTGGAGAACCTCCGCTTCTATCCTGAGGAGGAAGGCAAGCCGGTAGGCGTAGAGAAGGGCACACCTGAGTTTGACGCTGCAAAGAAGGAAATGAAGGGCCGCCAGCAGGAGTTTGCCAAGAAGCTCGCTTCTTACGCTGACTGCTACGTAATGGACGCATTCGGAACAGCTCACCGCAAGCACGCTTCTACAGCCGTTATCGACGAGTACTTCGACAAGGACCACAAGATGCTGGGCTACCTCATGGAGAAGGAGGTAAACGCCGTTGACGCAGTTCTCGGCAACATCAAGCGCCCGTTCACAGCCATCATGGGCGGCTCGAAGGTTTCTACAAAGATCGGCATCATCGAGAACCTCCTCACAAAGGTGGACAACCTCATCCTCTGCGGCGGCATGACATACACATTCGCCAAGGCTCAGGGCGGCAAGATCGGCCTCTCTATCTGCGAGGACGACAAGCTGGACGTAGCTCTTGACGTTATCAAGAAGGCCAAGGAGAACGGCGTGAACCTCGTTCTCGGTACTGACTCGGTTTGCGGCGACGCTTTCAAGAACGACTGCAACACTCAGATCTGCCCGTCTAACGACATTCCCGAGGGTTGGGAAGGCATGGACGCAGGTCCTCAGACACGCGAGCTCTTCGCCAACGCCATCAAGGGCGCAAAGACCATCCTCTGGAACGGTCCTGCAGGCGTATTCGAGTTCGACAACTTCGCAGGTGGCTCAAAGGCTATCGCTGAGGCTATCGCTGAGGCTACAAAGAACGGCGCATTCTCACTCATCGGTGGTGGCGACTCTGTAGCTTGCATCAACAAGTTCGGCTTGGCTGACCAGGTTTCGTACATCTCAACTGGTGGCGGCGCTCTCCTCGAGGCTATCGAGGGCAAGGTGCTCCCGGGCGTTGCAGCTATCGAGGCTTAATCTTCGCTGACACGGCGTGCTGACTTTCAGCACAACCAAATAACAAAAGCAAATCCTTATATATATAATGTATAGGGGTTTGCTTTTTTTCGTTTGCTCTGGTATATTGGCAGGGCTTTGACAAAAACCTTTATCCACAAGTCCTTTTACGGGCATACCCTTCGGGTTCATAATATCATTTGTGTAATGGGATTTACGAGAGCAAGCTCTCGACACCCATCACCCAAACGATATCATGAGTGATGCCGATGCATCACTATGCCCATAAAAGGAAAAACAAAAAAAACACAATCCGGCGAGGACACAAACAAATTTTGAGTATGTCAAACTAAAGAAGTTAGGAGAAAAGCTAATGCCCGCAACTCCTACGATTGGCATTGCTAATTACTGTTGTATTCCTTGTTTTTTTTAGTTTTGATAAACTATTCATATTCTTGTGTTTTTATAGGTTTTTCCGATTTTGGGCGCGTGCTGTGCACAACTGAAGGGCTTTACGTTAGGTTGTCGAGAACTTGTTCTCGTAAGGCCTAATGTAAAGTCTTTCAGTTAAACCCGATAGGGTTTGCGCCCATAATCGGATATGTGGATAAAGGTTTTTGTAAAAGCCCTGCCTACAACAGGAGCGACAGACTATAAAAAAAGTTAAATATCGGGTTAACTATTAGGGAGGGTATGTTGTTTCAATAAAAAAGTTGTACCTTTGCACCCGCAATTTTGCAAAGTATTTTATTAATTTATCACAAACAATGAATCGATACGAAACCGTTTTCATTTTGACTCCCGTTTTGTCTGATGAACAGATGAAGGAAGCGGTCGCTAAGTTCAAGAAGCTCCTCACCGACAACGGTGCTGAGATTGTGAACGAAGAGACATGGGGACTCAAGAAGATGGCTTATGCTATCCAGAAGAAGTCTACAGGATTCTATTGCCTGTTGGAGTTCCAGGCTGAGCCCACAATTGTAAAGACACTCGAGACCGGCTATCGCCGTGACGAGAAGGTCATCCGTCACATGACAGTTAAGCTCGACAAGTATGCTGCACAGTATGCTGAGAAGAGACGTAACAAATTCGCTAAAAAAGAGGAGGCTTAAAACATGGCAGCAGTAGAATCAGAAATTCGCTATTTGACTCCACCTTCAGTGGACACACGCAAGAAGAAGTATTGCCGTTTCAAGAAGAGCGGTATCAAGTATATCGACTACAAGGATCCTGAGTTCCTCAAGAAGTTCTTGAACGAGCAGGGCAAGATCCTTCCCCGTCGTATCACAGGAACATCTTTGAAGTATCAGCGTCGCGTGGCACAGGCTGTTAAGCGTGCTCGCCAGATTGCTTTGCTTCCTTACGTAACTGACTTGATGAAATAATTATTAAGGAGGAATAAGCAATGGAAATCATACTTAAAGAAGATATCATAGGACTGGGTTACAAGAACGACATCGTTAATGTAAAGAGTGGTTACGGACGTAACTACCTCATCCCCCAGGGTAAGGGTGTAATCGCATCTGAATCAGCAAAGAAGGTTCTCGCTGAGAACCTCAAGCAGCAGGCTCACAAGCTCGCAGCCATCAAGGCTGAGGCTGAGAAGAAGGCTGAGGCTCTTAACGGCGTAGAGCTGGTTATCGAGACTAAGGTTAGCGCTACTGGCGTTACTTACGGTTCGGTTAACGCTAACGTTGTGGCTGACGAGCTTCAGAAGAAGGGCTTCGAGATTGACCGCAAGATCATCACTATGCGCGACATCAAGACCGTAGGTGAGTTTGAGGCTACCATCCACTACCACAAGGAGGTTGAGGTGAAGCTCCCCATCAAGGTTGTTGCTGAGAACGCTAAGGTAGAGGCTCCCGCTGAGGAGGCTCCCAAGGCTGAGGAGACAGAGGCAACTGCAGAGTAATCAGCAGATATTCTCACAATATAAAGAAAAGTCGGACGGCGAAAGCTATCCGACTTTTTTTGCTTATGGGATTAATTACGCCAGGCAGGGCTTTGACAAAAACCTTTATCCACAAGTCCTTTTACGGGAATACCCTTCGGGTACATGATATCATTTGTGTAATGGGATTTACGAGAGCAAGCTCTCGACACCCATCACCCAAACGATATCATGAGTGATGCCGATGCATCACTATGCCCATAAAAGGAAAAACAAACAAAACACAATCCGGCGATGGTGCACAAATTGTGAATACGTCAAACTAAAATTTAGGAGAAAAGCTAACTGTAGGAGCTGCGGGCATTGCTAATTACTGTTGTATTCATTGTTTTTATATATCCTTCCTGTTCTTGTGTTTTTATTGGTTTTTCCGATTATGGGTGCGTGCTGTGCACAAATGAAAGGGTTTGCATTAGGTTGGCGAGAACTTGTTCTCGTAAGACCTAATGCAAACCCTTTTATTTAAACCCGATAGGGTTTGCGCCCATAATCGGACTGTGGAGAAAGGTTTTTGTCAAAGCCCTGCCTACATATACATATAGCAACGAACTGCTCAGAATTGCCTTAATGCAGAGAGCAGCGCGTTGTTTGCCGACTTGGAGCCAATGGTTATTCTCAGGTAGCCTTTCTGGAAGAGACCGTCGGAGGGACGGCAGACCACGACGCTACGGCTGAAGAGACCCTCGTAGACGGCGGAGACGTTGCGGAAGCGGACGAGGAGGAAGTTGGAGAAGGACGGAAGCACCTGTTCGCAGAACGGCAGCTGCTCCAAGGCATGCGCCATGCGGGTGCGCTCAGCCACGACATTGCCCACCAAGCGGTCCATCTCGAAAGCGTCGGAGAAGACGCCGCACATCTTCGACTCGATGACGGGCGACAGAGCGTAAGACCCGCCTACGGCAAGCATGAGGCGCACGATGTCCGAGGAGGCGTAAAGCATTCCCACGTTCAGCGCATTAACACCCCAGACAGAATCCATCTGCTCTATGACCACAAGATTGGGGAAGCGCTGCAGAACCGTACACCATGAAGGACTCTTCGAGAAGCGCAGATACGTCTCGTCCACCACCACAAGACCGTCAAACACCTCCAGCAAGGAAGCGATGGCGTTGACATCCAGGAGATTGCCCGTAGGGTCATTGGGCGAACAAAGCCAGACGAGCTTCGTATGATTGTCGCAAGCGCCAAGCACCTCGTCAACGGACAGGGCGAAGCCTTCACCCAATTCTGCCTCACGATATTCCACGTCATTAAGCTGTGCCATCCTACGATAGACGCCACGCGTGGGACCTGCAGCCACCACATTGTCCTCTCCGGGAACGCAGAAGCAACGAAAGCACAAGTCCACCACGCCCGCAAAACCGTTGCAGACAAAGATATTGCTGACGTCCTTACGCTTCAAGGCAGAGAGCGCCCGACGCAGGGAAAGCGCCTGACAGTCAACGGCATGATTGAACGGAAGGTCGTAAGGATTGGCGTTCGTGTCGAGGCGCAAGGCATCCGCCTTCGGCAAAAGCGTCTCGTCAACCGGCGGGACGTGCAGAAGGGCGCGAAGATTGGGGCGTACAAGTTGTTCAATGTTCAGCATCTTAAAAAATATTTATCGGACATGCAAGTTAGGTTATTCACACAAAATTAAGTTATTTATAGGAAATATGCAAGATTTGCAGTAATTTTGTAGCCACATTCAAAAAAAACGATAAGCCAAAAGATGAAACTCCTACAATTAACATTCATCATAATCCTCATCCTCTCATGCTCGGAGAAGAAGCAAGCCGAATATACGCCGTGGGGCGAACTGATAACCGACTCCATCACGCCACAGGCAGCAGGGACGTACACCATTCAGGACATCATCGGAAACGGCGAGATGATCATGCTGACCATGAGCGGTCCGGAATCTTACTACGACTATCACGGACGCGGAATGGGAACGCAGTACAGGCTGTGCGAACGTCTGGCAGAGAAGCTCGGAGTGTCGCTGAGAGTGGACGTATGCAAGACGAAGGAGGAAATGTTAAGCCGTCTGAAGAACGGCGACGGAGACATCATCGCCTACCAGATAGAGAAGAAGCAGGAAGGCACCGTGCCGTGCGGATACGGAACAGACTCGACGGCGTGGGCGGTAAGCAGCGACAACAAGGAACTGGCAGACACGATAAACGGATGGTACTCCCCCAGCCTACTGGCGGAAGTGAAGCGTGAGGAAAGGACGCAGCTGTCCGTGGCAAGCGTCCACCGACACGTCTACGCCCCGATGCTCAACTCCAGTCGCGGAGAAATCTCACAATACGACCATCTCTTCCAGCGCTACGCTCCCATAGCAAGATGGGACTGGAGGCTGATGGCAGCACAATGCTATCAGGAGTCGTGCTTCGACCCCAAGGCTTACTCATGGGCTGGTGCAAGAGGACTGATGCAGATAATGCCCGCAACGGCAGCTCACCTCGGACTGGCAGAGGACAAGATGTACGACCCGGAGGAAAACATCTATGCAGCAGCACGTTACATAGCCGAACTGAGCAAGCACTTCCAGGACGTACGCAACCACTCAGAACGTCAGCTCTTCGTCCTCGCAAGCTATAACGGCGGCTACTTCCACATCCGTGACGCCATGCGACTGGCGGAGAAATACGGCAAGGACAAGCATCGTTGGGACGACGTGGCACCCTTCATCCTCAACCTCCAGACACCACAATACTATAACGACCCCGTGGTGAAGTACGGATATATGAGAGGCACGGAAACCGTGGGCTACGTGGCTCGCATCCGAGACAGATGGAGGCAGTATAGAGGCGTGGCAAGAGGCGGCAGCAGCTCGGTGTTCAGCTTCCCTGCGCCCGGAACAGACGCGCCACACAAAGCCACAAAGAAGCACAGGTTTAAGCTATAAGGGTTAACGTATGTTAAGTTATGTTTAATATATAGAGAAAGTCATATATAAATAAAAGAGGTGTAGAGAAAAATGTTTAACTTTGCAACTCGATTATTAATTCACATAAAGTCTAACTTTATTAATTTCATTTTTATTAATTCATTTTTATGTCAGATTTAAAGAACGTACAGCCATTGGCAGACTTCAATTGGGACGAGTTTGAAAACGGCAGTAGCTCAAACGTAAGCAAGCAGGAGCTCGAGCAGGCTTACGACGAAACACTCAACAAGGTATCAGAGCACCAGGTGGTAGAGGGTACCGTAATTTCTGTAGACAAGAAGGAAGTAATCGTTAACATCGGTTACAAGAGCGACGGTATCATCCCCGCTTCTGAGTTCCGTTACAACCCTGAGCTCAAGGTAGGCGACAAGGTAGAGGTTTACGTTGAGAACCAGGAGGACAAGAAGGGTCAGCTCGTACTCTCTCACAAGAAGGCACGTCTCAGCAAGAGCTGGGAGCGCGTTAACGCAGCCCTCGAGAACGAGGAGATCATCCAGGGTTACATCAAGTGCCGCACTAAGGGTGGCATGATTGTTGACGTATTCGGCATTGAGGCATTCCTCCCGGGAAGCCAGATCGACGTTCATCCTATACGCGACTACGACGTATTCGTCGGCAAGACAATGGAGTTCAAGGTTGTGAAGATCAACCAGGAGTTCCGCAACGTAGTAGTTTCACACAAGGCTCTTATCGAGGCTGAGCTCGAGGCTCAGAAGAAGGAGATCATCAGCAAGCTCGAGAAGGGTCAGATTCTTGAGGGTACCGTTAAGAACATCACATCATACGGCGTATTCGTTGACCTCGGTGGTGTTGACGGACTCATCCACATCACAGACCTCTCTTGGGGCCGCGTAAGCGATCCGCACGAGGTTGTAGCACTCGACCAGAAGATCAACGTCGTAATTCTCGACTTCGATGACGAGAAGAAGCGCATCGCTCTCGGTCTGAAGCAGCTCACTCCGCATCCTTGGGACGCTCTCGACGAGAACCTCAAGGTAGGCGACCACGTTAAGGGTAAGGTAGTCGTTATCGCTGATTACGGCGCATTCGTAGAGATCGCTCCGGGCGTTGAGGGTCTGATCCACGTTTCAGAGATGAGCTGGAGCCAGCACCTCCGTTCAGCACAGGAGTTCCTCCACGTAGGCGACGAGGTAGAGGCAGTTATCCTCACACTCGACCGTGCAGAGCGCAAGATGTCTCTCGGCATCAAGCAGCTTAAGGAAGATCCGTGGGAGGCTATCGAGGTTAAGTACCCTGTAGGCAGCAAGCACACAGCAAAGGTTCGCAACTTCACCAACTTCGGCATCTTCGTAGAGCTCGAGGAAGGCGTAGACGGACTCATCCACATCTCTGACCTCTCTTGGACAAAGAAGGTAAAGCATCCTTCAGAGTTCACACAGGTAGGTGCAAGCATCGACGTTGTTGTCCTCGAAATCGACAAGGAGAACCGTCGTCTCAGCCTCGGTCACAAGCAGCTCGAGGAGAATCCTTGGGACAAGTACGAGGAGCTCTACACTCCGGGTTCTGTTCACACAGGTAAGATCACCGAGATGATGGACAAGGGCGCTGTCATCACTCTCAACGAGGGTGGCGAGGGCTTCGCAACTCCGAAGCACCTTGTTAAGGAAGACGGCACACAGGCTCAGCTCGGCGAGGAGCTCGAGTTCAAGGTAATCGAGTTCGTTAAGGAGACAAAGCGCATCATCCTCTCACACAGCCGCACATTCGAGGCTGGCAAGGACGATGTTAAGCCGGTTCGCAAGCACACAGCCAAGAAGGAGTCAGCTCCTGCAATCAACAACGTAGCAGCAAGCACCACACTCGGTGACATCGACGCTCTCGCTGAATTGAAGGCTAAGATGGAGAAGGGCGAGTAATCACAACCCCTGATCACAGCTAAATAAAATAAAAGGCAATCTTGGAACAAACATCCGGGATTGCCTTTTTTGTTTTATGTTAACATGAGTTAATCGTAAGAATTATTACATCCAAAAACGTTAGTTTCGGATAATTATTATTACCTTTGTAGCATAATTATTGAATAACAATAAAAACACATAAGCGTTTCGTTCCTGAAACGTTATTTTTTCACTATATATTTTTTTAATCTTCATGTATAGCATAGACGAATTATCAGCTAAAAACATTGCTGAGTTGCAAGACATTGCGCGCGAAGCAGGCATTGATTTCAACGACGAAACCAGTGCCCAAGACCTGATATATGCAATTCTTGACAAGCAGGCAGATATAGAAGGAAGCAAGAATCCTCTTGGTCCTAAACGTCGTCGAACAAGAATAGTTAAGAAAGACACAGACCGCGTATATACAGTCAACGGAAAGGAAGGCGAAAACTTTGACTTAAAGAAAAACAGGACTAACGAAGAGGACGCCCCCCAGACCACATTGTTCAAGGAAAACACAGACACGACCGACAACACAAACGAACTTTCGCTTGAAGAACAGTTGATGGCAATTCCGAAGCATAGAGGAAGAAAGTCGAAAAGAGAACTTGAACTGCTTTCTGCAATAGAGGAGTCGAGAAGGCTGAAAGAAAACGCGCCTGAAGCAACAGAAGACACAACAATTGCAAACGAAATGGACAGCACAAACACAGACGAGGCTGAAGAACAGACAACAGCACCCGCAGAAACACCAGCAGACTTCATCCCTGAAGCCAACATGCACGCAGCAAACGCAGAGAATGACGAACAGCATGAGCAGCTCCTTGCGCAGCTTCAGGCAAAGATAAACGCACACAACGAGAACGCGGAAGACCAGCGTGACGCCATCGCAAACGGAATTTGGGAAGGCGACCCGGGCGACGGCACAGACTTCATTACCGTAGTGGACCTGCCGATAGAAGACCAGGGAGCCGTACCGACGTACGACATGTTTGACAACGTGACATCTTCGATGCCAGCAGACCAGCCCGTAATGATGCAGACGCAGACCACAGCTCCTGCTGTTCCGCAGTTCGACTTCACAGACATCATTTCTGCCAACGGCGTGCTGGAAGTAATGCCAGACGGTTATGGCTTCCTCCGTTCGAGCGACTATAACTATCTCTCTTCTCCGGACGACGTTTACGTATCGACACAGCAAATCAAGAACTACGGTCTGAAGACCGGTGACGTGGTGCAATGCCGCGTACGTCCGCCGCATGACGGAGAGAAATACTTCCCGCTGACAAGCATTGAGATGATCAATGGACGCGAGCCGAACGAAGTGCGCGACCGTATTGCCTTCGAGCACCTCACCCCACTCTTCCCGGACGAGAAGTTCTCGCTGTGCGGCGACAGAGCCACGACAAATCTCTCAACACGCATCGTTGACCTCTTCTCGCCGATCGGCAAGGGTCAGAGAGCACTCATCGTGGCCCAGCCCAAGACCGGTAAGACCATCCTCATGAAGGACATCGCCAACGCCATCGCTGCCAACCACCCTGAGGCTTACCTCATGATGCTCCTCATTGACGAGCGCCCTGAGGAGGTGACGGACATGGCAAGAACCGTTAATGCGGAGGTAATCGCCTCCACGTTTGACGAGCCGGCAGAACGTCATGTCAAGATAGCAGGAATAGTACTGGAGAAGGCGAAGCGAATGGTGGAATGCGGACACGACGTCGTAATCTTCCTCGACTCAATCACACGTCTGGCACGTGCCTACAACACCGTGTCGCCGGCATCAGGCAAGGTGCTCACGGGTGGTGTGGACGCCAATGCCCTTCAGAAGCCCAAGCGCTTCTTCGGTGCAGCACGAAACATCGAGGGAGGCGGATCGCTTACCATCATCGCAACAGCCCTTATCGACACAGGCTCGAAGATGGACGAGGTGATCTTCGAGGAATTCAAGGGAACCGGCAACATGGAACTCCAGCTCGACCGCTCGCTCTCTAACAAGCGCATATTCCCGGCTGTCAACCTCGTGGCTTCAAGCACACGACGCGACGACCTGCTCCAGGACAAGACCACACTTTACCGTATGTGGATTCTTCGTAAGTTTATTTCAGACATGAACCCGATAGAAGCCATGAACTCCATCCATGACCGCATGAGCAAGACTCGCGATAATGACGAGTTCCTTCTGTCTATGAACGATTAAAATGGGACAATTCATTGAGGTAAAAGGCGCACGTGTCAACAACCTGAAGAATGTGAGCCTTAACATACCAAGAGATAAATTCATCGTAATAACCGGAGTCTCTGGCTCCGGTAAATCCTCGCTGGCTTTCGACACCTTGTATGCCGAAGGCCAGCGTCGTTATGTAGAATCGCTGTCTTCTTACGCCAGACAGTACTTGGGACGCATGAGCAAGCCGGAATGCGACACCATAAAGGGTCTGCCCCCTGCCATCGCCATCGAACAGAAAGTAATCTCACGCAACCCGAGAAGTACTGTAGGCACAAGCACCGAAATCTACGAGTATCTGAAGCTCCTGTTCGCAAGAATAGGCCACACTTATTCGCCCATAAGCGGAGAAGAGGTGAAAGTGCACACCAATGAGAACATCATAGAGTGTGTAAGCAACTTCTCTGAGGGCACCAAGTTTGCCATCCTCGCCCCGCTGCAGCTGCCGGAGGGAAGAGCCCTCGAAAAACAACTGAGCATAGAGAACCAGCAGGGCTACTCCCGCATCTGGTATAAGAACGACTTCGTAAGGATTGACGATTTCCTCACGGACAAGGAAGCCGTGGGAAACGCCAAGCCGGACGAAATATACATTCTTATAGACCGCATGGCAGCAGGAGGTTCGAAGGCAAACATCTCACGACTCGCCGACTCCACCGAGACGGCTTTCTATGAAGGCAACGGCACGTGCCGCCTGATATTCTTCCCTTCCAAGATCACCTACGACTTCTCCACAGCCTACGAAGCAGACGGAATAAGCTTCGAGCAACCCAACGAGAATATGTTCGCATTCAACTCGCCGGCTGGTGCCTGCCCGGAATGTGAGGGCTTCGGAAAGATAATGGGAATAGACGAGAAGCTGGTCATCCCCAACACTTCGCTGAGCGTCTATGACGGCTGCGTGCAATGCTGGCACGGAGAGAAGATGGGAGTATGGAAGGAAGTGTTCTGCCGACAGGCCGCCAATGACAAGTTTCCTATTTTCGAGCCTTACTATAATCTCACCCGCCAGCAGAAGGACATGCTGTGGCACGGTCTGCCTTCCGAAAAGGGAAAGGAGAAAAGAGACCGCGTCTGCATCGATTCGTTCTTCAATATGGTGAAGGAGAACCAGTATAAGATTCAGTATCGCGTGATGCTAAGCAGATACAGAGGCAAGACAATTTGCCCGGTCTGCCACGGCACACGTCTGAAGAAAGAGGCCACGTGGGTGAAGATAGGCGGAATGAGCATCGTTGACCTTGTGGAAATGCCTGTCACTAACCTTAAGGTGTGGTTTGACAATCTGCAGATCAGCGATAACGAAGCCAAGATAGCCAAACGTCTCTTGGCAGAAATACGTAGCAGACTGCAGTTCCTACTGGACGTGGGACTCGGATACCTAACGCTCAACCGCGCCTCGAACACTCTGAGTGGCGGCGAGAGCCAGCGCATCAACCTTACCACATCACTCGGCAGTTCGCTTGTCGGATCGCTCTACATTCTGGACGAGCCAAGCATCGGACTGCACAGCAGAGACACGGACCGTCTGATTCACGTATTGCGCGAGTTGCAGCAGCTTCACAATACGGTGATTGTGGTGGAGCACGACGAAGAGATTATGCGAGCAGCCGACCACCTCATCGACGTTGGTCCGGAAGCAGGAAGCGAGGGAGGCGAGATAGTCTTCGAAGGAAGCCTGGACGACGTGGAAAAGATGAAGGGCAAGGAAACCCTAAGCCATACCGTCAGATTCCTAAACGGAACGGAACGCATAGCCACGCCTTCGTCACGCCGCCAATGGAACCTTGCCATTGAGGTGAAGGGAGCGAGAATGAACAACCTTCGAGGAATAGACGTGAAGATTCCGCTGAACGTGCTGACTGTTGTTACGGGAGTGAGCGGTTCGGGCAAGTCGTCACTAATCAAAGGTATTCTGTATCCGGCTCTGAAGAGACACCTTAACGAGGTGGCAGACCCACCAGGAGAATATTCTGCCTTGGGAGGCGACTGGCAGCAGGTGAAGCACGTGGAGTTCGTAGACCAGAACCCCATCGGCAAGAGCACACGCTCTAACCCTGCCACATACATAAAGGCGTACGACGCCATCAGACAACTCTTCGCTGACCAGCCTCTTGCCAAGCAGGAGGGATTCACGGCGCAGTATTTCTCGTTCAACACGGAAGGAGGACGATGCGAAGAATGTAAGGGAGCCGGAGTGATTACCGTGGAAATGCAGTTTATGGCAGACCTCGTGCTCGAATGCGATTGCTGTCATGGCAAGCGATTCAAGAAGGACATTCTGGACGTATGCTTCCACGGCAAGAACATCAACGACGTTCTGAACATGACCGTAACGGAAGCCATAGCATTCTTCACGGAATACGGGCAGGACCTGATTGCCTCACGTCTGAAACCGCTTGAGGCAGTAGGACTGGGATACGTGAAGTTGGGACAAAGCTCTTCCACCCTATCAGGAGGCGAAAACCAACGTGTGAAGCTCGCCTACTTCATCGGTCAGGAGAAGCAAGCCCCAACGCTCTTCATCTTCGACGAGCCGACAACCGGACTTCACTTCCACGACATCCACAAGCTGATGGAATCATTCAACTCGCTGATAGAGAAGGGTCACACCATCGTGGTGATTGAACACAACATGGACGTGATAAAATGCGGCGATTACGTCATCGACCTCGGACCGGATGGTGGCGACAAGGGTGGCAACATCGTTTGCTGCGGAACACCTGAGGAAATTGCAGGATGCGAAAAGAGCATCACCGGCAAGTATCTGAAGGAAAAGCTTGAAGAAACAATATAATAATAACGAAATAGAGGGTGTGTAAAAAACTGCTTGTTTTTACACACCCTCTTAAGTTTTAGACAAGATGAAACACACCCGTTGGCAATTTTCGTCTCAACGGCTCTACGTCCACCTTAACGCCCACCTCTATGCCAGCGCTTTTCATCGTGTCAACAACGCACGCATGGGCTATTTCGGGCTTGTTGTTTTCGTGGCTAAGATGGCAAAGCCACACATGGCGCAAGTTCTCCGTATAGTTTTCCGTCAGGAGTTGAGCGCATTGCGTGTTGCTAAGATGACCTGTTCCGCACCTTATACGTTCCTGAAGATGAGCGGGATAAGGACCGTTGGCAAGCATGTGCGAATCGTAATTTGCCTCGACAACAAGATAATTGGTGCGTCTTATCAAAGCCTTCATCTCCTCAGTAACATGACCGACGTCAGTAAGAATGGTGAAGACAACGCCCTGACAACTAATCTCGTAGCCCACATTGTCCGTGCTATCATGCGGAACGGCGAACGGCGTTACGTGGAACTCGCCCACATTGAAAGGAACGTTCTTCTCTATAATCTTACGATTGTGCTTCATCAACTTACACTTCACACTATAGTTCTTGTCTATTCCCCCATGCACGGCAGCCGTGGTCCATACAGGAATGTCGAGCTTCTTGCTTAAAGAACCGACAGACTTGATGTGGTCAGCATGGTCGTGAGTGATAAGAATGTTCTTGAAACCGCTGAAGAAGTCGAGTCCATAATCATGAAAACTCTTCCTTAGCGACCTTATACCGACACCAATGTCAATAAGCAATCCGTCGGTTTCTGTAAAGAGGTAATAGCAGTTGCCGCTGCTACCACTCCCAAAAGATATAAAATCTAACATTTATATAATACTTGTAATTTTCGGAAATAGGAATGCAAAAGTATTAAAAACGCTGCAAAAGACCAAATTATAAATAGCAAATCCACTCACGTCAAGGAATAATAGCATGCTTTCCTTCTCATAGTAGCATATTTTTCGTAATTTTGTATTGGCTAACAAAAATATGATTCACACAATCCGAAGAACAAGATGGACATAATAAAATCAAGGAAGACAACAGCGTACATTTTCGCCTTTATGGGGCTGTTTGTTTCATTATTGCTCTCGTGCAGCGATAAGGATGCTAACACCGCAGAAGAGCGTGCTTTGGCTTTTGCACAAAACTACTTCAATCTGAGGTACAAGCAGTCATTAACGCTGTGTACGGAAAATGCCAAGAAGTGGATTGTCTTCAGAGCCACTAACATTACGCAAGATGACGTGGACGTAATAAACGCTCAGACGGACACCGCAGAATGCGAAATAGACGACGTGGAGCTTAACGACGACGAAACAACTGCGGACGTGAAGATGACCATCAAGAACGTCCTGGTGTGCGACTCCATAGGAAAGCGCGGCAGCATCAAGGAAAAGATAAAGAAGACGCTTAGGATGAAGAAGGTGTCGGGAAACTGGTATGTGGACACGGAATGTCCTATATAAAAACAAACGGAAACATAATAGAAACTTTTAAGAAAGCACATGATATCAATAGATAATCTGACAGTAGAATTTGGTGTTAAACCTCTCTTTAAAGATGTCAACTTCGTTGTCAACGACCGCGACAGGGTAGCTCTTGTAGGAAAAAACGGCGCAGGCAAGTCAACTATGTTGAAGATAATCTGCGGGCTGCAGCACCCCACAAGCGGAAACGTGGCAATTCCTTCGGACACAACGATTGGTTACCTTCCGCAGGTGATGATTCTTCAGGACAACACCACCGTGAAGGAAGAGGCACGCAAGGCGTTTGCCGACAACACGAAGATGAAGGAAAAGATTGACAGGCTGAACAAGGAGCTTGCCGAACGTACCGACTACGAAAGCGAGGAATACGCCAAGCTCGTGGAGAAATTCACTACAGAACACGACAGATACCAGATGCTTGGAGGCGACAATTATGAGGCTGAAATAGAACGTACACTTGCCGGTCTCGGTTTTCTGCGCACCGACTTTGACCGTCCTACAAGCGAATTCAGCGGAGGATGGCGTATGCGTATAGAGCTGGCGAAGATTCTGCTCCGCCATCCCGACATCCTGCTTCTCGACGAGCCCACCAACCACCTTGACATTGAGAGTATAGGATGGTTGGAGAGATTTCTGCAGCAGAACGCCAAGGCTGTGGTGCTCGTCAGCCACGACCGCGCATTCATCAACAACGTCACCAACCGCACCATCGAAATAACCTGCGGAAGAGTGAACGACTATAAAGTGAAGTACGACGAATATATCAAACTCCGCGACGAAAGACGCGAACAGCAAATCAGAGCTTACGAAAATCAGCAGAAAGAAATAGCCGACATCAAGGACTTCATAGAGCGTTTCAGATATAAGCCGACAAAGGCTGTGCAGGTGCAAAGCCGAATAAAGCAACTGGAGAAGATTGTGCCCATCGAGATAGACGAGGTGGACACGTCTGCCATGCACCTTAAATTCCCGCCTTGCCTCCGCTCGGGCGACTACCCCATTATCTGCGAGGACGTGCGCAAGGACTACGGCGAGCACACAGTCTTCTCGGACGTGACGCTGACCATCAAGCGTGGCGAGAAGGTGGCTTTCGTGGGCAAGAACGGCGAGGGAAAGTCTACTCTTGTGAAGTGTATTATGAACGAGATTCCGTTTACCGGCAACTTGAAGGTTGGTCACAACGTGCAGATAGGCTACTTTGCACAGAACCAAGCGCAACTTCTTGACGGCGAACTGACGGTTTTTGAGACCATAGACAACGTGGCGAAGGGCGACATCCGTCTGAAAATAAAGAACATACTCGGTTCGTTTATGTTCGGAGGAGAAGCCATTGACAAGAAGGTGAAGGTGCTTAGCGGAGGCGAACGCAGCCGACTGGCTATGATAAAGCTGCTGCTTGAGCCTGTGAATCTCCTTATTCTCGACGAGCCAACCAACCACCTCGACATACCTTCAAAGGAAGTGCTGAAGGAGGCAATAAACGCTTTCGACGGAACAGCCATCATCGTAAGCCACGACCGTGAGTTCCTTGACGGACTTGTGACGAAGGTTTACGAGTTCGGAGGCGGTAAGGTAAGAGAACATCTGGGTGGAATTTACGACTATCTGAGACAGCACAACATAGAAAGTCTGGACCAGCTGGGCAATAACAACACCTCCCCCACTTCTACATCCGCAACCAACGACGTGGCAGCCAACGCCAAGACGGAAGACAAGCCTTCCAAACAAAGCTATGCCGAACACAAGGAATGGCAGAAGAAAATCCGTAAGGCGGAGAAGAGCGTGAAGGAGTCGGAGGAGAGAATTGAGGCAATGGAAAACCGCCTGAAAGAGCTGGACGCACAGCTCTGCACTCCGGAAGGTGCCTCAGACATGAAGCTTGTGACGGAATACACCGAAATAAAGAAGCGTATGGACGAGGAAGAACTCATCTGGACACAGCTGTCGGAAGACCTGGAAAACCTCCAGAGCCAGGATGCCTAACGTAAAAATAACGGACAACAGGAAAGGCATAATACAATAAAGGACGACACGGAGCGTTATAATAAATATGAGAATTAAAACAATAATATTCCAAATAATCTGCTTGCTTGTCACGGTTACGGCAAGCGCACAGACATTCACGCTCCACGGACGCGTTACTGATGAGAATAACGACCCAATAGAATTTGCCTCTGTTTCGTGTCTGAAACAGGGCAAGATGACTATGACCTCATTAAAGGGAGAATACAGTATGCAGCTGCATTCGGCTGACTCTGTGGTTATTAAGTTCTCAATGATTGGCTACAAAGCCAAGACACGCGTCCTCCGCCGTCCACGTGGAAAGCAGACTCTGCAGATCGTGCTCCACTCAGATGAGAACCAGTTGGGCGAAGTGACCGTAACCGGAAAGAAGATTGAGACGGGTCAGATGGAGGACATCAGCAAGGACCACCTGAAGTCGCTTCCGTCTGCCAGCGGCAACGCTGTGGAGGAACTCATACAGAGTCAGGCAGGCGTGTCGACTCATAGCGAACTTTCGTCACAGTATAACGTGCGAGGAGGATCGTTTGACGAGAACAGCGTCTACATAGACAACGTGGAAATTTATCGTCCGTTCCTCGTAAGAAGCGGTCAGCAGGAAGGCATTTCGGTCATCAATCCTGACATGGTGGAGAAAATCAGCTTCTCTACGGGAGGTTATGAAGCAAGATACGGCGACAAGATGTCTTCAGCATTGAACATCAAATATCGTAAACCCAAGAAGTTTGAGGCTACTGCTTCGGCAAGTATGCTCGGAGCAAGCGCATTCGTGGGAGTTTCAAACAAAAAGGTTTCGTGGAGCAACGGCTTCAGATATAAGACCACAAAGCATCTTTTAGGTTCGATGGACACGAAGGGAGAATACAGCCCTACGTTCATCGACTATCAGACCTACCTTACATACACACCTAATAAGCGTTGGGAGATAAAGTTGCTCGGAAACATTTCGGACAACCACTACAACTTCACGCCGGAAGACCGTGAAACGAAATTCGGTACGATGGAGAATGTAAAGGCGTTCCAAGTTTATTTCGACGGACAGGAGAAGGACGTGTTCCGCACCTTCTTCGGTGCTGTAGGCATTACCCGCAACTTTGGTGAGAAGACTTCACTCTCGCTCATCGCTTCAGCTTTCAACACAAGAGAGCAGGAAAAGTATGACATTCAGGGTCAGTACTGGCTCACACAGACTGAGACGAGCGAGAATCTTGGTGTAGGCACTTACTTTCAGCATGCCCGCAATTATCTTAAGGCTCATGTGGAAAGCGCAAAGCTGCTGTTCAAGACCAAATACAAAAAGCATGATATTGAGGGAGCGTTCACTTTCAAGAAAGAGAAGATAACGGAGAATTCCGTGGAATATGAGATGCGCGACTCCAGCAACTACAGCATACCGCACACAGGCAAGGACCTTTATATGATCTACAGCATGAGGGCTAAGAACGTGCTTGACGCCAACCGTATAGAGGCTTATGTTCAGGACGCTTTCCGCTTTACAAGCAACAACGAGAAGACGCTCTACACTCTTAACTACGGCGTAAGACTGAGCCATTGGAGCTATACGAAGGAGACCATTGTCAGCCCACGCGTCTCGCTTGGCATCATTCCTGCCTTCAACGAGAACATCACAATGAGATTCGCAACGGGCCTTTATTATCAGGCTCCTTTCTTCAAAGAGCTTAGAGACACCACCACGCAAAACGGCATCACTTACGCCTCGCTCAACAGCAAGGCAAAAAGCCAGCGATCCATACACTTCATCGCAGGTTTCGACTATCGTTTCCGCATGAACAACCGCTCATTCAAGTTCACAGCAGAGGCTTACTATAAAGCCCTTGGCAACCTTGTGCCTTACAGCGTTAACAACGTGAAGGTGGTGTATTACGGCAGCAACGAGAGTAGCGGTCATGCTGCAGGCATCGACCTGAAGCTTTACGGCGAGTTCGTGCCGGGCACTGACTCTTGGTTGTCGCTATCGCTTATGAACACAAGCATGAAGCTTAATGGCAAGTCGATTCCTCTACCGACAGACCAGAGATACGCCATCAACCTGTTCTTCACAGACTATTTCCCTGGAACAGACAGATGGAAGATGTCGCTTAAACTTGCTCTTGCTGACGGTCTGCCATTCTCGGCTCCGCATCAGGAACTGGAATCGAACGTATTCCGTGCTCCTGCTTACAAGAGAGCGGACATCGGACTGAGCTATCGTCTTCTGAACAATGAGGGCAAGCAAAGGAAGCACATTCAGTTGAGAAACGTATGGCTCGGAGCCGAATGCCTAAACCTGTTCGGTATAAACAACGTCAATTCATACTACTGGATTACGGATGTAACCGGCGGACAATATGCCGTTCCGAACTACCTGACAGGCAGACAGATTAACTTTAGAGTAACAGTTGATTTCTAATCATAGATTTCTAACACGGATTTCCAAAACTGCACAGAATGACACCTCTGAAACATTACCTCGCCATAGCCACAATATGCTTGAATGCAAACAACGTCATGGCGCAGAACAACGAAATAAAGTCAGAACAGATAGCCTCGCTGCAGGTTGTGGCTGGTACGGACTGGTTGGAAATGCCGGTCGTCACGCTTGGTGGCGACAAGCCAATAAACATATCGTTCGATGATCTTACGCATGAAGGCCGTCGTTATGTTTATAGGCTTGACCATTGCGAAGCCGACTGGACTACGTCTACCGAACTGTTTGACAGCGACTATTGTGACGGCTTTGCTGATGGCAACACCATTGACGACAACGAGGAGTCGATAAACACCAACACTCTCTATACGCATTATTCCTTTCAGATTCCTAACGAGAAATGCCGGATAAAGAAAAGCGGCAACTATCGTGTTACTGTGTACGATGAGAATGAGGGCGACACGGTTTTCAGCGCTTGCTTCATGGTGGTGGAGCCGCTGATGGGCATTCAGATGTCGGTAACGTCAAACACAGACATTGACATAAACAAGAGTCATCAGCAAGTGGCGTTATCGCTCAACTATGGCAGCATCTCAATCTCAAATCCAGAACGCGAGATTCGCGTGGCTGTATTGCAGAACGGCAGATGGGAAACAGTACGACGAGATATGCGCCAGCAATACACCACCCCTTACGGCATGAAATGGGAGCATAACAGGGATTTGATTTTCGACGGAGGCAACGAATACCATAAGTTTGAAGTTCTCGCCACCGACCATCCTACGTTAGGCATCGAGAATATCTGGTGGGAGAACAATGACTATCATGCCATGGTATGGACAGACCTCCCGAGACCAAGCTACGTTTACGACGAGGATGCCAATGGCGCTTTCTATATTCGCAACAGCGACAATATTGAGAACGACCGTATCTCTGAATATGTGAATGTGATGTTCAGACTGAAAGCTCCAAGACAACATGGAGATGTCTACGTAAATGGCGTGTGGACCAACGGTGAGTTTACGCCGAAATACGAGATGACGTACAATGAAATAGCTCAACAATACGAGGCTGTAATAAAACTAAAACAGGGATATTACTCGTATCAATATCTGACAAAACGAGATGATGGCAGCATTGTTCCTGTTTCGTCTGAAGGCAATTTCTTTCAGACCGAAAACGAATACCAAGCTTTTGTTTATTGGCGACCAATAGGAGAAAGAACGGATCGCCTTGTAGGTTATTCTTCCGTTAGAACCAAATAAGAGGTTCTAACGGAAGCTTTTTTTATAAAATCATTTCTTGATTCGCTTAATAATCTTTCCGTCATACGTCACCACCAGTTCCACAATATAACTGATAGATGTCTCAGGAATAACAAGCACGGCATAGAAATGCATGCCTTCTTCATTAGCTTGATTGAACGTAATATCGCTCAACACTAACTGACGCAGGATGTCCGAAGAGATGTTCTTCTGGAAGTCCTGTTTGCGGAAGTCGCTTGAGAACAGGCGTCGTGCCCCGTTAAACACTCCCAGATTGACAATATTGTCATAATAGACATTGCCCACCTCCACTCCATCGTCATTGAACGTGGACTTCACTACCTTGTATGTGGTAGGATTCACCTGCACATAACAATGATATTTCTCCGCACCATGATAGAGAACGGTGTCTCGTTTGACAATCCTGTTCTGATTGACAGCCAAGAAAGTCTTGGGAGCAAACAAGTCTAAGTATGACTCATCGTCGGTTTTTACGAGCTTTACTCGTTCACCATTTTGGTTCACAAAGACAAAAAGATGAGGAGTCTGCTTCACAATATGGTATTTAACCGTATTGCCACCCACCACCACGAAAGAGTCTTTCTCCACTCTGAAATAGGCAGGCATACTCGTAGAATCAGGGAAAAAGACAGAATCGCCCTTTATTCGGAAAGCGACGTCGTCTCCGTCATCATCAAGCCATATTCCTTGAAGATTCTTTTTTGCCTCAAGATTCTCCTGTACGACTTCTTCCTTCCTGTCATTGCCACGCTGTCCGCATGCCACAAAAAACAGGACAAGACCAATCAACAGGAAAAATACTGATTGTTTTCTTATCATATTCGATTAGGAAATTACACCAAACCACAATCTGCCACTTAAAAACAGGCGTTAACCTATAAACGACAGAAGGCCTGTATGGACTTTGTTTTTCACATACAAAGGTAATAAAAAATCCCAATAAAACACAAACCAATAAATATAAATAAAAGACAAAAAGCATAAATACATTAAACCTGTAGATAACGAAGTCAATTTTTATACCAATATTTTTTGCGACTAAAAATAAAATGCTTATCTTTGTGGATTATGAGAGAAATAGAGAGACACATAGTACGATTACTGCTGGATAATGACTGCGTTATTGTCCCAGGCTTTGGTGGCTTCTTGGCGCACCGCATACCTGCTTCATACAATAAAGCAGAGGGAATCTTTCTGCCTCCATCAAGAACAATAGGCTTTAATCCAATGCTGACAATGAACGACTCATTGCTGGCACAGGCATACGCAAGCTGTTACGATATCAGCTACCCTGAAGCCCTGAAGCATATAGATAATGACGTGGCCGTTCTGAAGCAGACCATTGAAGAAGAAGGTGAGCTGAATATCTGCGGATTGGGACGTATTGTGCTCAATCAAAGCGGAAGCTATGACTTCCATCCTGATCAGTCAGGATTCGTTTCACCAGACCTGTACGGACTGGACACATTCGAGATTACTCCTATGGCAGCAGAAGAAAGCATGGAAGAGCCTCAACAGGAACTTCCCAATACAGCTATTACTATGCAGCCTGTCATTACCGAACAACAGAAGCCTCAGCCTGTGGTACAGCAAGTTACTGAAGTGTCTGCCGAGACAAATACCACCTCAGAAACGCAACAGGAAGAGACTAAAGAGAAAGAGATTGCCATTCGCATTCCTATGCGCACGCTCAAACACATTGCAGCTGCTTGCATAGCAATTATAATCCTCCTTTCTGTTCCGTCTAAACTTGGCGACTCCAGCAAGAACTATACAAGCCATGGGGCTATTGACACAAGTTTCCTGTATGAAATGATGCCTAAGGAGATTACCAACGGCAAACCAGAGAAGCTTAACACTATAGCTTCAAAAAAAGAAGCGGTCAAGGAAGTTGCAGAACCAACCGTAAAAGCAGAGGTAGAGATTACTAAAGACGAGAGCTATTTCACCATAGTGCTCGCAAGTCGCGTGGCTCGCAAGAATGCCGAAGAATATGCCAAGCTGCTCCAAAGCAAAGGCATTGACGCAGCTGTAACTTCTCAGGGAGGCACAAAAGTAACGTACAAGAAATTCAAGAATAAGGAAGAAGCCCAGAAAGCAATGCGAGTTCTTTCAGACAGGAAGGAATTTAATGGCTGCTGGATAACAGAAATCAAATAAAAAAGGATTCCATTACAAGAAAAGAATGAAAAGAGTAAGATGCCCCAAATGTGACAATTATATCACGTTTGACGAAAAGAAATACAAAGAAGGTCAGTCCTTGGTTTTTATGTGCCCACAATGCGGCAAGCAGTTTGGTATTCGCATCGGTACCAGCAAGCTACGCAACACACAAAAGGAAGACAATCCCGACGAGAATGCAGAGGACAGCCGCTACGGATATATCACCGTCATAGAAAACGTATTCCATTACAAGCAGGTCATTCCCTTGAAGATGGGTGTCAATGTAATAGGACGTTATATGAAGAACAGCGGTGTGAATTGCGCCATTGAAACCAACGATCCAAGCATTGACATTAACCATTGCTCAATAACTGTAAGCAGAGGAAAGAACGGCAAGTTGAAATATGTTCTTAAAGACGGTCCAAGCTATACCGGCACATTCGTCGATAACGTCATACTCGGCGATAGAGAACAAAGAGTCATCGAGGACGGTACGCTGTTCACTATCGGAGCAACAAGCGTGATATTGCATACACAGGACGAAAACGAGGAAAACAAATAATTAGAATTACAAACAAGCAAGCATAAAAATGCCGCTATTCCAACAATGTTGATTTGGAATAGCGGCATTTTAATTTTATACAAGCCTTACTTAAGTAAGCCATACCCTATCATTACTCATCCTTAAACGAGAGTTTCTCAAGGCGACTCTTAAGCAATGGAGCCTGCGATTTTCTTATACTGAGTTGTATTTCACACGTATTATCATAAGTCTGATTGACGATTCGCGGCGACATATCCTTAATAATCTTCATCACGTCATTCATCATAACGTAAGGAAAATCGTACGTCACCACTTCCTCGTCATACAGCTTTATGATCTCTGCGTTTGCTATTGCTTCAGCTGCTGCCGTGCGATAGGCAACAATAAGCCCACTCGTTCCAAGGTTAACACCACCATAATAACGCACGACGATAATCAATATGTCGGTCAGCTCATTCTTGTTTATCTGTCCGAGGATTGGTTTTCCGGCTGTACTGCTGGGTTCGCCGTCATCATTGGCACGAAACTCTGTACGTTGAGCGCCAAGCATATAAGCCCAACACACATGTCGGGCATCATAATACTTCTTTCGATATTCTGAAACAATCTCCTTTATCTCTTCTTCTGTAGTTACATGAAAGGCAAAAGCGAGAAACTTGCTACGTTTCTCGCTATAGAAGCCTTCCGAGATATTATCCTTTATTGTGAAATACTCGTCAGTAATGTTCATTTTAAAATTATTATCAAGACAATTTGTGGATTACCAATCCTGATCTGAGTTTCGGCTCGAACCATGTAGCCTTAGGAGGCATAATCTTACCGCTGTCAGCTATGTCGATAATCTGCTTCATCGAAACAGGATACAATGCCAATGCTACACGCATCTCACCGCTGTCAACGCGACGCTTTAGTTCCTCAAGACCTCTGAGACCACCGACGAAGTCGATGCGCTTGTCAGAACGGAGGTCTGTGATGTTCAGAACCTTGTCAAGGATAAGACGGCTTGAGATGTCAACGTCAAGAACGCCGATAGGATCAGAATCGTCAAATGTGCCGGGCTTAGCATTCAATGCATACCAATGCTTGTCAAGATAGAGCGAGAACTCGTGCAGACGCTGCGGCTTATAGATAGCCTCACCCTTGTCTGTAACCTCGAAGTTCTCACGCAATGCATCGAGGAACTGCTCAGAAGTAAGACCGTTAAGGTCCTTCACTACGCGGTTATAGTCGAGCACAGTAAGCTGTGAAGCCTGGAAGCAAACAGCCATGAAGTAGTTATACTCCTCGTCACCCTTATGGTTAGGATTGTTCTTAGCCTTCTCTGCACCTACCAAAGCAGCAGCAGCACTACGGTGATGGCCGTCAGCGATGTAGAGAGCTGGCATCTTAGCGAACTCCTCTGTGATGGTCTTGATGTCAGCATCGTCGGTAATAACCCAGAACTTATGACCGAATCCGTCAATCGGAGAAACAAAGTCGTACTCAGGCTTACCAGCGGCATAGCGCATAATCAGCTCGTTGAGCACAGCATTGTCAGGATATGCGAAGAACACCGGCTCGATGTTAGCGTCATTAACGCGAACATGCTTCATGCGGTCTTCTTCCTTGTCGCGGCGTGTCAGCTCATGCTTCTTGATGGTGCCGTTCATATAGTCGTTAACGAAAGCACCAACCACAAGACCATACTGTGTCTTGCCGTTCATGGTCTGAGCGTAGATATAGTAAGACTCCTTCTCGTCCTGACGAAGCCATCCCTTATCCTGGAACTTCTTGAAGTTCTTAGCAGCCTGCTCGTACACTCTGGGGTCGTACTCGCTTGTGCCCGGCTCAAAGTCGATTTCCGGCTTTATAATGTGGTAAAGGCTCTTTTCGTTATCGCCAGCCTCAGCTCTTGCCTCTTCGCTGTCGAGAACATCATAAGGACGTGAGGTGATTTCCTCAACCATATCTTTCGGAGGGCGTACACCTTTGAAAGGTTTAATTGTTGCCATACTCGTATGTCGTTTTTAAGAAATTGTGTAAGAATAGATTATTTGTTCACCTGGAATTTTGTGCATCCGTCTGCGAAGAAAGCATTAATCTGCTTAGCTGCAGCGATACCAGCATTGATGTTAGCCTCAGCAGTCTGAGCACCCATCTTCTTCGGTGTTGCGAAGTAGCGACCCTCGAACTTGCAGAATTCCTCGTGTGCGTCAGGCATGATGTCTGAAACATACTTAAGGTCTGTACGCTCCTCAAGCAACTTGAGAAGTTCCGGCTCATTGATAACTTCCTTGCGGGCTGTGTTAACGAGGATACCACCCTTCTTCATCTTGCCAACGAGAGCAGCATTGATGCTCTGCTTGGTCTCAGGAGTAGCAGGAATATGGAGCGAAACAACGTCGCAATTCTCGAACAGAGCGTCCTGTGAGTCAACAGCCTTAACGCCAGCAGCCTCAATAGCCTCCTTCGGGCAGAATGCGTCGTAAGCATAAACTTCCATACCGAAGCCCTTAGCGATGCGAGCTACGTTACGACCTACATTACCGAATGCGAGGATACCAAGCTTCTTGCCCAAAAGCTCCGAACCAGACTTGCCGTTATAGAAGTTGCGTACAGCGTATACCAACAGACCGAATACCAATTCTGCCACAGCGTTAGAGTTCTGTCCGGGAGTGTTCTCCACTACGACGTTCTTCTCTTTTGCGTAAGCGATGTCTATATTGTCAAATCCAGCACCTGCACGAACGACAATCTTAAGAGCCTTAGCTGCGTCAAGCACCTCAGCAGTAACCTTGTCTGAGCGTACGATCATTGCCTCTACGTCAGCTACGGCGTCAAGAAGCTGCTGCTTTTCTGTATATTTCTCCAACAGAACCAGCTGATGTCCAGCACCTTCAACTTCTGCCTTAATGCCATTAACGGCTGCTGCTGCGAACGGTTTCTCTGTTGCTACTAATACTTTCATAATTTCTTTTGATTTAAGGAGTTAAACATTTTGGCGACGTTCATCATGGTCAATCAGATTATTATCAAGTCTTAAAACTATATTTCGACTTTTTTCAGTCGCCATTAAGGTTATTTAATTGCAGGAAGGAAATACACATTATATTATATACTATGTATTTCCTTCCTTTAGAGTGTTATTTTATTAATGCTGCTGCTCGAATTCCTTCATGCATGCTACCAATGCCTCAACACCCTCGATGGTCTGAGCATTGTATGTACTTGCGCGGAAACCGCCAACTGAACGGTGGCCCTTGATGCCGACCATACCCTTAGAAGTAGCGAAGTCGAAGAACGGCTTCTCCAGCTCCTTGTACTCGTCGTTCATCACGAAGCAGATGTTCATGAGCGAGCGTGAATCCTCAGCTACTGTGCCACGGAACAACTTGTTGCGGTCGATTTCGTCGTAAACGATGCGAGCGCGCTCGATAGCTCTGCGGTCCATCTCCTGAACACCACCGTTAGCCTTAATCCAACGGAGAGTCTCAAGAGCACAGTAGATAGGCACTACAGGAGGAGTATTGAACATTGAGCCTTTCTCTACGTGTGTACGATAGTCGAGCATTGTAGGAATCTGACGCTCAGCCTTGCCAAGAGCATCATCCTTAACGATTACGAGAGTAACACCTGCCATAGCGAGGTTCTTCTGAGCACCGGCGTAGATGCAGTCATACTTTGCAACGTCGATAGGACGGCTGAAGATATCAGAAGACATATCACCGATAAGTCTTACGGGAACCTCAGGCTCCTTGCGGATCTCTGTACCGTAGATAGTATTGTTGGTTGTTATATGCAGATAGTCAAGATCTGTCGGGCATGTCCAATCCTTCGGATAGAATGAATAGTTGGCGTCAGCAGATGAAGCCACCTCAACAACCTCTCCGAAGAGCTTAGCTTCCTTCATAGCCTTCTTAGCCCAAACACCACTGTTCAGGTAACCAGCCTTCTTGATAAGGAAGTTATAAGGAATCATGCAGAACTCGAGTGAAGCACCGCCACCCAGGAAGAGAACTGAATATCCCTCAGGAACCTCGAGGAGCTCCTTAATCAAGGCTACTGCCTCATCAACAACAGGCTGGAAATCCTTTGCTCTGTGGCTGATTTCAGCCAAAGAGAGTCCCGAACCGTTGAAATCCAAAATCTGACGAGCTGTGTTCTCTATCACTTCGCGCGGAAGGATAGACGGACCTGCATTAAAATTGTACTTCTTCATAAGAATGTCTATTAAGTTAATAATTTGTTCTTTGTTTGTTATTAGTTGTTGTTTCGCAAGCGAAATTACTACTTATTTTTGAAAAGTCCAAATAAAAAGCAAAAATTAATACATCTAATTTGATTTCGACTTTATAATGCTTACTCCATCTTACATTTTGTCAGCATTAAAAGCCTATATTCTTCCTCTAATATCCCCCTTAAACAAGAAAATGCAAGTCGCAGCCACGTCAAGCGTCCGACCTGTCTGCAACCTACATTTATTATATAGAGGCTACATTACGCCTCCTTTTATTTATCAGTTTCCTTGTTTGGGAGATGGAACTCGTACGACTTGTCGAACACCTGTCTTACCTTATTAATCTCAAGGAAGGTAGTTCCGCCAGAGTTGCCGAGTCCGAAGCGACCGCTCAGATAGGCAATCTTGTCGTCAAGAGTGATATATCCCTTCTGTCTCAGCATGCGGAGAGCAGCCGTGAACATATAATTTGGCGATATCTTGTCCTTCTGGTGGATGGCGATGACACCGAAGCTCAGGTTCAGCCAACGCTGCGTCTTCTCATTATAGCAGATTGCAAGAATCGGGTTCGGTCCACGGAAGGCAGCAAGATGACGTACCGTCTCGCCCGTCAAACTGTCGGTGATGATACCGGCAACGCCAAGCTTGCGTGTAGCGTCGATGGCAGCGTGAGCCAAGAACTCCCTTTGCGAGCAGTTCTCGTTCATCGGCACCTCGTACTCTCCCATAGCGTTGCGGTCCTTCTCAGCCTGTTCAGCAATGGCAGCCATAGTCTTCACAGCCTCAAGCGGATACTTTCCGCTTGCCGTCTCGCCCGAGAGCATAAGAGCGTCCGTGTATGAATAGATGGCGTTCGCGATGTCAGTAACCTCGGCACGTGTAGGTCTCGGATTCTTTATCATCGTGTGGAGCATCTGAGTGGCTACGATGACCGGCTTCTTCTTCATCACACACTTTCTGATAATCTGACGCTGTATGCCGGGAATTCTTTCGATTGGCACCTCAATGCCGAGGTCGCCACGCGCAATCATCACGCCGTAAGAAGCATCAATGATTTCGTCGATGTTGTCCACACCCTCCTGGTTCTCTATCTTTGATATAATCTTGATGTCGCTGTTATGCTCGTCCAGAATCTTCTGAATGGCAAGGACATCGTCTGCAGAGCGTACAAAAGAGTGAGCAATAAAGTCTATATCTTCCTCTATTGCCAGCAGAATGTTCTGATGGTCCTTCTCGGTCAAAGCAGGCAAAGCGATGTGTTCTCCCGGAACGTTCACGCTCTTGTGTGCTCCGAGCACGCCGTCGTTCTGCACCTGAGCCACAATGGTCGGACCAACGATGTCCATGACCTTCATGTCCAGTTCGCCGTCGTCGAAGAGAATGTCGTCTCCCACCTTCACGTCCTTCGCAATGTCGGGATAGCTAAGGTTCACGATGTCATGACTGGAGTCCATGTCCGGGCGTCCGAAAATCTTCACCACGTCACCGGTCTTATATTCTATAGGCTGATCCACACCCGTCGTGCGGACCTCCGGACCTTTCGTATCTATCATCAATGCGATGTGCGGCGACACCGTTCTCACATTTCTTATTATAGTACGTATCCCGTCTGGAGTGGCATGGGCAGTATTCATGCGGACCACATTCATTCCAGCGAAAAACAACTGGCGAATGAAGTCGACATCACACCTGCGGTCACTAATCGAAGCAACAATCTTTGTCTGTTTCATCTTACATTATCTTTATATGTGTTTTCTACGACAAAATTACGCATATTTATTGATATACACAACAGTAGCCCACCATTTTCGTATATCACTTTCTCCTTACCATAGGTCAGCCACACGGTCATGTGGGACGAACACCAGTTCGGTAGGTATTTTCACCCACTTCCTGTCCACAACAATCTTCAATCGGCTGCCTTCTGTTTGTTTCAGAGTGTACGTACCCGCCTTGGCGTTATAGGTAAGAACAGCGGTCAGGTCTTCCGAACCATAGTCGTTCACAATATCCAGCTTCACACTATTCTTGCCTGCGTGCTTAAAGGATGTTATAAGCCACTTGCGAGAGTCACGCGCTGCTCCGAAATATCCTGGCACCACACCGAAGACGTCCTGCCCCGGCACACTCACTCCTTCACCGTCCAGACACAAGTCCAGATAGACCTGATATTCCTCGTTATATACATACGTATTAAACGCTGATTCGGCCTTGTCTGACTGCGCCATGATTCCTAAAGCCATGACAGCAAACACCAGCAATAACAATAATCTTTTCATAACTATACGTGATTTAAATCAATATTTTTCCAAACTGCGCAATTATTATATATAAATGCGTTTTTGCTTTATTTCTCTGCAAATGTAACAATTTACATCAAGAATAGTTCAAAAAAAACAAAAAAGGTATTGAAATAATTTGTCTTTCTCATTTAAAATACTATATTTGCAGTGAATATTTAACTTTTTTATGAAAAAAGAGAGATTATTTCCAGACTACATATTTGAATCGAGTTGGGAAGTATGCAATAAGGTAGGCGGCATCTACGCCGTTTTGTCGACAAGAGCCAAGACTCTTAAGGAGAAACTTGGTGACCGTCTTATCTTCATTGGTCCTGACTGTTGGGGTGAAAAAACATGTCCTTACTTCGAGGAGGACAAGTCTTTGTTTTCGGAATGGCAAGTACAAGCTGCAAAAGAAGGCATTAACGTCAAGATAGGACGCTGGACCATACCAGGCAGTCCCGTCGCAATATTGGTGGACTTCAATGCCTTTTATCCGCAAAAAGACACCATATACACTCAGCTTTGGAACAAGTTCCATGTGGACAGCCTTCACGCCTATGGCGATTACGACGAGGCTTCCATGTTCGCTTATGCCGCCGCACGTGTCGTTGAGAGTTTCTACAACAACGTCATAGCCAAGCAGAAGCCGGCTGCCAAGGTCGTATACCACGGCAACGAATGGATGACCGGACTGGGTGTGCTCTACATACATGACCGCCTGCCGCAGGTGGCAACAATCTTCACCACTCACGCAACAAGCATCGGTCGTAGCATCGCCGGCAACAACAAGCCGCTCTACGACTATCTCGAGGCATACAACGGCGACCAGATGGCTGACGAGCTCAACATGCAGAGCAAGCAGTCCATCGAGAAGCAGACAGCCGCTTACGTCGACTGTTTCACCACCGTTAGCGACATAACAGCCCGCGAGTGTGCCGAACTGTTGGACAAGCCCGTTGACGTGGTGCTTCCCAATGGCTTCGAGGACGACTTTGTGCCGCAGGGCAAGGAGTTCGACCGTAAGCGCACGGCAGCACGCCGTCGTCTGCTCGACATAACACGCGCCCTCACCGGCGACACCGTATCTGACGACGCTGTGATTATCTCCACAAGCGGACGCTATGAGTGGCGCAACAAGGGCATCGATGTCTTCATCGAGGCTGTCAACCGCCTCCGTCTTTCTGCAGACCAGCTCAATAAGGAAGTGGTGGCGTTCATCGAAGTGCCGGCATGGGTGAACTGCCCGCGCGAAGACCTTGCTGAGCGACTCGCAAAGATGGCTGAGGGCGAGACCTTCGACACTCCGCTCGACACTCCCGTCATCACACATTGGCTCAACGAGCAGCAGAACGACCGTGCCCTTGGCATGATGAACTGGCTCGGTATGCACAACGCTAAGGGAGAGAAGGTGAAGCTCGTCTTCATTCCTTGCTATCTTACCGGCGACGACGGCATCGTAAACCTTTCATACTTCGATGTCATCCTCGGCAACGACCTTTGTGTCTATCCCTCATATTACGAGCCGTGGGGTTACACACCGCTTGAGGCAGTAGCCTTCAAGGTGCCGTGCATCACCACCGACCTTGCAGGATTCGGACTCTGGGCGCACAACGAGGCAGGCGGACACATCACTCTCGACATGGGTGTGGAGGTTATCCATCGTACCGACTACAACTACAACGAGGTGGCTGACGACATCCGCGATACTGTCATCAAGTATGCTAATGCCACAAAGCAGAAGCAGGGCAGAATACGCAACAACGCCCGCGCTCTCTCGCAGAAGGCATTGTGGAGCCAGTTTATCGAGTACTATTACGAGGCTTACGACTTCGCCCTTAACAAGGCAGAGCAGAGAATCGCAAAGACAAAGTAAAAAAAGAAACAAAAGTTGAATTAAAACCATATCACAAATTTTATGAAAATCAAAGCAGACTATGCTAACGCTCCTCAGTGGAAGGAGGTTACAATCAAGTCAACACTTCCCGAAGAGCTGAAGTGTCTTGACGAGCTCGCACACAACATGTGGTGGGCATGGAACTACGAGGCACGTGAGTTGTGGAAGAGCCTTGACAAGGATCTCTACGAAGAGGTTGGTCACAACCCCGTAATGCTTCTCGACCGTCTCAGCTATGAGCGCAAAGAGGCCATCGTTAAGGACAAGACCATTATGGAGCGCGTCAAGTCAGTATACAAGCTGTTCCGCGACTATATGGACGTCGAGCCGGACGCAACTCGTCCCTCTGTTGCCTACTTCTGCATGGAGTATGGTATCAACCAGGTGGTTAAGATTTATTCTGGCGGTCTCGGTATGCTCGCCGGTGACTACATGAAGGAGGCTTCTGACTCTAACGTCAACATGTGTGGCGTAGGCTTCCTCTATCGTTACGGTTATTTCAAGCAGACTCTCTCTATGGACGGTCAGCAGATTGCTCAGTACGACGCACAGAACTTCAGCTCTCTTCCCGTAGAGCGCGTGCTCGACGAGAACGGCCAGCCACTCGTCGTTGACGTTCCTTACATGAACTATCAGGTTCACGCTTATGTATGGGTGATGAACGTCGGCCGCATCAAGCTCTACCTCCTCGATACTGACAACGAGATGAACTCAGAGTTCGACAAGCCTATCACACACGCCCTCTACGGTGGCGACAACGAGAACCGTCTCAAGCAGGAGATTCTTCTCGGTATAGGTGGTATGCTCACTCTCAAGAAGCTCGGCATCAAGAAGGACGTTTATCATTGCAACGAGGGCCACGCAGCTCTCTGCAACCTCCAGCGTCTCATCGACTACATCAAGGAAGGTCTGTCATTCAACGAGGCTCTCGAGCTTGTTCGTGCATCTTCACTCTATACCGTACACACTCCCGTACCCGCAGGTCACGACTACTTCGACGAGTCGCTCTTCGGCAAGTACATGGGTGGCTATCCCAGCATGCTCGGCATCACATGGGACGAGTTCATCGGTATGGGCCGCACCAATCCTGATGACCACTCAGAGCGTTTCTGTATGTCAACATTCGCTTGCAACACCTGTCAGGAGGTTAACGGCGTAAGTAAGCTCCACGGTTGGGTTAGCCAGCGCATGTTCGCTCCCATCTGGAAGGGTTACTATCCTGAGGAGAGCCACGTAGGTTATGTTACCAACGGTGTTCACTTCCCCACATGGACAGCAACAGAATGGCGCAAGCTCTACGCTAAGTACTTCGACAAGAACTACATCTACGACCAGAGCAACGAAAGCCTCTGGCACGCTATATATAATGTACCCGACGCTGAGATCTGGGAGACACGTATGGCTCTCAAGAAGAAGCTCGTCGACTACATCCGCGAGAAGTTTGCTGCCACATGGCTCAAGAACCAGGGCGATCCTTCACGTGTGGTTACTCTCCTCGAGAGCATCACACCTAACGCCCTCTACATCGGCTTCTGCCGTCGCTTCGCCACATACAAGCGTGCTCACCTCCTCTTCACCGACCTGGAGCGTCTCTCTAAGATCGTGAACAACCCGGAGCGTCCGGTTAAGTTCATCTTCTCTGGTAAGGCTCACCCGGCTGACGGTGCAGGTCAGGGTCTCATCAAGCGCATCTTCGAGATCAGCCAGCGTCCTGAGTTCCTCGGCAAGATCATCTTCCTCGAGGACTACGACATGCAGCTCGCACGCCGCCTTGTTTCTGGTGTAGACATCTGGATGAACACTCCGACTCGTCCTCTCGAGGCTTCTGGTACATCAGGCGAGAAGGCAGAGATGAACGGTGTTGTAAACCTCTCCGTACTTGACGGATGGTGGGTTGAGGGCTACCGCGAGGGTGCCGGCTGGGCTCTCAAGCAGGAGCGCACATACCAGAACCAGGGCTATCAGGATCAGCTCGACGCAGCTACCATCTACTCGCTCCTCGAGAACGAGATTCTGCCGCTCTACTACAACCGCAACGCTCAGGGCTTCAGCGAGGGCTGGATCAAGACCATCAAGAACTCTATCGCCACTATCGCTCCTCATTACACAATGAAGCGTCAGCTCGACGATTACTTTGACAAGTTCTACATCAAGGAGGCTGCCAACTTCAAGAAGCTCTCTGCTAACAACAACAAGCTCGCTAAGGAGCTGGCTGCTTGGAAGGAGACTGTCGCTCAGCGTTGGGACTCTATCCGCGTGGTAAGCAAGGACGACTCAGTTCTCTATGGTGCAGAGACCGGCAAGAAGTACACACTCCGCTACGTCATCGACGAGCAGGGTCTGAACGATGCAGTAGGTCTGGAGCTTATTTCTATCAAGACTGACAAGAACGGCGAGGAGCACATCTTCTCTAAGCGCGAGTTCACTATGGTTGGTCGCGAGGGCAACAACTACACATTCGAGGCTACATTCGAGCCTAACGTTGCCGGCGCATTCAAGAGCTGCGTACGTATGTATCCGAAGAACGAGAACCTCGTTTACCGCGAGGACTTCTGCTACGTTAAGTGGCTCGACTAATGTCTGACGTTCCTAACATAACATATAAATAGAAAGAAAATCCTAAAGACTCATGCCGTCGGCATGGGGCTTTGGGATTTTTTTGTTTAAACCATAACCTTAAAAAAGAAAAGCAATATGAAGTTTATCGGAATCATTCCCGCCAGATATGCGTCATCACGCTTCCCGGGAAAACCGCTTGCCGTACTTGGCGGCAAGTATGTCATACAGCGTGTGTATGAGACGGTCAGCAGCGTGCTCGACGAGGCTTACGTTGCCACCGACGACCAGCGCATCTTCGATGCCGTAATAGCTTTCGGCGGAAAAGCCATCATGACCAGGACAGACCATAAGAGTGGTACGGACCGCATAGAGGAAGCAGCAGAGAAACTTGCTACGGACGCTGACGTGATAGTAAACATCCAGGGTGACGAGCCTTTCATCCAACCGTCGCAGATTGAGACCATATGCCATTGCTTCGACGATGCCTCCACACAGATAGCCACCATCGGCAAGCCTTTCGACACCATAGAAGCAGCAGAGAACCCCAACTCACCGAAGATAGTGCTCGACAACAATGGCTACGCCATGTATTTCTCGCGCTCTGTCATCCCCTTCGTAAGAGGCATCGAAAAGGAAGAGTGGCTGCAGCACTATCCCTTCCTAAAGCATCTCGGCATCTATGCCTATCGCCGCGAAGTGCTTAAAGAAATAACCCAACTACCCCAGTCGTCGCTCGAGAAAGCTGAAAGCTTAGAGCAGCTCCGCTGGTTGCAGAACGGCTACAGAATAAAGGTTGGATACACCGACGTCGAGACAGTCGGAATTGACACTCCCGAAGACCTGCAAAGAGCTGAAGAATATCTGAAAGAGAATTAGGAATTATGAGTTTTGAGTTTTGAATTTATCGCCTACGGCGATTTTGAATTATTCAGTTAGGAATTTAATTCAAAAATGGATAATTCCTAATGCGCATAGCGCACAATTCAAAACTCAAAATTCAATTTTGTAATCAGCTGAAACATCATATCCATCTAATATTAATGGAACCTGTCGCAAAGTTATCGAAAATCTCTGGTATAGTACATTCAAGCTACCGCTGATGTGGAGTTGTCCAAAGATAAAATCTTTGGACAACAGGGGTGCAACATGGTTAACATACTACCCAAAAAGAATCTTCCGTCCTCCAAAAAGAAAAAACTCGCATTTTTTTTATACATTTGCAAGTGATAATAGTAATCCATAATTATATAGATACATGAGCAATTTATATGACATTTGCCTCCAAGGTCAAAAAATATCACAATACACACCTGTCAAATTACTAACTGGTGAAGCACGGATATACGGTTTTATAGCTTACCACGCTAATATATTTTCTGACAATGTAAGTTGCCCTCCTTTAGGAAAGGCTTATGTTGTGGGTAATCGTATTGTTTTTAGTATGGAGAATAAATTATATCGTTTCCCGATTTTTTCTTCTATTGAAAAAAATACCCAAGAAAGATATCCAGTTTATCTTTTATATGTACCTCGTCTTATGGATTTGCCAAACCAATCCCATGTAACTGCATATGTTTCTTCAATGAAAAATGAGAAACCAAATTCTAATGTTTGGAAAGTCGATAGCATAAAATTAATAGAAGGGAAACCATACTATTTCCCTAAAGAGAATGAATTCTATTTTGATTCGACATCACAATTTAAGGGAATTGGTGATGCTTTTGAAGTAATAGTAACAAGAAAATCTCCAGTTGACGGTTCTTTAATTTATGAGGTATATGACCCTAAAGACATAGAAATAGTATAACAATGAAAAAACCTGTCTGCCAATTTGAAACTATTGAGGACCATTTCAATTTTGGGAGGTACAATGGCCTAACATTAGCTGATGTTTTAGAAATTAATCCGTCATATATTGAATGGTGCGTAAAAAAATGTTATGGTGTATATTTTCTTATAGAAAACAACGCCATCACACAAATAAAAATAGCATATCCGGAGTTCCCGTTGAGCGAGGAATTTATAAATAAATGTCAACAAAGAATTGACGATTATTACGATGATTATAATGAGATGTGCGATAAATTTAATTCTACACAGGAAGATAATTACTACGAAAATAGCTATGGCCGTTACGCAGGTTCATACGTTCAAGATGAAATGGGATATTCTGATGACAATATTGACACTATCTTTGATGGAGCCCCCGATGCTTATTGGAACATAGACTAAATGCATCTTTTACTACTCATAAAGTCCATAGCTTAAGTTATGGACTTTCTAAATTTCTTACCTGTAGAAATGTTGCTGGGCTACGAGGCTCGTGCTACGTTTATGAATCAGTAGAAATGTACTGGGGGTATATAGGAGGCTATGGCATCTCGCCGTAGTCACGCAGCCCAGTACAACAGAACATCAGTCAGCGCTGTGTTCCGAGGGGACACGTATCCATCAGAAACCCACTGCAAGCTCCGAAGGAGCGTAGCTGTGGGATAAGCATCACCTCACCACCTCTTGGTTTCGCAAAGCGGGACCGACTATCATACTCAATCTGCTTGCTTTTGTGGGTGCGTGACTATGGCGAGACGCCATAGCCTCCTAAGTTAGCCCCGCAAGCTCATGTATAAACTCACCGCTAAACTGGAATTTAGCGGTTGTGTCAGCTGTGGTAGGCATGACGGCTCCCCCTAGTTTATCTGATGAGCCATTGAATTACAGTCGCTTAAAAATACCAAATGGCAAGTTTTTGTAGATGTTTGGGGGATTTTTTATTGTTTTACGCAAAGATACAAAAACATATAACACTGACAATCAAGACGTTAGGATTGTTTTGACTAATTTACGAGCATCCATATATTAGTTTTGACTTTCCCCTCTCAACCATTTGGTTCTGCAGCCATTGCGCTCTCCTCTTCCGGCATTTTATAGCGTTTGACGACGCTATGGTCTTCCAGGTAAATACGGTTAAGGGTGAAAGCCAGGGCTTCCATGGTCTTTTCTCTTACAGAAGGTTTCAGCTGGCATTCCCAAACCGTTATGCAATGCCAACCCATTTCTGCAAGCTTGCGCTGTTCCTCCAAGTCACGGTTACGATTGCGCTCTATCTTTGTTCTCCAGAAATCCACGTTTGTCTTTGGAAGCACATAATACTTACATCCTTCATGCCCGTGCCAGAAACAACCGTTGACAAAGACTACCGAGCGATACTTACGCAGCACTATATCGGGATGACCAGGAAGACGAGGATGGTTAAGCCGATAGCGAAAGCCCCGACTGAAAAGATACTTCCTAACCAGTATTTCCGGTTTGGTACCCTTTCCTCGTATTGACGCCATGCAACGATGGCGTTGTTCCTTAGTCAGTTTGTCCATATCTGGTTCATAACAGATTTATTTTTAAATACTTTACAAACATAGAGTTGACACGATAGCCAACAGAAATGATTGCGTCAAGGTTGTAGAACTTTGTCATGTAGTTCTTACCATCTGCGGCAGTTGCCGAGTATTTCTCGGTAACTGAATCTTCTGCAAGTTCTCCGCTCTTGAATATGTTTTTCAGATGCAATCCAATATTGTCTGTCGAACAGTCAAAGAGCCCAGCCATCGCCTTTTGGGTAGCCCACACCGTTTCATCTTTATATAGCACATGAATGCCTTGTTCCTTACCTTCTGCCACGAAAGTCAGGAACTCCGCCGTACTGTTTCGTATTTCAAATTTCTTTGCCATAACTATTATGTCACAATGTTATTATTGTCCTTAACATTTTCTTCAACCATCCATAGTTTTTACCGATAACTTGTTTTTGTAAGATTCAGACAAAGTATAGTTGATTACAATGGGCTGAACTTTCGCAAGTGGTTTAAGTACGGGCTGAAGACCCAAAAGCTCCTATCCCAGGGTATAATAGTAGTCAGCAAGACACCCTTACAGGCGTATTGGATAATTTCAAACGCACTGGTCGATATTTTTCTCGTTTATCTGCTAATAGTTGGAACTGAGATGCTGATTTTGTAAAACCTTGAGATTTTTTTTAGATGCCTCGTGCAAAGAACTCTCAGCTTATTGCTTTTGAACGGATTGTCAGAATCTCCATCTTCCTTAGGATA
>OKRS01000120.1_pt1 | contig 57494 bp, 74 predicted proteins | sample 1601191 | NCBI WGS metagenome assembly OKRS01 (sample SAMEA3541509, study PRJEB24748) | human gut metagenome | biome: human gut; feature: human-associated habitat; material: faeces | place: China | collected 2012
GATAGGGCTATGCCCGAAAAATAAAAGCCACCCGCTAGGCGGGTGGATCTTTACTTGTGCTTGCGAAACACCTCTGCTGATGAAAAGTATTTTCAGACAGCATAAGTTAGCAATCGCTAATCAAAGAACGTTTTTTATAAAATTTTTTCAATAAACACTAATACAGCACTTTATTTATCAATTAGAGTATGCTATAATGAGTTATAGACAAATAATTCACTTATTTGTATTGAATCCGTGGGACACGAAAAGTACCACGAGGGACAAAACACGTCAAGGGATGTAACTGGTTATGGATAGTATTATTAATCTGCAAAAGAAAATTGTACCGGAGCTGACTGATTTGCTCGTACAACGCTACCAGATTCTGCGTCAGGTAAGCCATGAAGCGCCGATAGGCCGACGTGCTCTGGCTGCAAGACTGGGACTGAGCGAAAGAGTGCTGCGTGCTCAGGTTGATTTTCTCAAGAAAAGCGGCCTGCTGGATTTTTCTTCCAGCGGCATGAGCGTAACTGATGAGGGAGCGGATATTCTTAAGGAGCTGGCGGATTATGTGCGCAAGCTGCAGGATATTTCGTTTTTGGAAAGCACTCTCAGTGATACGCTGAAGATTGGCAAGGTTGTCATTCTTCCCGGTGATTCGGACCAGGAGGATGTTGTCAAACGTGAAATCGGCCGTACTGCAGCACATATTCTCAGCAAGCTGCTGAGCGATGGCAATAAGCATATCGTTGCTGTCAGCGGCGGCACTACTATGGCGGCTATGGCAGCCAATGTTTCCGGCTCCCAGCCTAATACGGTGGTTGTACCGGCTCGTGGCGGCTTGGGTGATAATGTGGAACTGCAGGCCAATACGATTGCAACTGTCCTGGCGCAAAAGCTCGGAGCATCCTACCGTCAGCTTTACGTTCCCGACTGTGTAAGCGAGGATATCTTAAACAGTATTCTTAAAGAGGATATCGGTGTGCGCGCTGTTGTCGATATTATCAAGCAGGCAGACATTCTTGTCCACGGTGTAGGCCGCGCCAGTGTTATGGCAAGACACAGACGCTTAGGCAGCGAGGTAATTGCCAAGCTGGAGGAAGACGGTGCTGTAGGCGAGGCGTTTGGTCAGTACTGTGCTTTAGACGGCAGACAGGTTTATATGACTAATAATGCCGGCCTGATGCTGCAGGATTTGCAGCACATCGGCACAATTATCGGTATTGCCGGAGGTAAATCGAAGGCGGCAGCAATTTTATCGGTTATCCGTGCTTCCAGACAGGATATTCTGATTACCGATGAGGCCGCAGCGCATGAAATCCTTAAAATGGCCAAGGAGTAATAAGCAAGCGCCGTTCTTTAAGTATTAATTTGTTACTGAGCACATTTGTGCAAAATTTAGATTCTCTTAAAATTAAGGAGGAAATTATTATGACAAAAGTAGGTATTAATGGTTTTGGCCGTATCGGCCGCGAGGTTTTCCGTGTAGCATTCAACAATCCTGAGGTGGAAATTGTTGCTGTCAACGACCCTGGCGACATCACCGCTTTGGCTCACCTGTTGAAATATGACTCTATCCATGGCACTTTCAACCATGAAGTCAGCATTGAAGGCAACTATATTATTGTTGACGACCGCAAAATCGAAGTATTCGCTTGCTTGGATCCTGCACAGATTCCTTGGGGCGAAGCCGGTGCTGAAATTGTTGTAGAATCCACCGGCCGTTTCACCGAAGCTGCAAAGGCTGCAGCTCATCTGCATGACACTGTTAAAAAGGTTATCATCTCCGCTCCTGCAAAAGGCGAAGATATTACCATCGTTATGGGTGTTAACGAAGACAAATATGATCCTGCAAAACACAACATTATTTCCAACGCTTCCTGCACCACCAACTGCCTGGCTCCGTTCACCAAAGTATTGCTGAACAAATTCGGTATCGAAAGCGGTCTGATGACCACTGTTCACTCCTACACCAATGACCAGAGAATCCTGGACCTGCCGCATAAAGACCTGCGCCGTGCTCGCGCTGCTGCTTGCTCCATCATCCCGACCACTACCGGTGCTGCAAAAGCAGTTGCTCTGGTTCTGCCGGAACTGAAAGGTAAACTGAACGGCTTCGCAATGCGCGTTCCGACTCCGAACGTTTCCATCACCGACCTGACTGTACTGCTGCAAAAAGACACCACTGCCGAAGAAATCAACGCAGTACTTAAGGAAGCTGCTGAAGGCGAGCTCAAAGGTATTATGGGCTACAGCGACGAACCGCTGGTATCCCGCGATTACAACGGCTGCCCGCTGAGCTCCATCATCGACGGCCTGTCCACCATGATGGTTGGTCCGCGTATGGCTAAGGTTGTAAGCTGGTACGATAACGAATGGGGTTATTCCAACCGCGTAGTTGACCTGGCTGCATATATTGCTAAAAAAGGTCTGTAATAAAGGAGATTCTTATCTGTGGATAAAAAAACTGTACGTGATTTAGACGTTGCCGGTAAAAAGGTACTGGTACGCGTAGATTTTAACGTTCCTCTGAATGATAAAGGCGAGATTACCGATGATACCCGTATCACCGCTTCTCTGCCTACCATTCAATATCTGCTGGAGCAAAAGGCTGCCGTTATTTTAATGGCACATCTTGGCCGTCCTAAAGGACAGGTTAAGCCGGAATTGTCCTTGGCTCCCGTAGCTAAGCATTTGGGCAAGCTGCTGGGAAAAAAGATTCTGTTTGCTCCGGACTGCGTAGGCGAAGCTGCAAAGGCTGCTGCAAGCAAGCTGAAGCCGGGCCACATCCTGCTGCTGGAAAACCTGCGTTTCCATAAGGAAGAGGAAAAGAACGACATGGAATTTGCCGAAAAGCTGGCTTCTCTGGCAGACTTGTATGTCAATGACGGCTTCGGTGTATCTCACCGCGCACATGCTTCTGTAGAAGGCGTAACCCACTTCCTGCCTGCAGCTGCAGGCTTCCTGCTGGAAAAGGAAATCCAATATGTAGGTCAGGCTGTAACCAATCCGCTGCATCCTTTTGTTGCTATCATCGGCGGTGCTAAGGTAAGCGACAAAATCGGCGTTATCAGCAACCTGCTCGATAAGGTTGATACTCTGCTTATCGGCGGCGGTATGGCTAACACCTTCCTGGCTGCGCAGGGCTACAAAATGGGCAAGTCCCTGGTAGAAGAGGATAAGCTGGACCTGGCTAAAGAGCTTTTGGCTAAGGCTAAGAAAAATAAAGTAAATATGCTGCTGCCTACCGATCTGGTAATGGCTGCTGCTTTTGCTCCCGACGCTGAGCATGTAACCGAAAAGGTGAAAAACCTGAATCAGGCTTATATGGCTCTGGATATCGGTGCGGAAACCAGCAAGGCTTATGCCGAAGCTCTGGCTGACGCTAAGATGATTGTCTGGAACGGACCTATGGGCGTTTTCGAAATGGACGCGTTCTGCAAGGGCACCGAGGCTGTAGCGAAGGCTGTAGCTAAGAGCCGTGCTACCAGCATTGTCGGCGGTGGCGACAGCGTTGCTGCTATCGAAAAGCTGGGCCTGGCTAAACGCATTACCCACATTTCCACCGGTGGCGGTGCTTCTCTGGAATATCTGGAAGGCAAGGTACTGCCCGGCGTTGCTGCGCTGGATGACCTGCGCCGCAAAATGATTGCCGGCAACTGGAAAATGCACAAAACCGTAAGCGAGGCTGTAGAGCTTGCTGAGGACATTGTTATGGAAACTAACGGTACCTTGAACGAGGTTGTTATTTTCCCGCCGTTCACCGCACTGGAAACTGTTGCGGATGCTATTGATGGTAAGCACGTAGGCTACGGCGCACAGGATTTGCATTGGGAAGACAAGGGTGCCTTCACCGGCGCTGTTTCCGGTGCGATGATTGCCGATATCTGCGCTGAATATGTTCTCGTTGGTCACAGCGAACGCCGTACCATTTTCGGTGAGAACGAAAAAATTGTTGCCAGCAAGATTATTGCCGCTTACCGCAACGGTCTGAAGCCGATGCTGTGCGTTGGTGAAAATCTGGCTGAGCGTGAAGCAGGCAAAACTGCCCGCAAAATCAATATGCAGCTGAAGAGCGCTCTGCGTGTAATTTCTGCAGAGGATGCAGAAAACCTTGTTGTTGCTTATGAGCCTATCTGGGCTATCGGCAGCGGTAAGGCTGCTACTCCGGAGGATGCTTTGGAAGTATGCACTCTGATTCGTGAAAAAATAGGCAAAATCTTTACACCTGATATTGCCCGCAAGGTTCGTATTCTTTACGGCGGCAGTGTTAATGAAAAGAACGCTGCTTCCTTCAACCTCAGCGGTATTGACGGTGTGCTGGTAGGCGGTGCAAGCCTGAAGGCTGACACCTTTGCCGCAATCGTAAGAAGCTTTTAATAAGACCTCGGAGAAAGCACCTGTTGCTTTCTCCTTCGTCTTTAGGAATTTGATAATGAAAAAACCAGTTTTACTAATGATTCTTGATGGTTGGGGCATTGCTCCCGCAGATAAAACAAACGCTGCGGCTATGGCCAAAACTCCTAACCTGGACAGTTATTTTGCAAATTATCCTCATACAACCTTGGAAGCCAGCGGCAAGGCTGTCGGTCTGCCCGCAGGCCAAATCGGCAATTCCGAGGTAGGTCACCTGAATATAGGTGCCGGCCGCATTATTTACCAGAGCCTGACACGCATTGACAAGGCAATTGAGGATGGCGATTTGTATAAGAACAAAGAGCTCAGCAGGGTGATGGACGAAACGAAGCAGGCAGGCAAGGCACTGCATCTTCTGGGACTGTTATCCGACGGCGGCGTCCATAGCCACATTGAGCATCTTCTGGCACTTATATGCATGGCGAAGGTTAAAGGCCTGACTAAGATTTATGTGCATGCTTTCCTCGACGGACGTGATGTCGGTCCGAAAACAGCGCTGGAATATATCCATGAGCTGGAAGATGGTATGGCGCAGATTGGCGTAGGCAAGATTGCTACCGTCAGCGGACGCTATTACGCAATGGACCGCGACAAGCGCTGGGAGCGCGTGGAGCGTGCCTATAAAGCACTGGTGCTGGGCGAGGGCGGCAAAGCTGCAAGCGCTGCTGCCGGCGTAGAGGCATCCTATGCCGCAGGCGTAACGGATGAGTTTGTTGAACCCTTCACTGTTGACGGCGTAGATGGCAAAATCACTGCCGGTGACGGTGTGATTTTCTTCAACTTCCGTCCTGACAGAGCGCGTGAAATTACCCGTGCGCTGCATGATGAGGACTTCCCGTATTTTGCACGTCCCGAGGGCGCACGCCCTGTAAATTATGTGTGCATGACGCAGTATGATGCAACAATTACCGCACCGGTAGCCTTTCCTCCGGAGGAGATTAAGGATACCTTGGGTGAGGTGTTGGCACAGCATGGACTGCACCAGCTGCGCATTGCGGAAACCGAAAAATATGCGCATGTAACCTTCTTCTTCAACGGTGGTGTGGAAGCTCCGAATGCTAATGAAGAGCGTATTCTGATTCCTTCGCCGAAGGTTGCAACCTATGATTTGCAGCCGGAAATGAGCGCGGAAGAGGTTACGCAGGCACTATTGGCAGAGCTGGATAAGGATAAATTTGATGCGATTATCCTGAACTTTGCAAATCCGGATATGGTTGGTCATACCGGTGTGCTCAGTGCTGCGATTACCGCTATGGAAAAGGTGGATGACTGTGCCGGCCGTATTGTGCGCAAGGTGCTGTCCCTTGGCGGCAGCGTGTGCATTACCGCGGACCACGGCAATCTGGAGAAGATGGCCGAAAGCGACGGTTCTCCGAACACTGCGCACACTACTAACCCTGTACCGTTTATTTTAGTAAGCAAGGAGCAGCACAAGTTGCATAACGGCATTTTGGCCGATATTGCACCGACGCTGCTGCAGCTGCTTAATATTAAACAGCCTGCCGCTATGACAGGTAAAACTTTGATAGACTAATCATGAGGTGATAAGAAATGGCAATGATTACTGAAGTTTACGCTCGCGAGATTCTGGATTCCCGCGGCAATCCGACCGTAGAAGTTGAAGTATGTCTGGAAGACGGCGCTATGGGACGCGCTGCTGTTCCTTCCGGCGCATCTACCGGCGTACACGAGGCTGTAGAGCTGCGTGACGGCGACAAAGAGCGTTACCTGGGCAAGGGCGTTACCAAAGCAGTTGATAATGTTAACGACATTATTGCCGAAGCAATTATCGGTCTGGACGCAACCCGCCAAACCGAAATTGATGAGCTGCTGGTTCGCCTGGACGGCACTCCGAACAAAGGCCGCCTCGGCGCGAACGCTATCCTCGGCGTTTCCATGGCTGTAGCTAAGGCTGCCGCTGCTTCCGTAGGCCTGCCGCTGTACCTGTACTTAGGCGGTGTTGCTGCCAAAGAGCTGCCTGTTCCGATGATGAACATCTTAAACGGCGGCGAGCATGCAGACAACAACGTTGATATCCAGGAATTCATGATTATGCCGGTTGGCGCTAAATCCTTCAGCGAAGCACTGCGCATGAACGCTGAGATTTATCATAACCTGAAGGCTCTGCTGAAGGAAAAAGGCCTGAGCACCGCTCTGGGTGATGAAGGCGGTTTTGCACCGAACCTGAAATGCAACGCAGATGCTATCGAGGTTATTCTCGAAGCAACCGAGCGTGCAGGCTACAAACCCGGTAAGGACATCGTTATGGCAATGGACGTTGCTTCCAGCGAATTCTATGTAGACGGCAAATACAAAATGACCGGCGAAGGCGTAGAAATGACCAGCGAAGAAATGGTTGATTATCTGGCAGGCCTGTGCGAGAAATATCCTATTATCTCCATCGAAGACGGTATGGCAGAGGATGACTGGGACGGCTGGAAGAAGCTCACCAAAAAGCTGGGCAAAAAAGTTCAGCTGGTTGGCGACGATCTGTTCGTTACCAACGAAGAGCGTCTGGTTCAGGGCATTGAAAAGGGCGTAGCTAATGCTATTCTGATTAAAGTAAACCAAATCGGTACCTTAACCGAAACCTTCAATGCTATCGAAACCGCAAAACGCGCAGGCTATACCTGCATCATCTCTCACCGCAGCGGTGAAACCGAAGACACCACTCTGGCAGACATTGCTGTTGCTGTAAACGCAGGCCAGATCAAGACCGGTGCTCCGGCTCGTACCGACCGTGTTGCTAAATACAACCAGCTGCTGCGTATTGAAGAGGATCTCGGCAAGGCTGCAAAATATAACGGCATGAAGGTTTTCTACAACATTAAATAAAATTTGACAAAGCAATATAATTGCGCTATAGTTAACTCTAAAAGAGATTGTGCAAATGTCATAGTTCGCACGCAAAAAGAAAAGCCCCGGGATTGCGCCTCGGGGTTTTTCATTTTAAGCTGACTGTGCGCTATTTTCGGTCTAACCATTTGCAAATATAATAGCTGATTATACCCGCCATAGCAGAAAGAATAAGAGATTGAGCAAATTCTGCCATAATTCACCATTTTTCCGCTGGAAAGAGTCGCAGCAAATATAATATAAAATAATCTGTGAAAAAAATACTAGCTTTATAATTGGCTTTATGGTAAAATACTATGGTACAAAAATATGAGGAGGTAAGCTCTGTGATTGAAACTGTCTTGATGGTTCTTGAAGTTATCGTTTGCATAGCACTCATTGGCGCAGTTCTGCTGCAGTCCGGAAAAGGCGGCGGTATGGGCAGTACTTTCGGCGGCAGTGACGGTGCTTTTTTTGGCAAGGGCAATGATCTGGATACACTCATGGCGAAGGCTACGGTTTACTTAGGTGTTGCATTTGCTGTTATTACATTGGCGCTGGCAAAAATCAACGCTTAAGGCTGACGGGATTTTCCTGTTTTCCGCACTCATCATGTTACCAAGAGTGCAACCGCACTCTTAAAATTTTAAATTTTTTTATAAAAAGAAAGGGGTTTGGGTCTTGAATTTCTTAATGATCTCCATTGTTGTCGGCCTCATTGCACTCGCAGTTGCACTGATGCTGAGCAGCGCAATCGGTAAGGCTCCTGCTGGTACAGCACGTATGCAGGAAATTGCCGGTTACATCCACGAGGGCGCTATGGCGTTCCTGTTCCGCGAGTACAAAGCACTGTCTGCTTTCGTAATCGTAGTTGCTATCGTAATTTCTATGTTCTTATCTCCGCTTACTGCAGTATGCTTCGTTGCAGGTGCAGTATTCTCCGTATGTGCAGGTTACATCGGTATGACCGTTGCTACCAAAGCTAACGTTCGTACTGCTGCAGCTGCTCAACATGGCGGCATGCCGGAAGCTCTGAAAATTGCTTTCTCCGGCGGTGCTGTTATGGGTCTGGGCGTTGTTGGTCTGGGTATCGTTGGTGTTGCTGCTGCTTACATGCTGTTCGGCAACATTGATATCGTTACCGGCTTCGGTCTGGGCGCAAGCTCCATTGCATTGTTCGCTCGTGTTGGCGGCGGTATCTACACCAAAGCTGCTGACGTTGGCGCTGACCTGGTAGGTAAAGTTGAAGAAGGTCTGCCTGAAGATGACCCGCGTAACCCGGCTACCATCGCTGATAACGTAGGCGATAACGTAGGCGACGTTGCTGGCATGGGCGCTGACTTGTTCGAATCCTATGTTGGTGCTATCATCTCCGCTATTACTCTGGGTGCTGTTGCATATCCCGGCGGCGAAGGCATTATGTTCGTATTCGAGCTGGCTTTCGCTGGTATCATTGCTTCCCTGATCGGTGTATTCTATGCTCGTAGCAGCAAATCCACCAATCCGCAGGCTGCTCTGAACCATGGTACCTATGTTGGCGGCGTAATCGTAATTGCTGCTGCTTACTACCTGTCCACTTCCATCTTCGGTAACACTGCTGCATTCGTAGCTATTGCTTCCGGTCTGGTAGTTGGTCTGTTAATCGGTAAAATCACCGAAATCTACACCTCTGCTGATTATGCTTCCGTTAAGAAGATTGCTGAGCAATCCGAAACCGGTCCGGCAACCACCATTATCTCCGGTCTGGCTGTTGGCATGTATTCCACCTTCCTGCCGATGATCTTCATCTGCATTGGTGTAATCCTGGCATTCTTCACCATGGGCGGTGCTAAGGATCCCGGCATGGGCCTGTTCGGTATCTCCCTGGCTGCAGTTGGTATGCTGTCCACCACCGGTCTGACCGTAGCAGTTGACGCTTATGGTCCTATCGCTGATAACGCTGGTGGTATCGCAGAAATGTCCGAACTGCCTCCTGAAGTACGTGAAATCACCGATACCCTGGACTCCGTTGGTAACACCACCGCTGCTATCGGTAAAGGCTTCGCTATCGGTTCCGCTGCTCTGACTGCTCTGGCTCTGTTCTCTGCTTATGCACACACTGTAGGCCTGAAAGCAATCGACCTGCTGAACCCTGTAACCCTGATCGGTCTGTTCATCGGTGCAACCCTGCCGTTCGTATTCGGTGCTATGACCATGGAATCTGTTGGTAAAGCTGCTTACCAGATGATCGAGGAAGTTCGTCGTCAATTCCACGAAATCCCCGGCCTGCTGGAAGGCAAAGCTAAAGCTGACTACCAAAAATGCGTAGACATCTCCACTGCAGCTGCTCTGCACGAGATGATTATGCCTGGTGTTATCGCTATCGTTGCTCCTCTGCTGGTTGGCTTCCTGTTCGGTACTGAAGCTCTGGGCGGCCTGATTGGCGGTTCTCTGGCTTCCGGCGTACTGGTTGCAATCCTGATGGCTAATGCCGGCGGTGCATGGGATAACGCTAAGAAGTTCGTAGAAGCTTCCGGCCGTAAACACACTCCGGTGCATGACGCAACCGTTGTAGGCGATACTGTAGGTGACCCGTTCAAAGATACTTCCGGACCTGCAATGAACATCCTGATCAAACTGATGACCATTGTATCCCTGGTATTTGCTCCTGTACTGGCAGCAAACGGCGGCATCCTACTTGGCCTGTTCAAATAATTTTATAGTTAAGCTATAATCCACGCTGCTGCAGCATTAGCTGCAGCAGCTTTTTTGTTAAATATAATTGCGAATCGATAATTCGTACCTAAAAGAATAAGTGTAACACTGAAGTAAAGTTAACGTAAAATTAAGATAAAATTAACAAAAAAACTTGAACTCTACCTAAAGGCATGGTATAATGCAATTATGGTAAGGAGATTGAGATACTCTACTTTCCATTAATATTGCTTTATGAATTACTGTGAAGGAAAAACCGGCAAAGGATGACAGAGGAAACAAGGCAACTCTTGAGCGGAATTTGCGGGAGACTCCGGAAGGTGATTTGTAAAAATATAATATTAGCAGTCTGATAATACTGCTACATCCTGAGGAGGAAACTGAAATGAAAAAATCCTTAGTACTCGCAATGGCAATGGCTCTGGGCGTAACCGCTTCCGCTTACGCTGCTAACCCGTTCTCTGACGTTCCTGCTGGCCACTGAGCTTATGACAGCATCAACAAACTGGCTGCTGCTGGCGTAATCGAAGGCTACGGCGACTCCACCTTCGGTGGCGACAAACTGATGACCCGTTATGAAATGGCTCAAATCGTTGCTAAAGCAATGGCAAAAGGCGCTAACGTTGACAAACTGGCTGCTGAATTCGCTGACGAACTGGACAACTTGGGCGTTCGCGTAGCTAACCTGGAGAAAAAAGCTGACAACGTTAAAATCACCGGTAATATCCGTTACAGCTATGCTGAAAAAGATGGCGACATTGATGGTTTCTCCAACAAACTGCGTTCCCGTATCTGGGTAAAAGGCCAAGTAAATGATGACTGGTCCTACACCGGTATGCTGGAAAACATCCAAGACTTCACCAACAATGCTGGCGACGAGAAAACTGATTTCCAACGCGCTTATGTTGATGGTAAAATCGGTGGCGTAGCTGTTGAAGCTGGTCGTCTGCCGCTGAACCTGGTTCGTGGCAACCTGTATGACACCCGTGCTGACGGCATCGTTGCTTCCTATGGCAAAGATGTTAAAGTAACCGGTTTCTATGCTAAACCGACAAACCAAGGTAAGCTTCTGAATGATGAAGCTAAACTCAGAAAATATGAAGTAGAATTCGACAACGTATATGGTGTAAAAGTTGATGCTAAACTTGGCGTTATAGCTGCAACCGCTGGTTACACTGTATTCAAAGATGGCGTATTGAATAAATATACTACTTGGAATTTTGCTGATAAAAAGTATGACGATAAATATTCTTTTGAAATCGATGACAACAAGATTTGGAATGTTGGTGTAGCATTTGACGTAGCTAAAGACCTGAGCTTGACTGCTGACTATATGCGTGCAACTGACTATACTGATGAACTTGATCGTGATGGCTATGTAGTAGGTCTGTCCTATGCTGGCGCTAAAGCTGCTAAAGAAGGCTCTTTCGGCATCTATGCTAACTACTATGACCAAGGCCGTGCAACCGTTGTTGCTCACACCATGAACGGCGAATACGGCACTCATGGCTTCAAAGGCTACATGGTAGGCGCTAACTACACCTTCGCTAAGAACATCGTTGGTGCTGTTGAATACTATGATTTGGAAGACAAATTGGTCAACTCCGACATGAAGACTCTGTGGAGCCAACTGGTATTCACTTTCTAATTTGACTTTACGTCAACCCGCTGAAAAGCAAAAAATCGCATATGCATAAATGAAAAGAGGACGGTGCGCACCGTCCTCTTTTTGCGTGTTGATAAAGGAATAAATCTCTTGCTTTTTACCAAACTTTTGTGTACACTTAAACTAAAAGGAGGGGATTACTTTGATGTATCCGTTTTTAACCTTAGACGATAATACAGAAATTGTACATTCCGAGATGCGCAGTGATGGAACTGTAAAAGTTTACATTGAAAAGCCTGATGCCAAGGATTGCTTTCATCATGCTACGTGTTATTTACCAGATTATAAGTGGGAAGATATATTTGGTTTTTCACAAGAAGAAATAGATAAGTATCAGGAAATTATTGAATCAACGGCACATTTAATCATGCAATTCTCTCAAGAGGGTGGGTTCGATAATGCCTCAGGTTTTTAAGATAGGTTCTTACTGGGTTTATTTTTGGACCAACGAAAATGAACCATTAGAGCCTATACATGTGCATGTCTCTCAGGGTTCGCCTAGAGCTAATGCTACAAAAATTTGGATTACAAGGGCTGGAAAGTGTTATTTGTGCCACAATAATTCACATATTCCTGAGCGAGTTTTGAAAAACATTATGTCTATTATCGAAGCAAGAAGCCAAAGTGTTGTAAATAAGTGGCAAGATTATTTTGGACAAGTGAGATATTTCTGCTGATTTTAATAATGTCACAAGGAGAGGGCGGTGCGCACCGTCCTCTTTTTGCTACATTGCAATGTATAAAACATCTTAAAAATACCAACTACATACATTGCAATGTATGTAGTTGACAAAAATCAGTACTTTTCTGCATCGCAATGTATGAAGTTCTTGCAAAATCAAAGCATGCTGTAATCAGTATGCTTTTTTTATGATATAATATAAACTAGTATAGAATAACTTTGAGGTGAAGCTTGTGCAGATAATTGAAGGTGCAGAATCGTTTCTGCTGGAAGGAAAAAACAATAAGGCAGTTTTGCTCTTGCATGGATACACAGGTGCGCCGTCGGAAATGCGTCCGTTGGGAGATTACCTGCATGCGCTTGGCTACACTGTGAGCTGTGTGCGCCTTCCCGGCCACGGTACGAGCATCAAGGATTTGGAAGCAACTACCGCGATGGATTGGTATGGTGCTGCCGAAGCGGCCTGCAAGGATCTGCTGGCGCGCTTTGACAGCGTTTATGTGGCAGGCCTTTCCATGGGTGGACTGCTGGCCATCAAGCTGGCAGCAAAGCTGCCGGTGAAGAAGGCTGCCTTTATTTCGGCACCGATTTTTGTGCAGGATAAGCGTGCGCCGCTGTTGGCGTTCTTGCGCTTTTTTATCCACTACTTGCCTAAGCACAAGAAGAATTATCAGGAGCTGCAGAAGTATTGCATATCATATGCCAAAATGCCGACGAAGCCGCTGGTGAGCCTTTTTAAGCTGCTTAATGAATGCAAAAATAGGCTGTTGGCAGAAATAAAAATCCCCTGTTTGATTTTGCAGTCGAAAACAGAGCATACCGTGCAGCCGCGCAGTGCCGAATATATCTATAACAAATTAGCTGCAGCCGCCGGCAGAAGGCTGGTATGGTTTGAGCATAGCGGGCACATTCTGACACTGGACCGCGAGCATGAGGCAGTTTTTAAGGAAATCGCCGATTTTTTTGCTGAATAAAAGGATATTGAAGGGTAAACGAAGAAATATGGATAAGTCACTATTGAATAATAACGAATACAGCTGGTGCTTTGCCTGTGGCAAGGATAATCCCAGCGGGTTACATATGCGTTTTGAAATTGACGACGACAAGTGCACAGCGTATTTTACGCCGCGTCGGGAGCACCAAAGCTATCCCGGACGTATGCATGGCGGGCTGGTTGCCGTGCTGCTTGATGAGGTGACAGGCAATTATCTTTTTGCCAAGGAGGGCAAGCCTTCCTATACGGCGAAGATTGAAATCCGCTACCGTCAGCCGCTGGCAATCGGTGAGGAGGTTGTCTGCACCGGGCGAGAGCTGAAGCGCAAGGGACGCATGGTTGAAATGCAGGGTACAATCTGCAAAAAGGATGGTACGCTGTTGGCGGAATGTCTGTCAAAGATGATGATTGTGGATGAAACGCCGCAACCGTCGCGTAAGCTCGCCGCAGGCGAGGGTGAAGAAGAATAGAGGTAAAATTATGCAGACGAAGGATGTACGTGAAAAAATATTAAATTTTATGCGCGAAGAAAGCTATGCACCGATGACCTCGGAAGAGCTGGTGGATGCGCTGGGGCATGACGTAAATCCCAACAAGTTTTGGGACGAGCTGCTGGCGCTGGAGCAGAACGGCGAGATTATCAAGACACGCTTTGAAACATACGGCCTGCCGGAGAAAATGGGCCTGGTTGCAGGACGCTTTCAGCTGACGAGCAAGGGCTTTGGCTTTGTTATTCCGGATAACAAGGGCGACAGACCGGACGTGTTCATTCCGCCGCGTGCTTTGCATGGTGCGATGAACAATGACCGCGTGCTGGCGCGTGTGAATAATGCGGCGCAGGGTAAAAAGCCTGAGGGCGAAATCCTGCGTATCATCACGCATGCCAATAATAAAGTTGTAGGCGTATTTCACCAGACCGGTGATTTCGCCTTTGTAACGCCTGACGATAAGCGTATCGGTCAGGATGTATATGTTATGCGCAAGCATTTTAACGGTGCGAAGGATGGTCAGAAGGTCGTAGTAGAAATTACCGAATGGCCGCAGGAGCATCGCAAGGCTGAGGGCAAGGTTACCGAGGTTTTGGGCAACATCGGTGATGTAGGCCTGGAGATTCTGTCGATTATCAAGCAGAATGATCTGCCGCTGACCTTCCCGGATGAGGTGCTGGAGGCTTCGCGCAAGGTGCCGAAGTCTATTAAAAAGAGTGAGCTGACCGGACGCCGTGATCTGCGTGAGCGTACTGTCGTAACCGTCGACGGCGAGGATGCCAAGGACTTGGACGATGCTGTTTACGTAGAGCAGATTAACGATAATGAATATTTGCTGGGCGTTTATATTGCGGACGTCAGCTATTATGTTACCGAAGGCAGCGTGCTGGATAAGGAAGCAAGAGAGCGCGGCACAAGCGTTTATCTTGTCGACCGCGTACTGCCGATGCTGCCGGAGCGTCTGTCGAACGGTATCTGCAGCCTGAATGCCGGTGAGGACCGTTTGTCCATGGCCTGCGAGATGCATATCGACAAAATGGGCAAGGTGCTCAGCTACGAGATTTTCCCGGCGGTTATCAATGTACGTCACCGCCTGAGCTACAATATTGTGCGTGCAATTTTGGCAGGCGACAAGGAAATGTGCGACAAGTATGAGGACATTTTGCCGATGATTGCCCGCATGGATATTCTGCGCCAGATTTTGCATGACAAGCGTGCGCGCCGTGGCGCAGTAGACTTTGATTTGCCGGAGCAGAAGGTTATTCTGGACGAAAAGCTGCACCCGATTGAAATTGTGCAGCGCATTCACGGCAATGCGGAGTCTATTATCGAGGAGTTTATGCTGGCAGCCAACGAAACTGTGGCACAGCATATGTTCAATCAGCACTGGCCGTTTATCTACCGCGTGCATGATATTCCGAACGAAGAGAAAATGCAGGAGTTCGCCAAGCTGTTGGCAAACTTTAATATTAAGTTCATACCTAAGGAAGAAACGGAGCCGAAGGATATTCAGCAGGCTGTGAAGGAAATTGCCGGCCGTCCGGAGGAACGATTGGTAACTACGGTTGCACTGCGTTCCATGAAGCAGGCTGTTTACCAGACGGATAATATCGGACACTTCGGCTTGGCGGCGAAGTACTACACGCACTTTACCTCGCCAATCCGCCGTTATCCCGACCTTATCGTGCATCGCTTGCTGCGCGCCTGGATGACAAAGCCCACACTGAAGGAAGCAGACGCTGAAAAGCTGGGCGATAAGCTGGACGTTATTGCCGATCATTCCTCTATTCGCGAGCGTGCGGCAGCGGATGCCGAGCGTGCAACTGTGGACCTCAAGATGTGCGAATATATGGCAGACCATATCGGCGAAGAATTTGACGGCGTTATTTCCGGCGTGACGGCTTTTGGCATGTTCGTCGAACTGGAAAACGGTGTAGAGGGCCTGGTGCATATTTCCAGCCTGATGGATGATTACTACGAATATTACGAGGAGCGTTATGCCCTCGTCGGCACGCACAGCGGTCACACCTATCGCCTAGGTGATAAGGTGCGTATTGAGGTGCTGCAGGTAAATATCAGCGATGTAAGCATCGACTTCATCATGGCAGGGGAGAACGCAGGCGTGCGCGAGCATATCCGCCAGCAGCTGCTGATGAAGCAGAAGCCGAGCAGCGGACGCAGCACGCAGAGCATCGCTCTGAGCGCGGAAACGCAGAAGAAAAAGCACAAGGGTGCGAAGAATAAAGAGGCCGGACGTCGCAGTGCCAAGCACGGCAAGCCTGCGCCTAAGAGCAGCGCCAAGGGTGGCAGCAAATCCGGTAAAAAGAGCAGAAAAAAGAATAGGAAAAGCAGATAATTATGGCAGAACAAAAGATTAAAATTATAGCAGAAAATCGTAAGGCACGCCATGACTTTACCATTTACGAAACCTTTGAGGCAGGCATTGCACTGACCGGTACGGAGGTAAAGTCCCTGCGTGCGGGCAAGGCCAACATGAAGGACAGCTATGCGCAGGTAACACGTCAGGCGGAGGTTTTTGTGTATAATCTGCACATCAGTCCTTATGACCATGGCAACATCTTTAACCATGACCCGCTGCGCAGCCGCCGCCTTTTGCTGCACCGTGCAGAGATTAACAAGCTCATCGGCAAGGTGAAGGAAAAGGGCTATGCGCTTGTACCGCTCAAGCTGTACTTTAAGCATGGTCTGGTGAAGATGGAGCTGGCGCTGGCAGTCGGCAAGAAGCTGTACGATAAGCGTCAGGACATGGCCAAGCGCGACGCGAAGCGCGAGATGGAGCGCGCGCTGAAGGACAGGAATCGCTGATAGACGGGTGAATTCACAAATTCTTCATGCACTGTGATTTGACTTTTTGACTAAAGCATAGTAAAATATCATTGTAGCGTATCGGCTCTTTCACCGATATATTCCAATTTGGGGATGTACTGGTTTCGACGGGGGTAGGTGCGGTATGATAAGCGAGCCGTGGTTCCATCTGCACGATAATCGGTGGGCACGTTTAAATATAAACGCTGAACAAGAATACGCTTTAGCAGCTTAATCTGCTAACTGTCTCTGAGCCTCCTCCCGCGGGTGAGGAATGACAGTCAATAGTGGGATACCTTAAGGCTGATTCCTATAGGCTTTAAGGGAAACTCTTTAGGATAGCAATGTGAAGGCCCGTCGTCAGGCAATCGCAGCGCGAAACAAAGTATGACGTCTGCGCTCGGAGAAAGTTGTATGGCAATATTTTCGGACAGGGGTTCGACTCCCCTCATCTCCACCAAAAGTTACGTTTGTCGAACCCTGCAAAGCAGGCGGACAATTTACTATAGGTGAGAGTTTCATCATCAGGTGCGCCCAGGTTGACAACCATCTTAACGGTGTTGCCATCTGGGTAAATCCTATTAACAAATGTGTCAATTAAGCACTTTTGAAATTTTCTGGCGTGAGGATCTTCACCACGTAGTTTTTCAAAGAAGAATTCTAATTGACTACGAGAAATTTTGGGAGCCTTTAGCTTCTCTTTCATTAGAGAACGCTGAAGGCTCTTTTTCTTTTCCTCCAGCTCCTGCATACGGCTCATGGTAGTTTCTGTAAGCACGCCGGCTTCAATAGCCTTCAGCAGATTATTAAGCTTTTTTTCAATTTCAGCGATTCTTCTGTTTATGACCATAATATTATTCTTGTGCGGGCTGTTACGCTCCTGACACTCTAAAGCAGCGTCTATAATTGCACTGATAATATCCTCGTTGAGAATAAACATATATAAAGCATCTACTACCATTGATTCTATTTTAGGGGCATTGATGTTAGCTGCTGCACAGATATGCTTGCGCTTTTTGCCAGAACAAACATAATAATAGGATTTTTTCCCCCACCTGGAGGTACCATAGCCTCCGGAATAAAGGTTTTCGCAATCTTTGCAGTAAAGCTTGCCAGTGAGCAGATATTTATAGGAACCAGCGTTAGGCTTGTTGATGTGCTTTTGCCTTGTGGCGTTAGCAGCTGCAAATAGCTCTTCGGAAACAATACAGGGAATGCCGCCTTCTGTGCGCTTATTTGCGTATATATATATTCCTTTATAGCGTTCGTTACGAAGTATGTGGTATAATGCGTTCTTTGTTTTGGGATAGCCCATTCTAGTACAATATGCAAGTGCCTGATTATAATTGCTTCCTTCAGCAATCATAGTAAAGATTTGCTTGACTATAGGAGCAGTTTCTTCGTCAATTTCTACTAGCCTTGTAGTTGGATTGGCCTTGTAGCCGAAAGGCAACGGCCCATTGGATTTGCAATGCTCTGCGTTACCATAAAGTCCTCTGCGGATAATTTGACTCAAATCGTCACTATATTTCTGCGCAAGTGCTTCATGCAGTGCTTCTATCAGTACACCGTCGCTGCCTTCCGGGATGCATTCGGTTGCTGATACAACATTGACCTTATATTGGGCGAGCCTGCTTTTATAAAGTACGCTATCAAAACGATTGCGGGCAAATCTATCCAGACGATAAACAATAACAGCCTTAAATAATTGCTTTTCTGCATCGCATATCATACGCAGGAACTCAGGCCTGTCATCAGTGCGTCCGCTAATTGCGTGGTCGCAGTATTGGCCAATAACATTGTAGCCCTCGCGGTCCGCAAATTTATAACATTCTCTCAGCTGGTCCTCGATGGACTCTTCTCTTTGATTGGAGGATGAATAGCGGGCGTAAACAACAGCGGGTATATTTTTTAACATAAAAACCAGCTCCTTTGCTAAAAAAATTGGCATACAGTAGCAGAACTGATAAAAATTTGTTATACTATTATAGTAATCAGTTCTGTTTTGTTGCTGTGGTAAGTGTATAAAAAGAATGTGATTACAGCTCCATGATGTTGCCAACATCTAGAGCGTGGTCCCTCGGTGTTGCAACACCGGGGGATTTTTTATTTTTTGAAAAAGGAATGAGGGGATTAAAAGAACACCCAGTAAACAACTAAGGCAAGCATAATAAGTGAAATAACAGATGTAAGGGTGGTAACACGGGATTCACTGTCCCATTCATCGGAGTCCTGAGCATCCGTTTTTTTAGTTAAGCTGCTATTGACGTTTATTATGATTTGCTGGCCGTTGGTGCTGCTTGCTGCAGGGTCAACATCTTTGCCGTTAATGGTGCATTTCTTTACTTCGTCATCTTCTAAATAAATGGTGATAATGGTTTGTTTTTTAGTCATCTTATGTCCTCCCCCTTACGCTGGCGTTTTTATTTGTCTTTGAAGCAGCTGCCTTTCGCTAACTTCTTTTCGTTTGACTTAACTCTGCGCTCTACTTTCTTAATATCCTAAACTCTCCACGCCTTCTTCCGCCTTGCGCTGGAGCTTGGCCAGCTTAACATAAATCAAATCGTCTATTTCTTCCTTGCCGTCAGCATCCAGCTGGCGGTATTTTTATTTTTGAAGCTTCTTTAATGTCTCTATGCTTTTCAGTGGTTTTTCGGAAAAGGCGTTTAATTGAAATTTAGCTATACGGTTAAGCCTCAGCAGGCGTTCAGGCTGCGCAAGGCCTTCACGAATATATTCAGCATTCAAGCCTTCGAGGTTGGAAAGTACGATGAGCTGCTCGATGCTTGCTGCATCCCTGATGTTTCCGGCTGCATCTGGGTTAGCTGCTCGCCATTGGCGGGCAGTCATGCCGAAAAGGGCAACATTTATCATATCCGCTTCAGAAGCATAGGTGTAGCTTGTCTGCTGTGGCGTCAGATTTGGCAGCATGTTTTCTTTGATAGCGTCTGTGTGCAGCCTGTAATTAGACTTAGCAATTTCACGCTTTACGCTCCAGTCTAATTCTTTGGCATGACTTTCGTCAGCCTTTAAACGTTGGTAATCTTTGATGATATACAGCTTAAATTCTGGAGAAATCCAGGACGCAAATTCAAAGGCTATATCAGAATGAGCATAGGTACCGCCGTAGCGCCCAGATTTAGAGGTTATGCCGATGGCGTTGGTTGAATTTATCCATTTTTGAGGGGTGAGTACAAAGCTGTTTTCACCTGCTTGATTTTTAAACTGGTCGAATTCGACCAGTTTAAAATTTGGGTTATTAATCTTTTCCCATAATCCTAAAAATTCAATAGTACTTCTAGAACGTAACCAATTTTTAACAACATCAGCAGGAAATTCGGGATTGCGTTTTTTAGCAATATCGGTTAGTGAGATATAATCAGCCTCTTTAGAGCTTGTTATACGGATTTCAACGCCGTTAGCATTAATTGTACTTTTAATATTTGTCATAACAATCATCCTTTCTTATTATCCTAAACGCTGCTCTTCTTTTTCAGCACGCTCGTTAGCAAGCTTATGTTCCATATCTAAAACATAATCAACACGCTCTCTGCCGTCAGCATCCAGCTGGCGGTATTTTTTTATGTGTGTTTCTTCCTGCTGGGTGAGGGAGAGAGAGGAGGAAGGGGGAGCATCCCAACCCATTAAGTAGCTAGGCGTGGTATGCAGGGCTTTGGCTAAGATTTCAATTTGATTAATAGGAACCTTTTTAATGTAACCAGTTTCATAGCGTTGCAAGGTTGATTTACTTATTTGGGTAGCATCGGATAAATCTTGATAAGACATTTCCAACTTTAGACGTCGTTCTTTTATGCGTTCGATTAAATCAGTTAATTCTTTTTCGCTCATTATAGTCAACTCCTTTAGTAGAATGATACCATAAATGCAACATAAGTACAAGAAAAAAGTAAAAATCGTTGCATTTATGCTTGACTTATATTTCGGAACGGTGTATTATAATTGTAGCAGAAATGCAACAAAGCAATCTTTAGGAGGTGAGCAAATTGGACTTGAATAAATTGAGAGGCGTTTTAGCTGAGAAAAGAATTACTCAGGTAAAATTGGCTAAAGCCCTGCATTTATCTGTGAAAAGTATGAATGCAAAGCTTAATGGTAAGACACCTATTACAGTTGAAGAAGCTAATATGATTGCAAAAATCGCTGACATTAGCAATCCTACGGAAATTTTTTTTGCAGATAGTGTTGCATAAATGCTACACAGAGGTAATAAAATGAAATTTGAGCTTAGTTATGATGAGGTCTCGACTATTGTCGCTGCTCTGCTGACTAAGGCTATGACCGCAGAGAGCAATGCGCTGGAATGTGCAAAGTTGGATGGCATGGATAAAGATGTTGAGTTTTGGCAAGAAAGAGCCGAAAACTACAGAAAGGTCTATGAGGCTGTAGAGGCACGGCGCCTGCAGATGCTTGAGGAATACGAGCAGGCAGATGCTGAGGTAGCAAAGATGGAAGAAGGGAGGTAAGGGAGATGGAAAATAAAGAAACCGTAAAACTGCTGCAACAGCTTTACGGCTTGCTTTACGATATCGAAATCAAAGCGAAAGTAGTTTATCATTTTCTTTTTTTCGCTATAGTGTTAAACATTTTTTGCTGCATTGCTTTCGTGTGGCTTTGCTTCTTGCGTTAATCAATGTGACCGAAGCTGTAGCCAACAATCTGATCTACGAAAAGGTTAAAGACTGGGAGCTTGGTTATTTGGTTGCTAGAAATACTTCTAATGGTTACATCTTTCATTATAAGCACCTTAGGATTAAATTGAGATGCTTCTTCTTTAGAGAAGAGTGTATTGATTAGCTCTTTAGCTTTATCTATAAAGTTTTTTGATAAAACTAAAGGCATCTCTGTGTTGGCGCCGCCAATTTTATCTTGCTCGACAATTTCTCCGCATATTATGTATGAATGAGTAATGATAATAGGCTTGTCCGTGACATTGCTCGTGCCATGGAGATTTGCAAAATCACAGTAGGTTTGAACTGTGCTTAACAAAGCGTATTTTGGATCCAAAAACTCTTTTCTTGAGAATTCATTTTTGCTCATTAGATTTACCTCCTGAATTTGTGTAAGCTTGAATCGTATCTATTAACCTATTATTCGTAGAACTAATAATTTCGATTTGCTTAGATTGTTGCTTGCTTACTAGTGTTTTGATTGTTGAGACGCAGGTTTTTATTTCGGTGAGAGCTTCTTGGGTTTGTTTATTTAAAGTTTCAGCTCTGACGCTTGAAACATGAGCCTGCCACAACGCGAAAATTGCAACGATTATTGATGCTAACGAAGCAGCATCGGATAAGGTCATAAGGAACCGCCTCCTTTCTATGCTTCTATTATAGCATGGAATAGGAGAAGTGAGGAAAGAAGGGAGGAAGACGATGCTGGTAGATTTGAAAATTCATAACTCTAAAAGAGCTGATGAAATTTTGAGTGCCATTGCTGCAAAAAAACGTGAAATCGACGACTTGTGTTTTGAATTGCGTAAGTGCATGGCGATGGAAGCAGAATTAAAAAAAGGCAGCCACGACAATGACTGCCCTGAAAATCAATGAGACTGCTTCAAGTAATCAATGATTTCGTGCTTGAAGTTATCCATAAGGTAGAAAGTTTCTCTTGCAAGAGTATGAATATCATCTTTGGTTGCTGATGTGCGGTCAGCTTCTTCATACATAGTACGGATGGTTTCGGAATACTCTATCAAAGAGTTTGTAAGCTTTTTATCAAGGTCATTCACAGTCATATTATTTCACCTCCTGTCTGTAGCTTAATTATAGCACGGATCTGGAGAAGGCGAGGAGGAAAGGCGGTGGAGGGTAGATGAATGGAACAATTAAAAATGAAGTAAGTCAAGAGAAAATCAACACATTAGGTAGTGTGCTGCTGCAGCTGGCAGAGGTGTGGTTTGCGGACACGAATAACATGGCTGAATATGAGGGCCGGCAGGAGGCGAAGGCATCGTGAGTGCAAACCCTAAAATTACTGCAATTCATAATAAACTCGTGAGTGACTATATTGCCGTTACGCGGGCAGAACATGCTGCATGGCTTGACGAACGCAAGGCTGCTATGGAGCGTATGGAAGAACGCAGGCGGCAGGCGCTGAAATACATTTTAAAAAATAAGGATAAATAGCTATGGGAGCGTCAAAGCGTAGAACCATATATTGTAGCCGGTGCGGCAAGCCTTTGACGCATTATCAATATATGGTTGCCAATAACGGTGAAAATGGATTTGTTTGCGCGGATGACCGCCTGTGCGGTTCGCGGCAAAGATTTAAGCGCTTTAGGCCGGGGAAAAATAAAAGTAAGGTGCTGCAGAAGCATAAGGAAAGGTGGTGTGAGTAATGGCGTTAACTTCGGGCGAATACTACAACAAAAAAACTGGCGCGAGCTATCGCGTTGGTTGGTACATCAATAAAGAGGGCAAGCGCGTGTATTGCATTGGCGTGAAGCGTAAGGGCTCAGATAATTATCGCAGATGGCGTAGCCGTTCCAATATGGATTTTAAGGAATACAATAAAATCAAGGCTGCGCAATGGCTTAATGAAAATAGAAGCCGTTTTGGTAATATGACCGATGTTGGTTATAGAAGCGTTGAAAATTTTGTTGAAATCAAGGGATAAAAGAAGCCTATCGGTTGGCGCACATGATCACGGAGGTGCAAAAATGAGAAGCGTTTTAATTGCTATTACTGCATTGTTTATTGGCTGGAATAGCCATGCTATCTTTACCGAACCAGAAGATTATCGTCCTGTTGCGGTTACTGTTAGAGAAGGCGACACCTTAGAGCAAATAGCTTATCGCTTGAAAGAAAAATATAATGACGATCGTGACTGGAGATATATTGTATTTCAGGCTACGGTAGATAACCAGATTGGCGAATTTATTTATCCTGGCCAACAGATTATTTTCAGGGTGGTGAGAAAATAATGACTGCTTTGAAATATTCTGTTGAAACAGTGCATGCGTCTGAAATTCCTGGTGTGATGGAACATGACTGATAAATGTTTGAACTGCCGCTGGAACGCAAAGAAGAAAATAAACTTCTACCCTTGCAGGGATTGCGCTCATCAGCGCGCCGATAGTGAATATGATTTCTTTACCTGGCCTGAACACCTTAATATGTTTGGCTTTGCAGAACTAGTAAGGTGTAGGAGCTGCGGGCGCAAAGTGCATATGAGCTATGGTAAAAATGGTTATAAGTATGTTATTTGCCATTGTGGAAATCATTTGCAGGCTAAGGTTACTGTGGAGGAAATGATAAAGCGGTGGAACAATAAACCACCTTCTAAGACGAAAATATGGAGGATTAAATAAGATGGATTATGTAAATGAACGTACTGGGGAAGTGCTGGCAGTTGAAAAGGTTACTTTGAGCAATCTCAGTAGCGGCGCGCTCAGCAGAATGTTTTCTAACGAACTGCAAAAGCTGACTACGGAACTTATCCCTGGCGGTAAACCTGGCTCTATTAATATTAGCGTTAAGGCTGCTATTGTTTTTAATGAGGCGAATGATGCTGTGCTTAGGCTGGAGCCGGTGATAGGTACTAAGTATCCTAAAACTGCCGTTGAGGATTCCGAAGACAAAATTATTACTGATACAGGCGAAATAGTGCAGAAGATTGAACAGAATATGTTTGTAAAATAATAATGCTTATAGGAGGGCTGCCGTAGATATATACAAGCAGGCGCAGAACTAATTTCTGAAGAAGTATGGCAGCCCTGCTCCTATAAATTTTTTAGGCGGTGATTGTATGTCTGTTGAGATTGTTGTTTCTGCTGAAGAATTAAAGCAGACGATTGAATATATAGCGTTACTTGGCAGTAATGGCCCTGGGCGCAAAAAAGAGGACGATAATCAAGGCACTGGTTATATAAAGATTAGCGCGGTATCACCTCTGAAAAATAATAACTATATGCTGATGTTTGAGTGTATGAATAATGTGGAACAGCTGCGCTATCGTATGGAGGGGAAAAGCTACAAATCTAATGAACCGGTTGTTACTTATGTAGAAGCAAAGCGTATGATTGCGCTGGCTAAAACATTTGACGGTGATGTTACAATGGCTTTTGCTAAAGAGTATTTGGGACTGAACTGTGGCACCAGCAGATATAAAGTTAATAAGGTTGCTGCAGAGCTGCCTGAGCTAAAGATTCCTGCTGATGGTTCTATTACTATTAGTAAGGATTTTTTAGCAGATGCGGCAAAACACTGCAGTGTTGCTGTTGGCAAAGAATCTGCAAGACCATGGATGAATTGCATTCAGTTTAATTTCAGCGCTGATGGAAGAGCTGTGTGCTATAGTACCGATTCGTATAAGTTGGCCAGGTATACGTGCGACAACTCGGGAAGCACGACTGATATTAGCTGTTTAGTGCTTCCTAATGCTATAAATCATATTACTGATATGTGCGACCAAAATGAGGTAAAGCTTATTCCGACAGATGGCGCAATTTATGCTACAGCTGCTAGATTTGATTATATGAGCCGTGTAATGATTGGTAAGTTCCCGGATTGCGGTAGAATTTACAAAGATTTTCACGCAGTTAAAACCTTTGTAATTAACAAAGGGAAATTAGCTGTGGCAGTTTCCAGAGCTAATATTGTAGCTGATGATAAAGATTTTAAAATTAAGCTGGCCAGTGATGAAAATAATTTGTACATTGAGGCGAGCAGCGTTGCCGGAAACGGTGTTGAAGCAATAGCCTTAGAGTCGTTTGATGGTGATGATCAAGAAACTTACAGCTTATCAGGCATTAGCTTCAGCCGTCTTATATATGGCTGCGGCTCTGAAAACATTTCCATTTCTACGTCTGGCAAGCTTAAACCTTTACTTATTGGGCCGCCAGACTGCTCTAATAGCTACGTTTTGACAGTTATGAGGGCGTAACTATGGACGGCTGGATTAAGCTTCACAGAAAGCTGCTGACAAGCAAGGTGTGGCATTGCATGGACGCGGAGGGGAAGGTAATACTGATTACTATTCTTCTGCGTGCAAGTCACTCTATAACACGGTGGCAGATTACTGCATCTAAGACCGCCGCGCTCAATCCTGGCGAGCTTTTTATTACTTACCGTACTTTTGCCGTAAAGTGTGGTGTATCTACCAAAAAGCTGGGTACCGTCCTTCAGCAGCTTGCAGGATTAGAATTTTTGACAATGAGGAAAAACAAAGATGGCACTATTATCAGTATCTGCAACTGGTATAGCTATCAGACACCGGAAACACCTTTGGAAACACCTTTGGAAACACCTGCGGAAACACCTGAAAAGCAAGACACTGACTGCGGTTCGGGCACAAATACCGACTTTGTGGAAACGCAGATGGAAACAACTTTTGGAACACCTTTGAAAACACATAACAAGATATATATATTAATAAAAAATAAATATAACAAGACTGAACTGAACAACAGCATGCTGGCTGACGTTGAACTAAATATTGAGTTCAGGCGTGGCATTAAGCTCTTCCAGGATAGTTTCCCTGACAAGGCATTAAAACCAGAAGAGCGATACAACCTGCAGGTTATTGCTGCAATGCTAGGCGGTGAATGGATATTAAGATCAGCCTATGAACTTAAAGCTATAAGCCGGGAAAAGCAAATAAAAAATCCATCAAGGTATTGGATAGGGATTTTGCAGAACTGGCTTACTAACGGTATCCCTAACGACAGTAAAGGCAAGAATCAGGAATTAAACGACTTCTATCAGGGGGTGGGCGTATGGGAATAACTGCACAGGATATTTACAAGGCTTTTTACCGGTTCGACCAAAAGAATCTGCCGTTGCGCCGCGTTGGCGATGAACTGGTGAAGGACACTCAGGACGTAAATGCTAGAAAAAAATTTTGTTCAGAGCTTTTGGAATCGTTTGCTGATTTAAATATTAAAATATGGGAAAGAATAGTTGGCATGGCTCTTGCAGAATGTACCGAATATCCTGATTTGGATAAACTATATGAGTTCATTGAAAGAGCTGCAGAACCTGAACCGGCGCCGGCTGCTCCGGCTCCGGCAAAAAAATCTAAACAAAAACAAAGAACGGTGCCGGCGGTGGACCGTGCGGCACAGCTGAAAAAAATGTTTGAAGCTGCTAAGCGTGGAGAATTTAAAGAGGCTGGTGCTATTATCCGGTCTAGCGGCCTTCCTGATGAAGCTATTAGAGATTATGCGCTGTATCATTGGCCAGACTGCAATCAGGAATGGATTGAAGAAAATAAGCGGAATATAGAACAGCTGATACTGGATGAACAGCGCTGCAGTAACTGTCCGGGGCTTAAACAATGTAAAAGATTTGGGTACCAAGATTGTGGCAATATTGATAAGTATACTGGCAATATTCGCATTATGATTACTATGTGCAGTCAAAGGATGGAAAAAGAAAATGAAAAAGTATCTTGATGATAATTTAGAAATTAGCGTTGTGCGTTGTCCTGCGGGTTTGTACTTGATTAAAAATTTTGGAGTGCTGCAGAACCCGGTTGCGAACAAAGAGGTTGCTCAAAGTTTTTTGGACAGCTGGGCTACCAAAAAGAAGCTGCAGGCCAAAGATGATTTGGATGTTGATATGTATAACAAAGCCTATAAAGAAGGATGCAGCTATTGCATTCGGTGCTGTGATGGCAAGTGTATGAGGTGCCATGATGCGGACGGAAAGAGACAATGAGACGCTGAAAAGTTTGCAGGATTATAGGAATATAATTTTTGCCATAAGAATAAGACAAAAGAAAATGGCTAAACTTATCCAGGCGGCTGCTCCGGCGCAAAAGTTAACTACAAGCTACGAAATACATGAAGGAAGCTATCAGCCTAAAAGGTTTGAAGCTATAGATGCGCTGGAGGCAATTGCACATAATAAACAGCTTATCGATAGTGGATTTGACAGGCTGGAGCAGGTTGAGAACGCGTTAGCGTTCTTGGAGGAAGAGGAGAGACTGTTTCTTGTAATGTACTATGTGGATGCTATGCCAATCAGCTACATAGCTGGCGCGCTTAACTATGCATCGCGCCAAAGCATCTATAATCTTCGGGAGAGGGCTGTCACAAAGTTTTCACAAATTATGGAATGTGATTGCCGTGGATTGGACAAAACGTAGACACTTTCTTGCTTTTGAATGTGCTATAATGCTAGTAGGTAAAAGAGCAGAACTTAATAACAAACAAGCATCGTGAATTTTTTTCACGGTGCTTTTCTTTTGCCCTTGGCTTGGAGGTGATAATTTGCCTGGGAGAATGAAAAAGGAATGCAAGAAATTTGGCTGCCATAACCTGACTGATAATGCCAATGGATATTGCGCTGAGCATCAAAAGGAACTATATAGCTACGATCGTAATCGTCTTAATAGTTACCAGCGTGGCTATGACCGCCGTTGGCAGAAATATCGTAAATGGTTTTTGGAACGGAATCCGCTTTGCGCTGTCTGCGGTGGAATAGCAACGGTAGTTGACCATATTGTTCCGCATAAAGGTAATAAACAGTTGTTTTGGGATGAAGACAATCATCAGCCGTTATGTAAGCATTGCCATGATGTTAAGACTGCAGCTGAAGACGGCGGCTTTGGCAGAAAATGGGTAGGGGGTAAAAATCTCTAGTGCTCCTTTGCTGAATACCGGAGAGCCCCTCGTTTGTACGAAAATGTCCCCTATCAATAGTTTTTTGAGGGATTTAATTAATAAGAATGGAGGTGATTGTTATGCCGACACCGGCTCAATCTACTAAGGTTATGCTGTTTAATAACGCTAATCGCGTTGGTAAGCATCGCACCTTGGCGGAAATTGAAAAACGTAAGGCTGCTGCTGAGAAAATGGCACGTGCCGAAGTTAAATTAAAAATACCGGCTTTTTTGAAAAATCGTGCCTGTGATCCGGCGTTGAAAATCTGGAAAGAGGTTACTAAGGAAGGCTTGGAAATAGGTCTTTTTGATAATGTAGATTCTCGTGTTCTTGCAGATTGGTGTCGCTATCAGGCGTTGCTGGAAGAGGAATTGGCGCGGAGCTTCCCGGATAACAAGAAGATTGACCGTTTGGGTAAGCTGGCTTTGTCTTATGCGGAAAAGTTGGGGTTAACTCCTACCGCTCGTGCCCGCCTTGTAGTTAAGCAAGCTAACAATAAGGAAGAGGACGAAACTTTGGATGTGATGATGGCATGACAAATTATGAAGAGATGTATGTTACCCATCGCTATGCTCAGGAGGTTGTAGATGGCCTTAGGCGCGTTTGTAAAAAAGAATATCTTGCCTGCTTACGCCATTTGAATGATCTGGAACGGCAGGGGACCGAGGAGTTCCCTTACGTTTTTGATGAAACTCGTGCGGATCGCATTTTCGATTGGTTTGAAAATTACTGCTATCATGTACGCGGGCCTTTTTCCGGACAGCTTATCCAGCTGCTGCCGTTCCAGTATTTTGACTTAGGCTGCGTGTTTGGATGGGTACATATGGTTACTGGCAAGCGGCGCTTTTCTACTTCATTCAATCTGCGCGCCCGTGGCAATGTAAAATCAACGGAAATGTCTGGCATTGCCCTTTATGGCATGTGCGCTGATGCAATTTACCCTCCGTATCGTCCGGAATTAGCCAAATTTGAGCAAATGCCTGAGGTTGAATGCGCTGCTGTTGACCGCGATCAAGCAAAGCGTGTCTGGGGAGATGCTCGATTGATGGGCGAAAAATCAGCTGCTATTTCAAAGTATCTCATTATCAAAAAAACCTATATAACCAGTAAGACGCGTTCAGGCTGGCTGCGTCCTTTATCCAAAGATACCAAAAACAAGGATTCGGGTGCTCCGTGCCTTGTTATTGTAGACGAATATCATGCACATCCTAACAGTGACGTAGTAGATGTTTTGCGGTCTGGCTTTGGTAAGCGTTACCAATCGCTAATGTTCTATATTTCTACTGCTGGTAAGGATGCAGAAAATAATCCTTGCAAGCGTGAATATGATATTGCAAGCAAGATATTGTCCGGAGAAATGACGGATGAAAGCTATTTTGCTATGATACGTGAACTGGATGAAGGCGATAGTCCCAGTGATAAGTCGTTATGGGTTAAGGCTAATCCTATTCTGCAGCATGAAACCGATTATAGTGTTTCTCTAATGGAACAGATTGAGCAGGAATATAATATAGCTTATGGAAGCAGCGACCCTGATAAAATTCGTGAATTTTTGACAAAGCGCTGCAACCTTTGGCAGCAGGACAGTGAAGAAAAATATTTAAGCTCTGAGCAGCTTAACACCTGGAAGAATTTGGCAGTACCACGAAAAGAGTTCCAGCAGCTTATTAAAGGACAGAATCATCTTGCCGGCTATGACTTGTCAAAGAAGATAGACTTAACTGCCTACGGTGGATGTTGCTATCTTGCGGATGGCCGTGTAGCTGTGTGGGCACATGGCTTTATTCCTGAAGAAGCGGTGCAGATTCATGAAAAGAAGGATAATGTGCCGTATCGTAGCTGGATTAGGGATGACTGGGTAACAGAGACTCCTGGTGCTGTAGTTGATTATGACACTATGAGTGAATATGTGGATAACTTTATTAATTTTATGGGGAAAAAGCCTAATGAAGATTGCTTTGACCCATATAATGCAACCTTTTATATGATTAAGCTTGGAGAAAAGGGGGAGCGTACTCCTGTGGAGGTTCGCCAGAACACCCTTAGCCTTTCTGAGCCTACCAACTGGCTTAGAGAGCTGATTGTAAGCCGCAAGGTTGTACATGATGGTAATCCGCTTTTGACTTGGGCGCTTAGCAATGCCTATGCATATACTGATGGTAATGGAAATATCAAGTTATCTAAGAAAAATAAGGACGATACGCAGAGAATTGACCCTGCAGCGGCCTTAATCAATGCTCTAAGCAGATTACCCAAGGCACAGCCTAAACGTTCAAAATACGAGGACTGTGACCTTTCTGAATGGTAATGAGAGGAGGTGAAAGAAGTGCAATTTAGAATTCCGTTTACGGATGTAAGCCTGCGTATGGATTTGGGTAAAACAGATGGCAAATGGATGGGAGCTGACGAAGCTTTTGGCATTGCTGGAACTGGTACAGTGACTGAGGAAAAGGCGCTCAGCATTGATGCTGTTTATGCCTGTGTTAACCTTTATGCTCGTACAGTTGCCTCGCTGCCTTTAATTCTTTATGAAAAAGGCGGTAATGGAAAAGTGAGGGCGGTGGACCATCCTCTGTATAATCTTCTGCATAATGAGCCAAACCCTAACATGACCTCTCATACGTTTAGAAAAATGTTAGAGGCATCATTAAAACTTTGGGGTAATGCCTATGCATGGATAGAATTTGATAAGTATTATCGGGTTAAGGCTTTATGGCCCTTGCCGCCTGCTAATGTGTTTCCTCAACGCTCTTGGAGAACAGGGGAATTGTTTTATGATGCTGTTTTATTTAATGGCACCGTAAGACGCTTCAGAGCTTATGAAATGGTGCATATTCCTGGATTGGGGTTTGACGGTATCAGTGGACGTTCGCCCATTAGGCAATTTGCGGAAACGATGGGATTGAACATCGCGGTAAAAAAATATGGTAATAAATTTTTTACTAATGGTGCACGCCCATCGGGTGTACTTGAGCATCCTGGCACATTGAGTGAGCAGGCACAAAAGCGTATAGAAAAGAAATTTGAACAACGTTATTCCGGTGTTGAGAATAGCGGTAAAACAATTCTATTGGAAGAGGGAATGAAGTACCAGCAGATTGGCGTCCCTCCGGAGGAAGCTCAGTTTTTGGAAAGCCGCAAATATGGAGTGAATGAAATTGCTCGTATTTTTGGCGTACCGCCGCATATGATTGCAGATCTGGAGCATGCTACCTTCTCCAATATTGAAAGCCAGGACATTAACTTTGCTAAGCATAGTATTGTGCCGGAATGTGTGAATTGGGAGCAGGAACTTATGCGTAAACTGCTCAATGACAAAGAGCGTGAGCGCTATGAAATAGAGTTCAATATGGAAGGACTTGTTCGTGGCGACTTGCAGAGCCGTTATCAGGCTTATGCTATTGGAATTCAATGGGGTTTCTTGGCACCTAATGATATTAGGGCTAAAGAGAATATGGGCAAGCTGGATAGTGGCAATAATACATATACACCACTTAATATGATTAGCTCAGATATGGCTGACCAATATTGGCAAGCCAAAATTGAGAATCTTTTGAAGGACAAGGAGGTGAAAAAGAATGCCGAATAATAACCAAGATATGCTTTACCGCTTTCTGCGTATGGAAGGCAATATTGATGCTGCTGCCAGAACAGTAAATATTAGCTTTTCCTCTGAGGCTCCTGTAAGGCGCTATGATTGGGGTGAGTATAAATTTTATAATGAAATTCTTGGCCATGACGATGGTAATGCAGACCTGGTTCGTCTGCGGGAGCTTGGAGTAGCTTTGTTCAACCATGACCGTAATAAGGTTATTGGCGCTGTAATTGAACCAGTTCTAAATACTGCAGAGCATCGCTGCGAGGCAAAGCTGCGTTTTGATACCGATGAATTTTCGGAAATGATATTTCAAAAGGTAAAAAGTGGTACTTTGCGTGGTATTTCTGTAGGCTATGTCATTAACAGCTTTGAAGAGGTTGCCGATGGTAAGAAAAGTGCAGACGGTCGCTTTATTGGCCCCTGCCGAATTGCCCACTCCTGGACGCCATTTGAGGTATCAGTAGTAAGTATTCCTGCAGATACTAGTGTTGGTGTTGGTCGCGCTTTGGATGATATTCCAGAGAGTGAATTGGAAGAGTTCCGTCAATTTAAGGCTGCTAAAGAGTTGGAAAAAGAAAAACAAAGAAGACTTACTAAGCTGCAAAGCTTGGCAAGAGAATTAGATTTAATGGAATTGGAGTGTTAAAAATGGATAAAATCTTGGCAATGAAACAAAAACGTGCTGAACTGATTAAAAAAATGCGTGCTATGGTAGAAGCTGCGACCTCTGCCACTCGTGATTTTAACGATGATGAAAAGGCAAATTATGAACAGCTACGTGCTGAAGCAGCTGCTTTGGCTGATAACATTGTTCGTGAAGAAGAGCTGCGTTCTTTGGAAGGTGATATGCCTGCTCCTGGCGTAAATACACAGGCTCAGGAAAGAGATCTGGAAAGTGGTATTCGTGCTGCACGCTTTGTAAAAGTGGCCTTGCTGGCAAGCCGTACTCATGAACCTATTAGAGATGTTGCAGAACGTATGTACCCGGCTGATAGCCGTTTGCGCGAGGCTATGACTGAAGGAGTTGCTGGAGACGGTGGCGTTGCTGTTCCGCAGAATTTGTATGATGAAATCATTCCTTTGTTACGTCAAACTAGCGTAACCCGCTCACTTGGCGTTACTAATCTGCCTTTGCCTAATGGCAACCTTACTCTTGTTAAGCAAACTGGTGCTGCCAACTTTAAATGGGTAGGCGAAAACAAACCTATTGCCAACAGCAAAATCGCGATGGGTAATATTAAACTTTCTGCCAAAAAACTTTCCGGTATTATTCCTCTGTCTAATGAACTGCTTCGTGATAGCAGTTTAGTTGCAGACCGATTTGTTCGTGATGAAATGGTTGCTGGCATTGCAGAGGCAGAGGATATTACAGCTTTGTATGGTACTGGTAACGAAAATGCTCCTAGCGGCATTGTTACTGTGTGTGCTGATAATAAAATTGATGTAGACAAGGCATTGACTGCTGATGTGCTTTATGAAATGGTTGGCAAGCTTATGGCCGTTAAGCTGACTAACCCTGCATTTGCATGGCGTATCCCTGGTGTATTGTGGGCAACGATTTATGGTATGCAAAGCGCTGCAGGCAACTATATTTTCCGCGATGAAATGAAGGATGGTAAGCTGTGCGGTTATCCCTTCAAGATTGATAACAACATTAAAGTTGGTGATGATCTGAACGGTAAAACTCAAATTTTCTTTGGCGATTGGAAACATTTTTTGATTGGCACTGAATCTGCATTACAAATCAGCGTTTCTACTGACGCAAGCTATACTGATGGCAGCAAGTCTGTTTCAGCCTTTGAAAATGACTTAACATTGATGCGTGCTATTGTTCGTGAGGACTTTAACGTGCGTTATAAAGAAGCTTTTGTATTCGCTGATAATGTATTCAGCAAAGCGTCTGAGTAACATGAAGCTGGAGTGCGTTGTTCCTCCTGCTAAAGAACCAGTAACCGTTGCGGAGGTAAATGAGTTTTTGCGCATTGATGATGATATTGAGGACAATCTTGTAGCATCATTTATCAGTGCTGCAAGGATGTTCTGCGAGGAGTATCAGCATCAAGCGTACAATACGCAAACCTTGCGCCTTGTTATTAATACTACGGAATGTGGCAGTGAAGTGGAGCTGCCACGCTCCATGTATTTGCAAAAGATTACCAAGGTTGCTTCCAGGCTGCCTGATGGCACTGAATCTGCAGTGCTTTATAGTACCGGTACAGGCAGTATTTTGACGGTTGTTAAAATTGCTGATGTTCTGCCGGCAGAGGGGGACGTTATTATTGAGTATATTACCGGCAATGATGACTTGCAGCTGGATAATGTCAAAATGGCTATTAAACTGCTTGTATCAGGCTGGCATAATAATAGGCTGCCATATAATGATAGTAGCAAGATGTCTGAAGAAGTTCCTTATGGAGTTAAAGCTTTGCTTAACCCGGGGAGGATAATGCTGTGAAACTTAATCCGGGAATGTTGAACAAAAAAATTGAGCTGCTAAGGTATGCTGATATTGAAGGGCCGCTGGGGACTACTAGCAAAGGCCTGGAACCTGTAATACAACATAAAATATGGGCCAGAGTGGAGCCTGCTGCTAATAGCCGTAATTATTTGGATGAATCTAAGGTTAAAACTGAGGATTTATTTAAAATTACTATTCGCTATCGCTCTGGTATTGGCAATGATATGCTGATTCGTTATAAAAATTCTATTTTTGCAATTCAGAACATTAGTGACCCTGATGAAAGGCATGAGCTGCTTATATTAATTTGTTCTGTCAAAGATAGAGGCGATGTAAATCATGCATCTTGAAGAATATAGTAAATTATTGCAGTTGGCTACGAACCAATTTCCTTTGGAGCAGGAAAAGGCTCTGACAAGGGGTGCTAGAAAAATGGTTAAGGCCATTAAAGAAAGGACTCCTGATAGTGGCGTTAAGCATAAGCGCAAGCTGAAGAGTAGCTGGAAAATGGAAATTACCGGTTATACCGGCAAAACCATTCAGGCAGAAATTGGTTCGGTAGCTCCACATTTTCATTTAGTCGAGCGCGGGCATGTGATAAAGACGCGTGGCGGTAAAGTTAAAGGATTCAAGCAGGGAACTTTTTTTATGAAAAGAGCTGTTGAGGCTAATCAGGAAGGCATTGAGCAGGCAATGATTGAGGCGTTATATAAAATGCTGAAAGGAAAACTTGATGGCTGATATTGTTAAATATAGTGAAATTATTTCTAAGGTTGCTTATGAATTAAAAAAAGAGTTTCAATGTAAGGTGTATAGTGATGAAGTATTGGAGAATTTTACTAAGCCATGCTTCTTTATCAAGCTTATAATTACATCTGAAAAGCAAACAGTTAATATCATAAAAAAGCAGCTTTCTGTAATTTTGACCTATTTCCCTGCTGATGCTGACATAAGTCAATTGCATTATTTGGATGTTTATGACCGCATTAGCCGCTTGTTTGAAAATGGCTTGCGATTAAAGTCGCGATATTTACATACAAATAATATTGAATTTAACAGAGCTGGCGAAAATATGGACATTTTACAGTTTACGATTGATTTGCCTTATCTAGATAGGGCTATTATCTCTAAACCTTCCTGCGAAACTATGGAAGAGTTGGAGATTAATGTAAAAATAAATGAAAGAGAGGAAGCAAAATGGCAAAGTTAGGTATGCCTAGCGTTATTATCAGCTTTGAAGAAGCTGGTATTACTGCTATTGAACGTAGTAAAAGAGGTATTGTTGCTCTTATTTTGGAGGAACCGAAGGAATCTATTACAAAGCTTCTGACGGACCATCAAGATACTGGTGGCAATCAGATTAAGGCCATTACTAATCCTTTTACTGTTTATACTACAGATGATATTCCTTCTGAGCTTACTGAACAGAATCAGGAATATTTGAGAATGTGCCTGAAGGGGTATGTAACTACTCCGTATAGGATTAAGGTTATGTTGCAGGAAACTAGCGAAAGCTCTGCTGCTGCTACTAAATGGGATGCTAGTCTTAAAATTTTGGCTACTGACCGTTGGGACTATTTGGCCATTCCGACCATCGAACAGGCTGCTGTTGATACTGTATCTACCTGGATTAAAACCAATCGTGAAAATAAGTTTAAGAAGATTAAGGCCGTTCTTCCCGGATGCACGGCCGATTATGAGGGCATCGTTAATTTTTCCAATAAAAAAATCAAAACTGCTACTAAAGAATACACTCCAGCAGAGTATACTGCACGTATTGCAGGCTTGATTTGCGGTACTCCTATGACGATCAGTGCAACCTACGCTCCGCTGTCAGAGGTTATTGATTGCGATAAGTATGACTTGGACGAAAATGATGAAAAAGTAAATGCTGGTGAATTTTTCATCTGGTACGATGGTAAAAAATATAAAATGAGCCGTGCTGTAAATAGCTTGATTACTACTACTCAGGGCAAGCAGGAGGGCTATCAGACTATTAAAATTGTAGATATTATGGACATGATTTATGATGATATCCGTAATACTGCGCAGGACTCATATATTGGCAAATATACAAATGATTATGATAATAAATGCCTTCTTATTACTGCTATTACCGGCTACCTTAAGCAGCTGGAGGCTGACCGCTTACTTCAGCGAGATTATTCTTTAGTGGACATTGATGTTGAAGCTGTTAAGAATTACCAGCTTAGCAATGGTTTGTATACAAAAGAAGAACTGGCGGATATGAGCGATTTGGAAATTAAAAAATTGGATACAAAGAAAAAGGTGTTCCTTAAAGCTCAGATTAAGATTCTTGACGCAATGGAAGACATTATTCTGCCGGTTTCTATTTAGTGGAGGTTTAATATGGATAATTTCAATGCATCGCAGGTAATGAGCGGAACACAGGGTGAAATTTGGATTGATGGCCAATATATGGCTGAGGTTACTGCTTTCAAAGCTGAAATTAAACTTATCAAGGAAGAGGTTAACCAGGTAAAGCGTATGTTTAAACAGTACAAAATCACTGGCTGTGAAGGCTCTGGTAATGTAAAGCTTAATCATGTAAGCAGCTTTTTTATTGATTTGATGGCTGAAAATATTAAGCATGCAAAGCAAACAACTTGTACCATTATTGCAAAGCTTGATGATCCGGATGCTATCGGTTCTGAACGTATCGTAATCCGTGACGCTACCTTTGATAAGTTAACTCTTATGGATTGGGAAGCTAAAAAACTTGGCACTGATGATTATGATTTTACTTTTACTGATTTTGATATTTTGGATAATGCTGTGTGAGGTGAAAACATTGAATTTAGTTGAAACTCTTCTTGCAGCTGACCAATCAACTATTTTGGCAGCTGAAACTGTTACCTATGAAGTAAAACGTTTGAGCAAATTGCTTGATTGCAAGTTTGAACTTACTCTGCAAGCTATTCCTGCGCGCCGTTATGGCGAAATTCAAACCAGTGCTATTGCTGGTAAAGGAAAAAAGCAAAATGTAGACCTTTATAAACTGCAAATTATGACTGCTGTTGCTGGCGTTGTAAGCCCTGACTTTAATAATCCGGAATTGCTGAAAAAATTTTCTGCCGTTACTCCGAAAGAATTGATGGAGAAGCTGTTCAATGCTGGCGAAATCAGTGCTATAGCTGATAAAATTTCTGCTTTGTCTGGCTTTGATGAAGAAGAAACCAAAGAAGCTACTGAAGAAGTAAAAAACTGATTAAGTCTGACGGAGATGTCCAGCTGATGTATTGGTTATATAAAAAACATCACTGGAAGCCGTCAGATTATTATAATATGGGTTGCGGGGAACGCTTAGTTACCCGCGCCTTTTTTCTTGAAGAAGTGGAAGAAAATAAACAATTGGAAAGAAGGTTAAGCCAATGAAGGTTATAGACGTTGTTATGCGACTGCGGGATAATGTTTCCGGCGGCTTAACTAAAATCCGCAATAATATTGAACAAACTAGTAATGCTGCAAAAAGGTTATCTAAAGGCCTGGCTAAAACTGGCAAAAGCCTTCATGCGTTAGGCGATAGGATGATGCCGTTAAGTACGGCTATTGTTGCTATAGGAACTGCTGGAGCGAAAACATTTATTGAATTCGATGCTACTATGACAACAGCTGCTGCAAAGGCCGGGGCTACAGATAAAGAAATGAAGCGCATGCGAGAAACTGCTGCTAGTTTAGGTAAAGAGTTTCCGGTATCTACTGGAGCTGTTGCGAATGCTATGGATTCTTTGGCGGCTTCTGGCTTTAATGCTACGCAAATTATTGCTATGATGTCGCCGATTCTTACTGCATCTGTTGCCAGCGGCGAGGATTTAGCTGTTACATCTGGTGTTGTTACTAGTGCTCTTAATATTTGGGGATTAGCTGAAGAGAATGTTAGCGAAAATGCTAAGCATGTTGCTGACGTTGTCCAGCAGGCAGCAAATGTTTCTAGTTTAGGCATGCAGGATTTTGCTGTCGCTTTGCAGTATGCAGGCGCACCAGCTAATGCTTTGGGCGTTCAAATTGAAGAACTATCTGCTGCGTTGGCTTTAATAAAAAATAAGGGCATTGATGCTAGCACTGCCGGTACATCTTTACGTGCAATGTTTACTAGGTTGTCTGCCCCGCCTAAGGCTGCTGCAGAAGCCCTGAAAAAGATGGGAGTTGTTACCAAAGATGAAAGTGGTAACTTTATTGGCCTGGAGAAAACAGTAAACCAAATGCGTATTGCTATGAAAGGCATGAGTAATACTGAACGTATTGCGTTAGCTCAGGCTGTAGCTGGAACCGAAGGTTATAGTGCGTTATTATCTTTGATTGATACCGCCCCGGAAAAATATTCTGAAATGAGTAACAGTATGAATAAAGCGGCAGGTTCTTCGGAAAGGCAATTTAAAACTATGAAAACCACAGTTAAGTATAGTGTTGACTCTATGCTGGGTAGTATGGAATCGTTGGCTATAAATTCAATGAGTCTCTTTGCTCCAGCAATGAAAGCTGCGGCTGATACTATTGGACATCTTGCTGATAGACTTAATGAATTGTCTCCGGAAACTAAGATTCTTATTGCTAACGTGGCTATGGTTGTGCTAGGATTTACTGCTTTTGCGTATGCTGCGGGATATGTAATTTCTATTGGTGGTGCTATTGTTGGTTTATATGCAGATATAACTTTAGCTGCGTCGGGACAAGCAATTAAGAATAAATTACTTCAGTATTCTGTTATTGGAGTATGTAAGGCTTTCAAATTGCTTAAAACCGTAGGAATAGCTGCATTTAAAACTATAGGCAGAGCCATGATGACTATGTTTATGAATCCAGTTGGCGTAGCTGTTTTGGCTGCTATTGCAATAGTTTACTTGCTTTATAAGAATTGGGATAAGGTTAAAATACTTATATCAAATGTCCTGAAGGGGATAAGCATCTTTTTTGTTGGCTGTTGCGATATGTGGAAAAGTGTTTTTGGCAGTATAATTAGCTTCTTTGTAGGTATTTTTTCTGTAAAATGGAAAGGCGTATGGACAAGCGCCTATGATGTTTTTGCTCTTATAGCTGAAAAAATTGCCAATGTCTTTAACGGAACCATTGATAGTATCAAAGCAGTGGTTAATTCGTTAGTTGACAGCATTAATGGTATACAGATAAGCATTCCTTCGTGGGTGCCTAAAGTTGGTGGAAAATCTTTTGGGCCGCTTCAGATTCCACATCTGGCTAATGGAACAGATAGCTGGAGTGGCGGGCCTGCAATGATTCATGATAAAGGTGCTGAAATCGTTGATTTGCCTTCAGGCAGCAGAGTTATTCCACATGATGAATCCATTAAGGCTGCGTATAATCAGGGCCGCTCTAATGGTGGATTAAACATTAGTGGTGGGATTAATGTTTATCTTTCTGATGTAAAAATGGACGGATCTAATGATGTTGAAGCTGTGGCCAAAAAAGTGGCTGAACAGATTTGCTACCAGCTGCAGAAACGCGCGATTAACCTAAAGGCAGGTGCTATTTAATGGCTTCATTTTTATCTTTTATCCAACAAGCAAGCGGCTTGCTTGGACGCTTTGGCGGTAATAATGGCTGCAGTTTTACTGTTAGCTGTGCAGGGGATGCCTTGGTTTTGCCGGTAATACCTGGAAGTTATGAAGTTGGTCAGAGCTATAATAATGGCTCCGTAAATGTTAATGCTCTTGGTGAAATAAATATGCTTGGCAAGCGTAACCTAATGACCATTAGCTTTAGCAGCTTCTTCCCGGCACAACAATATGAATTTAGCGCTATAGGCTATTATTCACCATATGAAGGGATAAGAAAACTGCAGAGCTTTGCTCAGAAGGGGCAACCATGCAAGCTGCTTATTAGCGGTACCAATATTAATACTGCTGTTACAATTGATAGTCTTAACTATCGTGAAAAGGACGGAACTGGAGATGTCTATTTTGACCTGAGCATGCGAGAGTACCGGTATATTTTACCGACTAGTAACAGGCTGAATAAAACTACGCAGTTGTCTAGCAGGGTAGCAGAATCTTTACAGGAAAGAGATGTTACGCTTTATCCAGGGATGGATTTGATGGATGCAGCATCAGAGGCAGTAGGGCAGATATTTCCGATAAGCGAACAAGGTAATAAGAAATTATTGCTGTATAAGCATCTAGTTAAGCTTGGGATTTCTTCCTCCAACAGCTTTAAGGTCACTCGTTGCCGGCTTACTATAGGTGATGTATCTATAAGATTGTGAGGAAAGTATGCTTGTTTGTAAATATTCTGACCCGCCATCTGGGGCGGTTAAAAACATTGATATTACAGAGTACATATTGCGTTATCTGTGGAGCGGTGACGTGGATCAATGCGCTAGACGCTTGGAATTTGAGATTGCCTTTAATACTCCGGATAAGGATGCTGGCTTTATTGGGCTAGATTTGAAACTAGGTGGTACTATCCTTTTGGAGTATGTTGACGATTATGGCGAATCTGCGGAACTGTTTAATGGCCGTATTTTTAGCAGAAAGCGTAATGGTAATAGTTATACCTTTGAGTTTGTTGCGTATGATCAGCTGATTTATTTGGCTAAAAATAAGCTGTGTCTGGCCTTCTATAATGCAAAGGCTACTGATGCAATAAATTTGGTATGTTCTAAAATTGGTATTGTGGCGTTTAGTGACAATCCAACATTAGGAACGTTGATTAATTTTGTAGCTGATGAAAAAAGCGGTAGTGAAATTATTCAAATGATTTTGGCTAAAGTTAGGGCTGATACAGGCATTATGTATGCTGCTTCATCTATTAATGGACAACTGGCCATAATTAAACAAGGAACTTTGCTAGAAGAGTATATTGCAGATGCATCTGCAGGTGTTACTAGTGCTGACCATGGCGAAAATATTGAGAATATGATAAATCGTGTTGAGCTGTGGGATGATCATGGAAATTTTATAAGTGCTATAACTGCTGACGCTGACGTTAATGAGTATGGAACATTACAAGGAATTTATAAGATTCAACCGCCTGTTGAAGGCGAAAGCGTTGATAATTATAAAGCTGCGGCGTCGTTGCTCAATGGAATTGAAAGCGATACTCAGCTGCATGCTATAGGCAACATCCAATGTGTTTCCGGATACTCTATTGTTGTTAGAGAAGATGTATTGCAAGGAAATTTCCTTATAAAGTCTGATACGCACACATTTGAAAATAATACTCATATGATGGACTTGACTTTGACTTATATCCAGTGAGGTATTTATGAAAAATGCAAATGATCCATATAATGGCATATTGAATTTAATGAATAAAATGACCTGTAATGGATTGCAGGCAACTGCTGCTATTGGAGAGATATTAAGTGTACCTCCTAATATCGCCATAGGGTATAACGGGATGACCATTACGAGTCAGTATTTATGGATTGATGAATATTGGCTTCAGGGCCATACTAGGCATGCTAAAGGACATATTGTTAGTGCTACTCAAAATCGTGCTGGCGGTGGCGGTGAAGCAGCATATGCTAGCCATAATCATGATATAGATAATGATTATTCTGATAGTATTATTTATACGGATACGTGGCACGTAGGAGATAAAGTGCTTATGGTACCGATTTGCGGACAAGACAGGAAAACAGCAGAACAATTTGCTGTACTCTGTAAACTTAAAAGATTGGATGGTAATTAGAATGTCTAATCCCTTTATATTTGGGCCTGCAGGTTCCGATAAGATTGATACTGCTGAGGAATTTTGTGAATACGCTTATGACTTCAAGAAAAATTGCTTTCTTTACGATAGAGAAGGCAGGCAGATCATTTTTAGAAGGAATGAAGCGATTAAAGTTTGGGCGTATAAAGCATTGCTGACAGAACGCTTTTTACACTTGGCTTATTTTGATGATTATGGTGCTGAATTGGAACATTTCATAGGCAGGGTGCCTAATGATGGTTCTGAAGCCAGTAAGCTGTTTAACTATATAGAGGATACACTTTTGGTTAATCCTTATATAGTCAGTGTGGAAAATGTAGATGTTGCACAGGACCATAAAAAAATAACTTTAAATATTGGGCTGACAACTGTGTATGGAAAGTACACTTTGGGAATAGAGGTTTGATATGGAAAAGGCTATTACTAAAATAGAAATTCTTGATCGCCTTTTGAATGAATATGCATCTATACAAACTAGCGGTGTTAGCACGGTGGAAGGAAGCTTTACTTTTGACACATTGTCTGCTAATGCTGTGGAATTTGAAAAGGCATATGCTGAAATTATGCTAGTGCTGGAAGCTGCATTCCCTCAGAGTAGTTGGGGAGAATACTTAACCTTAAAGGCTGAAGAACATGGAATAAGAAGACAACAGGCTACAAAAGCTGTTGTTGAGCTTACTGTTAAAGGAAAAGCAGGAACGATTGTACCAATAGGTTCTGTTTTTGCAACAGCAAGTGGTGTAAGCTTTATTAGTACAAAAGAAGCAACTATTGCTGGTGATGGAGCAATAAAGATCATGGCTCAGGCTAAAGAGGCTGGCGCCGGCGGGAATGTTAAAGCTAGTAGTATAAACAAAATACCGGTAGCTATTTACGGAGTTTCTGGCGTTGTCAACGAGCTTGAAGCGCATGATGGCTTTGATTTGGAAAACGATGAAGCATTGCTGAATAGGCTCTTGTTTAAAGTACAAAAGCCTGCAACAAGTGGAAATTGTTATCATTACCAACTGTGGGCTACATCGGTAGATGGAGTTAGCATGGTTAAGGTACTTCCGCTGTGGGCCGGTAATGGAACAGTGAAGATATTAGTTTTGGACGCAAATAAGCAGGCTGCCAGCGAAAATATTTTGGAAGCAGTAAGGGAAAAAATAGCTGTCAATGCACCTATAGGAGCAACTTGCACTGTAGCTGCTCCCGAATTGCTAACTGTTAATATTTCGTTAAAGGTTACTGATGGCGTTGGTAATGTGAACGGCATTAAAAATGTTGTAAATGATTACTTCAGCGCAAATGCTCTTGCATTATCAAGCATTTCATATGCACAGATTGGCAAGGCTATTTTGGGAAGCCCGGAAATAACTGGAGTGAGAGACTATTCTGACTTGCTTATAAACAATGGTAGCGTCAATATACCGGTTGGATCTGAACAGCTTCCTGTTGCTGGGATGGTGACCTTAAATGAATAATATATGGTTGAGAAAAAATGAGGTAGATATTTTAAGATATCTGCCTTATTTTTTGAGCAAAGAACCTACATTTAAGTCTGTAAATGCTGCAGACAATGCTGAACATGAACGATTGCGATTACAGATACAGGAATGCTTAGAACAGCTTTTCCTGGAAACAGCAACCTGGGGATTGAGGCTTTGGGAAGAATATTGTGGTTTGCAAAGTGATGAAACCCTCGACTATAAAACAAGGCGTAACAGAGTGCTGGATGTTCTTAATGGCACGGAAACCGTTACAAAAGACTTCCTGCTTACGTTAATTAATAGGTATGTTGCTGACAAAAGCGGTTCTGTAATTGAACATTACGATCAATATTATATTGATATATTGCTGCCAGATGGTAAGGTAACTAGTTTTGTTGATTTAGAAAAAAACCTGAGAACTTTTATGCCGGCACATTTGGGGTGGAAGTATGTAGCATTTTCTGGTGTCAATGATTATGTAAACGTGTCTGGAATAGTATCTGGATGTAGAGAGTTTAACGTTATGGCAGATACTAGTTATGATTTGCTTATTGATGGACCTGCAGAGCCTGTTGCTACAGGCATTGTAATGCAGGGATATGAAATAACTATTGAACCTGATTTATTTAAATAGGAGGATTGATTATGGCGAATACAGGACAATTTGCTAAAGTTATTGTTACTGCGGCTGGTAAAGATATGATTGCAAAGAGCCAGGGTGGGCAAATTTTACATTTTACGCGCGTTTCTTTAGGCGACGGATTGGTTGCTCCTGGTGAAGATCCGGTGAATTATACTTCCGTTAAAAATGAAAGACTGAGCGTACCAATTGCTAAGTATAACAACCTGAATAATGGACAATTTGAGATACAGTTTAGAGTATCTAATCAGAATGTGACTGAAGGATTTTGGCATCGCGAAATTGGGATTATGGCTAAGATTGATAATGGCACAGAAGAGCTATATGCATATACTACAGCAGGAAATACAGCATCATATATTTACGATAAAACTGCTCCTGTAGATGAAAGAGTCGTTAATGTGACGTTTGTTATTGGTAATGCGTTAAACTTGGACGTTGTCATAGATAATAGTGTTATTTATTTAACTAAAAGAGATTACGAACAATCTATGCGTGAACATGAGAATAATCCTGAAGCACATGGAAACGCAATGCAGACACATAATGAGGATGAATCGGCGCATGCTGATATGGTAGGTGCTACTGAAAATCTTAATGGTAAACGTGGTATGGTGCCAGCTCCCCCTAAAGGCAGTCAAGATTTACCTCTGTGCGGCGGTGCTACGTATAAAGTTTTGCCGGTTGAGGGCGGTGGTACTGGGGCAAATAATGTAGCTGCTGTTGTAAAAACACTGTTTGGCAGTTCTGCTATTGGTTCGCCCACCAAATCTATTTATTATGACGGTGTAACTCTTAAAGCCTGTGCAGATTCTATTGGCGGCGGAGGTATTGTAGCTGCTTTGTTAGAACAAAATGGATATGCAAAGTTCGCGAACGGTCTAATTCTGCAGTGGGGATTTAGCTCTGGAAGCGGAGCGGCTGATATATCCTTCCCGATAACATTTGGCACTTTGTACAGCATTACTCAAGGCTTTTGTAATAGTGGCAGTGTTAACAACTGGAATTGGGCTATTAGCTCATATTCAGTATCTAAATTCCACGTAATTGGCAAGGGTGGAATTGGCCTATTTTGGATTGCAGTCGGAAAAGCTTAGCAGTGGGGAAGAAGCACAGCAGAAACACTAAATTTTTCGCTGCCATTCCGAAAATTTTACTGTATTACTACGGCGCAAGAGTCATGGGCCAGCGCAACTTTTGAAAACACATCTTGGATTGTGAGAACCAATAGCTCTATAACTTGGCCGACGCACAGAGGTACGAATATCAACTATATTGCTGTTGGTATGTAGCAGTGGGGATATAAAGCATCTTTGAATGATTTGTGGACTTATTATCCCATCCCTTTTACGTCAACTGTTTATGGGATTTTAGGTCAACAGACCACTTCTCGTGTTACCGCACATGCTTATTTCGATGATGTGGATTTGATAAAATTCCACTACAAGGTCACCCAATACGATACTTACCCAACATTCCAGACCGAGGCAGCTGGTTGGTTTTTGGCATATGGTAAATAGCAGTGGGGAGTTTATACGGCCGGCAAGCGTAATGTTACAATAACACTGCCTATAGCTACATCCGTGACATATGCAGTGCTAGCGGTAGCACGAACAGCAAACAGCACAGGCTGTACAGGCTCTCAAAGCTGTCAATACGTTTCAAACGTGACCGACAAGACGTTTCAGGCGGGTTCTTACGATGCTGGTAACGGCTACGCTGGCTTTTGGTGGCTGTCCATTGGCAAAGCCTAGACCTTACCACAAGCGCACCAGTTAAAGCCTGCATATCCATTACCGCTGTCATACATGTTGGCGATAAAACTCCTGTTGTTTTGCGATTTTATGCCGAAATTGCTGTTGCTGCCGCTTAGGTTGCTGCTGCTTTTAGGAGCTCCGATAACGCTATATAAGACGCTAAATGCGACAGGGTATGTTACCGTAGTATCTCTATTAACCACGTTACTACTTCCCCACTGCAGAAAGGCTCACAGCGCCTTATTTTTAGTTAACGCTTATCATTACACATAAATCATTAATCATTAAAAAATCGCTCACAGACAAAATCTGTGGGCGTAGAAAGGACAAAAAACCATGAATGACAAACGTGTAAATCAATATCTTGTCCTGCCAGAAGCAGGACAGCGAAAAGACACCAAGCTTGCTGTTGAGCACAGCGAAGAGCAAATTGCTGAGCTGCTCAAACAAGGCTATGTAATCGTTAACCAAGACGATTTTAATAAGCTCATCGGCAACAGCGACGGCGAATACCTTATCGCTGATGATGGCAGCATACATCTCAAGCCAGCACCTACAGACGCAGAGCTGCTGGCAGGTTTGGCAGCTGCTAAAATCGTAGCGTTTAAAGCAGAGCGTGACGCAGAAGAAGTGCAACCGGTTGAGTACAAGGGAAACTTGTATGATTACGACGACAAAAGCAGAGATAGAATTAATGCTGCAATTATTGCATTGGATGCTCAGGGCGAGGGAGCTAATATAGCGTGGACTTTAGCTGATAATTCTAGCGTGAACGTTACTGCAAATGATCTTCGTATGGTTATTGCAAACGTAGCGATTCGCAGCAACGATTTGCATGTAAAGTACCGCAACTTGAAAGAAAATATTTTAGCTTGCAAGACTGTTGCCGAATTGGAAAAAATCGTTTGGTAAGCCCGTAAAACCTACATTTTTTAGGCTGTTGAACACAATAAAATCCTTGTGCCAAATTAGTCCCACGGTTTTATACGGTGGTGATTATGGTACAAGGGTTTTTAATTAAACTATTAGTACCACATTAGTGCCACTAGAGCAAATCAATAGCTTGTTTTAATTCACGCAGGCCTTTGTGTGTATATACTCCCTGCGTGATACCTTGGCAGGCGTGGCCAAGAATTTTCTTTACTGCAACCTCGTTGGCGTTCTTGTTATCCAACATCGTTGCGCAGGTATGGCGGCATTCGTGTGGAGTGTGCTGGCACCTAGAAGCTTTCATTACCTTATCAAATCTGCTGCGGTACTGGTGATAGCTTAGGGGATTTCCGGTTTCATCGCTTATAAGAGTCTTTCCGGGCATCTGCATCCAATGCTGAAAGTAGGGCAAAGTCTTTTTACTGATTGGCACAATTCTGTTCCTGCCAGCTTCCGTTTTACTATCTCGGATAACAAAAAATCTTTGTCTGAGCTTCACGTCTGTTTTAAGTACGTGTATAAACTCAGATGGGCGTGGACCTGCGTAACATGCCATAACTACGCACATCGCCCATAAGCTCAAAGGATTATCCTCTGTTATCAGTGCCCTTACACGATTTAGCTGGCGCACATTAAAAGGCTTTTTGGGATACACCGTTTTGTTTTTATCAATATCAATGTATCGGGTGATGTCAGCTGATGGAGAAATAAATTCATACTTTACTGCGTAGGAATAAACATGGTGAAGCAGTTGACGGCATTTCTTCTGACTTGCATAGCCGACACCTTTCTCCGACATTACCCTTATAACGTCTTGCAAATCGCTTATGCGTAATTCTACAAAGCGCTTATCATACAGTGCTTCGCAATGCTTATATGCAGCTCTGTAATTAGATTGAGTGCTTTTGGCGATTTTCAAGAATCTTTCAGCAGCCATGCAGTGGTACATCTCGCTAAAAGTAATTTGGGATGGGGAATAAATATGAGGGTTCTTATTCGCTTCTACGAGGAACGCAATAGCTTCTTCGTATGTGGCAAAATATCCTATGGCAATTTGTTTGCCGCCAATGGTTTTGCGCACAACATAAGGCTTCCGCCTTCTGCCATCAGCCTTGTGGGTGATGCTGCCAAAGCCGTTGGGTAATTTTAATCGTTTTTTCATAAATTATCATCTCCTTCAAATAAATTATAAAAGGAGATGGGAAGGGGTGAAACATGGATATACAAACTATATCAGCTCTTGCTAGCGGTGGCTTTTTTATTGCGACTTACTTAATTGTGCAGCCGCTAAAGCTATCCATTAATGCATTGCAGATCAGTGTTGACCGCCTGGCATCCGCGATGGAACGTGTACAGGACGAAGTCGGCGAAAACAATGAAGAGTTGGCAAGAGACGAAGAAAAAATTAAGACTCTTTTTGCTAATGATGATGCCCTCGATGCTAGAGTACGCCACATTGAGGAACGCTGTGAAAATTGCCAATGCCGGGAGTGATAATATGAAAAAAATATTGAATATGCTAAAAAAAGACGAAGAAACCATCAGCATTGGGCGCGTATGCGCTGTCTTGGCGATGGTTTTATTTATTGTAGTCAGTCTGTTTTTAGCATTAAGCGTAAAAACTTGGGGAAACTATGATACTTTTGCTTGGGTATGTCTTGCTTTCGTGATAGTTCAGTTGGGAAACAAGGCAATCGAAACTAAGGCTTTTAAGATTGGAGGTAGAGAATAATGAAATATTTTACTGATGCAGAGTTTGCCTGCAAGCACTGCGGCTGCTTACTTAAAGGTGGCATGAATGCAGTCTTACTAGAAAAGCTTGACCAGCTGCGTGAGCGTGTAGGTGCTCCGATTATTGTTACCAGCGGCTACCGCTGCCCGGTACATAATGCCAATGTAGGCGGCGTGCCTAACAGCCAACACGTGCTTGGTAATGCTGCTGATATTATCTGTGATGCAGTTAGCGTAAATGAGCTTGCGGATCTGGCTGCAGAGATTGGCTTTGACGGCATTGGCCGTTATTACAATAGCTGTTTTGTACACGTTGATTGCCGTGACAACGGTAATAGTCCTAATTATTACAGATGGGAGGAAGTATAATGGAAAAATTTAAGGTTTTTATTATGTCTACTGAGTTTGTAAGTGGCCTGGTAATTGGTTTTGCCTTGGGTGCGCTTCACCATTATCTGGGTTTATGAAATGGAAAAATATAACCGTTATCTGTGCATTGCTTGTATCCTGTTTTTGGTTTTCTCCTTGCTATGCCGATACTACGACAAGCGTAGAGACAGTGCAAAAGCAGGAGATGATATTAGTATCTCGGAGCAAATTAATCGCTCTGAGGAGCTTGTTGATAGAGCAGGAGAGGAAAATAGATCAGCTCAGCATCATGTTGACAATGCCCAAAGAAGAGCTGAAGAAGCAGGAGCAATTAATAAAAGAGCTGAAATCCAGCTTACAGAGTGCGCAGAACTCGTTGAGTCAGTCAGAGCTGATAATTGCAGAGCAAAACAACTCCTTGAGGATATTATCTCAACAGCTGAAGAAAGAAAAAGCTGTGAAAGAACGCATTGAGCAACAACGAATTTTTTGGCAAGTTATTGCTGGTAGTATTGCAATCTATGCTATTGAACAAAAATAGGCCTGCATATGCAGACCTATTTGCTCGCAGTATAGAAATGGTGTATAATTTTACGTGTAAGTATTAATGTGTTTAAGCAACAAAGAACAACAGATGCAGCGGCTTGGGATTAAGATGTATCTTAACTGTTCGACTATCATTACATATACTCCACCAGAATTAGTCCAATCGTGACAGTTGATTGGTGGAATAAAAAACAGAGGATAGTGTATGACAGCACTATTCTCTGTTTTTGTTTGAAAGCTGTTTAGTGTGTGTAAGCTGCTTGCCTATAACAGCACGAGGATAATGTACTTTCGCGGTACGTTATCCTCTTTTTTGTTTTTAGGATGAATTTAAGCATAGGTGATGCAAAATTTTTATTCCAAAGCTCTTTTCTTATTATAACAATGACAGTTTCTGTCCATGGTATCATATATAATTAACTTATCAGATTCCTTAAATGAAAAAGAGCTTTGAATATATTAAAAGGAGCGGATAGATTATGACGAAAAAAGCCTTGAAAAAGCAATTAAAGAAGCAACTGAAAAAAGCTGCTAAGCAAGCAGCAAAAAATAAAAAAGCTATAAAACTACTCAAAAAGCAGTTATCCGCCTTTGAAGCGAAGTCTATGAGTTATTTGGAGCGTCTTTTTATGAGCAATGTGGATTATCCGATAGATGATTTCGGCGCTATTGCCTATGTTGATGCAAGCTATAGCGATACTGGGCGTTTTGGCTCTATTGGTATAGTAATGCTTACACGCAGCGAGGTTATTCAGTATTCGGAGATTCCGGAGAATTTGGAGGACTGCGCTCTTACCTCCACTAATCATGAGCTGCTTGCTGCTGCTAAGGCAATTCAAATGGCCAAAGAAAGACATATTAAAAATCTCATTATTAAGCATGATAATAATTCTATCGCTGAAGTGGCTAAAAGTCATTCTGTAACCAAGACGAGTATGGAGGAATGGTACAAGCAATTAGTTATGAAGCATAGAGAAAAGATGAGTATAACCTTTAAAAAGGTTAAAGGACATTCCAAGGAGTATTTTAACGAGCTTGCTGATACATTGGCTAATAAAGCGCTGAAGGCGGAGCGTGTGAAGCGTGCTAATACGCCGTTATTCTTTTCCCTGGGCGATAAGTTTCAGGAGGCTTTGGCTAAGGTAAAGATTTGCGGTTAAATGTTATATATGCTGATTTTAGTTTATCTTGAACCGCTTGTGTTGGAAAACACATTTAGAAGAATTATTAACCTCGGAAGCACGTGGCATATAAGCTGTATTTTGTAGTATAATTATATAAACAAAATACGGAGGTTAATATTATGACTAGAGAAATGCATATGGGCGATATTGTGCGCCATTTTAAAAGAGAAACTGTCGCAAACCCTACGACGGAATACTTATATAAAATACTGGCCTTTGCCGAGCACACGGAGACCGGCGAAAAGCTGGTGGTTTATCAGGCGCTGTATGCTCCGTTCAAGATTTGCGCCCGTCCTTACGCTATGTTTATGAGCGAGGTGGACCGCGAAAAATATCCTGCGATTAAGCAAAAGTACCGCTTTGAGGTTGTGACGGAGTTCTGATTGCTTAGGCGATTATACCGGTGGTGCATGTAATTTTATTTGCAGGGGAGAACGGAAATGCTTTATCCGATTTTAGAGCAATATGATGTTGATATAAAAAAAGCGCTGGCCTACGGCTTTGTGCGGGAGGGCGCAGGGCTGACACTGCGCAAGGTGTTGCCGGAAACAGAGTTTTACGCTGTCGTTACGCTTGCAGGCAAGGCCTTATCCGTAAATGTTTTGGAACGCGATACGGATGAGGAGTACCTGCCCTTTAACGTTGCCGATAACATCAGCGGTTACGTGATGAGCGTGCGTGAGAAAGCAGAGGCTCTGCTGGAAGAAATAAAAATGCAGTGCCTGATTAAGAGCAACGTTAAGCTGCAGCTGATGGATTACTGCTCGCAGCGCTTCGGCACTGTTCCCGACGCTCCGTGGCCGGAAACACCGGAGAATTTTACCTTTAAGACGGCGCGGAGAAATAAATGGTACGCTTTGTTTATGACGATTCCCTATAAAAGCCTGGGCCTAGCGAAGGCGGGGAAGGTTGATGTTTTGAATATTAAGCTGCCGCCGGCAAAGATTGAGCAGCTGGTGGACAGGCAGCATTTTTATCCTGCATATCATATGAATAAAAAGCATTGGCTGACGGTGCTGCTGCAAAAGGATGCAGACATTTCGTTGGTGCAGGAGCTGTTGGCGGAAAGCTATCAGCTGGTGGAAAAATAGCAAAGGAGATTGAGCAAGTGTTACATATAGGTTGTCATTTATCCTCATCGAAGGGTTTCTTAGCCATGGGAAAGACGGCGCTGTCGATTGGTGCCGATACGTTTCAGTTTTTTACGCGCAATCCGCGCGGAGGCAAGGCCAAGGCTGTGAAGCCGGAGGACGCGGCGGCGTTGAATGCGTTGATGCAGGAGCACAATTTTGCGCCCATTCTGGCACACGCACCGTATACGATGAACCCCTGCGCAGCGGACGAAAAGCTGCTGGAGTTTGCGCAGATGGTGATGGAGGGCGATTTGTCGATGCTGGAATATGTGCCGGGGAATATGTATAATTTTCATCCCGGCAGCCATGTGAAGCAGGGCGCTGAGGTTGGCATAGAAAAAATAGCGGCGCTGCTCAACAGTGTGCTGCACAAGGATTTGCATACCACGGTTCTGCTGGAAACGATGGCAGGCAAGGGCACGGAGGTTGGCCGCAGCTTTGAGGAGCTGGCAGCTATTTTGAGCAAGGTGCAGCTTAACGAAAAGATGGGCGTTTGCCTTGATACCTGTCATATTTTTGACGGCGGTTATGATATCGTTAATGATTTGGACGGCGTACTGGCGCAGTTTGACAAAATCATCGGTCTGGAGCGCTTGAAGGCGGTGCATCTGAACGACAGCCTGAATATTTGCGGCAGTCATAAGGATCGTCATGCGTGCATTGGTGCAGGCAACATCGGCTTGGAGGCGCTGACGGCGGTGATTAACCATCCAGCGCTGCGCACACTGCCGTTTTACTTGGAAACGCCGAACGAGCTGCCGGGCTATGCTGCGGAAATAAAGCTGCTGCGTGAGCGCTTTGCAGAGTAATATACCAAGAATTTTTGCAAGAGGTGAAAGATAGAAATGGAAATGGCTTATACGGGGCTGAATGCGAAGCTGTGCGCTTTTTTGGATAAAACGCCCAACAGCTTTTTTGCCGTGAATAATATAAAAGAGGAGCTGGCAGCTGCAGGCTTTACCGAGCTGCAGGAAAACAGCAGATGGCAGCTGCAGGCAGGCGGCAAATATTACGTGAGCCGTAACGGTTCGGCACTGCTGGCCTTTGTGATTCCGCAAAAGGATTACCTGGGCTTTCAGGTTTACGCCTGCCACTGCGATTCGCCGGCGTTCAAGCTGAAGAATAATGCCGAAATTGTGGTAGACAAAAAGTATGTGAAGCTGAATGTGGAAAAGTATGGCGGCATGTTGCTGAACACCTGGCTGGACAGGCCGCTTTCCGTTGCCGGACGCGTGCTGTGCAACGTTGACGGCCGCTTGGAAGCGCGTCTTGTTAATGTTGAGCAGGATCTGATGATGATTCCTAACCTGGCAATTCACATGAACAGGGAAGCCAACGACGGCGTTAAGCTGAACGCGCAGACGGATATGCTGCCGCTTATCGGCAGTGCTGCAACTAAGGACGGCCTGCAGAAGCTGCTTGCGAAGGCCTGCGGCGTTACCTCAGAGCAGATTGTAGATACGGAGCTTTTCCTGTACAACAGAATGCCGGCGACTACAGTCGGGCTGGAGCAGGAATATGTTGCCGGCGGCAGGCTGGATGATTTGCAGTGCGTGTTTGCCGGATTGCAGGGCTTTTTGGCGGCAGAAGCAGGCGAGAGTGTGCCGGTATTCTGCATGCTGGATAACGAAGAGGTTGGCAGCGGCACGAAGCAGGGCGCGGCGGCGACCTTCTTAAAGGATGCGCTGCAGCGCATCAACCTGGCACTGGGCAGGGACGAGGAGGATTATCTTGTATCCCTTGCCAATAGCCTGATGCTTTCAGCGGACAATGCTCATGCGGTGCATCCCAATCATACGGATAAGAATGACCTGACGAACAAGACCTATCCTAATGAGGGTGTGGTTGTCAAATACAGCGCTAACCAAAAATATACTACGGATGCGGTATCCGGCGCGCTGGTGCAGCTGCTGGCTAAAAAGGCGAACGTGCCGCTGCAGCTTTTCTATAACCGCTCGGATATGGCAGGCGGTTCTACCTTGGGCAATATCTCTACCGCTCAGGTAGCGATTAAATCGGTGGATATCGGCATGGCGCAGCTGGCGATGCATTCCGCCTACGAGATGGCAGGCGTTAAGGATACGGCGTATCTTGCAAAGCTGGCGCAGGCATTTTTTGCCGCCGCTGTTGCGGAGGCTGCCGACGGAACGTACTTCCTGAAGTAACAATTTAATATGTATAGATATAGGGGCATAGCAGATGCTGGTGACAGGTCTGCTGTGCCTTTGCTATTAGTTGCGGGCGTTTCGGCGTGGTGTTATACTGAGCTTAGGAAGATTCATAAGCGAAAGTGGTGATTATATGTTGCAGGCAATACGCAGATTATCTGAAACTCATTTGGCAATGATAGTAGTCTGCCTGCTGGCGGTGGGCGGCGCTGTCTATTTCTTTTTGGCGCAGCGTGCCAGCCGTCATGCGGCGGAGCTTTTTAACTATTATATGGCTAAGCAACAGGTGCTGGCAGGAAGCGTGACGGCCGAGGAGCTGCGTGCCGATATCTGGGGCAACGTGTATTTTAAAAACCTGACCTGGGATTCGCCGGAGCATGAACGTCTGGTGGATGTACCGGAGGGACGCATCAAAATCAAGCCTAAGGACATCATCCTGCGCATAGCAGGCATTGATACGGTGCAGGAGGTTGAGCTGCACAATGCTTATATTCATCTTGGCTTTGATGATAAAATGCGCCTGGATATTCTGCAGAATAAAAAGACGGCGGAGAAAAAAATTCTGCTGGACGAGGTGCCCATGGAAAAGCGCCATTTGCAGATTAAGGGCAGGCTGCCGAATATTAAGCTGATTTTGCATGATACGGTGCTGTCGGCAGAATATAAAAAGCGTCACTTTATTTTGAATGACGTGGACGGCACGGCGCAGATACATGAGCATCAAAGGCTGGAGCTGCACTTGGCTGCGGGACGCTACGGCGGCAGCATTGCAGGCAAGGGACTGAATATTGACGGCACCTGCGACCTGAAGGGGGAGCAGAAGGTGAATATCAACATCTGCCTGTATGATGTTATTCCGGATTCGCTGGGCATGAAAAATGTTAAGGATGCGATGACGGTAACAGGACAGATGACCGGCAGCCTGAAAAAACCTGTGATTGATGGTGCGCTGGCACTGAAGGAGCTGCATCTGAACGATTTGTATTTTACTAATATCGACGGCACCTACCATTATGAAAATGCGCTGATAACCTTTCAGGATGTGACTGGCAGCATTTTTGGCGGTACCTTTGATGCGATAGGCTTGTATCATTTTGATAAGCGCTATTACAAGATTGATGTTGACGGCAAGAACCTGATGGCTTCGCTGGCTGCCAAAAGCAGCAAGATAAATACGAGCGTTGATTTGAAGATAAAGTTCCGCAATGAGGGGCCTAAGGGCAATAATTTGGTATACGGCAGCTTTTCTACGGGCAAGGGAACGTATTTGCTGGTGCCGTTTTTGAGCCTGCGCGGCAGCTTCAGCGACCAGAGCGGTGAGCTGGCTTTCAGTAATGTAGAGATTGAAACCAAGGTGGGCACGTTTGAAAGCGATGTTTTTAAGATTGTGGACGGCAGATTGCAGCTGGGCGAGATTTTTTTGGCGAACGGCGAGGGAAGGCGTATACGCGTGAGGTAGGGTTGGGGAGTGCGCTTGAGTAAATATGATACTTGGTAAGATAATATTTGCAGCATAGAGCAGAAGAATAATGTTTATGGGCTGGAAAGGCAGATACTTATGACAAATAGCTGGTATGAAGATTTAAATGCATATATTCGCTTGGGAGAACCGAAGCTGAAGAAAAAGGCTGCTGCCTGGCAAACGGCAATAGGTTTGCAGGCTGTAGATGGTCTTTCTGTTTCTGATTACTTACTGAATACGGCCAAAGAGAACATTGAAGGTAAAATAACCGGCAAGGAAGCTAATGACCGAATCAGCAATTATTATGAGAATCGCTGCGACAGATATGCCATAGAAGCGGGTACTAAGGAAGCGGATATAGTTGCCGGACGTATTGCATCGCTTCTGACAGAAAATATCTTTAGCTTTACGCCTGCCTTTTTGATGTCTGTTCATCGCTATCTGTTCAAGGATGTTTTTATGCATGCCGGTAAAATAAGAACCTGTAATATATATAAGAATGAATGGGTGTTGAACGGCAAAAGCGTTTTTTATGCATCCTATGACAGTATTCCTATGATTATGGAATATGATTTTAAGACGGAAGCAGCATTTTCTTATAAAAATTTAAGCAAAGATGCTGTCAACAGGCACATAGCAAAATTTACTCGCGATATATGGCAGATACATCCCTTTTGCGAAGGCAATACTCGTTCAACTGCTGTTTTCATTATAAAGTATTTAAATTCTTTAGGATATTCCATAAGTAATGAAGCTTTTGCTAAGTATTCTTGGTATTTCCGTAATGCTTTGGTTAGAGCGAACTATAATGATTTACCAAATGGAGTTCACGCTACTACGGTGTATTTAGAGAAATTTTTTGATAATTTATTATACAACGGAAATAATGAATTAAAAAACCGCTATTTGCATGTTGTTTTGCATAAGGTCGCTCCCGTAAGGGAGCGTGGATTGAAGTCGTAATCTTAAAGTGGTATAATATATATAAGCGATGGTCGCTCCCATGAGGGAGCGTGGATTGAAATAAACACATTTTAGCAATCTTATTGAGACTGCTCGTCGCTCCCGCAAGGGAGCGTGGATTGAAATTAATAACTTAGCTGTTGTCGTTCCGTGTGGGCAGGTCGCTCCCGCAAGATATCGAGGCAGTAAAAAATGCTCCGCTTACTCGTTTTAGGGTAGGCGGAGCATTTTTTATTTATTGTTGAGTTCTATTGCCAAAAGCTTAATCTGCTCCTGCGCTTCTGCTTCCGTTTCGCACATGGAAAGGATGACTGGCATTTTTGACCAATTAACAAAGGCCATTACAAAATAATAATCTTTGTATTTGCCATCTACAGAAAAATACCAATTACCGATATCATAGACCAAATTAGTTATTGTATCGCTGTTGATATAATCCGGAAAGCGGTTCATGTATTCCCAGTGATTATCATAATAAGCAACTTCATCATCATGTGAATTACCAAACTCTAAGTCCTCCGGCCATTCGGATGAAGTAAAGGTTTTTATAAACATTATTCATTCTCCTTTTTATGTTTTCTGCGATAATCCCAAGGCTTTTCAACTTTTTCCTGCGCCCATAAGCCTTGGCGGCAGCGCTTGGCTGTTGCCTCAAATTTATCATATATTTCGCAGTTATCGAAGTTCAAGTGGTAATGCAGAGCCATGCCTTCCCTAAGCATTTCGGCGCTCACATCCTTTCCTTCGCAATATACAAAAGCAACTTCACGGTTATACTTATCAATACACTTCACCTTCAAGCGGACTGTGCCTTGGCGTAACAGCTCGCTTAATTTTTTTGTTGCTTCCGTACCAAATGGCTGCTCCCTTTCCGGTGCGTCTATCATAGCAAGGCGGATGCAGTGTGCTTCGCCTGTTATATCGCGTACATGGATGGTATCACCATCTATAATGCGTACCACATATGCTGTATAGGTGCTGGCAGGCCTCGCTTGTGCGCTGACTATGGAGGCTATGCCGATAAGACCAAGGGCAAAGAGAAGAAAGAGAGTATAGGTAATTATTTTATAGCGCATATTATTTTCCTTTTCTATAAAGATGGGCTGCCGTACTGCTAGGTACGACAGCCCCTGTGCCATATGATTAGTTCTTAGTATATTTTTGCTTGTATATACTATTTACTGCTGT
>OKRS01000125.1_pt1 | contig 55780 bp, 51 predicted proteins | sample 1601191 | NCBI WGS metagenome assembly OKRS01 (sample SAMEA3541509, study PRJEB24748) | human gut metagenome | biome: human gut; feature: human-associated habitat; material: faeces | place: China | collected 2012
ATTTGAGGCGATCAACCTCTGATAATTCAAGTACTTTTATTGGTTTCATAATTCTACTTTTTCTATAAAACGAAAAATGAGCCATGTTAGTACTTATATATAAAAATAATTTAGATCACTTACTTAATATAAGGATAATATGAAGAAGAATCTTTTAGTAGCATTTATGCTTGTAGTCGCTGGCAACACTTTTGCCAAGACAGCAGTAGACACATTGGTAGTGACCACTCAGCCGCAGATGCATTGCCAGGGTTGTGAGAACAAAATCAAGAACAACATCCGCTTTGTGAAAGGCACAAAGCAAATCAGCACCTCACTCGAAGAGCAGAAGGTCACTATCGTATACAACTCCAAGAAAGCCAACTACGACGACTTTGTTGCGGCCTTCAAGAAAATTGGGTATGAGATAAAGAAGAAATAAATTTCCAGTTGGAAGTTGAGGGTTGAAAGTTATGATATGCTTTAACATTAAATGTTTAGCTTGGTAATCATAACTTTCAACCCTCAACTTTCAACTCTCAACTAAAAAGAACTCTCAACTGGTTACAGTCTCTCGCAGAACTCAATCTTCTCCTTGTTCGGTCCCTCGATAGTGAAGAACTTAACTCCGTTCTCCCAGAACGGCAAACCATTTACTTGTGTGTCGAGCATCTTCAGTCCGGCACGCTGCACTACCTTGAACAGTTCGTCGATGTTCTTTACGTCGATGGCGATGTGGTCGATGGCACCGTACGCCATTGCTGCCTGGCGATTCTGATAAGTCTCTATCACGAGATTGTGGAGCTGCAGGAAAGCCACTTCCTCTGAGCCGTTCACGGTGCGAAGGGCTGTTGTGAAACCCAGTGTGAGGTAGAAGTTGATGGTCTCCTCAATGTTGTTTGTCGGGATACCGATGTGCTGAACGCCTGTTGTGAAATCTTTGATGTTCATAATGCTAATGGATTTTATGGATGTTTATGGATTTTATGTTGTCAATCTAAGTGTTTTATAAGTGGATGATTTGTGCGCCAATCTGGAAGTAAGCCTTCTCCGTCTGCGGATTCCACATTCCCATTGCATGTACTGGAATTGTATAGGAACCTATCTTCAGGTCGTGGCTCACTTTCAGTTGTGTATGCACTACGCCCGAAGTTTCGCCGTAGAAGTTTTGTTTCTCGCCAGCCTTGTTCAGGGCGAATGCTCCTCCCACTCCTGCATCCACTCTCCATCCCTCCTTATTATATACGGGATATTCGGCATAAACGAATGTAGAGTATTTCTGAGTGTTGTTGTCGGCCGAGCGGTCGCGTCCGAACATTATCGTCGACCAGCTCAGCAGCAATGGAAACCGTGGCTGCTGGAAACGGTAATTGAGCGTGCAATTCAGAAATCGTCCTGTCTCATGGGCATTATAGTTGAAGTACTGGCGATTGTTGTACGTTGCACCCGGCGAAAAGTTGTAGGTGTCCATAGCCGAGAACTCGAAGCCCGCACCCCGTACTGTGACATAATGGTTGAACTCCTTATATGAGCCTTGAGTATTTGTTCCGCCCCACAGTCCGAGTGTCATGTGTCCGTTGGCAAACGTATAGCCAAGGTCGGTGAGTATAAGGCAACCGTCAGCCACCTCCATGCCTCGCCACAGATGGTTGTTCTGCAAGTCGGCTGTGAGATGGATTTGTGCAGAAGCCGTCAGGCATATTGCCGAGGCAACGAGCGATGTGGTAATTCTTTTCATTTGCAAGGTTTTAGGTTTTCTGTTATTACTGTTTACGCTTGCAAATTTACGTCATCCCAAATAGGTGACAAAACAAAAAAACGCCTTGTTTATTGGGAACGTTACCGCAATCGTTCCCAATTTGCGCAAACGTTCCCAAAGCAAATCCTCCTAATGTAAAAACAAAATAATTGAAAACCAATATGTAACAAAAACCAATAAAGCCCGACAAGAGCGATATAAGTACTCACTTCCTGTCGGGCTGAAAAACTCAAACTTAATTAACTTTTATGTATCCAACTTATCTTTCTTCTTATCTATTGTTCTTCGGTTTCTGTTCAAGATCGACAATCACCTTCATTGATGTCTCGCGGTGAGTGTCTATGTACTTATAGGCATCATCGTATTCTTCGAAAGCGAAGCGGTTGCTTACAAGCGGCTCCAGATTTACAATGCCACGCGATACATAGTCGATGGCAGTCTGATAGTCCTCGTGGCGATACATCATCGAGCCTATGAGTCGCAGCTCATGCTCGCCAAGATGGAACATGCTAAGGGCTGGGTCCTTGGCAAAGACAGCCACAACAACAATGTCACTGCCCTTCTCGATAGTCTCCATAAGCGAGCGTATCGACGATTCTACGCCAGCCACCTCGAAGCCTACCTGATAACCCTCGTCGCCGAAAAGCTCTTTGGCAGCTTCCTTCAATGGTCGCTTTGTGATATTGAGAGTGTCGGCAATGCCACACTCGCGAGCCTTGGCAAGTCGAAGGTCGCTCACATCTGTTATGAGCACTCGCTTTGCTCCGCGAGCCTTGCAGAACTGAGCCACAAGATTGCCGATAGTTCCCGCTCCGCTTACCACAACGTTCTTGCCTTTCACGTCGGTGCGGTTGCTTGCGTGTGCGCCTACTGCCGCAGGCTCAACCATTGCTCCATAGTCGAGACTCATTCCCTCGGGCAATTTAACCACACGGTCGTCGTCGATAATGAAGTAGTCTTGTGCGCAACCGTCTGCCTGGAAAGCCTGTACACGCAGATGCTCGCATACATTATATTGTCCACGCTTGCAAGGGTTGCACTCTCCGCAAACAAGCTGTGGGCGTGCTGTGATGTTGTCGCCAGGCTTGCAAACAGTCACTTTGCTGCCGCATGCAACAACCACTGCTGAATATTCATGTCCCTGTACAACAGGATAGAATGTGGCAGGATGGAGTCCGTGGTAAGAGTGAATCTCGCTGCCGCAGATGCCGATGCGCTTGATGTTGACGAGTATCTGGTGTTCCTTAAGGTCTTCTGCCTTGGGTGCTGCCACTTCTTTGAACTCAATGTGCTTAGGGGCTACTAATATTGCTTGTCTCATAGTTGTAATGTTTTTAAAGGATGTTATTGTAATGTTTTTATTTGTTATACGATTTTATAATTTGTTCTTGATCACCTTCAGTTCCTCCACTATCTTGTTGTACACATGGCGGTGGAGCTTGTAGAAGCACAGACACACAGCTGTTACCATCCAAAGCATACCAGGAATAGTGGAGAACGTGTGGCGCATGATATTTATTACGTCAGCATTCTGCTCTGCTCCTGCCACATATCCTGCCGAGTCGAGAGCCAAGGCAAACATTGCTGTGCCGAGAGCCATGCCCATCTTGTTGGCAAGTGACACGAAGGCATACTGAAAACCATCGTTGCGTATGCCCGTCTTCCATTCGCCATATTCCACACAGTCGGGTATTACGGCATAGATGGCTGTGTTGAAGCCAGAGAAGAAGAACCAGGCTATTGCCGAGCATATATAGAACTGGATGGGGGTTGTGTTAGGACTGAAGAAATAGAGCATTGCCATGAATATTCCGCAGAGTAGAGCGAAAACGGCTGCTGCATATCCCTTGTTGCCAGTCTTGCGGAACATCCACGGGAAGCAGGCGGCTCCTGCTATTGACGGCAATATGATAGCCATGGAATAGTAGCTGAAGAGCGTTGCCGAACCTTCAACATAGGTGAAGTAGTAGAGGATGTCGGCATTGCGTCCGTAGAGAATGAATCCAAAGAGAAACTGTCCGAGAATGGCAAGCTGATAAGGGCGGTTTGCAAGTACCGACTTCAGCTGTACCGAAAGAGGAAGTTTCTGTCCCACAGGCACCTCAACCACCTCTTTTGTCTTGCTGAAGCAGAACAGATGGCAGGCGGCGAATATAATGCCATATATTATAGCTACTGCCAGATAGCCGAACTGTGCGTTGCCCTTACCCAAGAATGTTACGAGAGGCACGGTTATGATGTTCAGCACACCGATGGCAATCATCGCGCTCACCGAGCGGCTTGTGTTAAGTTTGGCTCTCTCGTCAATGTCCTGTGTCATAGCTCCGCAGAGTGTGCCGTAAGGCAGGTTGACGCAAGTGTAGCCAAGCACCAAGATGCAGTAGGTCACAGCCATATACACAATCTTTGCAGTCTGGCTCCAGTCGGGGTGTGCCCAGAATGTGAGCATAAGTATGATAGCCGTTACAGGTGCTCCAAACAGAAGCCAAGGACGGAAGCGTCCCCAGCGTGTGTGAGTCTTGTCGGTAAGGGTCCCGATGATTGGGTCGTTCACAGCATCCCATATTCTCGATACGAGCATAAGTGTGGCTACGGCACTCATTCCGATGCCAAACACGTCGGTGTAGAAAATCATGAGGAAGTTGCTTACGAACATCCAACTGAAGTTGCAGCCTACATCGCCCATTCCATAGGCAATCTTGCTGATGAACGGCACACGGCCTTTGTTTGAAGTTGTATTCATTTACTTTTAGGTTTTTTTGTTATTTTCTGACGCAAAGTTAATGCTTTCCCGCAAGATAAATGGTAAGAAAATATCAGACTTTTTACGCAACCGTTCCCGCAACCGTTCCCGATTGGCGCAACCGTTCCCAGAGATTCCTATTGATGTATAACTGAGAAAGAAAGCTATTCGCACAACATCCATTTATGCTTTCTTTTCTTCTCAATACCGAATCTTTTTACTAATTTTGCATTATCATTTCTGTAATAGCTAAAAACAAAGATAATGTCGAAATACATCACCATAAAGGATATAGCCAACGAACTTGGTATTTCTAAGTCGACAGTCTCTCGCGCTCTTTCGGGCGACTCCTCGAATGTGAAGGCAGAGACAATGCAACTCATCACCGAGACAGCACGCCGCATGGGCTATCATCGCAACGAGATGGCTGTGAGTTTGCGCAAGCAAAGCTCTCACAATATAGGCATCATCATTCCCGAGATAGTCACATCTTTTTATATGACCTTCATAAGTCATGTGCAGGCAATATTGCGCGAACATGGATACAATGTGCTGATAGCAGCATCCAACGAAAGCTACAAACAGGAACGTGAGAATATAGATATGATGGAGCGTTGCATGGTCGACGGGCTTCTCATCAGCGTTTGCGACAAGGACCGCAATGCCGATATCTACCGCCATATCGTTTCGCATGGCACACCGGTTGTGTTCTTCGACCGTACTGTTGAGAATGTTGAGGCCTCGCAAGTGAGGCTCGACGATTATATAATGTCGTTCTTCATGGTGGAACAGCTCATCCGCAGCGGTTGCAAACAGATTGTTCATATCCCTGGACCTTCGCGCATACGCAATGGTTATGAGCGTCTGCGTGGCTATCGCGACGCACTTGAGAAGTTTCATATAGCCTATAATCCTGACCTTGTGTTGCCTCCGGCATTGAGTGCCGATGAGGGTAGTCAAGTTATGAGCAACTTTCTTGCTAAGAATATAGCATTTGACGCTGTGTTTGGATTCACCGAGACGTCACTTATAGGTGCAAAGAGCATAATACAAAAACGTGGACTGCATATACCCGAAGAAGTGTGCGTTTGCTGTGTGTCAGGCACTACTCTCTGCACACTTGTTCATCCCACAATTACTGCCGTGGAACAGCCTGTTGAGCAAATGGCTGCTGAGGCATGCCGATTGCTCATGGCGAAAATATCTGATAGCGACAAGCAAGTGGAGGATGTTGTGCTGAGGGGAGAAATAGTGGAAAGGGAGTCAACGGTCAATAGGGTCTTACAATAATTATATCCTTTATTGTTTAAGGTCGCAAAATGCGACCTTAAACAATACATTTTATCATTTACTTTCTGATCTTGTGTCCTGCCAGTCCATAATAGAATATGAACAGGAAGCAAGGCACGGCGAGCCAGTAGGCATTCTGTGCACCAAACGAATCCTTCAGCGCACCAAACAATGTCGGCACTACAGCTCCTCCGGCTATTGCCATTGTCAGCAAGGCGCTGCCCGACTTGGTGAAGCGTCCGAGGTCGGCCATTGCCAACGGCCACAGCGAAGGCCACAGCAACGAGCATCCGAGAGCCATAAGGAATATTGCCCATATTGATGTTTGGGCAGGCAGCAGCACAATGAGCAGCGACCCTATCACACCGAGCGAAGCACAGATGCGCATGGCACCATCCTGCGACAGATATTTAGGAATAAGCACTATGCCACAAATATATCCCACTACCATACCGATGCTTGGTATCCAAGCATAGCGGTCGGGAGATGGCAATCCTACTGCCGTGGCATAGTCGATGGCGGTGCTGAGTGCCAGGGTCTCTACGCCTACATAGACAAACAGCGCCACGACACCGAGCAGCAGGTGGGGAAACTGCCATATCGATGTCTTGCCCGATGCATAGGGACAATCATCAGCTGAACTTTCGTCCTCGCCAGTTGCCTTCACCTCAGGCAGCGGAGCCACAAGCGAAATGATGCTCAGCAGCACAAACACGCCAATGATGATATAGAACGGCAGATACAGGTCGGCTATCTGCACATTGGTGCTGTCGGGCACTACGGCTGCAAAGAACAGCGGAGCCACAGGCCACGCCAGTTTGTTGCAGATGCCCATCATACTGATGCGTCGTGCAGCGCTGTCGATAGGTCCCAGTATGGTAATGTAGGGATTTACCGAAGCCTGCAGATAGGCGTTGGCTGTACCGCTAACGAACGAAGCAACCAGAAACAGTGTGAAGCTCTCGTTTTTGGCAGACAGTACAAACACCACGAAAGCCAAGGCGAAGATTACAAACGAAATGGCCATGGTGCGCTTGTAGCCTATTGCAGCAATGGTGCGTGAGGCAGGATAGCCGAAGAGTATGAACGGAATGAATGTGGCTGCCAACAGCAGGTAGGCCACTCCAGAAGACAGATTGAGCGACCCCTTCAATACGGGAATTAGGAAAGAGTTGATGCCCAACGCAAAGCCTAATGTGAAGAACATCAGGCCGACGAACGCCAATGGAATGGCGAAGCTTTTACTTGAATGTTGTGTCATAATCGTATTAAAATTAGTTTATAATTAAATGAAAATTTCTCCGCTGCAAAGTTACACTTTTTCTTGTAACAAGCAGAAAGCCAAACCATAAATATATTCTTGTCCTACCTACACAGGTCAAGTCATACGCAATCGTTTGCATTGTTTTTTTCCTCCTTTTTACATAATTCGTACATGTTACCAAAGGAAATCGTATTAATTTTGGGGCAAGAAATATTTATCACCTAAAAACTTATAAACCAAAAAAATACCGATTGCGACTATGCAGAAAAATCACATGTTTCTCAAATTCTTGGTCACGCTTATAGGCTTGACATTTGTGGCGTATGCAGCGCTGCCGACAATGGCTGCCGACGACTACACCCCGACAGTTACGGAAGACGAAATCTCGGTCTTCCTCGAAACATCATTCGACAACGCCAAGGTATGGGCTTGGAACACCGACAATCCGCAACTCACCGTGGCTGCATGGCCAGGCGACGCCATGACCCTTGTGGGCAAGGCAGCCAATGGCAAGAACGTCTTCAAGTGGACATACACAGGCGACAAGGGCACGCCCTCCGAAATCATCTTCACTCATGACGGCGAACAGAAGCTCAACGGAGGCAACCAGAATTATGTAAACCACGGTTATTACATTGAAGGCAAATACACCAAGACCATCGAGGCTGCCGTTGGCAAAGTAATGGTTTTCTTCGATAACTCCACAGCCCGTCTCGACGATGTATATTGCTATATCTACAACGGCACATCAGCAGCCGAACAGTGGCCAGGACTTAAGATGAGCTACGACACCAAGACCCTGTTCAACGGCAAGACAGGCTATTACACCATTGAAGTGCCTGACAACTTCCTCACCGGCTCGTTTGTCATCAGCAACGGCAAGGACGGCAGTACGCTCGAAGGACAGACCGTTTATGTGAGCGGAACGGCTACTGCCATCGAAAGCATCAAAATGGAAGAGACCCGAAGCACCACCGACGATGCCTGGTACACCATTACCGGCATACGCATAAACGAGCCTACACAGGCTGGTCTATACATCCATAACGGCAAGAAAGTAATAATCAGAAAATAAAGAATCAATATATGAAAAAGATAATGAACCAGGGCGTATTGATGCTGCTGATGCTCTTTGCCTTTGCATCAGGCGTCTTAGCCGACAACAAATACGGACTTAAGGACAAGATTCAGGATGGCGTGATACTGCATTGCTTCGACTGGAAGCTGAGCGACATCCAGGCTGAAATACCCAATATAGCAATGGCCGGCTTCACGGCTGTGCAGACTTCGCCCCTGCATCAGAAAGAACCTCTTAACTCTGCATGGTACATGACTTACCAGCCTTACGACTATATCATAGGCAACGGTCTCGGAAGTGAGAGCGACCTTAAGGCCCTATGTGCCGAGGCACACAAGTATGGCGTAAAGGTTATTGTTGACGTGGTGGCAAACCATACCAATGGCGACTTGAACTATGTTGCTCCTCGCCTGAAAGACACAAGCCTATACCACGACTATAACGGCGGAACCAACGACGGCGACCGCTATTCTATCACACACGGCCGCATAGGAATGTGGGACCTTAAGACTGAGGATCCGCGCGTGCAGACCATCATAAGCGAATACATACAAAGCCTTAAGGCCTGTGGCGTAGACGGCATTCGATGGGATGCCATAAAGCACATCGGACTGCCTTCTGAGGGCGACTCGTTCATGAAGAACGTTGTCGACCAGACCATGTACAACTATGGCGAGATTCTCAACACACCGGGCCCTAACGCTGACCAGCTATACAAGGAGTACACACAGTACATGTCTGTCACGGACAACACTTACGGCAACGGCGTTACACAGTCGTTCTCCAATGGTGGTGTAAGCTCTTCTACCGGCAACCTTACCTACAGAGGCATCGCTGCCAACAAGCTGGTATACTGGGGCGAGAGTCATGACACCTACGCAAATGATCCGGGTGATGGTTGGAGCAAATATGTAGACCAGAACTACATCGACCGCTCGTATGCCATCATGGTGGGCAACAACGACGCAACAACTCTCTACTTCTCGCGTCCGGAGGCTACCGAAAAAAACAGCATCAAGTTCGGAGTCAAGGGTTCTACCCACTTTACCGCCCCCGAAGTGGCAGAGGCAAACCACATGCACAACATATGCGCCGGCGAGCCTAACTATTGTGTTCACACCGACAAGCTCATGGCGCAGGTACGCAAGAGCGGCGTTGTGATTGCCCTCTCAGGCAACAAAGCTGGCCAAACCATATCGTTTGCCAATGGCGACGGCAAGGGCGGATGGCTTATGGCAGGCACATATATCGACAAGGTTGGTGGCGGCATCTTCAATGTGACAGACGCTACCATCTCCGGAACGGTAGGCGCTACCGGCATAGCCGTACTCTACATCGACGGCAATGTTGTCAAGGAACCCAACGTGGCTTTCAATCCTGTCGACGGAACATCGTTCTCTGATGCCACACTCTCGGTTACTGCTACAGCCTTCAACGCTACATCTGCCTGGATTCAGGTTAATGGTGGCGACAAGAAGACATTCACAACCACTACAACCATCAACGTAGGTGCTGATGTTGACTATGGCAAGGACATTACCATCACCTGGGGCGCTACCGGCAAGGACGAGAACAATGCAGAGATTACAAAGACCGGCTCTGTTACATATAAAAAGGTTAAGGCTTACGAGCCTGTTCTTGAAAGTGCCGACGAGGTGTCTTGCTTCTTGGAGACAGCCGAGACAGGCATCAAGATATGGGTATGGGACGACAATGATGCCAGCAAGAAGTTTAACACCGCCGATTGGCCTGGCGACGCAATGGAGCTGGTAGGCAAGAGCGCCGCCGGCAAGAGCGTATACAAGTGGACTTACTCGGGCACTACTACCGGTCAGCCTACCAACATTATCTTCACACACGGTGGCAACAAGTTTGCCGGCGCAAGCGACTCATCCGACAAGGGTGTAGAGTTCAAGAACCACGGCTACTATGTGGAGACTAAGTACACCAAGGAGATTACAAAGGTAAACCACAACGACATTGTACTGCCAGGTACTGACAAGTTTGTCTATTTCGACAACAGCAACAGCTGGGCTAATGTATATTGCTACTTCTACAACGGCAAGACATCATCGGCGACATGGCCTGGCGTGAAGATGACTTACGATGCAAGCGCTTCGCACAACGGCAAGACGGGATGGTACAAAGTAGAGATTCCGGCTGGCTACACCAACGCCAAATTCTTCATCAACGACGGAACACAGGGCACAGCCATAAACGAAACCAACGCTTCTACTACAACGGTGGTGAACAAGGGAGAATAATAAATAAATGTGGCTCATCCAGGCAAATACCAGGATGAGCCACATTTTGTATCTCGTCTACTTGTCCACTGTTTAGCAAGTTTTATGACTTGCTAAACTTTAATATATTTTAAATGAACGGTTTTCTTTTTGTAGTGTCTTCGATTTCCACTAACTTTGCACTCTATTATACACAATATTATATATAAAGATATGGAATTGATACTGAAATATTTCCCCAACCTTACCGACACGCAACGCTTGCAGTTTGCCAAGCTCAAGGAGCTGTACGAGGACTGGAACAGCAAGATAAACGTGATCTCGCGTAAGGACATGGACAACTTCTACGAACACCATGTGCTGCACTCGCTTGCCATAGCCCACGAGATAAAGTTCCGCGACGGCTCGCGCATACTCGACCTTGGCACGGGCGGAGGCTTCCCCGGCATTCCCTTGGCTATAATGTTTCCCGAGTGCCAGTTTAAGATGATCGACCGCACGGGCAAGAAGATTCGCGTGGTGAACGAGGTGGCACAGGCCATCGCTCTGAAGAACGTTGTGGCAGAGCAGCTGTCGGGCGAAGAGGAGAAGGCACAGTACGACTTCGTGGTCAGCCGTGCAGTAATGCCCCTGCCCGACCTCGTGAAGATCATTAAGAAGAACATCTCACACATGAACCAGCACAACTCGCTGCCCAACGGACTCATCTGTCTGAAGGGAGGCAATCTGCAGGCCGAGACCCAGCCGTTCAAGAAGATTGTGAGCCTCACCGAGATTCACGACATGTTCGACGAGGAATGGTTTAAGGAGAAATATCTGATTTACCTGCCACTGTAAAAGGTAAAAAAGTAAAAAAGTAAAAAGTAAAAAGTTAAAAAGGCTTAGTAAGGCTTAGTAAGGCTTAGATAGGCTTAGTAAGGCTTAGTAAGACCCAGCTAAGCTAAAAAAACAAAATATGCTTAAGATAGAAACTTTCACATGCAACATGCTGCAGGAAAACTGCTATGTTGTGAGCGACGACACCAAGGAATGCGTCATCATCGACTGCGGTGCCTACTACGAGGCTGAGAAACTGGCTATCGAGAAATACATCAAGACTAACGAGCTGAAGCCCGTACACCTCATTGCCACTCACGGACATCTCGACCACAACTTCGGCGATGCTTTCATAACGAAGACTTACGGTCTGCCGCTTGAGATTGACAGCTCCGACGAGAGCTACGTGCTGGCTGCCGACAAGCAGGCTGCCTACTTCGGAATTACTCTCGACGAGCCTATCGTGACTGAGACCAAGACATTCAAGGCTGGCGACATCATCAAGTTCGGCACACATGAGATTGAGGTCATCGAGACTCCAGGACACTCTATGGGCAGCGTAGTGCTCTACATAAAGGACGAGAAGGTGGCTTTCACCGGTGACACCCTGTTCCGCGGCTCAATAGGCCGTACCGACTTTGAAGGCGGCAGCATGCTCATGATCATTCAGAGCCTGCGCATGTTTGTGCAGTTCCCCGACGACATCACTCTGCTGCCCGGACACGGACAGCAGACTACTATGGGATATGAGTTGGCACACAACCCCTATCTGGACAGATAAGACAAGAAAGATTTGAAAACAGAAAAGATAATACTCGGCATCGACCCCGGCACCAACGTCATGGGTTATGGAGTGCTGAGGGCTACGGGCAACAAGGCTGAAATGGTGGCAATGGGTGTCATCGACATGCGCCGTGACTCCGACCCCTATCTGCGACTGGGCAAGATACACAGCCGCGTGACGGAGATAATCGACCAGTTCCTGCCCGACGAAATGGCTATCGAAGCCCCCTTCTTCGGCAAGAACGTACAGTCGATGCTCAAGCTCGGACGCTCGCAAGGCGTGGCAATAGCGGCTGCCGTTGGTCATAGCGTGCCAGTGCACGAATATGCTCCGATGAAGATAAAGATGGCCATTACCGGACAGGGACAGGCCTCGAAGGAACAGGTGGCAGATATGCTCAAGCGTCTGCTCCGACTCAACGCCGACCAGATGCCAAAGCTTATGGATGCCACTGACGCCCTGGGCGTGGCCTACTGCCACTTCATGCAGCAGGGACGCCCCGTGACAGACACACACTACAACGGGTGGAAAGATTTCATCAACAAGAATCAGGATAGACTATGCAAAGGATAATTGACATTAAGAATGGGGTGACACGCATGCCCGAATGGCGCATGGCTCAACCCGTAAACTTCGAACTTCTCGACGGTGAGAACATAGCAATAACGGGCCCCAACGGAGGCGGCAAGTCAATGTTCGTAGACATCATTACGGGCAAGCATCCGCTTCTGGGCGACTGCATCAAGTACGACTTCACGCCGTCAACCAAGGAGTACATCTCAGACAACATCAAATACGTCTGCTTCAAGGATACTTACGGAGGCGACAACGACTCTACGTATTATCTGCAGCAGCGTTGGAACCAGACTGAGATAGATCCCGAAACGGCTACCGTAGGCTCACGTCTCGAAGCTGCATACCAGGCAGCTGGCGACGACACCGAAGAGCGCCGCCACTTGCAGCAGCACATATACGAGCTGTTCGGACTGGAGTCGTTGCTCGACAAGTACGTCATACTGCTGTCGAGCGGCGAACTGCGCAAGCTGGTCATTGCATCGTCAATATTCTCGCAGCCACGACTGCTCATCATCGACAATCCTTACATCGGTCTCGACAAGGAGGCACGCGAACAACTCACCAATCTGCTGCAGATTCTTTCGACCGAGCACAGCATTCAGATAATGCTCGTTGTGAACCGCACCAAGGACATCCCGGAGTTTGTATCGCACGTAGTTGAGGTGAGCGGCATGACAGTAGGACGCAAGATGACACGTAGCGAGTATATGGCTCAGCAACAGCCCGACTGCGCTTCTGCCAACATACCCGACAACTGGCGCCAGATGATTGAACAGATGGCATACAAGGAGGAGGAATACAATGCGCAACGCGTAGTAGACATGCACAAGGTGAGCATACGCTACGGCGAGCGAACAATTCTGAAAGACCTCGACTGGCAGGTGATGAACGGCGAATATTGGGCGCTGACCGGACGCAACGGCAGCGGAAAGTCTACGCTGCTGAGCCTTGTATGTGCCGACAATCCGCAGAGCTACGCTTGCGACATCACTCTCTTCGACAAGACAAGAGGAAGCGGCGAAAGCATCTGGGACATCAAGAAGCACATAGGCTACGTTTCGCCCGAAATGCACCGTGCCTTCCGCAGCAACGTGACGGTAGAACGCATAGTGGCAAGCGGATTCAGCAACGCCGTGAGCCTGTACGTAAAGCCCGACCCTCAGAATCACGAAACATGCCTCAAATGGATGAGCATATTCGGAATAGAGCAGCTTGCCGACAAGAGTTTCCTGAAGCTATCAAGCGGCGAACAGCGGTTGGTGTTGCTGGCAAGAGCCATGGTGAAGGATCCCGAACTGCTGATTCTCGACGAACCGTTGCACGGACTCGACGAGCCCAACCGCCGACACGTCAAGCAGGTGATAGAGGCTTTCTGCCAGCGCAAGGGCAAGACCCTTATCATGGTGACCCACTACGAAGACGAACTGCCTGCGTGCATCAACCACAAGAAGATACTTTATAAAAACAAATAAAAACGAATATTACGTATGAAAAGAATCGTATTGATACTCGCCATGATATGTGCCACCATAGCAAATGCTTCGGCACAAGAGATACTGAAGGAGGTAAAGCGTCTTGAGAAACAGGCTGAAACACTTGCCAACGATACAACAAAGAATCTGAACGAGCGCAAAATCGCCTGCTTCAAGTACGATGCCATCTTCTATCTCATTGATAAGGGTAGCCAGGATGGCACATTCACAGAGTACAATCTGGGCGAACAGACCAACGCTATGATTGAATTTGTCAACCTGTTTGTGAAACGCCTCAGCCAAACCACCAAAGCAAAGGACAAGGAGCTACTGAAGGCTAAGTTCCGCACGGCTACTATCAACAACTCATTGTTCAACGATGTCGACAAGGAGGTGATATACAGCTATGTCGACAACGAGAAGTTCATCACACAGTTCTCACTCGACACCAACTGGGTGAAAGCTCTTGAGGCTGTAACAAAGTAAAAATGAACGGCCAGCAAATTACCGAACGATTAGCAAGCAAGGGCATACGACCAACAGCCAACCGCATTTTGGTGTACGACGCTCTTGCCCGCCAAGAGTCTCCACAAAGTCTTAAGAACATGGAGAATCTCCTGCTGTCGATGGACAAGTCGAGCATATTCCGCGTGCTTACATTATTCCTCAAGCACGACGTTGTACATGCCTTTGAGGACGGACGCGGAGTGATGAACTATGAATTGTGCAACGAACAGGGCGAATGCCACCATCACGACAACCACGTACATTTCTACTGCGAAGTGTGCGGACGGTCGTTCTGTATGGAGAATGTACCGGTTCCTGTGTTCGCTCTGCCACCCGGCTTCTGCCAGCATTCAGCCTCGTTCGTCATCAAGGGCGAATGTCCAAACTGCAAATCCAAGAAAACAAAAACAACATTGTAACACTATATAGAAGTGAAACAATGTTGTTTTTTTAGTTCTATTTGTTTTAAAACAACGCAGCCAGCAGCCCGTCACACGCTTCCTCTATAAGGTCGAGAGCATAATCAAAGTCCGAAAGGTCGCCATAGTAAGGGTCGGGCACAACGGTTGCCTTGCTTCCCTCAGGCAGATAATCGGTAAGCATGCGCACCTTTTGGCGAGCCTCTTCGGTTGGAGCTTTAGACGTGACAATACGATAGTTGTCGCTGTCCATAACCAGCAGCAAGTCGAAGTCGTCAAAGTCCGACTGGCGTATCTGTCGGGCATGGCTGTCGAAACGGTAGCCTCTCAAAGCACCACGTTCGCGCATGCGACGGTCGGGCAATTGTCCTACATGCCAGTCGCCTATACCAGCCGAGTCAATCACAAATTCATCATCCATATGGGCAGCATGCACCTTGGCACGCATCACGCCCTCAGCAGCCGGCGAACGGCAAATATTTCCAAGACATATAAACAGCAGCCGATGCAGGGTTTTATCACTTGTTTTCATTGTTCAAAAATATATAGTTTATATTATTATTTTGCAAACACTCAACATTCAACATTCAACACTCAACCACTACCCCTCTGTAGTAACAATCGTTACATCAGAGAAATCCTCCATATAGTCAATCATCCGCAGACAGTTGCTCTCGCCACGCTTCACCTTCAACTGTATGTCAGCCTCAAAAATCTCGCCTTGCGAGGTGAAGCTGTCCTTCAGTTCATACAGCTGAATCTCCATGCCCTCATGCTTCAACTTCTCAATAAGATGGCGCACGCTATCCTTCGACGGAGCCTTGAACGACAGCTCTACTGTCGACGTGCCCAACTGCGGAATCAAGGCATTGAGCACCTCAAGGCCGAGCAGTACCATAAACGTAGCTATTGAAGCGGCAGCATACATACCAGTACCGCAAGCCAATCCGATGGCAGCCGTCACCCATAGTCCGGCAGCCGTCGTCAGTCCACGCACCACATTCTTCTGGAATATGATAGTGCCGGCACCAAGAAAGCCGATGCCCGAAACCACCTGTGCCGCCACACGCGACGAGTCCTTCAGGTCGATGCCAAACCCGAACTGCGACACAAGGCAGAAGAGTGCGCTGCCCAAGGCTACAAGAAAATGAGTGCGAAAACCAGCCTCCTTGGCTCTGTATTCACGTTCAATACCTATGGCACCTCCCAGCAGAAGAGCCAACGAAAGACGTATTGTTATTTCGATATAGGTTGCATCCATAGTGATTGTTGTTTTAAGGGTAATACGAAAAGCCTTTTTGCCTATTGGCGGATGTAAAGTTACAAAATATAATTCTGACTACAAAATAAAAGTATAAATACAAAAAAAAGTAGAGGTCAGAACTGGGCGCTCCCAGCCGACCTCTACAAATCTATCAAATATGATCTAATAAATCCTTATGTTTATGTCTAAGTCATCATTTTACTTAGCCTCGTTCTCCGGACGAAGCTCGCGAACTGTCTCGGCAGCGCGCCACATCTCCATGTCGTGCATAGCCTTAAGTTCGGCGTTGAGTTTCTCACGATAGTCGGGCTTAGAGTTAGAATCGATTGAAATCTGAGCCTCGTTACCAGTCTTGACTGAGAGGTAGAGCCACTCCATAACCGGCTTGATAGCCTCGCGGAATCGAGGAGCCCAATCCAAGGCACCACGCTGTGCTGTTGTAGAGCAGTTGGCATACATCCAGTCCATACCCTTCTCGGCGAAGAGAGGCATAAGGCTCTGTGTCAGCTCCTCAACAGTCTCGTTGAAAGCCTCAGAAGGAGAGTGTCCGTGCTCGCGCAGAACCTCATACTGAGCCTCAAGCAATCCCTCGATAGCACCCATCAGCGAGCCACGCTCACCTGTAAGGTCTGAAGTAGCCTCACGCTGGAATGTAGTCTTGAACAGATAGCCGGCACCGATACCGATACCGAAGGCGATTGTCTTCTCCTCAGCCTTACCCGAGTGGTCCTGATATACTGCATAAGAGCAGTTCAAGCCACGGCCCTCGAGGAACATTGTACGGAGCGAAGTACCCGAGCCCTTAGGAGCCACCATGATGACATCTACATCAGCAGGAGGAACTACGCCTGTGCGGTCGTTCCAGTTGATAGCGAAGCCGTGTGAATAGTAAAGGGTCTTGCCCGGTGTGAGATATTGTTTGATTTTCGGCCATACTGCAATCTGACCAGCGTCAGAAAGAAGCATGCAGATGATAGTACCCTTCTCGGCTGCCTCTTCTACAGAGAACAGAGTCTTGCCCGGCACCCAACCATCGGCTACAGCCTTGTCATAAGTCTTGCCTGGACGCTGACCAACGATTACATTAAATCCGTTGTCGCGCAAGTTACCTGCCTGACCAGGTCCCTGAATACCGTATCCCAAAATGGCAATTGTTTCGTTTTTAAGAACTTCACGTGCTTTTTCCAATGAAAACTCTTTGCTGGTGACTACAGTCTCTACAACGCCACCGAAATTCATTTGTGCCATACTACAATTGTTTTGTGCGGTCAAACTGACGACCGCGGGTTTATATATTTCCTTTATATTAGTTGTCTTGCAAACTATTGATTGGAGTGTTTTTATACTGGTCGAGGTGTTATTTTGTTCCTTTTACGAGTGCAAAGATAATAAATTATAAGCTACCTGCAAATTTTTATATCAGTTTTTTACAAATTAATTTCACTTCTGCACAATTCGTTCGTTTATGTGCCATTCTGACAACACTTTTCACTCTTTTACTTTTTTTACCTTTTTACTTTTTTACTTCTTTACTTTTTTATGTAAGTTTGCAAAACAAAATTAACCATATCTATTATAGACAATCAAAACACATACAAATAAAATGAACAAACTGACCATCGGAATCATCTCCGCACTTGCCTTGGCTGGTACTATGCCCGCCAAAGCGCAGTTCAAACTTGTCAATCCCGTGCCGCAGAACATACAGAGCACAGGATTTGCACAGTTGCCACAAAGCGTTAGTATCAAGACCAGCAACAACCGAGGCAACTCGTTTGCCGTTGCCACTTTAAAGAATGGCGTGAAGGTTCAACCCAACGCCAAGTACACCATAACACTTGGCATCAAGGGCGACAAGTGTGTCAAGGCTTATGCCAAGCACCTACCCCAAAAGGCAGAGGGCTACTGGCTCAACATCAGCGACAAGGGAGCCGTAATCATAGGCAACGACGAGGAAGGACTTTTCTACGGCGTGCAGACATTGCTCGGCTCAATAGCCAAGGGCAAGCTTGAGAAAGGCACCGTTACCGACTGGCCCGACGTTGACTTCCGCGGAACTGTAGAGGGTTTCTATGGCACACCGTGGAGCCACGAGGCCCGCCTCAGCCAGATTGCCTTCTATGGTCGCAACAAGATGAATACATACATCTACGGACCGAAGGACGACCCCTATCATCGCGACCAGTGGCGCAAGCCCTACCCTACCGACGAGGCCAACCGCATCAAGGAACTCAACGAGGTGTCGAAGCAGAATGGTGTCAACTTCTACTGGGCAATACATCCGGGCGTTGACATCAAGTGGAACAACGAAGACCGCGACAACCTCATCAACAAGCTCGAAATGATGTACGCCCTCGGCATACGCTCATTCGCCGTATTCTTCGACGACATCTGGGGCGAGGGCGCCAAGGCCGACAAGCAAGCCGAACTGCTCAACTATGTCGACGACCACTTCATCAACCGCCATAAGGACATCTCGCCACTCATTATGTGTCCTACCGAATACAACCGTGCTTGGGCAAACGACGAGAAGGGCTATCTGCGCACACTCGGCACCAAGATGAACAAGGACATACGCATTATGTGGACGGGCAACTCCGTGGTGCATTGCATTGACAAGGAGTCGATGCAGTGGATCAACAGCCGTATCGACCGCAAGGCTTACATCTGGTGGAACTTCCCCGTGAGCGACTTCGTGAGAGACCACATTCTGCTCGGTCCAGCCTACGGCAACGGCAAGGACATCGCCGACGATGTGTCGGGATTTGTGTCTAACCCAATGGAACATGCCGAGGCTTCAAAAATCTCGCTCTATGGCATAGCCGACTACACATGGAACATGAAGGCTTACGATGCCGAGACCGACTGGCTCAAGGGCATCAACGACTTGCTGCCTGCCAACGCCGAGGCTCTGCGCACATTCGCACTCTACAACAAGGACCTCGGACAGAACGGACACGGATTCCGCCGCGATGAGGGCGAGGAACTGAAAGATGTGGCAGCAGCTGCCGTAAAGGGCGACCGCAAGGCTATTGAAGAGATCAATGCCAAGTGTCTGCAACTCAAGAACGCTTGCGACCTCCTGCTTTCCGACAAGACCAACAAGGAGCTTATACGCGAACTGCGTCCATGGCTGCTGCAAGCAAAGAACCTTGCCGACTACGGCACTACGGTCGTAATGATGCTCCAAGGCAACCCAGCCATCAGCTTCGACAATCTCTACCGCCAGGCTACATCTATTCAGGAGCAGATGTTCGAGCTTGAGAACTCCGACGTGCGCCACGCTCTTCAGCCCGGCATCAAGGTTGGCACAAAGGTTATGCTGCCCACACTTCACAAGCTCTTCACCCTGGCTGTCGACAACTACAACAAGCAGAACGGCACCACGCTCTCAAATGTGGCAGAATACATGCCATACAAGCTGACGAGCAACGTCGACCAGCTCCGCCTGCTGCCTGTCAGCATCAAGAACACCAACGTCATGGTTGCCCCTTCCAACGAGGTAATCAACTGGCAGAAGGACGGATTCATCGAGATAGAGACCGACCACGAAGTAACGCTCAACGGTATGGACTTCAACTTCGACGTGGAGAACATTGCCCGTAAGTTCAAGCTCGAAGTCTTCACAGGTGGCGCATGGCAGCCTATCAGCCTCAGCATGAACCAGCGTCGAAAGACTGTAGTAAACACAGGTGCAGAGATTGACGGGCTGAAAGCCAAAAAGCTTCGCCTCACCAACACCTCAGGCGAAGACCTGAAAGTCTACTTCCGCAGCTTCAAGTTTGCTACCAAGTAAAGTAGAATAGCATTAAGCAAAACAGACGGTCTGAACGGCTGATAGCTACATAAGCTATTAGTCTCGTTCAGACCGTCTGTGGTTTAATCGCTATACTATCGTCAGCACTACACCCTTGCGGCGCTTTATGTTTTTCTCAATACGTTCGTAAAGCCTGTCAAACGTATGCGACGACTTTATCACCAGTCCAGGGATGTACTCCTTGCCTATGATTATGCTGCCGTTCTTCAGCGTGAAGGGACCGTTGCCTGGTCTAAGAACAGCGCCGCTTGGAGTGGTGGGCAACCTGCGGCAGAGTTTCCTGTCTATCTCCAGCTCCAATGGATATGAGCCAGCAGGGAGATAATTACGAGGATGCTCTAAGGTGGCGCAAATAGTGCGACCGTTTATAATGAGCATGCCGTCTACGCCATAGGGCGAGTAGCGGTAGCGTTTGATTTCTATCAGCATGTTATTGAATTTTGAATTAGGAGTTTTGAGTTTTGAATTGTGATTTTTTGAGTTTTGAGTTTTCAATTTTGACAAAATGACAAGATGACAAGATGAGTTTTGAATTAGGAGTTTTGAATTTTTAATTCACAACTGAAAAATTCTCAATCGCAGGCGTAGCCGAGAATAACTCAACATTCAACATTCAAAACTCAACATTCATAATGTCTTCTGATACTTTAGGTTTTGTAAATCAACTATCAATCCTTGCTTGCGCCAATTCTTGAGCATCTGATGCACGGCGTTGCGCGACGTGTTGGCACCCTTCACGGCGATGCTGTGCTGTAGGGCTTGCTCAAAGCTGAAGGTAGTGTCCAGACGCTCGAAGATTGAGTCGTTCCTGCCTCGTTTGGTGCGCTCCGAAACGGCACGTCCGCAATAGTCTTTCGACGAGAATGCCGCCTCTATGCGGTCGCGGAAGAAGTGCAGGGCGTTGTCTATCTGATAATCGGCAAGCACGTCGAAGGCAGCGAGAAACGAGGGTTGCTGCTGCTTCACTATCAGCTCCTTCCACAGTCCAGGCTGCTGTTTCAAGCGTGTCTCGGCGCCAGTCAGTCCGTGGCGGTCTATCAGCTGTGCAGCCACTCGGCAGAGCATCAGACAGGTCATCATGCGCATTGTCGTGGGGCAGATACGGAAGCGTTGGCGTGCCTTCACCTTGTCGTCGTTCTTCATCGTCTCCAGTCGCACCTGCTCCAGCCATTGCCTGCCCTTTGCCTCCAGCTTGGGCAGCACCACCTCGCCCTGCATCAATGGCAGCAAGTGGGCAATCTGACGGATGCGCTCACGCTGGCGCTCTGTCAATACGTGGAGATTTTCGGTAAGAGGCGTGAAAGTGTTGTCGGGCGTGCGTGCTATGGCTATACGGCTTTGGAATCCGTCCGTGTAGTTGGTCACCACACGGTAGAGAGCATCGGGCGTTCCGCACATCACCACGTTCCACAGCAAGCGGTCGATATGCACGTTCACGGCCTCGGCACTTCGCGCCTCACGCTCGTAGCTTGTGCCATCGTAAGCCTGTCGCAGCATCACGGAGAAGTCGCTCATAGCCGACCGCCATTTCTGCGCCACGGTGTCAGCCTCGGGCGTGAACGAGAAGGCGTGCTGTCCGTTTGTGTTGGCAAGTCGCTCGGCAAGGTTGGCTACGGTATTGTTGAGCGTCAGACAGCGCACGGGCAGCTTAGGTTCTTCGGGCTGTTCCTTCTTGTTTTTGGCTGCTCGCTTCTTGGCTCGCCATTCGTCCTCCTGCTGCTGATACATCTTGTCCATTGCCCTCACTTCCTGCGTCCACTCCTCCACAACGGGGTCGATGCTGCCCTTGCCTGAGGCGAAGTCGCCGGCTATGTACGAGATGAGGTTCAGGGAGTTCATCTTGCCGTGCACGTCCACCTTCACGCCCGTTGCCAGCATACCTATCACGGGGCAAATGGCTGTCAGTACTGGCAGCGCCAAGGCAGGACCGACAGCGTCGATGGAGTCCTTCACGCCTTGCGGCATTCGTGGCAGCGCATTGTAGTAGAACAGCTCGTCCTGCGCCAGCGCCTCGTCTATACCGTCGGTTTCCGACTGTTCTACGTCTGCGCCTGTTATGCGCTCCTGTCGCAAGGCAAGCAGCACGTCCTTGAGTCGCTTGGGCATCTGCGTGCGCTTCTCGCTCAGGGCAGAGTCGATACAGGCAAGCTTCTCCGCCTCTGGAAATCCGTCGTAACACGGAATGATGCTGTCCAGCAGTTGGCGGTCGAAACCGCAGATGTGGCGGAGGTTGACGGCAAGCTCAAAGGTCAGCGTGTTGCGGTTGCTGCGCACAGGCTCCTGCGAGTCGTTGTACATTGCCCACCACTTGCGGATGATGTCGGCGTAGGGAATGCCTAAGTAAGAGGTTGTGTGTTGAGGTGTTGAGGTTGAAGTTGTGTGTTGAGATGTTGAGATGGTGTTAGTTTGCTGTGCAGCTGACGAGGAAATCTCACCACCACAACCCCTCAACACAACACCATCATTATCGAATAAATCTGCATCTACGAATAGCAACTTTTCGCAAGGCGGCGTAAAGAACACACGAGTTATGTCTTTTGCTCCCTTGTCGTACTGCACACCGAGCAGCTGCGACGCCCATTTCAGGTTCTCTTCCTGCGAGAGTTCCGGCTTGCGTCGAAAGGCGATGTGATAGCCCTTGTTGGCTGAGCGTTCGAGCATCAGCAGTCCCAGTTCGTCCTTCTTGCCCATCACGAGATCGGGCACGCTCGCCATCTTCTGCTCATAGTCGGGAGCCTTAGGGTCGAAGTCGATGTCCATACCCACCGACCGGCTCATTCGTGTAGAACCTTTCAGCGTGCCATCGTCGTTAGGCAGACACGAGTAGTTCATCTGCACCATGTGGTGCTTGTCGGCTGTGCGGTTGTGCTGTGAGTCACGCAGCAGCCTGTATTCCGTTTCGTCCTTGACGGGGCGCATAAGCTTTGCCCCGTCCTTGTAATAAATTGTATATACACTCATAATATTAATTAAAAGCCCTACCCCCGACCCCTCAATAGGAAGGGAAAAGCCCTACCCCCGACCCCTCCCCCGTAGGGAGGGGAGTGATGTGACTTGATGGGTGTGAGGGTTTTGTTGGGTTGTTTTGGGGTTATTGTTTAAAAATTGTAAGTAGTCGGTTCATATTGCTCCCCTCCCTACGGGGGAGGGGCAAGGGGGTGGGGCTTTGTAAGGGTCCGTGGGTGGGGCTTATTGCTCTTGCAGCCTCCTCACTCTCCTTCATTATCGCCTCTGCAACGTTTATCTGTTCATCGGCGAATATCTTCAGCGTCAACTGAATTGCCCCGTCCTTGGTCATGCTCACCCGTCCGTGCGCCAGCTTCCTGATAAGCTGCGACTGCGACTTTTGTCTCGGCTGCGCCACAAAGTCGAACGTGCCGTCGGTCATTTGCTGTGCCACGCCGTGCATCCTCCGCATACGCTGCACCTTATCGGGCACCGAGTCGTCGGGCGAAAAGAGGAAATACTTGCTCTCATCGTAGAAAGCCATACCGCCAAGCTGCACATGCTGGCAAGAGTTTAACTGATTGTTGGTCATAATGTTATTGTATTTAAAAGCCTCTCCCCCAACCCCTCAACGTAAGGGAAAAGCCTCTCCCCCGACCCCTCCCCAATAGGGAGGGGAGTGATGTGATTTTGTGGGTGTGAGGGATTGTTGGGCTGTTTGGTTATTGTTTATTTTGGTTATTGTTTAAAAATTGTAAGTAGTCGGTTCATACCGCTCCCCTCCCTACGGGGGAGGGGCAAGGGGGTGGGGCCTTGTGAGGGGCAAGGGGGTGGGGCTTCCTACTTAATCTTCGCAATATCCGTAACAAGGATATCCTGATAATGTGCCCCGTTATACTCTCGTGTAGAGAAGCGTAGCGTCACAGCCACAAGGTCGCCCGGACTGAATCGGCATCCTGCCGTATTGCCGAGCATAGCTGCCACATACTGGTTCTCGTACTTGCCGCCAAGTTCCTGAAGCATGATGTTGCACTTCATAGTCTGGCCACTCTCCGTCTTCTGACTCTGTACAGCGAAAGCCTCGCCCTGCTGTACCACTCGCATAATTTTTGTTTCCATATTTTTGAATTTTGAGTTTTGAATTTTGAGTTTTGAATTATCGGCAAAGCCGATTTTGAATTGTTCAGTTTTGAGTTTTGAATTTTGAGTTCTGAATTGTCGCCGTTGGCGATTTTGAATTTTTGATTTAGGAATTCTCAATTCAACATTGAACAATTCCTAATGCGCGTAGCGCACAATTCAAAACTCAAAAATCAAAATTCAAAACTTCCTCAGCTTGCTGAGAAAATACTCCTGTCCCTTCCCCGTCACCTTCGTAGTCACTCTCTCCTCCGTGCCGTGGTGCGTCTTGATCACCGTCACCGACGTAGCGAACAGTCCCTGCTCCACCCATTTCTGAATAGGCTCCGTCGACCGCTTGAAGATATAGCCGTTCTCCCTCATCCAGCGAAACAGTCGTGTGCGTCCCGTAGGATAGCCGTTGCGCGTGAGCAGCTTAGCCAGCTCGCTCATCAGGATGCAGCCGTCGCCCGTAGTCACCGCATCGGCAAACTCCACCTTAGGACGTTGCGCCTCCAGCAGTTCGTCCTTCTGCTCCAGCGTACGGTTCAGAATCCTCACCGCCTTGGCCAGAATCGTCTTGTCGTCGTCCTCATTATCAAGAGGAATGTAGCCACCAGTCTTGCGGATTTGCGGAAGCACCTCAGAGGTTACCCAACGCTTAAACTCTCGTGCCCTTGGCAACTTAGACTGGAGGATGAGCGAGTAGAGCCCCGACTCGTTGATGAGAACAGCATTTGATTTATAGTTAGAACCAGTGTCGCGAATTGCGACGGTGGTTTTGTCTTCCACATCAACGTGTTTTCGTAAAGCGTCACGCGAATTGCAGTATCCCAGCACATCCGCCACATCCTTACCGATGAACCAAGGCTCACCATTCTCATCATTCACCGTCCTTATCCTTCCGAACTCCGGACTCTCAAAAATCTTAATCTGATTTGTCATATCATATAAATATTTTTAATTGTTTATAAATAAAATTCCTCGCAACCCCACACAGACAACCGAAGCATGCCGTGAGGATTACGAGGGCAAAGATAGAGAGAAAAAAGAGGGCAACCGTAATAATACGTGGTCAGTACGTTTGTACTATATCCCCAAAATATCGTTAGATAGGAAAGTTTTCGCAATACCATTTCGTTTTCTTCGTTTTATTTTATATCTTCGCATCCAAAATATAGTTATAAAATAATCCATCAACAAATTATGGCAAGAAAATCAAGTTATATTATAAATAGAAGAAACACAGAATTATGGAAAAAAGATACTATACAATCAATTTCACTTTACAATGACTGGTTTCTGAATTTTGCACCTGCTACATACACAAAAGAACGCAGGCGTGCAATGGAACAAGTAGGATTGGCAATCAACCAAACCAACAATTTTCATTTTACCACCACACACCTAAAAGAACATCCAGAACTTATCACTATTCTGAGAATGGCAACAACTCCCCCTATTGCACGCGAAAGGCTTATGGGATTTTCAGGTGTTAAGCCTTCTTTTATCAAGAATATGGAGAACGGACGTTTGCCACAAAAGCTGTCAGAAGAAGAAAAAGAGGAATGCTTGAACAGGCTTGCTAACGTACTTAACAAATTACTTGACGTAGAATTGTTCTCTTGGATTCAAAGAGGCGAAACACCTACTTTAGAAGAACTTAAAATAGCGGAATGTATTGTAGCAGACAGATTATGCGGAACATTATCTGACCCGATAATACGTAATGAACAAGAAAAAAGACAATTGAAGGTCATTAGCGATTATCTCGTTTCAGAAGGATATACTTTTGTTGACTCTAAAGACGTCGCTTTATTTTCAGATATGGAGCCAGGCACATTCACTTACCACCTTAATGTGCCCGTCAAGATGAGTCGCCTTGGTGTGAATATGCCAATAGATGTCGTTATAAAGCGAATGGGATGCAACGAAGGCTCGTTGCCACTTCTTGTGGAATGCAAATCGGCAGGAGATTTCACCAATACCAATAAACGTAGAAAAGAAGAGGCACAAAAGATAGAACAATTAAAAAACACATATGGGAACAATATTGACTTTGTTCTTTTCTTGTGTGGATATTTTGATAGTGGCTACCTCGGCTACGAAGCGGCCGAAGGTATTGACTGGATATGGGAACATAGGGTAACTGACTTTAAAAAGGCAGGCGTATGAACTTGGACATAGTTTCTTACAACAAAGAGCGTGACAGATTGCAAAAAGCGCTGGATGCACAAAAAACGTCAAAAGAGCGTAATATGAAGGGGCAATTTGCCACTCCATACCCTCTGGCATGCAGCATAATGAAAAAAGCGAAAACTTTCTGTCATAAAAACACAGTTAATTTTATTGAGCCTTCTATCGGGTTAGGAACATTTTATGCAGCTTTTCGCAGCGTGTTTAAAGACACAGCTGGTCATGGGTTAGGTTTTGAAATAGACGATCATTATTATAATCCTGCCCAAGAACTTTGGGCAAAAGAGGACTTAGAACTAAGGAAAGCCGATTTTTTGAAAGCAAGAACAAATGGAGAACAGTTCGATTTGCTTGTAGCCAATCCTCCATATGTAAGACATCATCACATCGAAGCCAATACTAAAAAAGATCTGCAAAAAGAAGTAATGCAAAATACTGGAATTAAGATTTCTGGATTGGCAGGGTTGTATTGCTATTTTCTTATACTCTCGGAGAGGTGGTTGGCAGAAGGAGCTTTGTCTTGTTGGCTGATACCGTCCGAATTTATGGATGTCAATTATGGAAAAGCCGTAAAACAATACTTGCTCGAATGCGTTGACCTCTTATGTGTTCACAAATTCAAGGCAGATGACGTACAATTTGATGACGCACTTGTCAGTTCTACAATAGTATTCTTCAGAAAGGGCAAACCATCAGAAAAAGACATAGAGTTCTCATGTGGAGAAGATGTGAATGTCCCGTCAAAGAAATTGATAATAGACAGAAAAAGCTTGACAGCGTCTGACAAATGGTCTAATATGTTTGTTGAGAATGCAACGAACTTTTCAAGTAATGACGATTGTAGATTAGGAAACTTTTTTACAGTAAAACGTGGAATAGCAACAGGAGACAACGACTTTTTTGTGGTGGACATGGATACCGTAGAGAAATACCATATACCAGAAAAGTTTCTCAAGCCTGTGCTTCCCAGTCCAAGATATTTAAAAGAAGACATCATATTATCTGACAACGAGGGGAATATAGCATTGGAACAAAAACAGTTTTTGTTCTCATGCAATTTGCCTGAGGATATTCTGAGAGAGAAATATCCGAGCGTATGGGAGTATATACAAGAAGGAATAAAACGCGGAATAAATAAAGGTTACATTTGCAGTCATCGCCCTCTTTGGTATTTCTGCGAAGACAGAAAACCTGCTCCTTTTGTCATCCCTTACATGGGACGTGGTGATTCTTCGAAGAAGATGTTTCGTTTCATACTAAACAAAACAAAAGCTATCACAACAAATGTGTATTTGCTACTGTACCCAAAAGAGAATTATTCAAAATGCCTGACAGATACAAATTTGTTGAATGAGGTATGGCAAACCTTGAATGAGGTTACCAGTGAACAATTTGCGATTAACGGTCGTGAATATGGAGGAGGATTGCACAAGTTGGAGCCCAAAGAACTCCTCAATATAAAGGTACCAACTCTTTCTTCCTTATTGATGCCAAGACAGAGCTTTTATGAACCTACTTTGTTTTGAGATATTTTTTAGTTCGCAAGGCGAGAATACGAATAATGTTTTAGTCGTTGAAATATATTGTTCAAGCTTAAAACATTATTCGTATTTATAAGTCCACACACTCTCCAATAAATTTGCTCCAAGGAAAAATCGTTAACGAAGCGATTCCTTTATCTGCTTCTTCAAATCTCCGTTAACATTGCGTTCTATTCCGCTTGAATAAGAGTTCTGCAGTCCTGCCACACCCCACAGCGCCTCAAAAGGCACATAACCAGGTCGCGGAACGTTCAGCTTTTCTATCATCACATTGGCAAACACAGCCTTAGCAGCCTTTGTGTCCAAGCGGTTGGTAGGCTGGCGGTCCGTGTCCACCCATCCCGCATCAATGGCCTTCGTCCACAACTGCTGAGCCTTGGGCGTGTCGAGCAACGAGAAAGAGTTATTCGCAGAGTTTGTCACTTGTTTCTTTACCCCAACTTCAATCCCTAACGCTTTCAGAAAATCAGCTTGATACAAGTTTTCTACATGCTGAATATTGATGCCACCAGGTTGAACATCAACTTGGGTGAAGTGAGTCACGTTAGAAAAGTCTTTTGTTTCCATATCTTTATTTTATAACATTTTGTGCCTGTTGAACTAACACGCCACCTGCTTCAACATCAATTTTTGTTATACTTTTGTTGTTGTCTCTTTTGCTTTCCACTATGTCTCTTAGCTCTTCATAGTGCGCCTTCCATACTTTGTTTTTATGAAGGTAGTAATCCACCTGCATAAACATCTGTTTGCAAGTTTCATATTCGGTGATTTCGTTGAACATTTCTCTAAGAGCCTCTATACTAACATCTTGACTTGCAGTTTGCTTAGCCATTTCGCTTAAGGCTCGCAATTCCTGATTCTCAATTGTCAAGCTGTTTAGTCGGGCTACCAATGCGTCGTTCTCCCTTTTAGCCTCTGCAAGTTGTCGTTCTCGTTCGCCAGATGTTAATCTGGGCGAATCGCATGAGTAGTCAACTATCTCGCTTTGAGGGAAAAGAATGATGAAAAGTTCGTCCATATCATCGTTTTGCTCAGTCTTCATAGCGTCCTTTAATTTTGCCATCTGACCATCCAGTTTGCGTTGCATGTTGGGTTCAAACCTACCCTGCATAAAGTTCAAACACGATATCATCAGATGAGCGTATTGAGTATGCTGCGTTACAAAGTGAGCAACCACAGCATTGATGTTTGGAAACCTTGAACCTAATACCCTTTTAGTAATGACACTATAAAAAGAAAAAAGCATGGAGGAAAAACTATAACTTTCCGACTGCTTAATTAATAGCTTCTGTTTTCTTTGGTTAATATTTTTATTGCGCATAATCATTACTACTGCAATAACAATGCAACAGTATTCCATTTTTGCTTTAGTGCAATTGGATGGAGCACATTTTATTTCAGTCTTTACTTTCTTGTACAAATCATCCCAATCAAAAGGGTAGTCATGCAAAACAGCTTCAACTACACAATGTTTGAATATATCTTTAACCTCGAATCCGTTATTCTCAGCCTCTAAACATCTCTCTAACAAACTTATTAAATCAATTTCATCAAAAAGATCTTCAAAATATTCCTCTTTCTTGAGGATAGAAACAAGGCATGCCGAGCCATAACAAGTCCACAAATCTTCTTCTTTTTGTATTTTTTCATCACGTCCCATATATAACCCCTCTGACCTATCTTTAAAGAACTCTAAATTCGTGAAAAAATCTACGTAAAGAGGAGTCAAGCATTTTGATAATATCTCAGCCGACCCACTTTTACGCAATCTCTCTACAATGGATTCAACAGGCTCAATATCCTGCCGCATAAATAACTGCGGCTGATATGCTATTCCCCTTGTTTCATACCAACGTCTTATGCTATATTCTTCGTAACAGTTTAATCTTATAGCCGTTTTTTTCCCATCAATAGCAGTTTCTAAAGGGTCTATAATTGTGTCGTAGATTTGGTCTTTAAGATCATTCATTTAAAAATTTTGATTAATTAGTCATTATGGTTTTAACTTGTATACTTAATTTGCAGAATAATTGTTCAACATCAAACATCATCGAGGCTTCGAAAATATCCTTTAGAAATTGACTGTTTCCGTATTAGTATTTTTATGGTGCTTAATCCTCTCGCAACATACAGTCGTCAGAGATATTTTTGTAAGCGTATTGACAAGATGGATTAAACAGATTGAGCTGCTGGGGCTTCTTAGACTTTGCGTGTGCCGTATCCAAGCGTTTCTCGCCCGAATATCTGAATATTGCATCAGCCACATATTATGCGAGCATAGCACACGGTCAAGTCACCACGGCCATTGTCCTCATTGCGTTTGCCCGCAGACGAAAAGTCCTGACATGGAGGACCTCCGATTATCATATCCGGTTTAAACTGGCAGATTTTCTCAACCGACTCCTCAACGTTCGACAAGTCGGTTCTTATAGCCGGGTGCGTGAAATTGCGTCTGTACACATCAAGCGCGTCCTGCCAATTGTCAAAGCCGGCAACCACATCCATTCCAGCCTTTTCAAAGCCAAGACTCAATCCGCCACAACCACAAAATAAATCAACTACTTTCATCTTTTCCTTATTCAAACAATTCGGGATGGCTTACGAGATAGGCGTCAAATCTTCTTTCTGGCCTAAGCAGTTTTTGCCCATCACCAAGTATGATATTCTTAATCTCGTTTTTACTGATTCGGGGTGTTTCAAGTTCTGGCGACTTCATGAATACTTCTGTCCGAACAAGCCGGGATCAACACCTTCCACCAGTTGGATTTTCTGTTTTACTTTCTTTGCCATATTATACGTTATATAAAATGCAAAAATAACATTTTTTCCACAAATTTTACCTCAATCAGCCCCACAATTTCATGGAATTTCTCAGCAATGCTGTTAAATCTTGTCATCTTGTCATTTTGTCATCTTGTCATTTTCATTTCGGAGAGTTGGTTATTTTGGTCTATAGTATAATATAATATATTATACTATAGAGGTTTGACAACGACTTTTTCTTTTTCATTTTGACAAAATGACAAGATGACAAGATGACAATCTACGATGTCTAATGACTTCTCACGTCGTAAGGGACAACTTTGCATGTCGTAAGGGACAACTTTGCACGTCGTAAGGGACAACTATTGCATATACGGAGCAAAGAGCGTAACTTTGCATCATAATCAAATTGTTTAACTAAAATCCCTTTTTCAACATGATTAACTACGCACTAAATCAGTCAAATCGCAAGGGCGAGACTAACGGCAAGTGGTACGCTCGCGCCGTGCACCTTGAGACTGTAGACCTCAGAGGTCTTGCCGACCACATGTGCTCTCACCACTGCTCGTACTCTAAGGGTCAAATCCTCGGCCTGCTCGACGACATGGTAATGTGTCTGCGCGCATTGACTCTCGCGGGCTACGCTGTCAAGCTGCCCGACCTCGGTATCTTCAAACCCGCCATCCGCTCAAAGGGCGCAAACACCGCTAAGGAGTATAGCGTTAAAGACGACGTGATTGCTACCAGAATCGCCTTTCTCCCATCCGGCAAGATGTGTCTTGGAGAGGATATGTACAATCACAGACTGAAGTTCAAGCGTGTGACGAAGTTCGACAAGTCGCAGTTCGAACCTTCTGAACCGGGAACAGACCAGGGGTAGAATTAAAAACAACAACACAACAATATTAACAACACAAGAACTAAACTATGGCAATACCCGTTAGAATATATCAGAGCAACCGCAAGGGCGAGACCAACGGCAAGTACTACGCCCGAGCCTACTATCGCGAAATGTTCGACCTCCCAAAGCTTGCGCAGCACATGGCCGACCATAACACTAACTTCTCGCGCGGCCAGATACTTGCTATACTTACCGACATGGTGGGATGTATCAAGGAACTGTGCCTTGAGGGCAAGAAGGTGAAGCTCGATAATTTCGGATTCTTCTATCCGTCAATCCGGTCAAAGGGCGCAAACACCGAGAAAGAATTCAGCGCTTTCAGCGATATCATTGGTTGCCGTATCCGCTTCCTGGGTCAGGGCGAGTCGAAAAACGCCGTGTACAACCAGATGGCGAAAGTGTCCGAAGCGGATTGGTACGACGGCCCAAACAAACTCCCACAGCCCTAAACACCTCAACACCTCAACATTTTTAACTCCTTAAAAACCTAAATACCATGAAAAACTCAAACAAAGAAACTCTCAAGACCGTGCTCCAGTTTATCGTGAGCGTAATCACCGCACTCCTCGCCTCCCTCGGCGTACAGAGCTGCTGTTAATGTTTAATGATTAATGTTTAATTCGTGAGAACGAAGCGGGCTGAACCAACGGCCATCGGCGCATGGCGGAAAGGCAAAGCCCAATAAAACTCATAGAAAAGCAAAACGCCCTGTAGAGGCAAAAGCATTGATAAATAACGCTTTTGCCCTTACAGGGCGCATTGTTTATTATTAGATTTTATCCCTTCTTAGCAAATGTAAGTTTGCATCGGCACACTTCCTTCATTTCGGGGCACTCGTCGGAAGTTTTCTGCACCAATATGTCGCACTCTTCGTCGGAGCGTCGCTCTACTGAGAAGTGGAGCGTGTCGCCGAAGTACGATTCGGCTACATAGGCTATGTCGAGGCGCTTCAGACGGTGGGTCTTGTACCATTCGACGGTCCACATGTCGAGGATGTGCTCTATATACTTCACGGAGTTGATGTGGCCGTTCACGTCTACGTCGCTGTAGTGAGTCTCCACGTGGTGTATGCAGTCGGCAGTCTTAGCCACCTTGACACGCTTGAACGGCTCAATGGGGCACTCCTTCGCGGTTTCGATATACTTCGTGATTAGTCCGTCGCGCTCCTGCAGAATGTCTACGGGCTGACGCGATTCGGTATCAATCATTGCCCAGATACTGCGTCCGTAGCCATACACCTTGCCCTCCTTGTTGCGGATGGCGTAATTGCGACTTGTGAAGAACTTCATGACATTCTCCACCCATGTGTCGATGGTGATGCGGTCGTAGGCTTCGGGCATCTCGTTCATTTCCATTACGAAGCGCGATAGCACCCATGTCTTGTGAACGGTGTTGAGATAGTCCATGCCGTAGCCTCGCTCGTTGGAGTGGAAGTCGGCGGCATTGAGCAGATGGTTGCCCAAGTGTCCGATAAAGATGTGATTGGAGAAATCACAGTGGAATGGTTCCACGAGGAAGTCGTAGCTTCCGATTTTGCTTAGTAGATTCATAAAGATAGATTGATAAAAGCCCCACGTACCGCTCCCCCTACGGGGGAGGGGCTGGAGGTAGGGCTTGTTGTTTTTACATATTCTTATTCTTATGCAGATACTCCGACACAGGCTCGTCCATGCTACGTGTCACGGCAATACGGCCCGAGCGTGAGTATTGCAGCAGACATCCGAAGGAGTTGAGGGCATTGAAGAGGTTCTGCACGTCATCAGTAAGTCCTGCTATCTGTACTGTGGCGTATGTGGGGTTGACCTCCATCATACGCGCACCGCTTCGACGTATCACGCGCGACACTTCCGGGTTCTCCATCATCACCGGTGTTGAAATCTTGTAGATGGCAATCTCATGGATGAAGAGCTCGTTGTCGAGATAGTAGTCGGCCTTGATAACGTCAATCTTGCGCTCTATCTGCTTGGTAATCTTAATTATCTGTTCCTCGTCGCTCCATGCCGTGATGGTATACTTATGTATTCCCTCTATGCTCGAAGCCGAAACGTTCAGACTCTCTATGTTGACCTGCTGACGGGTGAACACAGCGGTAATCTGATTCAGAATACCAGCTATGTTTTCCGAGTAAACCAGCAATGTATATAGTTCCATTTTTCTTTAATTATTAACTAACACTAAATATTTATCTCAAGCAGCATTTCGTCAACGCTCTTTCCGGGAGGTGTCATCGGCAGCACGTTGTCCTCCTCCTTAATGGCACATTCGAGAATGTACGGACCGGGAGTGGCGAGCATCTTGTCGATGGCAGCATGAAGGTCGCTGCGGTCAATCACCACATCGTAGTTGAGATGATAGCCGCTGCATATCTGACGATAGTCGGGATTGAGCATCTTGGTGAACGACTGGCGATGGTTGAAGAACATGTCCTGCCACTGGCGCACGTTGCCCAGGTAGTTGTTGTTCATCAGTATCACCTTGACCGGTGCCTGCTGCTCCATAATGGTGCCAAGTTCCTGAATGCTCATCTGGAAGCCACCGTCGCCTGTGAAGAGGCAGACAGTGCGGTCGGGAGCACCGAATGTTGCTCCTACGGCTGCAGGAAGTCCGAATCCCATTGTGCCGAGTCCGCCACTTGTCACTACACTCAGCTTGCGCTTGTACTTGAAATAACGGCACGAGAACATCTGGTTCTGTCCGACATCATTAACCAGAACAGCCTCGCCATCGGTAGCCTCAGCCACGGCATTCACTACCTCGCCCATGAGCAGCGGTCCTTCCTTAGGATGAATGGCTGGCTCGATGACCTTCTCGGTCTCCTGCTGGAGATAAGGCTTGAAGCCTTCTATCCACTCGGTGTGCTCGTTCTTGTTGAGCAGTCGGGTTATGGCTGGCAACGACATCTTGCAGTCGCCCACTACCGACACGTCGGTCTTCACGTTCTTGTCAATCTCTACATTGTCGATGTCGAGATGTATTATCTTAGCCTGCTTGGCGTATGTGTCGAGACGACCAGTCACACGGTCGCTGAAACGCATACCTATGGCTATAATAACATCAGCCTGCTGGGTCATTACGTTAGGAGCATAGCTGCCGTGCATGCCAAGCATTCCGACGTTGAGCGGATGGTCGGACGGCAAAGCCGACAAGCCTAACAAGGTGCGTGCAGCCGGAATATCGGCTTTCTCAAGAAACTCTACGAGTTCGTTCTGCGCTCCACCCAATTCCACTCCATGACCTACAAGCGCCAACGGACGCTTGGCATTGTTGATAAGCTGGGCTGCTGCTGCCACATGGTCGTCCTGAATCTTTGGATAAGGGTCGTAGCTGCGTACCGACGTAACCTTAGCCGGCTGCCACTCGCATGTGCTCACCTGTGCACTCTTGGGGAAGTCGATTACGACCGGTCCCGGACGACCGGTGCGTGCAATGTAGAATGCACGGCTTATGGCCCATGCTATATCCTCGGGACGACGTATCTGATAGCTCCATTTGCTGATAGGCTGAGCCAAGCCTACGAGGTCGACCTCCTGAAAAGCGTCTGTGCCAAGTGCGCTCACGCCCACCTGTCCGGCAATGACGACAATAGGCGTAGAGTCAATCATGGCATCGGCAACACCTGTCAAAGTGTTGGTAACGCCCGGACCGCTCGTAACCAAGCACACTCCTACCTCACCACTAACGCGCGAGAAACCCTCAGCTGCATGTGCAGCCGCCTGTTCATGACGCACGAGTATATGATCGAAAGCTTTCTTCTCTCCTCTCGTATAGTCGTAGAGAGCATCAAACACCGGCATTATAGCTCCGCCGGGATAGCCGAAGATGGTTTTAACGCCCTCGTTCTTGAGAGAGCGCATCAAGGCTTCTGCTCCTGTTATCTGTTCCATATTGTAAAGCCCCACCCCCTTACCCCTCCCCCGTAGGGAGGGGAGTAGAATGATTTACTAATCAATTATATTGATATCGAAACTTCTACTTAGAGTTAAAGGGTATTGTCGGGGAATTTTTAATATTATACTTATTTTTTCTCACATTATATTATCAGCCAATCCTTGTCAGCTGCAAGCATACCACTCCCCTCCCTACGGGGGAGGGGCCGGGGGTAGGGCTTCGTTTTTTAGATTATTCTCACTCCACCCTTATCTGCCGAGCTTACACTCTGGGCGTATGCTCGCAATGCCTTGCTTACATGGCGGTCGCGTGTCAGCGGCTGCTGCGGACGGGCTGCAAGTTCCTCGTCGCTGAGCTTCACGTTGATTGAACGGTTGGGGATGTCAATCTCAATGATGTCGCCATCCTTAATCTTTCCGATGTTGCCACCAGCTGCTGCCTCAGGCGAGATGTGTCCGATGCTGAGTCCTGACGTACCGCCCGAGAAACGTCCGTCGGTGATGAGTGCGCACTCCTTGCCGAGGTGCATACTCTTGATATAAGATGTAGGATAGAGCATCTCCTGCATACCCGGACCGCCCTTCGGACCCTCGTGAGTGATGACAACGCAGTCGCCACTCTTGATTTTGCCACCGAGGATGCCCTCGCAAGCTGCCTCCTGTGAGTCGAACACCTTGGCAGGACCGCTGAACTTCCATATTGACGGGTCTACACCTGCTGTCTTAACCACGCATCCGTCCTGGGCAATGTTGCCGAAGAGCACAGCCAGTCCGCCATCCTTAGTGTAGGCATGAGAGAGCGAGCGGATGCAACCGTTCTCACGGTCGGCGTCGAGCGACTCCCACTGGGCATCCTGGCTACCCATCTGTGTAGAGAACTTTCTGCCCGGTGCGCTGTGATAAATACGGTCGGCTTCGGCAGAAATGCTTTCGCCTGTAATGTCGTATTCAGCCATAGCCTCGGCAAGCGTCATTCCGTCTACTCGCTTCACGTCGCCGTGAATCAGTCCGCCACGGTTCAGCTCGTTCAATATTCCGAGAATGCCACCTGCACGGTTGCACTCCTGTACGCTATACTTCTGAGTATTTGGCGAGAGCTTGCACAGGCAAGGCACGTGACGGCTCAAGCGGTCGATGTCAGCCATTGTGAATTCGGTCTCAGCCTCCTGAGCGATAGCGAGCAAGTGGAGCACGGTGTTGGTGCTGCCACCCATGGCAATGTCGAGAGTCATGGCATTGAGGAAAGCGTCGCGAGTGGCTATGCTGCGCGGCAACACGCTCTCGTCGCCGTCCTGATAGTAGGCGAAGGCATTCTTCACAATCTGGCGTGCAGCAGCCTTGAAGAGTTCGATACGGTTCTTGTGAGTTGCGAGGATAGTGCCGTTGCCTGGCAGAGCCATACCGATAGCCTCGGTAAGAGAGTTCATCGAGTTGGCTGTGAACATGCCCGAGCAGCATCCGCATCCCGGACACGAGCACTTCTCTATCTTCTCCAGTTCGTCGTCAGATACTGTCTTGTCGGCACCCTTAATCATAGCTGTGATAAGGTCGGCATTCTCGCCGTTCCATCGTCCAGCCTCCATAGGTCCGCCCGAACAGAACACGGTAGGGATATTTAGGCGCATCGACGCCATAAGCATACCCGGAGTAATCTTGTCGCAATTGGAAATGCAAATCATAGCATCAGCCTTGTGGGCGTTGACCATGTATTCCACCGAGTCGGCGATAATGTCGCGCGACGGCAAAGAATACAGCATACCGTCGTGTCCCATAGCGATACCGTCGTCAATGGCGATGGTGTTGAACTCGGCAGCATAGCAACCCATACTCTCAATTTCCTTCTTCACAATCTGTCCAATCTCATGCAGATGTGTGTGACCTGGCACAAACTGTGTGAACGAGTTGACAATAGCAATAATGGGTTTGCCAAACTGTTCATGTTTCATACCTGCGGCTACCCAAAGAGCGCGAGCTCCTGCCATACGGCGGCCTTCGGTACACACTGCGCTTCTTAACTGATGTTTCATTTGCATATTGTTTCTTATTTTATCTATTTCTTTTATTTTCTTGCATAAAGTGTCCCATATCTATCGCCTTGAATTCATCGTAGGGGCAGGTCGATTTTCTACAATAGCTATCCTTGAACACTATCTATTGCTGCAAAGGTAATCAGATTTTGCATAACTACCAACAATTTAGTTCTAAAAAATCGCATTAATATACGATTTGCAATAAAATCACACATAAACACTTTCGTTTTGTAAGCAATACACTTTACCACTTAAACCTTGCTACAAGGGGCAAATGGTCGCTAAAGCCATTCAGATACCGAGGTCCGAGATAATTGCGACGAGGCTTCACGCCTCCATATTTCTCGTCTCTTTCTATCAGAAATTCGGCATCGTTGACATAACACTCTGTTAAAATATCAGCCAAAGGTCTACTCACAAGTATGTGGTCAAGACTACCCCACAAGCCTTGATAGCGATAAGTTCCCTTGGCACCATTGCATCCCTTGGCTCCTTGCGACACTTCGGTCATACGCTTGCTGCACAACAGCTGTATACTCTCCGAATTGCTGTAGTCGTTGAAGTCGCCAGCAACGATTATCTTTGCTACTGCCGACACATTATTATATATTGAGTCTACCACTGCTGCCACCTGTCTGGCAGCAGCCATACGGAACGGGCGTGAATACTTCTCGCCACCACGACGGCTCGGCAAATGCGCCACTATGACATGCAGAGTGTCGCCCGAAACTGTCACACCCGAAGCATACAGAATGTCGCGAGTGGGGCGCATTCCCTTTATAGGTTTCACTCTTACGCTGTGACTATCTATCAATCTGAACGAATAGGGCGAATACATCAACGCCACATCGATGCCACGCTCGTCGGGCGAATTGGTCATAACATACTCGTAACAGGCATTGCGCAACAAGCTGCGCCGTGTCAAATCATGCAGCACGCTGTCGTTCTCCACCTCGCACAGAGCCACCATATCGGGCAACTGCCAAGACTTGCCATTATTCACTCCTCCCTCTTTCCGCTTTGAAGCTTTGCTTCTTGGCGATAGTTGGTTGGTCACTTGCTGTTCGCCACACGACAATATGGTCTGCCCTATCCTATCCAGCTTCTGCCAATAGCGGGTACGTGTCCAATGATAAGCTCCGCCAGGCAGAAACTCCGTATCGTTCTTCAACGAGTCGTGCTGGCAGTCGAAAAGGTTCTCGCAGTTGAGTTCCACGAATGTGAAGAGGGAGATTAATAGTAGGGACAGAGTCATAAGAAAGATTGATACGTATTTATCAGTTGATGTTAACTTGCACTTCAGTTGATGAACAAGTTAACATCAACTGATGAAAGCGTGTTCATCATATGATGAATACGCTTTCATAAATAAAAACGGACAAGCTTATTTATATATTCTCTATATCCTGCTTCACGTTGTTGCGAATCTTTGTAAGATAAGCCTTCATACGCTTGGCATCCTTATTGTCGATGATGTCAATCAGTTCGCCGAGTTCTTCGCGTATCTGTGCCACCTGTCCGCTGGTGTACGGGTTGAACAGAATTTCCTGAAGCAGATAGTCGTCCTCGTTGAGCACTCCTTTGGCTATGCGAAGATGGCGCTTGAATGTTGTGCCCGGCGCATCCTGATGCTTCATGACGGCAGAGAAGACGAAGGTGCTGACGAATGGTGTACTCAATGAGTATGCCACGGTCTTGTCGTGCTCCTCGAAGGTGTACTCGTAGATGTTGAGTCCCAATCGTGCGTAGAGGTCCTTAAAGAATATGCGACCCATATAGTCGCCCTCTGTAATGATGATGGCATTCTCCTCCGAGAGTTGTCCGAGGTTGGCGAATGTAGGACCGAACATCGGGTGAGTAGAAACATACGGATGTCCCGACTGCTCGTAAAACTCCTTCAGATTGGTCTTGACAGACGAAATGTCGCTGATGATGCTGTCGTCGGGAAGCACGGGCATAACTTCCTTGAAAGCTGATATAGTATATTTTAGTGTAACGGCATTGATGACGAGCTGCGGCTGAAACTCCTTTATCTCGTCGAGCGTGGTGAAACGCTGGCAGTTGTAAGTGAAGCGCATGCGCTTCGGATCTTTCTCGTATACAGCTGTCTCATGATCGAAACTGAGAACGTCGAGAAAGAAACTGCCCATCTTGCCGGCACCAAGAACAAGTATTTTCATATGATTGAATGTTAAAAGCCCTACCCCCGACCCCTCCCCAGTAGGGAGGGGAGTGATGTGATTTGTGGGGGTGTGAGGGATTATTGGGCTGTTTGGCTATTGTTTATTGTTTTATTGTTTATTGATAATTGTAAGTAGTCGGTTCATACCGCTCCCCTCCCTACGGGGGAGGGGCCTTGTAAGGGCTTTTTTACTTTTGATTAATTATCTCCATCTGCTGTCTTACCGACTCCTCGTGTATGTGCTCGAAGATCTCCTTGACAAACTCCGAGTCCATACCACAGAGCGAGCCCTGTGCTCCACGCTTGTCGAGAATCTCGTTGTAGCGTACGGTCTGAAGAATAGTCATGTTGTGCTCCTTCTTGTACTGGCCAATCTCGCGGCACACACGCATACGCTTGGCAAGAAGTTCCATCAAGCTGTTGTCGAGTTCGTCAATCTGCTTACGCAACTCGTGAATGCCCTCAGTGGTGACAGTCTCCGAACGCACTACGAGCAGTCCGAGAATGTAGTCGAGCACATCGGGAGTAACCTGCTGCTTGGCGTCGCTCCATGCGTTGTCGGGCGAGCAATGGCTCTCTACCATAAGTCCGTCAAAACCAAGGTCCATAGCCTGCTGGCAAAGCGGAGCAATCAGTTCGCGTCGGCCACCAATATGACTCGGGTCGCAGATGATAGGCAGGTCGGGAATGCGGCGGCGCAACTCGATTGGAATCTGCCACATAGGCAGGTTGCGGTATATTTTCTTGTCGAAGCTTGAGAAACCACGATGGATGGCAGCCATACGCTTTACGCCCGCCTGATTGATACGCTCCATAGCACCAATCCACAGTTCAAGGTCGGGATTGACTGGGTTCTTCACGAACACCGGAACGTCAACACCCTTAAGGCTGTCGGCAAGTGCCTGCATGGCGAACGGGTTGGCAGATGTGCGCGCTCCTACCCACAATATGTCGATGCCATACTTCAGAGCCAGTTCCACGTGCTCAGGAGTTGCCACCTCAGTAGCTGTGAGCATGCCTGTCTCTTCCTTCACCTGCTTCATCCAAGGCAAAGCCATCTCGCCGTTGCCCTCGAAGCCACCCGGTTTGGTACGCGGTTTCCATATACCGGCACGGAACATCTTGCATCCAAGCTTCTTGAGCTGCTGTGCAGTTGTCATTACTTGCTCTTCGGTCTCAGCCGAACACGGTCCGGCAATTACGAATGGGCGTGGGTTGTCACTCGGTAAGTTTAATGGCTGTAATTCTAAATCCATAGTCGTAATCGTTTAGAAGCCCTACCCCCTTACCCCTCCCCCGTAGGGAGGGGAGTAGTATGTAAGGCTTATTTTGTTATTATTGTATTTCTTATTATCTTATTTCTTTATACTCTCTATTTTTTTATTAGCTGTGCACATCACTCCCCTCCCTACGGGGGAGGGGCTGGGGGTAGGGCTTTCTATTTCATTCCCTTCACTCTCTCCAGCGCTTCCTTGATTTTCTCGTCCTTGGCGCACAGACTGATTCGTATGTATCGCTGTCCGTTGCTACCGAAGATAAATCCCGGAGTGATAAACACCCGTGCCTCGTGCAGCACACGCTCGGTAAGTTCTTCGCAGTTTTTATACTTCTCGGGAATCTTGCCCCAAAGGAACATTCCCACCTGATTAGGATCGAACGTACATCCGAGTTCGGTCATTATCTGCTCGGCTATGTCGCGGCGGCGACGGTAGGTGGTGATGTTAGCCTCACGGTGCCATTCGGGCGAATTGGTGTTGTAAGCCTCGGCAGCTGCGAGCTGTATTCCACGGAATGTGCCCGAGTCGATGTTGCTCTTTATCTTCAATATCCATGATATGAAAGTGGGGTTTGATACGCACATTCCCACACGCCAACCCGGCATGTTATGGCTCTTCGACATCGAGTTGAACTCAATGCAGCAGTCCTTTGCACCTGGCACCTGCAGCAGCGACATCGGATTGTCGTTAAGGATGAACGAGTAGGGATTGTCATTGACCACCACGATGTTGTGCTTCTTGGCGAAGGCAACGAGCCGTTCGTAAGTTTCGCGACGAGCGTTGCCACCGGTAGGCATATTAGGATAGTTGGTCCACATCAGTCTGACACGCGAGAGGTCCATCTTCTCCAGTTCGTCAAAGTCGGGCTGCCATCCGTTGTCCTCACGCAGATTGTAGTTGACAATCTCGGCACCGAGAATCTTGCTCAACGACGTGTATGTAGGATAACCGGGATTGGGCACCAGCACCTGTTCGCCTGGATTGACAAAGGCCAGCGTCACATGCAGAATGCCTTCCTTCGAACCTATGAGCGGTTGCACCTCGGTCTTCGGGTCAACGTCGACACCATACCAGCGCTTGTAGAATCCCGCCATTGCCTCACGCAGCTCCGGCGTACCCATTGTGGGCTGATAGCCATGCGCCTCGGGCTTTGATGCCACCTCACATAGTTTGTCGATAGTCTGCTTCGACGGTGGCATGTCGGGCGATCCTATAGCGAGGGAAATGATGTCCTGTCCCTCAGCATTCAGTTTGGCAACCTCTTTGAGCTTGCGCGAGAAGTAATATTCTTGAACCAACGAAAGTCGGTCGGCGGGTTGTATTTTCATAATGTTGAGTGTTGAATGTTAAATGTTGAATTGGTTGCGGCAGAGCCGCAATGTGGAGTGTGGAGTGTGGAATGTGGAGTGTGGAATTTATTAATTCTTCATTGAATAATTCTTCATCGGCTTCGCCGACCATTCCTCATTCAACATTCCTCATTCATCATTCCTAATTGCGTGCTTAGCACGCTTCGTATTCTCCCAGTATCCTGAGCGATCGTGTCAGCGGAATTATTGCATCGATGCTCTGGCGATAGCGTGTCAGATTGTCGAACGTCAGGTCGACATAGAACAGATATTCCCATTCACAACCGATGACTGGCAACGACTGTATCTTCGTAAGGTTGATGCCATAGAACGAGAGAATTGTCAGCACCTTCGACAGCGAGCCTTCCTCGTGAGCCACATGAAATACGATGCTCGACTTGTTGGCCTTCTCAAGCGGACGGAGGAAGTCGGCCTTGTTGGGATTGGCTACCACCAGAAACCTTGTGTAGTTATGCTTGTTGTCCTGTATCTGGTCTTGCAGCACCTTCAGCCCGTAGAGTTTTGCAGCCGAGGCGTTGCAGATAGCAGCCCATCCCTTGCACTTGTATTTGGCTATGTACTCTGCCGAACCCGCCGTGTCCTCTGCCTCAACCGCCTTTATGTCGGGATGATTGGCAAGGAAAGCGTTGCATTGTGCCAGCGCCACCGGATGAGAGTGCACCTCAGTAACCGTAGACCAGTCGTCATCGGGCAGACAGCAGATGCAATGCTCGATGTGAAGCTTATGCTCGCCCACCACAGTAGCACCCGAATCGCGCAGCAACTGATAGTTGTGCAGCAAACTTCCTGCTATAGTATTCTCTATCGCCGTCATGCCTATCACGGTAGGGTCGCGTCGCATATTCTCGTACACCTGCTCGAAGGTGGCACAGCAAATCAGCTGTATCTGCTCGCCTTTGAAGTACTGATGGGCGGCGATGTCGTGAAAAGAGCCGTGGAAGCCCTGTATAGCTATTCTCTTCATTGTATTAAATTAAAAAACCCCGCTTTCACGTTTATGTGAAGCGGGGTTCGTATATTGTTTATTATTTATACACTCTAACCTAAGTCTAAATTTGCACACGACTTACCGCTTCACAATTTCTTGTAAAGTAAAAGTAAAATCGATAAATGTATGCAAATACGTTATTCATAACTTGGTTCTATTTTTGTTTTGTGCAAATGTAAAACAAATATTTGTTTCGTACAAATTTTTAGCGATAAAATGTCAATAAAAATGCTCTTTTCCTTACAAATCCACAAAAAGTGGAACATTATATAAGATTACACCTTATTATTATATAGTTGACAAGAGACAAGCAGCCAAGCATACCGCTCCCCTCCCTACGGGGGAGGGACCGGGGGTGGGGCTTTCTGGGGCTTTTGCTTTACTCGTTATTAAAAACCTTATACGGGTCCATTTGCTGCATTTTCTTCTTTATATTCTGCTCAATGCCTTCGTTAGGCTGCGGGGGCTCCTGCTGCATCTCATTGGCAGCAGCCTCGTCGGCATTGGCACCTTCATCGTCGCCCAACGCCTTGCGCACCTCGCTACGTTCTCTGTAAGCATCGATAGAGAACGGATTGGCGTCAATCACCTTGCCATACGCCTTTTCAGCCTCATCCATATGTCCCATGGCCTTCTCCACACGCGCCTTGAGCATCAGCACATCCTCATTGCCCTCAATGCGAGCACACAAGGCATCGGCATCCTCGGCAGCTTCTTCCACATCGCCACTCTCCAGAAGCAATTCACCACGCAGCAATCGTGCAGCATCAAAGTCAGCATTCAGCATCAAAGCCTTGCTCAGCATCACCACGGCATTGGTCAAGTCGCCATGACCGCAGCACGCTTTGGCATAGTAGAAATACACCTGTACGTTGTCGCCGTCGAGCATCATAGCCTTCTCGCACACATCAGCCATAGCCGTATAATTCTCCATCATATACGCCACATCAGCCATGCGCAACAAAACTGCTATATTATCAGGACACTCTTCAGCCATCTTCTGCAACTGTTCGTAAGCCTGCGACAGATTGTCGGTGGCGATATATGCCTGCGACAGATAGTCGCGACACTCCAAATCAGCACCATTCATATCAATGGCCCTCAACAGACACTGGATGGCATAGTCGAACTGGCGTTCGCGCAAAGCTCGCACACCGTCATACTTCAGCACGTTGAAATCACGTGTCACGTCCTTCTTTACCTCTTCTGTCGGCTTACTCTTGCTGCCGAATAAAGCTTTGAATATATTCATTGTTGTTAGTGGATATTATTATTAGGTTTACAATATGTGCCCTCAAAGGTAATATTTATCACGGATAACTCTCAATAATATTAAGGAAAATATCGTTAAAGTGTATGAAAACACCAATATTTTACACGCTTTATACGTAAATTTGTGGCAAACAAAGAATAAAGCATCTTACAACAATGACAATATCACGCACCATAAAAATCAATAGAGTGCTTGCCATCGTGGCGCTCTTCTTGGCTATGGCATCAACATCTGTAGCTCAGGAAGTCAACACGGGCAGCACTACCCCATCCGCCAAGTTTGACGACTCTGCCTTGCAGCGCATCATGCCCACACGCTATGGCGGACACTCGCGCCAATGGCGTGAAGCTGAGGCAGCCGAACAGTCAGCCCCTATCACCAACGATATTCATCAAGACTCGCTACACCTGCCGCGCATCAACCGCTACGGTCAGCCCGAAGCCATAGCACGCTATCCTATGTACTTCAGCGGATGGAATAGTTGGGCTCTTCATCGTGGACTCAACGTGCAGCTCGGAGCCTCAGTGTTTGCACAGTTTGGCAAAGGTGCCCATCACGGTGCCGGATTTCAGCAGGACATAGCATTGATGTACGCCATGCCTGTCAACGACAAGTTGTCGATAGCCGTGGGCGGTTATCTCAACAATGTCAACTTTGCTGGCGACAACTGGCGTGACGCAGGAGTGCAGGCCGTAATGGGCTATCGATTCAACGAGCATTGGGAGGCTTACGTCTACGGACAGAAAACAATAACCAACAACATTTCCAACCGTCTGCGTTTCAGTCCCTACGGCGGCTACTACGGATACGGTCCCGCAGGCTACGGAACATTAGGAGGCTTCAGCCGCAACTTCTACGGAATGCCTTCATATTCGCCTTACGACATCTGCAACTTCGGCGACCGCATAGGTGCAACCGTTCGCTACAACTTCAACAACAATATGAGCATTGAAGTGTCGGTTGAGAACCGTTGGATACCAAGCAGATAAACAACGGTTACTACTGTCTCATTCATTCTATTTCTTGTACTTCAACCTTAGACTATTCATCACAACACTTACGCTCGACATTGCCATAAGTGCACTTGCCCACATTGGCGTTATCTGGAAATCAACGCCGAAGACATGCGGCAATCCGGCAGCCAAGGGGATGCAGACAATGTTGTAGACGAACGCCCAAAACAGATTCTGTCGTATCATGCCTACCGTATGGTGCGACAACTGACAGGCATCGGCTATGCGACGCAGGTCGTCGCCCATAAGCGTCACTTGCGCAACGTCCATTGCCACATCGGTGCCACGGCCCATAGCAATGCTGACATCGGCAAGGGCAAGAGCCTGCGAGTCGTTGATGCCGTCGCCAACCATTGCCACACGACGACCTTCGTCTTGCAGACGACGCACAATGTTCTCCTTATCCTGCGGCAGACACTGGCTCTGCCAATGGGCTATTCCAGCCTTCTTAGCCCAATAAGCGGCAGCCTCCTCCTTGTCGCCACTCATCATCCATACCTCTATGCCACGTGCCTTAAGCATGGCTATTGCCTCGGCAGCATGGGGCTTCAGCTGCTCGCGATTCTCAAGAGGAATGTCGGCTGCCGAACGGAAATCGACATTGCTATTGGGAATTGTAAGCGTTCCGGTCTTGTCTATGACGAGTGCATCGACACGACAGAGCTGCTCAACGGCTGTAGCATCCTTAACCAAAATGCCCTTTTGAGCCGCCTTGCCTATGCCAACCATCAAGGCAGTAGGCGTAGCGAGTCCCATGGCACACGGACAGGCTATGACCAATACCGACACGGCAGACAGAACGGCTTGGGGCAGTACTGCCGCTCCGCCTATGGCAAGCCACAGCACGAAGGTAAGCATCGAAACGCCAAGCACACAAGGCACAAAGACAAGGGCTGCACGGTCGACAAAACGCTGCACGGGAGCCTTCGAGCCTTGCGCCTCCTGTACCATACGTATTATTCCTGCAAGCACCGTCTGCTGGCCTACCTGCTCGGCACGGAAACGCAGAGTGCCTTCGCTTACTATCGTGCCAGCCAAAAGACGACAGCCCGACTGCTTTAGCACGGGCACCGGTTCGCCCGTTATCATCGATTCGTCGACATAACCCTCACCTGTGCTTACTGTTCCGTCGACGGGTATCTTCTCTCCCGGTCGCACCTCGACAATGTCGCGTGTGGCAACAGTAGAAAGCGGCACATCGTGTACTTCGTCATCTACAACCACGTGTGCCAGCTTGGGCACGAGTCCCATGAGCAAACGTATGGCAGAAGCTGTTGACCGCTTGGCACGTTGTTCAAGACAGCGGCCTGTGAGCACGAAGGTGACAATCATCACCGACGCATCATAATAGGTGTGCCACGTTATGCCACGCGAGCCCCAAAACTGTTCGCCCCAAAAAGTATTAAATACGCTGAAGCCGAACGAGATGAGGGTAGACAGCGCCACAAGCGTGTCCATATTGGCCGAACGATATACGAACTGACGCCAAGCATTGGCGTAGAACTGGCGTCCGCAATACACCATATTTAATAAGGCAATGATGAGAAGCACCTGGTTGGCAGCATCGTTCGAGCCTACACTCACCCACCCCATCGACACCGACATGGTGAGCAGCGCCAACAGCCACGACAGTATCATACGTCGCTTCAGATGTCGGTAGGCATTGCGTTCCAGCGCGTCTACACGTGTATCATCGTCGATAATAAGCAGATAGCCGGCACCGTCAATGACGCGTTTCATATCTGCGGGCGTTACCACACGCTCGTCGTATTCTACCATTGCCGTGCGTCCCGGCAGCGACACCGACACACTCTTTATTCCGTCCATAGCCTTAAGCTTGCGCTCTACATTGGCGCTGCATCCGGCACATGCCATTCCCATTACTGGTAATATCTTCTTTTCCATAGGTGCAAAGTTACTGCTTTTTATTATATAAGGTGTTACAGATTTAAGGATAAAGATTATAAGATTTGGAAAATGAACTTATGATTTTTTTGACTTGTCTTAGGTTTGCACTACCTTTGCAAACAGAATGGAACATAACAACAATAACGAAAACATAGCATATACCGCCGACTGCGCCATGTCGTTTTACGACCAACTGGAAGACGTGTGCACAGCCGACTTCACCATACGCGAGAAATACGCCATACTGCGCGACATATTCAAACGCGTGGTAAACCAAGGCATTGCCCACAACAGCATCAACTTTATCGGCATGTTTGCCAAGCTCGACTATCTGACGAAGCAACACGACATACCTACCGAAACGGCCATGCTGATACACGACACGCGCAAGGAGCTGAACGCTATGCACAGCATGAGCAACGAAGAACTGGAGCAGTCGCTGGCATACAACATCAAGTCGACAGCCCTGCTGGTGAGCTATGTGTGTGGCGTTACGGCTATACCGCAGTCGCTCAACAGGCTGCTGCCCAAGAAGGACCGCAAGGGACGTTGGAGCAAATTCGACATAAACCTGCTGCGCTGCATCGTACGATCGTGGGACGACGACTACATTTACGCCACAGAAGAACAGAACGCTTCGGAACTTAAGATCTGCTATGGAAACCAAAACCGTTATCTGACGCTGGGAGGGAAGGGCGACTGGACTTACCTGAAACAAATTCTGTCGGTTGACACACAGCTCAACCTCGTGCGCATCCGCATGGAAGAGGATGTATGCATGCCCGAACTCATCATTTACGAACCCGACTATCTGATAGACATCACGACAATTGCGTCGTGCTTTGAAACATACGCCGAGTCGCCATACGTGAACATGGTGAACCGACTGAAACCGCAAGCCAACACGGTGCACATCCATCTCGGTAATCTTGCTGGACGTTTCCTGGACGACACGGTACACAACCGTAACGTACCGTTCGGCGAGGGCGTTATGGAATTCTTCAAGACCAACACCATAAGCCTGACATCGTGCGACGACATGAACGACCAGGCTACGGTGCAGAAGTTCTACCAGGACGCACGCCAACAGAAACAGAACATACAGAAACTCATAGGCAACGACCTGCCCAAGGAGGTGGACGAGTACGACCCGAAGGCGGTGGTACTGGAGCCTACCTTCTTCAGCGACGTACTCGGCATTCAGGGCCGTCTCGACTTGCTTCACCAAAAGGACGGTCGCACGACGATAATAGAGCAGAAGTCGGGCAAGGGCGAATTTGTGCCTTATACATCTCCCGAATACAACCCCAACCGACCTGTACCACAAGAGAAGCATCTTGTACAGTTGTCGCTCTACCGTGCGCTGTTCAACTACGAGTTCAAGAAACACTCCGACCAGCTGCGCCACTTTATGCTGCTCTATTCAAAATATGCCGAGGGACTGGTGTCGATTGCCAATCTTCCGGAACTGACGCTGCGCGCAATACGTATGCGCAATCTGCTCACGTGGACAGATCTGACACCAGGCAATATGGGCATAAGCATACTGCGCAATCTGACAGCCGACAAACTCAACCGCAAGGGAGTGACCGGACGGCTGTGGGATGAATGGACACGACCCGAACTGGAAAACATACTGCGCCCAATACATGAGGCTACAGAACTGGAACGGACATACTACTTCCGATTCCTAAAATTCGTGGAACGCGAACATCTGCTTGCCAAGGTGGGCAACAAGACCAAGGACGACAGTGGATTTGCGGCCATCTGGCTCGACACTCTTGAGGACAAGCGGGCGGCAGGCAATATATATGAGGAAATGACGATTGAGGAGTTCGGACTCTCTGCCGACGGTATGGTGGAGAGTCTGAAGCTGAAGTTTGACATGGAACAGACTGCCGACACGTCCAACTTCCGCAAGGGCGACATCGTAATAGTCTATCCATACCGAGAGGGCAACGTACCCAACGCCTGCGCCCAAATGGTGAACCGCGCTTCGATAAAGGAGATTACGACAAAGGGCGTTGAGGTGGTGCTGCGCAATTCGCAGACCGACAAGCAGGTGTTTGATGCGCCCGAAGACACTCGTTGGGCTATAGAGCACGACATGTTCGAATCGTCGGCACGCGCTCTGTACAGCGGTCTGCACAGTTTTCTGTCGACAAACAAGGAGCGCCGCGACTTGATACTGAGCCAACGCACGCCTACCGTAGACGAACACACACACATGCGTGGCGAATACGGAAGGTTTAACACTCTGGTGGAAAGAGCCAAGCAGTCGCGCGACATATTCCTGGTTATCGGTCCTCCGGGAACTGGAAAGACTTCGTTCGGACTACTCAACATACTGAAGGAGGAACTCACCGACGAGCATTCGAACATAGTGTTGCTGTCGTACACCAACCGCGCGGTGGACGAGATGTGCTCGAAACTGGTGGAGAGCAACATCGACTTCATACGCATCGGTTCGGAGCTGAACTGCGACGAGGCTTTCCACGACCACCTGCTCAGCCACAGAGTGGAGCTATGCCGAACGGGCAAAGAGGTGAAGGAGGTGGTAGACGGAATGAGGGTGTTCTGTGCTACAACGGCAGCATTGAACGCCAACATCCACCTTTTTAAGATAAAGCACTTCGACCTGGCTATTATCGACGAGTCGTCGCAGATTTTGGAGCCACATCTGATTGGTCTGCTCAGCGCCAAGTCGGGAGGCAGAAACGCCATAGAACGCTTCGTGCTGATAGGCGACCACAAGCAGTTGCCTGCCGTTGTGCAACAGACGCAAGAGGAGTCAAAGGTTGACGAACCCTTGCTGCACGACATCAATCTCACAGATTGCCGACGGTCGCTATTCGAACGGTTGCTGACGCAATTCAAGACCGATGAGGGATACGACCCTCGCTACGTCTACATGCTCACACGCCAGGGACGTATGCACCAGACTATAGCCGAGTTTGCCAACTATGCCTTCTACGGCAACCGCCTTGAAGTGGTGCCGCTGCAACATCAGACGTTACCATATAGTCCGTCGAATTCTACCAACGGAATAGCACAACTGCTGAGTATGCGACGTGTGGCGTTTGTATCGGCTCCAAAGCCAAGGACTTCGGCTTCGGTGAAGACCAATCAGGTGGAAGCGGAAATGATTGCTGCCACGGTAGTCGAGATTTACAGACAGACCAAGGAATGGTTTGACGAGAACCAGACCGTAGGAGTAATCGTGCCCTACCGCAACCAGATTGCTACTGTGCGCAGCGCCATCGACCAGCATGGCATCGACGTACTGCACAACATAACTATCGACACGGTGGAGAGATACCAGGGCAGTCAGCGCGACTACATAATCTACGGATTCACTGTGCAGCAATACAATCAGCTCAACTTCCTCACCAATAACGTGTTCGTGGAAGACGGAATGGTGATTGACCGCAAACTGAATGTAGCCATGACACGTGCCCGACTGCAACTGCTCATGGTGGGCAATACCGACATTCTGATGGAGAACTTCACATTCTACAAACTGTTGATGTATCTGAAGGAGAAGGACTGCTTCTTCGACATTCCACCTACCGAGTATTGCAAAGGCGAATTCAAGGTAGAAGAGCTTAAGGAAACAACGGCAAGCAACGGACTGCTGCAACTGGGCGAGGATTTCGAAAAGACAATCATCAACTACGGCAGACTGGAGTTTGACACTCCTCAGACTGCATACAACCGACAGGCAGACAAGGCTGTAATAGTTTCTGCCAAAGACCAAGTACGTATGTATTGCCAATACTACATGCCACAATACTTGAAGGAAGCCGAGTGCGTGTGGCGCAAAAAGCATCAGAGCATAATGAAGATGGCTGAGAGTTGTGGCAAGCAAGTCGTAATGATAGACATAGGTTGCGGTCCGGCTACTTACGGCATTGCCTTCGCCCAGCGCTTTGCAGCAGAAATGAATAAGATAGAATATGTAGGTGTGGACACGTCGGAAGAAATGCTACGTATGGGCGAACGGCTGTTTGACGAGCGTAGGCTTTGCGAGCATGAGCATAACGAAAAGTATTGGGCTAACGTTGAGCAACGATTTACGAGCAGCCTCGACGAGGCTGCAGAAAGTCTGATGCTCGATGATGAAGCAGACAAGAAAAGTCCGCCGTCGCGGCTCGTTGTGTTCAATATTGCCCATCTGTTTGCCTGCATCGACGGAAACATGGCTGAAACGCTGGCAATGAAAATCAACGGCATCATACAACGCTATCCGCAGAACAAGTACACTGTGATAGTTACAGAAAACGAATTCGACCGCCGGATGAGGTCTTACAGGGTGTTTGCAAGATGCGTTAAGAATTAGGAAAAAAATCCCCAAAGAGGGCGAGTGCTTGCGGGGTGTGGATTACTCGTTCTCTTTGGGAAATGTTCTAAAGATGATTTGTACATAGTCAATCAATCATTGCGACTTGATTAATTATACCAAATGGATGAATCTATACGATCCACATGAAACTGACGATCGTCTTCTTCGTTGTAGATATTGTCGAGCTCAAATGATTCAAAATCATACACTCTCTTTGTTGTTCTCATAATGCCATCCTCCCATTCTGGCCTATGTCTCATTGTCGGCCATTTTAGATTAATACTGGAGATGTGAGACTTCACCCTTTTTTAGTTTTTAAGATATTGCAAATATAGCGATTATTTTTGACATTTGCAAGTTTTCCAATCTGAATACTTACGATTTTAAACTTATTTTACCATAATTGCAACGTTATTCAATTTTTATGTCATCTCACGAAATGCACTACGCACTATTGGAATAGCAATGATAAACGTGACAACATCGCACACCGCCTGACACATGGCAATGCCCATAAGTCCGAAGAGATGGGGCAGAATAAGGATAAAGGGAATAAATACAAGACCTCTGCGAGCCGACGAAAGCACATTGGCACGTAGGGGACGACGCGTGGTCTGAAGCATCATGTTGCCTGCCATAATGTAAGCGTTGAGCGGATAGACAGCAAGATGCCAACGCAGAGCCGTACTGCCAACAGCTATTACGATAGCGTCGTCACGAAAAACAGCTATGGTCTGTTCGGCAAAGCAAAAAAATACTGCCGAAAAGAACAACAGAAAGATGAAGCCCACACGCACAGTAAACCAAAAGCCATGGCGCAAACGGTTGTATAGGGCAGCTCCATAACAATAACCACAGAATGGTTGGAATCCCTGTCCGAGACCTACAATGACTGCCATGACAAACATTGTGACACGACTTACAATAGACATGGCAGCAACAGCAGCATCGCCATAACCGGCTGCTGCAACATTAAGAATAACAACGGAAATGCTTGCCAATCCCTGTCGCGACAACGAAGGCGAACCGCCATATACTATCTCACGCACATAATGCCAATGCAGAGAGAAGAATCGTGGACGAAGACGCACTCCGGCAGTAGCACGAAAATGGCACATTGCAAGCAATACAGCAACACTAACTATCTGTCCGATGACGGTGGCAATAGCAGCGCCACGCAGCTGAAGACCACAGCCGAATATCAAGATGGGGTCGAGAACCACATTGAGCAAGGCTCCGCTGATAATGCCCCACATTGCATAACGGGCATTGCCCTGCATGCGCAACTGGCTGTTGAGTGTGAATGAGGCTATCTGAAAAGGAGCTCCAAGCAATATGATAGCCATATATTGCTCGGTGAAAGGAAGACTGGTAGGGGTGCTGCCAAGCACCAATGAAAGGGGACGCAGAAACAACAGCGCGACAACGGCAATCACAATGCCTGTCAGCAAAGCATAAACCAATCCAGTAGTGGCCATCGACGAGGCATTGTCGGTGCGACGTGCTCCAAGTTCGCGCGACATATAGGCACCACTGCCATGTCCGAAGAAAGATCCTATGGCTTGAATAAGCGACATCAAAGGAAAGACGATACCTACTGCGGCAGTCGACTGTGTGTTGAGCTGACCGACGAAGTAGGTATCGACTATGACATAAAAACATGTCACAAGCATAGAGACAATTGTAGGCACTGCCATCGTGAGGATGACACGTGATACGGGTGCCTGGGTGAGAAATTCGTAATTGTCTCTATGTCGTGGTTGCATACTAATCCTTCAACGAATAGACTATTGTAGTTACTACTCTTACTTTCTTGATATATGGAGTGTTCTGGTCGCGGTCCTCAATAGAAAACTGTCCCTGGTCGGCCGATACAATCTTGTTGAGATTGCTCTTAGAGTTCTTGGCAAACTGCTCGGCTGTCTTCTCAGCATTGGCAATTGCCTCCTCCATCATCTTAGGCTTCATGTCGCGGAACGAGACAAACTCGTACTTGACAGGGTTGTCCCAACCGCCATCTACAATGGCCACACCCTCCTTAAGCAATTCGCCCTGGCGTGCAATGATAGAACGTACAAGCTTCACATTGCGCGATGTAACTGTGATGACCGACGTAATATTGTAACGATAGGTGCGACGGTTGTCGCTGTATTGATCGGCAGTCTGGTCGATAACCTTCGGGGCGTTAACGCTTATTTCCTCAGCCTTGATGCCGTTGGCAATAAGGAAATGCTTGATTTTCGACTGGGTGTTGCCAAGACGCGTATAAAGCTCGGGCAACTCATTACCTATCTCCTTCGACACAATAGGCCACGTCACCTTATCGGCGTCAACCTCCTTCTCAGCCAATCCCTTCACAGCAACTTTGCGGTCTTTATTGGCAAAATTGTCAATACCGCCCTTGATACAGAAACCAAGGACTACAATGCTCAATGCTATCAACGCAGAGCATAAAATGGATCTGTTGTTGTTCATAAGCAAATATTTTAAAAAGCATACTCAAATCATACCACTCCCCTCCCTACGGGGGAGGGGCTGGGGGTAGGGCTTGTGCCTTCTACTCCACCAACGTCTGCACGATTCGCTCAGCCGAACGTCCGTCCCATCGTTCTGGAATGCCGCAATGCTTCCATTCTCCATTTACCATACGAGTCATTTCCTCGCCAAGCAGTACAGGGTCTTCGCCTACAAGCACATTAGAGCCTGTCTTTACTGTCTCTATATGCTCGGTGTAGCTATTGAGCGTGATGCAAGGCACGGTATTGAACGTTGCCTCTTCAGCCACGTTGCCCGAATCGGTAACAATGCCGAGAGCATTGGCTGTGAGATAGCCGAACTCAAGGTAGCCGAGCGGATTGACTATGTGTAGTCCGTTAAAAAGCAAAGGATTTTCGTTGACTATCTTCTGCACAGCTTCGGCAGCCAACTTACGCAACGGAGCCACAACTGGAATGTCGCCAGCATGCGACATCATGCTTAGCAATAGCGAGCGCAACTCATCGGTTTGGGCAATAAGAGCCTTACGGTTTAGGGTGAAAACGATATAGTTGTTCTCGGTCAACTGCAACTCGTCCATAACGGCAGGACGAACAAAGCGTTGATGATTAAAGCGCAATGTGTCCATCAGTATGTTGCCCACCTGATAGATCTTAGATGATTCTGCTCCCTCACGAGTAGCGGCGCTGCTGCCACCTATACCTGCTGTAAATAGAAGGTCAGACAGTCCATCTATCACGAGTCGGTTTATCTCCTTAGGCATGTTGATATCGAACGAGCGTGTGCCAGCCACAAGATGAGCCAAACGTATGCCCTGCTTCTTGGTTACGATAGCCGCAGCCATTGTAGACGCAAGGTCGTCTACTACAATTACAGTATCTGTCTTATTCTCTTGCAAATAGCGCTCGAATGCCGACATCACCTGTCCTGTAAGCTCATTAAGATTCTCGCAGTCTACGCCAAGATAGACATCAGGGCGCGACATCTGCAAATCGTCAAACAATGATGCCTCAAGTGTAGGATCGTCTTCACGTCCTGCATACACAAGGCTGTGGTCTACTCCAGCTGCATCCATTGCACGAAGAATGGGAGCCACCTTTATAAAGTTGGGACGTGCACCAACAAAAATACAAATGTTCATAATAGTATAAAAATTATTTTTTGCCATTTCAGATTTTTCACTTATCTTAGTGTTGCAAAACAAACAAGAGAATCTGACGATAGACATGGCAAAAATACAAATTAAATCTGAGAATCTCACTCCTTTGGAAGGATTATTTTCGGGTCATGGAGCTATTTGACTCCACATTGTCATCTGTAATCGACTCAACCCTCGGTCTAAGGTGTAGATTTAACTTTATTTTGGAATAAAAAAGGCTCTAAAGTTTGTGTAACTCACAGAAAATGAGTATCTTTATAATCATCAAAGAATAAAGACATCATTTAATTTTCTAAATTTTCGGAGGAACGATTATGACTAAGACAAGAGAAATCTACCGTTGCACGGTTTGTGGCAACGTGGTAGAGGTAGTGAATC